>Ga0335075_10004859_pt1 | contig 20948 bp, 20 predicted proteins | sample Lox_Sample_24_FD_206723 | JGI IMG/M metagenome (GOLD analysis project Ga0335075, IMG submission 206723) | Soil microbial communities from Loxahatchee National Wildlife Refuge, Florida, United States - Lox_Sample_2.4 | ecosystem: Environmental > Terrestrial > Soil > Wetlands | place: USA...
CACTGGCTGGAGCCCCGACGTTCCAGCCCGAGCACGTCAACGACTGGGAGTTGGGGTGGAAGACCACGCAGCTCGATGGGCACCTGCAGGCTTCCCTGGGAGGCTACTACATGGACTACCAGGGCATGCAGCAGGTCATCTATGACATCTACACCGGTGCCGGGACCGAGATCGTCAACCTCGGCAGCTCGACGCTCAAGGGCATCGAGGCGACGCTGAACGCCCGTCTGGGGGGATTCGACTTCAACTTCAACGGGTCCTTCGAGAAATCCGCATTGGCCAACATCCACGGAGTGGTTGCCTCCTACGAGTTACCACCCACGGCGGCCAACAAGGGCCAGTGCGGCCTGGCGGGTGTGAGCACGGCAGCCTGCTTCGACTACACCCCCTACGAGGCCAACATCGCCGGCGAATCGGACATTTTCGCACCGGAGCTGCAGGGCACGATTGCGCTCGACTACCGCCTGCTGCTGGGACAGGGGACACTGATCCCGCAGATCCAGTACTCCTATACGGCACACCAATACGCAGCCCTGTTCCAGATTCCGTTCTACTACATGGCGGCGCGGCACATCTGGAACGCATCGTTGACGTACAACGTGAACCAGTGGAACACAGAGCTGTTCATGAATAATTTCACCGATGAGACCTATCTGGCCGGAAACAGCGGCAATACGGTTTTCTACGGTGCACCGATGCAGCTCGGTGTTCGCGTCCGCAGGGACTTCTGAGACCTCGACGCTCGACCTGCCACGATTGAGACGGGGCATTGGGCCCGGCAGCGCAGGCTGCCGGGCCCTTTCCCTGACAGACCTCCGCGCGCGGGCAGATGCAGCCGTGCGCTCTCAGGCCACCAGGCGGTAGCAGGGTCGGTAGACGCTGCCGGGCAGTTTCATGCGGCCCTGCGCGACGAATGAGGCCAGCAGCTCGTCCAGCAGCTGCATGATGTCGCGGTCGCCGGCGAGTTCGTAGGGACCGAGCCGCTCGATCGCAGCCACCCCGTTCTCCTTCACATTGCCGGTGACGATGCCGGAAAAGGCCCGACGCAGATGAGCGGCCAGGCGGTGCACCGGCTGCCTGCGGCGCAGCTCCAGCGCCCGCATCGAGGCATGCGAGACTTCGAAACGCTGCTGCAGCTCGTAGGGCACGCGCAGCAGCCAGTTGAAGTTGTACGAGTCGTTGTTCGCACGCCGGAACTCGCGCACTTCCTCGAGGCCACGCACCAGATAGCGCGCCACGGCCGGCGGGTCGTCGACGATCACATGCAGGCGCGAGAGTGCCTCGGTTCCCAGCGTGCCCTCGATGAAGCGGGAGATCTGTTCGAAATAGCCGGCTCTCGAGCGCGGACCGGACAGCACCACGGGCAGGGGTTGGCCGCTGTTGGCCGGGTCGAGCAGCAGTCCCAGCAGATAGAGGATCTCCTCGGCGGTGCCGACGCCGCCCGGAAATACGATGATGCCGTGGCCCATGCGCACGAACGCCTCGAGGCGCTTCTCGATGTCCGGCATGATGACCAGCTGATTGACGATGGCGTTGGGCGGCTCGGCGGCAATGATGCCGGGCTCGGTGATGCCGATGAAGCGGGCATGGGAGATGCGCTGTTTGGCATGACCGACCCCGGCCCCCTTCATGGGAGCCTTCATGGCGCCCGGGCCGCAGCCGGTGCAGACGTCCAGTCCGCGCAGGCCGAGCTCGTAGCCGACGCGCTTGGCGTAGTGATACTCAGCGTCCTCGATCGAGTGCCCGCCCCAGCAGACCACCAGGTTCGGGCGGCCCTTGAAATCGAGCAGGCGCGCGTTGCGCAGCACGTTGAAGACGGCGTTGGTGATCGAGGCCCCATCGCGCTCATCGAGCTGCCCGGCCCCGATGATCTCGTTGGCGGTATAGATGATGTCGCGCAGGACCGCGAACAAATGCTCCTTGATGCCCCGTATCATCTGTCCGTCGACGAAGGCGGCGGCCGGTGCGTTGCTGATCTCGAGCTTGATGCCCCAGGCATGACGCAGGATCTGCACGTCGAAGCTGGCGTAATGCTCGAAGATCTCCTTGGCATTGTCGGTATCGCTGCCGGAGTTCAGCACCGCCAGGGCACAGTTGCGAAACAGCGAGTAGAGCCCGGTATGGCTCGTATCCAGGAGCTTGTCGATCTCCGCCTGCGAGAGGTTCTCCAGACTGCCGCGCGGGGCCACCCGCGCATCGACGGCGTCTGGGGCCAGCGTATCTGGAACCACGACGCTCTTGCCCGCAGCACGGCTGTCATCGAGCGAGGTCGCGTCGGTGGGACTGGCGGCCTCGCCCTTCAAGGCAGGATTTCGATGGGGGTGTTGTCGCGCGTCATGAGCCACACCTCCACCATATCGGAATCAGACAGGGCGATGCAGCCGTCCGTCCAGTCCGATTTGGCGTAGTACGAGGGCTTATGGCTGAGCGTGTTGGGCAGTCCGTGGACCATGATCGAGCCGCCTGGATCGACGTGCTCGCGATTTGCCCGGCGCAGGTCGTCCTCATTGGGGTAGGAGACCTGGATCGACAGAAAGTAGTCGCTGCGCGGGTTGCGACGGGTCAGCAGGTAGTGGCCCTCGGGCGTGCGAAAGTCGCCGGCGCGCTCCTTGGGGCCCTGCGGGTCCAGGCCGAGGGCAACGCGGTAGCTGCGCAGCACCTGTCCGTGGCGCATCAGGTACAGACGCCGCTCGCCCTTGTGCACGATGACCTCATCGGCCTGCGGCATGGAGACGATCGGGATGGTGAGGCCCGAAACGGCGTGAGTGCCGCCGCCGCTGAGGGAGCTCGCGCCCACGCCCGGCGATACCACGGCCGTCGCGACACGCGCGGTCGCCTCGCTGCCGTCCGCGGCTCGGGCGCGCTCAGGCAGCGCCGGCAATGCCAGACATCCCAGCACGGCCAGGGCCGCGAGCGTCCAGCGCCGGCGCGATCCGTTCCTGCCGGGACCTGGCCTTGCGGCCCGATGCGCTGAGGTCATGCCCTCCGGATACATGGGGCCATTATAGGCAACGGCGTCGCTCCCGTGCGCCGGGCTCACGGGGTGTCTTCGACACGCGGCAGTGAAATGTGCGTGCCAGGCCTCAGATCCGTGAAGTTGAGCTCGGGGTTGTACTGCTGCAGCAGCCAGACCGGCACGTGCAGGTTGCGCTGATTGATCGTCCAGAGCGAATCGCCGCGGTGGGCGACATAAACCGTCGTCCCCACGATACGGTGCATCGCAAAGTACGCCGCCTCGAGCTGCTCGTGATAGTCACGCCGCCGCTGCTCGAATTGCGCCGGCGTCACCTGGCCGAAGTCGAGTTGAATGCGATGTCCAATGATCACGGGACGGCGACCGCGCAGATGGTTCAGCTGACGCAGCCGTGCAGCCGGCACGCCGCTCCAATCGGCGTAGTGCCCGAGTGTTTCGGCCGCCACGACGCGGATGCTGCCGTCGCTGGCCACGGAGTAGTCGACCGGGTCAGCCGATTGCGGGCCAGCCACGCTGCCTGGCCCGAGCTGCGGGCCCTCGGCCTGCGCCTGCGCTGCCGAGACCGGCTGCTCGGTGCCGGCCAGGTGGTTGGCGAGTGCCACTTCCTGCTGCTCCTCACGACTCTCCTGCACGGCCTGCTGCGTCAGCTCCACCGCTGCCTGCGATCTTGCGATCCCTGGCTCGGGAACCGTCGCGGTCAGTCGCAGGCGCTCACCCTCGTAGAGGAAATCCTGGTCGGGCAGGGAATTCAGCGCCATCAACTGCATGGCCGATACGCCCGCCTGCATGGCGATCGAATTGACCGTGTCGCCCGGCTGCACCGAGTAGTACTGCGCGCCCTGCGGGGTGGTGAGCGTGGCCGCTGCACCGGCGTGCGCCTGCAACTGCGCCGGCATCTGATCAGGCATCGCCGGCAGCGCGCCGACCGCTCCCTCGAGCAGCGGTGAGGCGTCACCGGCTGCGACCGAGGCCATGACATTGGTGGTCGCCGCGCTCGCAGCGGTGCGCGCCAGCGCCAGTGGCCGCGCCCCGCGCGCACTGGCCGTCGCGCCGGCAGCCGGCGCAGCGGCCGATGCGCTGTCCGCTCCGGCCGGCGCCTGCGCCGCCTGACCGGCATCGCCGATCGCGCCGTGGGCCGTTTGCTCCGCTGCCACCAGCACGGTGTGGCCATGCTCGAGTCGCTGCGCGAGCAGGCTGGCGCTCATCCCGCTGCCACCGGCGGGCAGACGCAGGAAGTAGCCCGCTGGAATCGCGCGGCGGCCGCGCCAGACCGCGGGTCGCAGCGCCGGATTGAGCTGCTGCAGGGTGTCGCGGTCGATGCCTACCGCGGCCGCCACGGCTGCGGCGCTTGCGGCGGCCGGCATGCGCAGCTCATCGAACGACTTCTCGGACTGGTGCGGCAGCGAACCGAAATAGCGCTGCGGATCCTGCGAGACAGTCAGCGCCGCAAGGAAGGAGACGTAGAAGTTTCGCGATGCGAAGCCGAAGCTCGGGCTGTGGTAGTCGCGGATGATGCGCACGATGTCGTCGGTGCCGAGCTCCTCGCGTGCGCGCAGCATGCCGGCCGCGCCGTGGTTATAGGCCGTGATCGCCAGCGGCCAGCTGCCGAGCAGCTGATAGTTGTAGGCCAGCAGCTGCGCTGCGGCCTCGGTCTCGCGAAATGGATCGAGCCGCTCGTCCACGGCGCTGTTGATGTGCAGAAAGCGCCGTCCGGTGGAGCGCATGAACTGCCACAGGCCCGCCGCCCCGACTTTGGAATAAGCCGCCGGATCGAAGGAGGATTCCACGTGCGGCAGTGCTGCCAGCTCCGGCGGCAGGCCCTCGCGCGCAAGCACATGGGCGATGTTCTGCTGCCAGACTCCCGCGCGGATCAGCCCGGCGCGAAATCGATCCGCCTGACCGAGCTGGAAACGCACATCGTCGGCCGCGACCGCCAGGCGCGTCGGCGTGCCAGCGGGCCCCCAGAGCGCGAGCACGCGTCTCTCTTCGTCGTTGGCCGGCGGCTGTCCCTGCCCGAGGCGCACCAGGATGTCGTGAAAGCGCTGTTTCTCCGCGTCCACCTGACGTTCGCGTTCGTGCGCGCTGGTATCGGCGTCGAAGTGCAGCGTCTCGTATACGACCGAAAGATTCTGCTGATCGTGGATGAAGCCGGCGTCCGTGGTGATCTCGGTGTAGACGCGGATCCAGAACTGCACCGCCGGCTCGAGCGCGGCCGGTCGCGGCAGCGCCGTGTCGGCGGCTGCGGCCGTGGCGGAAATGGCGGCCAGACTTACCAGTGCGACCAACCGAAACAATTGCTTCATGAGGCCCATGTTCCTGCGGGCGAAGCGCCCTCCCGCACGGAATAATATGTCAGCACAGGCTCATCGAGCATGCGCAATTTCACAACGAAACGCAGATATTTTCATCGCGCGCCGACGTCGCACGCGCGACCGCGGCGGATATGGGAGCCACGGCGCGCTGCGCCCACGAGCCGGTGTGATGGAATTCCTGTCGGCTGTGCGGGCAGGCGCCTAGTCTTCCGTGCGTCAGGGAGCGCACATAATGAGCAAACTCGACCCGCCGAAGATTCCCACCCCGGACGAGGCGCCGCCGAAGGCGAGCGGAGCGGAAGCGTACGCACGCTGGCTCGAGCACATGCAGCGCACCCGCACGCGCCACTCCGCCATCACACGCAATCTCTACAGCTGGTCGAACTACAAAAGCTGGGCGGAGAAGATGCGCCACGACTGGCAGCGTGAGGATTCCGAGACCTGAGCAGAGCGGCTCAGGGCGCCGCGGCAGGCAGTTCGATCCGGCGCGGCACGCCCCAGGGAAGCGGCTCGAGATCCACCGGGTCGCAGCGATCGGCGAATTGGGGACCGGCCGCCGCGCGCAGCCGCTCGCGATCGTAGATGACCTCGGCAAGCTTGCGCCGCCGCTCCTCAGCCGATCCCGTCACCCCGCCAGGCCGGTTGTAGCCGTAAAAGCCGGCGTCAAAGGCGCGCGGCAGACACGGATAGGCAATCGCCAGGGAAGAGCACTCCTGGATGCGGCGGATCAGGCCATCCTGCTCGACGAAGCCCAGTCCCACCCGACTGGCGGGAAAATGGCGGCGCATATAGCGCTTGGGCCGACGGAAATAATCCAGGGTCACGTGCGGTGCGATGTGCTCGAGCAGCACGCGCCGGTCGAAACAGACACCGTAGGAACAGTAGTCACCGCTCGAGAGATAGAAGCCGTCCGCTTCAGCGGCCACCTCGACGTGGCGGTTGTGGTTGCGCACCGCGATTGAGCAGAACAGGCGACCCGCGGCGGCCGCCTGCACCGCCCGGTGCCAGGTGAGGAAGTCCCGCGCCACCATCACATCCTCTTCCACCAGGAATACGTAGCGCCCGGCGACGGCGGCGGCGCGCAGATACCCGAGCAGCAGATTGGCGCTCTGGCGGGTGCGCCGGAACGGGCAGGCCGTGGCAGGCTGTATCTCATAGCTTGCCAGCCGGTCGGAAAAGGCCCGGATCACGTCGAGGTTTTCCGGCCAGAAGCCGAAATCCGGCCGAAAGACGACGTGCACGCTGTCGATCTCGGCGGCGCGCGTGAGGTTGTCCAGGCAGTGCCAGAGGAACTCGGGGCGCCGCCAGCACGGCACCAGCAGCAGGTCGCACCGCGCAGCGCCTGCCTGCCCGTCGGCTCGCCGGGCGCGCCTGACCTCGCGGCGAAATCCCCACCAGATGCGGGCTCGAGTCAGCATGGCACGGCTGGGGACAGGAGCGCGGAGGGCTCAGCACACGGGAACGGAGTGGATAGTCATCGCGGTCATTTGTATCGTACCGCCATCCATTTTGGGAGTACCACACGGATGCAGATCCGCCTGCGCGATCGTCCGGTCGAAATCAGCGCCGGGCGCACCAGCGCCTACTGGCAGGGTGTGGTCGATGGCGATTGGGAGCCGGCGACCTTCCGCATCTTCGAGCGCTTCATCGACCCGCAGCACAGCTTCATCGACATGGGCGCCTATGTAGGCGTCACGCTGCTGTACGGCTGCCAGATCGCCCGCCGCGCCTATGGCATCGAGCCGGACCCGATTGCATTTGCAGAGCTCCAGCGCAACGTGCAGCAAAACCACCCCCTCACCGACAACGTCGAGCTGGTGCAGGCCTGCATCGCGCCGCGCGGCGGCACGGTCGCGTTCGGCAATTGTGGCGAAGGCGGCGACTCGGTCTCGAGCCTGCTGTTCGGAAACCGCAAAACCCACTGGATGGTCCATGCGCTGACTTTCGAGGATTTCCTGCGCCGCTACCAGATCAGCGATTGCAGCTTCATCAAGATGGATATCGAGGGTGGTGAATATGCGTTGCTGCCGAGCATGCGCACATACCTGCGCACCCAGCGTCCCACCCTGCACCTGTCGCTGCATCCGTGTCATCTGGGCAAACGCAAAATCGGCTGGATCGGCAAGCTCATCGCCCGCGTGGTGGCGACGCTGCGCATAGGCCCGGTGCTCGCGCTGTACCGCCACCTCTACGATCATGACGGCAGGCCGATGAGCTTCGCGCGGCTGCTGTGGCTATGCTGCCGGAAAATCACGCTGGACGTGGTGCTGACCGACGCCGAATGGGACGGTTCATCGCGCCGCCCGTCGGAAGCTGCCTAGGCGGCAGACATGTCCGGCGTCAGCCCGTCAAGGGCGTCGTCGCCCGACCCCGCACCTGCGCTCGCGCCCGAATCCGAGGCGGGGCGCAGCACCGCGCGCAGGGCGCCCTGCAGCGGGCTGTCACCGGTCGCGGGCGTATCGGGGCCGCCGAAGCCGCTGCCGGCGCCCGCCGCGGCCAGCCGGCGCGGCGGCAAGTCCAGCCACTCGAGCAGCGGCTGCCACTGGGCGAGGTCTTCGGCGACCTGGTAGGGCTTCATCTCCTCGAGACCGAGGCTTGCGGCCGCGCTGCGCACGTAGGCCTGCGAATCGCGCAGAGTCGCGACGATGGGAATCTCGAGTGTCGACAGGAAGCGCTCCAGAGACTGGTAGATCAGGGTGTTGCGGCGCACGCGGTTGGCGATGATGCCCAGGCGGTTGTCTTCGCGGCGCACCTTGGCCACCAGCAGCAGGTTCTGGATGCAGCGCGAGCAGGCGTGAATGTCGATGTCCGAGGGCAGTACCGGCACGAGGATCTTGTCGGCGAGGCGTGTGAGCTCGGGCATGTCGTGGGCGCTGATGGCGGCCGGCGTATCGACGATGACGCGGCCGGTGCCTTCGGGAATGCGCAGCTGAAAGGTGCGCGTCATGCGCACTTCGCGCTCGAATGCGGCGATCAGATGAATCGGCGCCTGGGTCTGCTGGCGCTGCCTGACCCAGCGGCTGGCGGAGGCCTGCGGGTCGTGGTCGATGAGTACGGTGCCCTCGCCCCGCAGGGCGAAATGGCTGGCGAGATTGATCGCGATGGTCGTCTTGCCCGAACCGCCCTTGGGGTTCAGCACGACGATGCGCTGCATATCCTTCTCTGACGCTGGAACATAATGCCCGCGCGCAGCGTACGCATCGGCGAGGTTCCCCGCAAGCGAGGGCTGCATTCGGTGAAATCGCGGGCGCAAACGCCAGCGCGGCGGCGCGTACCCGCGATGTGCTGTGAGGCAGTGCACGGCGTCCCGCTGCGCTCTGCCCTAGCATGTGCCGATCAATCGACGGTGCGGTCTTACCTTGGAACTATTCCTGCTGCTCTGGGACGAGATGGACGACTGGTTCGGTGCCTGTCGGCACATCCTGCTGAAAAAGCTGACTTGAAACCCTGCCGCGCGGGCCCCATACCGCCGCTATCCCCGATAGAGGAGGCGGCAAAGGCCCATGTCCACCACGACGACGCGCGAAACGCTCGAGTTTCAGGCGCAGGTACGCGAGCTCCTGCAGCTGATGATCCATTCCCTGTACAGCCACAGGGAAATCTTCCTGCGCGAGCTGATCTCCAACGCCTCCGACGCCAATGACAAGCTGCGATTCCTGGCCCTCTCGGACCCGGCACTGCTGGGTGGGGAGGGGGATCTTGCCATCTGGATCGATGCCGATAGCGCTGCCGGCACACTGACCATCCGCGACAACGGCATCGGCATGAACCGCGAGGAGGCGATCTCGCATCTGGGGGTCATCGCCAAATCCGGTACGGCAGAGTTCTTCAAGCGCCTGACTGGCGATCAGCAGAAGGATGCGCAGCTCATCGGCCAGTTCGGCGTGGGCTTCTATTCGGCCTTCATCGTTGCCGAGCGGGTCGAGGTACTGACGCGGCGAGCCGATGCGCCCGCATCGGCCGGGGTGCGCTGGGAGTCGAGCGCGGATGGACAGTTCAGCGTGGAGAGCCTCGAGCGGCGCGAGCGCGGCACGAGCGTCGTGCTGCACCTGAAGCCCGATGCACGCGAATTTCTCGACGCCTTTCGCCTGCGCGCGCTGGTGCGCCGTTACTCCGACCATATCGCCTTCCCCGTGTTCATGCGCAAGGAAGGCGCGGCGTCGCTCGACTACGAGGCCGCCAACCAGGCCCAGGCGCTCTGGACGCGCCCGCGCAGCGAGATCAAGGACGAGGAATACCGCGACTTCTACCGCCACATCGCCCACGACGGGGCCGATCCGCTCGCCTGGGTGCACAACCGCGTGGAGGGCAAGCGCGAATATACCAGCCTGCTGTATGTGCCCTCGCGCGCACCATTCGACCTGTGGCAGCGCGAGGCGGCCCGGGGTCTGAAACTCTATGTGCGGCGCGTGTTCATCATGGACAACGCCGAGCAATTCCTGCCGTTGTACCTGCGTTTCATCAAGGGCGTGGTGGATTCGAGCGATCTGCCGCTGAATGTCTCGCGCGAGCTGCTGCAGCAGGACGGCGAGGTCGAGGCCATGCGCGGCGCGCTGACGCGTCGGGCCCTGGAACTGCTGGCTCGCCTGGCCAAGGAGGAGCCCGAGAAGTACCAGCAGCTCTGGCGCGAGTTCGGACGCGTGCTCAAGGAGGGGCTCGCGGAGGATCCCGCTAACCGCGAGCGACTGCTGCCGCTGCTGCGCTTTGCCAGCACGGCCACGAGCGGCGGCGAGGAGAGCGTCAGCCTGGCGGAGTATGTGGGCCGGATGAAGCCGGGCCAGCAGCGCATCTACTACCTGATCGCCGACAGCCTCGAGGCCGCACGCGCCAGCCCCCATCTCGAGCTGCTGCGCCAGAAGGACATCGAGGTGCTGCTCATGGCGGATCGGGTGGACGAATGGGTCATGGGGCACGTCGAGGAGTTCGAAGGCAAGCGCTTCAAGGATGTCGCGCGCGGGGATCTGGAGCTCGCAGGACTGGCCGGCGAGGCGGAGAAGGCGCGCGTCGACAGCGAGCGCAAGGAAAGCAAGGCGCTGCTCAAGCGTGTCAAGGATGCGCTGGCCGATCGGGTGCTGGAGGTGCGTGTCAGTGAGCGACTGCGCGAGTCTCCAGCCTGCCTGGTGCGCGGGGAAGGCGAGCTGTCGGCGCAGATGCGCCGCCTGCTGGCCGCCAGCGGGCAAAGCGTGCCCGAGGCAGCACCGGTGCTCGAGCTCAACGTCGCCCACCCGCTCGTGCGCCACCTGGAGGCGCAGCAGGGCTCAGGCTTCGAGGAACTCGCGCTGCTGCTGTTCGATGAGGCCAGTCTCGTGGAGGGCGGGCAGGTCGCCAATCCAGCCGATTTCAGCCGGCGGCTCAATGCGCTGCTGGTGCGGCTGGTGGGGCCGCCCGGCGCAGCGGGCGCCGCGCACCCGGGCGCATCCGGTTGAGCTAAGCTTCTGTTCCCAACCCTTGAAGGAGCTGCGGCGATGACCACGCAACCTCCCAGCGATGCGGAACTGCGCGCGCGCCTTGCGCCCCTGCAGTACTCGGTAACACAGCACAAAGGCACCGAGCCTGCCTTCACGGGGAAGTACACGTACAACAAGGACAAGGGCGTCTACGCCTGCGTGTGCTGCGGACAGGAGCTGTTCGGCTCGGATACCAAGTACGACTCGGGATCGGGCTGGCCGAGTTTCTGGCTGCCGCTCGCAGCCGACCGGGTGCGCACCCATACGGACAGCTCGCACGGCATGACGCGCACGGAGGTCACCTGTGCGCGCTGCGGCGCGCACCTGGGGCATGTATTCGAGGACGGCCCGCAGCCCTCGGGTCTGCGTTACTGCATCAATTCCGCCGCGCTCGACTTCGAGGGCGGCAAGCTGCCTTGACCGTCCTCCCGGCGCCGGCGCCGCTGGTCATTGCGGGGCCCGCGGGCGATCTGGAGGCACTGCTGGAGATCCCGGAGGGAGCCGCCGGCGCCGACTACGCCGTCATCTGTCATCCGCATCCACTGCACGGCGGCACCCTGCAAAACAAGGTTGTCCACACGCTCGCGCGCTCGTTCCAGGAACTGGGCATGCCGACGCTGCGCTTCAACTATCGCGGCGTCGGCGCCAGCAGCGGAGCCTACGACCACGGCCGTGGCGAGACCGACGATGCGCTGGCGATCATCCAATGGGGAGCGCAACGCTGGCCCGGTGCCACCGTGTCGCTGGCCGGCTTCTCCTTCGGTGCGCTGGTCGCGCTGCGCGCTGCGCAGCGGGTGGCGGCGAAGCGGCTGGTTTGCGTAGCCCCCCCGGTCGCGCGCCCTGAGGCGTCGGCGGTGGCGCCGCCGAGCTGCCCGTGGCTGATCATCCAGGGGGATGCCGATGAGATCGTCGATTGCCGGCAAGTCGCCGCATTCGCGGCGCGTTCCTCACCCGCCCCGACACTGCGGGTGCTGGCGGGCGTCGACCATTTCTTTCACGGACGCCTGCGTGAGCTGCAGGCGGCGGTGCTCGACTTCGTGAAGCCGCAGACGCCCTAGGCGGCACGCCCGGGAGCGCACCTGGGCGCTCCCGGGACAGGGCCGCAGCGTCGCTCAGTTAACGAAGGACTTGAGGTTCTTCAGGGGCAGTGCGCGGACCTTTTTGCTGGCCGGCTTGGCCTTGAAGGTCATCTTCTCCCCGGTGAAGGGGTTCACGCCCTCGCGCGCCTTGGTGGCGGGGCGCTTCACGACCTTGAGCTTCAGAAGACCCGGCAGGGTGAACAGACCGTTGCCGCGCAGACTCTTCTTGATGATGCCATTCAGCGACTCGAACACTTCGCTGACCTGCTTGCGCGAAAGTTCCGTGTCCTTGGATACCTGGGCCAGAATCTCCGACTTGGTCGGAGCCCCACCTTTCTTTGCCATTGCCGAATCTCCTGCGATTTGAGCGACGCCTGTCTTTCTTGGTCCGTAGCGTAAAAGTGCTACGAAACGGCGCGCAACATAACATACCGCCGCCCCAACGCAAATGATTTTTGCGCCTCGCGCGATACGAAAATGCCTTTTTTTATAGGCTCTGGCGCGCGCACGGCACGCACGTCAGTGGTGCAGCGTCGCGAGCGCACGTGCGACTGCGGCGCTTCAGTGGATGACGATCAGCAGCGCCCAGATGGCGATTCCGGCCCACAGCGGCGAGAAGTCCAGCCCGCCGAGCGGAGGAATCACCCGACGGATCGGGCGCAGCACCGGCTCGCACAGCGCGGCGAGCAGACCCTGCGCAGGCGTGTAGCCGGGAGGACCGATCATCGACAGCAGCGCATAAACGAAGATTGCAAAAAAGTATATTTGCAGCGTGGTGCGCAGAATCTCGATGAGCGCACCGCGCAGCCACGGCAGCGCCGCCGGCGGCCCCAGACCGGCGAGCAGCGAATGCACCGCCGCCTCCAGCAGCGCCGCCACGACAGCGGCGACACAGGTGGCCGTATCCAGCCTGCCGATCGAGGGCAGCAGCCGCCGCAGCGGCACGATCACCGGATTGGTCAGCTGCACGATGGAGCGCGCGAGCGGGTTGCGAAAATCCGCTCGCGACCACTGCAGCAGCAGCCGCAGCAGCACGGCCACCAGGCACAGCGTCAGCAGGGTTTCGATGATGTAGCTGATGGCAGCCATGGCGGAAGGCGACATGATCAGCGCGCCGCTTTTGTGGTGTTGGCCGCGTTGGCGGCAGCCGCGGCGGCAAGCTCGGCGCTGCGGCTCGCGGCGGCCTGCAGCGCCCGCTGCACCAGGGACTCGAAGCCGCCGTCGGCGAGCACCCGCAGCGCCGCCTCCGTGGTGCCCCCGCGCGAGGTGACGGCGCCGCGCTCGGCGGCGAGCGTACCGGCGGATTCAGCGGCCAATGCGCGATGCGCGAGCAATCCCGCGCCGTAAAGGGTCTCCGCTGCGAGCAGATTGGCGGTTTCGGCCGCCAGGCCGAGACGGGTGGCGGCGCCAGCGAGCTGCTCGGCAAGCAGAAAAAAGTATGCCGGGCCGCTGCCCGAGAGCGCCGTCACCAGATCGAGCTCCGCCTCCCGGCGCAGCCACACGGCCTGGCCGGCGGCGCGTGCAACGCGCTCGGCGGCGGCGCGCGCTGCTGCGGGGGTCGTCCCGGGCGCATACAGCCCGGTGACACCAGCGCCGACCAGCGCCGGACGGTTGGGCATGGCGCGCACGATGGACACCTCGGGAGGGCACGCCTGCCCGAGCGATGCGATCGTGACACCTGCCGCGATCGACAGCAGCGTGGGGGCGGGCGCTGCCGATGATACGGCGTGCAGCGACTGCAGCGCTGTGAGCGCATCCTGAGGTTTGACGGCCAGCACGACCAGCGTCGCGCCGGCGAGCATCGGTGCATTGTCGGCGCTCGTGCGCACTCCGAAGTCCGCGGCGAGGGCGTTGCGCAGCGCCTCGTGCGGCTCACCCACGCGGATGCGCCCGGCACCCAGTCCCTGGCGCAGCAGTCCGGCGATGAGCGCCCGCGCCATGTTGCCGCCGCCGAGAAACGCGATCTCATCGCCCTGCCAGACATCCATCGGCGCCATTCTATCCAAGCCCCGCGGTGGTTGGGGGAAGCGCAGTGCCCGCCGGCGGTTCCGGGCGCGCACCGAACAGCGCCGTGCCGACACGGATGCAGGTCGCGCCCTCGGCGATCGCCTCGGCGAAATCCTCGCTCATGCCCATGGAAAGCGTATCGAGACGCCGGCCTGCCGCGGGCTCACTGCGCGAGTCGTTGAGCCGATCCAGGCAGGCGCGCGCGGCGGCGAACAACTGCCGATTGGCGCTGGAACCCAGGGCCGCCGGCAGGATACACATCAGGCCGCGCAGCTTCAGGCGCGGCAGCCGTTCGATGGCTGCCGCCAGCGGCGCCAGGGCCGCAGGCGCCACGCCCCCCTTGCTCGCCTCCCCGGCGACATTGACCTGCAGGCAGACGTTGAGCGCCGGCAACGCGGCTGGGCGCTGCGCCGAGAGCCGTTCGGCGATGTGCAGACGATCCACGCCGTGGACCCAATCGAATTGCTCGGCGATCGGCCGTGTCTTGTTCGCCTGCAGTCGCCCGATGAAGTGCCAGACCAGCGGCAACCCGGCGAGCGCGGCGCGCTTGGCAAGCGCTTCCTGCAGATAGCTCTCGCCGACGTTGCGGATACCGAGGGAAAAGACCTGGCGCACACGCTCGGGCGCATGCCCTTTGCTGACTGCAACGAGCGTGATCGATTCCTCAGTCCTGCCGGCCCGGGCCGCGGCAGCGGCGATGGCGGCGCGCAGCGCCGCCAGACGTGCGGCCAGGGCGGCTTCGGCAGGTGAAATCTGCGGACCGATTAACATATTGGTTAAAACACCGTCCGTCATACTGCGTCCCGCTTCGCCGCGCCCGCAAGCGGCACGAGGACCCGATGGCCGTCGATATCGCGCAACTGCTCGCGTTCTCCGTCAAGAATAACGCGTCCGATCTGCACCTGTCGGCGGGCGTACCACCGATGATCCGCGTCGACGGCGACATGAAGCGCATCAACATGCCCGCGCTGACCCACAAGGAAGTGCACGGCATGGTGTATGACATCATGAACGACAAGCAGCGCAAGGCCTACGAGGAGTTCTTCGAGACCGACTTCTCGTTCGAGATCCCGAAGCTGGCGCGCTTTCGCGTCAACGCATTCAATCAGAACCGCGGCGCCGGCGCGGTGTTCCGTAACATCCCGTCCAACATTCTCAGTCTCGATGAGCTCGGCTCACCGAAGATATTCCGCGATCTGTGCATGCTGCCGCGCGGCCTGGTGCTGGTCACCGGTCCGACCGGCTCGGGCAAGTCCACCACGCTTGCGGGCATGATCGACTACTGCAATGACAATCGCCCCGATCACATCATCACGATCGAGGATCCCATCGAGTTCGTGCACGAGTGCAAGCGCTGCCTGATCAACCAGCGCGAGGTCAAACGCGACACGCTCGGCTTCAGCGAGGCGCTGCGCTCCGCGCTGCGTGAGGACCCCGACCTGGTGCTGGTCGGCGAAATGCGCGATCTGGAGACCATCCGCCTGGCGCTGACCGCGGCAGAGACCGGACACCTGGTGTTCGGCACCCTGCATACCAGCTCCGCCGCCAAGACCATCGACCGCGTGGTCGACGTGTTCCCCGGCGAGGAAAAGGACATGGTGCGCTCCATGCTTTCCGAGTCGCTGCGCGCCGTGATCTCCCAGACGCTGCTCAAGCGCATCGGCGGCGGCCGCGTGGCCGCGCACGAGATCATGATCGGCACTCCTGCGATCCGTAATCTCATCCGCGAGGGCAAGATCGCGCAGATGTATTCGACCATCCAGACCGGTCAGTCCGCCGGCATGCAGACCCTCGATCAGTGCCTTGCCGACCTGCTCCAGCGCGGCGTCGTGAGCAAGGAAGAGGCCCGCTACAAGGCACAGAACAAGGACGCGCTGTAACCGTGGGCGCAAGGGGCAGCCGCACGGTCTCGCACTAGATCGGGAGCGCTATGGATCGCGATCAAGCCATCAAGCTGATGCAGGAGCTGCTCAAGCGCGTCGTGGAGCGGCAGGCCTCCGATCTGTTCATCACGGCCGGGTTTCCTCCGGCCATCAAGGTCGATGGCGAGGTGCGCCCGCAGATGGAGCGTGCGTTGTCCGCCGAGCAGTCGGCACTGCTGGTGCGCGCCATCATGAACGATCGGCAGACGCGCGAGTTCGACGCCACCAAGGAGTGCAATTTCGCCATTGCGCCACCGGGCATCGGGCGTTTTCGTGTCAGCGCCTTCGTGCAGCAGAGCCACGTCGGCTGTGTCATCCGGCTGATCAACGCCAAGATTCCGACCTTCGAGGAGCTCGATCTGCCGCCGATCCTCAAGGAGGTCGTGCTCTCCAAGCGCGGTTTCGTGATCGTCGTGGGCGGCACCGGTTCGGGCAAGTCCACCACGCTCGCCTCGATGGTCGGTTATCGCAACGACAAGACGCGCGGGCACATCGTGACCATCGAGGATCCGGTGGAGTTCGTGCACCAGCACCGCGGCTGTGTCATCACGCACCGGGAAGTCGGTGTCGACACCGAGTCATGGCACACGGCGCTGCGCAATACCCTGCGCCAGGCGCCGGACGTGATCCTGATCGGCGAGATCCGCGACCGCGAGACGATGGAGTACGGCATCCAGTTCGCCGAGACCGGGCATCTGGTGCTCGCGACCCTGCATGCCAACAGCTCCAACCAGGCGCTCGACCGCATCATCAACTTCTTCCCCGAGGAGCGGCGCGAGCAGCTGCTCATGGACATGTCGCTGAACGTGCGCGCGCTGATCTCCCAGCGGCTGATTCCGCGCGAGTCCGGCCATGGGCGCATCGCGGCGATGGAGATCATGCTCAACTCGCCCCTGATCCAGGACCTGATCTTTCGCGGCGACGTCGCCAAGATCAAGGAGATCATGGCGCGCTCCAATCGCATTGGCATGAAGACCTTCGACCAGGCGCTGTTCGACCTGTACGAGCAGGGCTACATCTCGTACGAGGACGCTCTGCGCAATTCCGATTCGAAGAACGAGCTGCGCCTGCGCATCAAGCTCGACAGCAAGCGCGAGAACAAGCCGATCGAGGCCGAGGGAGATCTGACCATCGTCGAGGAAGTGCAGGGAAAGAATTTCTGACGCCATGGCCGCCCCCGATCCAATCGAGCTTCCGGTCAGCGACACGCAGACCACCCTGAATACCCGGCCCCTGTTCCAGCTGATGGTGGACAGGAAGGCCTCGGATCTTTTCTTCACTTCCAACGCGCCGATCAAGATCAAGATCGAGGGACAGATCTTCCCGATCAACAAGCAGGTGCTCTCGCCCTCGGCCGTGCGCTCGATCTGCTTCGGCCTGATGAACCCCGAGCAGCTCGAGCAGTTCCAGCGCGATCTGGAGATCGACTTTGCCATCGGCGAGTCGGGGCTCGGGCGCTTCCGCATCAATATCTTTTACCAGCGGGGTTACCCCGCGATGGTGCTGCGCTACATCAGCGCCGATATGCCGCGCGTTGAGGCACTCGGTCTGCCGGAGGTGTGCGCGGACCTGGCGATGCTCAAGCGCGGTCTGGTCCTGGTGGTCGGTGCCACAGGGTCGGGCAAGTCCACGACGCTCGCGGCCATGATCAACCATCGCAACGAGAGCGCCTCGGATCACATCGTCACCATCGAGGATCCGATCGAGTTCCTGCACGCCAACAAGCGCTCGATCATCAACCAGCGCGAAGTCGGGCTGGACACCCGCACCTATGCGGCCGCACTGCGCGCGGTGGTGCGCGCCGCGCCGGACGTGATCCTGATCGGCGAGATCCGCGACCGCGAGAGCATGCAGGCGGCCATCAACCTGGCGGGCACGGGCCACCTGGTGCTCGCGACCCTGCACGCCAACAATTCCGCCGAGAGCCTGGATCGCATCATCAACATGTTTCCGCTGGATCAGTTCAAGCAGATCACGCTCGACCTGTCGCAGTACCTGCGTGCGATCCTGGCGCAGCGGCTGGTCATGGGCGTGGACAACAAGCGCGTCGCGGCCATCGAAGTCATGATGAATACGCCGCACATCGCCGAGCTGGTCAAGCGCGGCGACGTCATGAGCATCAAGGAATCGATCATGCAGAGCGCCGACAAGGACGTGCGCAGCTTCGATTCGAGCCTGCACAAGCTGTTCAAGCAGGGGCGCATCACGCTCGAGGAAGCGCTCACGTACGCCGACTCGCGCACCAACCTCGAAGCCAAGATCAACTTCGGCTGATCAGCCGGTCGGCGCGCGTCGAGAGCTCAGCCGAAGACCTGCCTGGCGTCGAAGACCGGCCCGTCGACGCACACGCGCTTCATCGCCGTACTGCCGTCCGTGCCGCGCACCGCGACCGCGCAGCCGGCGCAGCCGCCGACGGCGCAGGCCATGAACTCCTCGAGTGACACCTGGCAGGGCAGGCCGAATTCGGTTGCGAGGCGCGCACAGGCGGCGAGCATGGGCGTGGGACCGCAGGCGAATATCTCCACTTCGCCGAGCGCCGCGGCGTCGAGGCCCGCAAGCCAGCGGCGCGCAAGCTCGGTGACGTAGCCCTCGAAGCAACCGGGGAAGCCTGACAGGCTCGCGAGGCGGGAGGGCACGCCCCATTCATCCAGCAGCGGCATGCAGCCGATGGCCTCCCCGGGCATGCCGGGGGTCAGGATGGTCGAGGGGCGCGTGCGAAACGGAAAGGGCAGCTCCGAGCCCATGAGCACCAGCGGCTTCCAGGGTGCCCCGGCCTCCACCAGCCGCTCGGCGAGAAACACCATCGGCGGGATGCCGACCCCACCGCCCAGTGCGAGCACGCGCGGGCGCTCGGGGTGCGGAGCGAATCCCCTGCCGATGGGGCCGAGAAGACTCACCGATTCGCCCGGCTGCAGGCGCGCGAGGGCGCGCGAGCCGGTGCCAACGACCTTGTAGAGCAGGTCGATCCAGCCTTCGGCGACGCTGGCGCGCATGATCGACATCGGGCGGCGCATCGGCAGGTCCGGCGCACACTGCACGTGGGCAAAGCTGCCCGGCTCGGCGCGCGCCGCGCAGTGCGCTGCCGCGACGCGCAGGATGTGCTGCTCGCCGGCGAAGTGCGTGTGCGCGAGCACCTGGGTGTGCTCGAGAAAGATCGTGCCGCGATGGGGGCGGACCGCGCGCTGCTTCACGTCGGACGCGGACCGGGGCGCTGCGTCGGGCGTCATGCCACGAGCCGGCCGGCGATGGTTTCCAGTACGGCCATGCGAACGGCGACGCCGTTGCTGACCTGAGCGCGGATCACCGACTGTGGGCCGTCGGCAACTTCGGAGGCGATCTCGATGCCACGGTTCATGGGCTGGGGATGCATGACGATGGCGTCGGGGCGTGCGCGCGCGAGCCGCTCCGCAGTCAGCCCGTAGCGGGCGAAGTATTCAGCCCCGTCGGGCAGGTTTGCGTCGACGAAGCGCTCCTTCTGGATTCTCAGCATCATCACCACATCCACGCCGTGCAGCCCTTCATCGAGACTGTGCAGGCGCAGGCAACCGGGAAATTCTGCCGGATCGGGCATGAGCGCAGGGGGCGCGATCAGTCGCAGCTCGCGTGCCTCGAGGGCATGGAAGACCTGGTAGGCCGAGCGTGCCACACGCGAATGGCGAATGTCCCCCACGATCGCGATGCTCAGGCGCTCGATGCGGCCCTTGTGCTGACGTACGGTCAGGGCATCGAGCAGTCCCTGGGTCGGATGTGAAAGGTGCGCCTCGCCCGCAGACAGCACGCTGACCTCCGGCGCCACGTGAGCGGCGACGTGCGCGAGAACGCCTGGCTCGGCGTCGCGAATGACGAAGACGTCGAAGTGCAGCGCCTGCAGCGTGTGCACCGTGTCGAGCATGCTCTCGCCCTTGACGCGCGAGGAGAGCTGCACCTCGAGATTGACGACCTCGGCACCCAGACGGCGGCCGGCGAGCTCGAAGGACACGCGCGTGCGCGTCGAGGGTTCGGTGAACAGATTGGCGATCTGCACGCCGGCAAGCGCATCGCTGCGCAGCGGCCGCGCGCCCGGTGCGCGCACGAAGTGGCTCGCGCGCTGTAGCAGCGCCTCGATTTCCTCGCGGCGCAGGCCCTGCAGACTGATGAGGTGGCGCAGAGAGCCGTCCGCGCGTCGTTGCTCGATCATGTCGCTCCGTCCCCGCCGCCCGTGCCCTGCGCTGCCAGCCAGCGGCCGAGAATGATAGCGGCAGCAGCGGCATCGATGTCGGCACGCTGCACGCGGCGGCGACGTGCGCCGCTGGCCCGGGCGCCTCGCAGGGACGCAGCGGCCTCGATCGACGAGGCGAATTCATCCGCGCGCAGCACCCTGATGCCAGAGCGCTCGGCCAGCGCGTTGGCGAAGCGATCGGCGGCAAAGCTCAAGCGGCTTGCAGAGCCGTCGGCGTGGCAGGGCGCGCCGACGATGAGAACGTCGGGCCGGAAACGCCGCAGGAGCAGATCGATCGCCGGCCAGTCCGGGCCGGTCGGGCCCATGCGCACGGTCGCGCAGGGCGCCGCAGTGGCGCTGATGGTGTCGCCGGAGGCGATGCCGATGCGTTTGAGGCCGAAGTCGAAGCCCAGGGCGATACGGCCGCGCCCTTCAGGCATGGCCCGCCGTGAGGCTCACGCGCGAGCTGTCGATGCCGAGCAGCTGCCAGGCTGCCTGCCAGCGCTCCTCGAAGGGCAGGTCGAACACGATCTGCTCGTTCATTGGCATGGTCAGCCAGGCATTGTCGAGCATTTCACGCTCGAGCTGACCCGCCTCCCAGCCGGCATACCCCAGCGCCACGAAGGCGTCCTGTGGACCCTCGCCGCGCGCAATGGCTGCCAGCACGTCGCGCGATGTGGTGACCTGAACGTTGTCGGAAACCCGATGGGTCGAGTCCCAGGTACCACCGGGCCGGTGCAGCACGAAGCCACGATCGCGGTTCACGGGCCCACCCTGCAGGACCGGCTGCTCCCCGATGCGGATGTCGGACGGCTCCAGCTTCATCTGCGCCATGACATCGCCGAGCTTCATGCCCAGGGGCTTGTTCAGCACGATGCCGAGCGCCGCCTGCTCACTGTGCTCGCAGATCAGCACCACGGTCTGCGCGAACAGGCCCTCGGTCAGCGAAGGCATGGCGATGAGCAGGTGGTTGGCCAGGGAGTTGAGGGTTCCAGGAGCACCGGCACGG
>Ga0335075_10004860_pt1 | contig 20947 bp, 16 predicted proteins | sample Lox_Sample_24_FD_206723 | JGI IMG/M metagenome (GOLD analysis project Ga0335075, IMG submission 206723) | Soil microbial communities from Loxahatchee National Wildlife Refuge, Florida, United States - Lox_Sample_2.4 | ecosystem: Environmental > Terrestrial > Soil > Wetlands | place: USA...
CGGTGGACGTGCGCATCACCTACGATCATCGCGTGCTGGACGGCGCGACGATTGCCCGCGCTCTTGCCGAGCTGGAGCGCGTGCTGACGCACGAGATCCTGGCCGAGCTGCGGTATCTCCCCGCCGACGACGGAGGGATCCCGGACAAATTGGACTTTCAGGCCGCTTGAAGATTCGCTATGCGGTAATCCAACGGAGGCGGACAACACCAGCCACAGATAAACACGGATGAACGCAGATCGGAAGACGAGCTGCCAAATGATCTACTCAGTCTTGCCATTGATCCTTTTTCCACGTCGCCTGCTGATCGTTCGTGTATTTCTCTGTGTTTATCTGTGTTCATCCGTGGCTCATTCGCTCCTGGCTCAATCCAGCGATCGGATTTCCCGACAGCCGGACAGCGAAGCCGTCTGCCAGCTTCGCCGTGCCCTGGCAGAAACCTATCCCAGCTCAGCCCAGCGCGATCGCGCCATCAAGCAATGTCTAACCGAGCTGCGGTCACTGGCGGATTTGCAACGCGCCGCCACCTTGACGGAATGGAGCGCGCTGTCCACGGACGACGAAGCGGCGGCCATCGATCGGAGCAATCACGCCATCGCGATCGAGCGGTTCATCAGGGCGGTGCGCGGTATTTTGCAGAAGGGAGAGCCGGCGAGCGCGGCGAGCACAATGGAAATGCTGGGGCGGATGGCCGCCCTGGCCCGCACGAACGACGAGCCGCTGACACTGGTCGGCAGCTTCGCCCCGGACCTGGCCGACCTCGTGATAAAGGGTCCGCCATGCCTGCGCGGTCTCGCCGCCCACACGCTGGCCCAAACGGGGCCGCCGGTGTTCGTCGCCGTGCCCGCCCTGTCCGAGCTGCTTCGCGCCGACGATGTGGAGCTGCGCCGCGCCGCGGCGGACAGCTTCGCCTTATTGATCCAAAATGCCTTGCAAGCGATGGGAGAAACCGGCCCCGTCCTTCGTCCGGCCCCGCGCAGCGGTCTGGTCCTGGTGGCGAGCACGGTCGTGCCGGCCGCTCACGCAGGGCTGCAAGATGCCCGTCCGGAGGTTCGCCGCCGCTGTCTGCACACCATCCGTCTGGCCTGCGCCGCTTTGGGCCGGCTAATGGAGGAGCCTCCACAAAGTGAGGATTCGTCGCCGCGCCGATCGCTGGAAGCCGAGTATGCGGAGCTGCGTCCGCTCTTACAGGCGCTGCGCGATCAGGGACCGATCCTGGAACGCTTCCTTCATGATGAGGATCCCGAATCGCGCATTTTGACCCACAAGACCCTGGAAGAATTGGGGTTTGCGCGGGCACGCTGGCTGCGCCGCTGCGCTACGCGTCGGGAAGGAGCCGACGAAAAGCTCCTGAGCGAAATGCTCCACGAGGCGGTCCCGCAGCTGGCCGAGGCTCTGGCGCATCCCGATGTCCGCGTGCGGCGCAGCGCCCTCGATGTGCTGGAAATGTCCGGTCCGCTGGCGCTGCCGGCGCTCCCGGCGCTGACGCGCGCGCTGCGCGATCCCGATCGGTTCGTGCGCTGGTCGGCAGTACGCACGGTCGGCAAGCTCGGTCCCTCCGCCGCGCCGCAGACACTCTCCAGCCTTACGCAATTATTGAACGATCCGGATGAAGGTCTCCGCAAGGCGGCCGCCGACGCGCTGCAGCTCTTGCGCGAGCCGTCTTCCCAATTTAGCCACAGATGAACACGGATAAACACAGAAAGGAAAACACTTCTTTTCTGTTCTGTGTTTATCCGTGTTCATCTGTGGCTAATTGATTGGGAGCGTCATCGTTTGCGCCGCCTGCCACACCTCGACCGTACCAATCGGCAGCCAAAAGCTCGCTTCAACCACTTGCACGGGTTGCTGCTTCGCCAGCTCTGTCACGTACTGCGTCACTTCATATTCGCCGCGCGGCGAGAGAGTCAACGGAATATCAAAGACCGTGCGCGGGAAAACGTAGGCGCCGGTGTTGGCCAAATAGCGACCGTCGAGGTCCGGTTTTTCGACGAGCTGATCGAGCGTGCCGTCCGTCTTGCGGAAGGCGATGCCGAAGCGGCGCGGCTCGTCAACCGGATGACACAAAACACCGGCGGAACAGCCGGCCAGCTTTGCCAGGTCGGCGGCGCCGAACAGGTCGTCGCCGTTGAGAGCCAGAAACCGCTCGGAGCGCAGGGAGCTGCGGCAAGCCAGCAGGGCATCGCCGGTGCCGCGCGGCGTCTCCTGCCGCACCGTTTGCCACTGGGCGAAATGCTTCTGCTGCCGCAGATAGGCCTCGACCTGCTCGCCCAGATAATGAACGACAACCAGAACGCGCTCGACTTGTCGGGGCAGCGCGGCCAGCGTCCAGTCGAGAATGGGCCGGCCCTGAACGGGCAGCAGCGGTTTGGGCGTTTGCAGCGTATGCGGCCGTAGACGCGTGCCCAGGCCCGCCGCCAGAATGATTGCATCCATACGGTTGTACCTCCTCATTCGATCCGCGGGCGATGACAAAATAGTCCATGCATGCAGTTTCTGCCGATCGATCGGCTTGTGCAGCTTTCAGGGATTGCCTATCTGGGCGGGATTCTCTCAAGGGGCATGCCTTGCGCCGTCGATGCAATCGACGAGCGCCAGGATGGCTCTCAAGAGATGCCCCTGTTTTATACAGGAAAGGTAGGGAAGCTCTATGCATCGTGTATTGTTGCTGTTTGTCGGCGTCGGACTGCTGGGTTTGCTGTCCGGCTGTCACCACTGCGCGGGCCGTTGCGATTGCCTGGTGCATCCAATCGATCACGGGACACCGTCGCCCATCGTCAAGCCGGCTCCCGTCGTCGCGCCTCCGGTCCAGCCCGTCGCACCTAGCCCGGCTCCGTGACGCCTTGGGCCGCTTGCGGCTTGTGGGGCACGTTTTCAACGTGCCTGATGCGCTGGCACGTTGGAAACGTGCCCCACATGCCGCAAGCGGCCGGTCGAATCGTCATAATTTCTAACGAATCTGTTTGCAATTCACCTTTCCTCCGCATAGCATGGCGATTAGCGAAGCTCGGATGTCGCTTATTCCCCGCCTGCGACATTCTCGATTTGCCCGCAACTGATACCTACCTTGCGTCGCCCTCGTGATCTCTGCCGCGGTTCCCATGACGTGTTTCCGCGTGCAAGGAAATATGTCCCGACCATTCTCAGGGCGGAGAATGGTTGCCGTGGACGAGAGTTCATCCTACCTGGATCGATAATTAGCCGGCTCGCGGCCAGGCGAGAGGAGCCTCATGCCGCTCAATTCACACGATCTGGACGGCTCGTTGAAGGGCCATGCCCTGCGCAACGCTCATCTGCGCGAACGCGCGCTGCGCCGCGCGGAGACGGCTCCCCCGCTGGCTCGCCTGCTCGTCACGATTCGCGCCCAGATCCTCGGCCTGACGCGTCTGGAGCTGGCCCGTCGCTCCAAAGTCAGCCGCGGCACCTTGCGCGACCTGGAGCTGGGCATTCATACGCCGACGCGGCGTATCTTGCAGCAGCTCCTCGCCTTCTATCAGCGTTGCGGGGTGCCGGTTGAGCACCTGGAGGAGCTGCGCCGCCTCTACGCCGGCGCCGGCGACACGCTGGAGCAGCTCATCGCCCGGCTGGAGCTGCGCGCCGGCTCTTCGCGCGAGCTGGCTCGCCGCGTCGGTATCAGCGCGGCGACGCTGTGGGAGTATCGCCGCGGCAATTTCCCCCTGCCGTTGGAGTTATTGCGGCGGATGTGCGCTGCCGTCGGCGAGGATGCTCCGGAAGGAGAAACCTTGTGGCGCGAGGCCGAGCGTCAACGTCTTCGACAACGCGGCTACCCGGAAGCACTGGTCGAGTTCTGGGTCCTGTGCGGCCGCGGCGGCTACAGCGAGAAACACTTGTCGTCGCTGGGCATGAGCACTCCTGCCGTGCGCCGGCTGCGCTATCTCGAGCTGCCGCCCTGGAGCGAGGTCGTTGAGGTGGCTCGGCGCCTCGGCAATGACGAGGAAGTCCAGAATCTCGAAGGGCTATGGCGGCGCGACGAGAAAAGCCAGCTCACGGGCCTGCCCGACGCCTTTGGCTCACGGCTGCGGCAGCTGCGCAAAAAGCAGGGCGTCTCACGCCGCGAGCTGGCCGACCTGTTCGACATCGGCGGCAAAAAGCCCGCACGCATCATCAAGTACATCGAGGAGGACGGTTTCTATTCCGCGCAGGCGTACCCCGCCGGACTCGTCGCCCTTCTGACCGACCGCGACAAGGAGCGCGAGTCGCTGCTGGCTGACTGGCAGCAGCGACGAACGCAGTTCCATCGCCGGCATCGACCGGAGACGCGCTTCGATCTACGGCTGGCGCGCGAGCTGTACGGCTTTGAGCCGCGCGACATGGAGCCGATTCTCGGCTATTCCTCCCTGGAATATCAGAAAATCGAGCGCGGCGTCCAGCCCTTGTCCGACACGGCCTACGATCGCATCTTGCGGGCCATCCATGCGGCCGGCCAGCGCCGTGTCGAGGCCCTGTTGCAGCAGCGCCGCCAGCGCGACGCGGAACGGGTCGCCTGGCAGCACCCCCCCTCGGTGGCGGCGCTCATCACCCTGCTGGCTCGACGCGAGGGCGGACTCATTCCCCTGTCGCGCCATCTGAAACAGCTCGGCTTGAAGGGACTGTGGACTGCTCGCCTGCGCGCCATCGGCCACGGCGAAGAAGTGCCGCCCTGGTGTGTCCTGGAGCGGATCGCGCGCTCCTGTCAGGTCACGAGCTGCGACGATGTCCACGAGGATTGGCGGCAGCGCTATCGCGAGCAATTGCGGCGGATCTGCCCGTCGCCGTTGGGGGTCGAGCTGCGCCTGCTCATCGGCGAAATAGCGGAGTCGCTGCGCGATTTCAGTCCGCGTCTGGGCTTCAATTACTCCGTTCTCGTCCGCGATCTGCAAAAGATCGATCGCGATGACTCCGTGAAATGGTTCCATGTCGAGCGGATCGTGCGTGCCGCGGGTTTGCCGTCCGATGATGCGCGCTGGCGCGAGATCCATGCCCTGTGGTCAACGGCCAGCGATCGTCGAAAAATGCCCTCGCCGCGTCGCTGGGCGGCGTCGGCGGCGCGACAGGATTGAGATTGCTACTTGCGGCGGATCCCTTGTTGCCTTTTCTCAAGCGCTTAACCATTCCTCAAGGGTGAGGTCAGCCTGGCGAAGGCTTCGACGAATAAGCCCTGGATCGATCGCGCCGCCGTGGGGATTGGGAATCGTTAGGCGCAAGCCACCCCGCCGCATCCACTGGTGCTTGCCTCCCGGGAACGGCCCTTCGAAGCCCAAAGCTTTCAACTTGCGGACCAGCTCACGCCTTGATACGGGGTTGAGAGTGGACATCCCCAGACCTCCTCGGCGCCGCGGTAATGGCCAAACAGCAGCCATTCACCAGCGGCGGGTCTTCGCCGTTGCGTAAGCCGGAGAGCAGCCAAACCTCGATGGCATCCACGAGGTTTTGCCGGGCCTCTTCAATGGTGGTCCCCTGGGTCAAGCATCCAGGCAGATCGGGCGCTTCGGCCACGATCACATTCAGCTGCTCGCCTTTTTCATACACGGCATTCTTGAGGATCTCGACAAGGTAGTCCGCGAGGCTCACCCGGCGAGGAGATTTCTTGCGCATGAATCGGCCCTTTTTCTTTCCTTGTGGAGGGGGGGTCAGGATAGAGAGAGTCGGACTTATTGTAAAGGAACCCTGAACATTGGCGAGCTGGATTTGAAGCTGCTTCCAAACGGCAAGCAACAGCGACAGGCTGGCAATCGCGGTCAAATTCCTACAATTCCTCCATTACGGAGTGATTCTCCAGCGTCTTCGTTTTTCGCGGGGCATTCATGATCTCCAAAGAGCTGCTCGATATCCTCCGCTGCCCGCTCGATCCGGCCCGCAGCGCGCGCCTGGAGCAGGAAGCGGATGGGCTGGTGTGCCAGCGCTGCCGGCTCAAGTTCCCCATCAAGGAAGGACTGCCGTGCATGCTAGTGGAGGAAGCGCAGCTGCCGCCGGGGGTGAGCAGCTTGCAAGCGCTGCCGTGCCAGCAGAAAGTGGAACAGGCGTCCCCGCCTGTTGAATCCCAGGGGGTGACGGGATGATCGCGCATCGATTGTATGTTGGGACCATCGGCGAGGGGCTGTTTCTCAGTCTCGACGGCGGCGGCAGCTTTCGCCGAGCCTGCCAGGGCATGTTCGTCGAGTGCCACGTCCGCGCCCTGGCCGTTCACCCCAAAGAGCCAGCCACGCTATTGCTCGGCAGCGAGCTTGGTCTGTTTATCAGCAGCGACGGCGCCGAGAGCTGGACGAAGCTGCCGGCGCCGCTGGACGGCCTACAAGTGTGGTCGCTGTGGATCGTGCCGCAGAAACCGGAAGTCCTCATTGTCGGCACCTGTCCTTCGCACCTGTTCCGCTCCGAGGACGGCGGCCGAACCTGGAGCGAGGCAGCGGCACAGCTGGAGCGCGAATGTCCACGCCTGTTATGGACGCGCGTTACCTGCCTCGTCGGCGACCCCAATGAGGCGAGCTTGTTGTGGGCCGGCGTCGAGATTGACGGCGTCCATCACAGCCGCGACGGCGGCCGTACCTGGCAGCCGATCGGAAGCGGACTCAGCTCGCGCGACATCCACGCTCTCGTCGTCGTTCCCGGCCAGGACGGTAAGCCGCGCCGCCTGCTCGCCGCGACGAACAACGATCTCAATGTCAGCGAGGACGACGGCGCAACCTGGCGGCCGCTGCAAATTGGCCAGGCGATGCCGTGGTCGTATTGCCGGACGCTGATTCAGCCGTGCGGGCGGCCGGAGGTGGTCTTGCTCGGCAACGGCGATGCTCCGCCCGGCACGGCCGGCGCGATCGGCCGTTCGCTGGACGGCGGACGGACCTGGCACGTCGCCGACATGCCGGGCCGCGCCAACAGCACCATCTGGAGCTACGCCGTACACCGCGCCGATCCGCGGATGATCTACGCCAGTAGTGTCCACGGGCAGGTGTATCGCTCGCTCGACGGCGGCACATCATGGCAGCGCCTGCCGCGCGACTTCGGCGAGATTCGCGCGCTGGCCTGGGCGCCGTCCGAGCCGGAAGCGTAAGAAACGCAAGGAATGATTAGCGACGCTTCGCAGAAGCGTCGGGGCGCCCCGACGCTTCTGCGAAGCGTCGCTAATCAGATGCGCCTTCTTTCGTGCCGGGGTAATATTTGTTGGAGCTGAGCGTCAGGCAGGTTTGGGCGACCGCCAAGTGCAGCGCGACGCTTTCGCGCACCCGCTGATCGTACTCCTCGCGCTCAAAGCAGAAAGCAGCTCGGCCAACTCGGAAACACAGCGGCTGCGCGTCGCCGACGTAGGCGCTCGCGACGTGCGAGCGCACTTCACCCGCCAGCGGCTCACAGCTTTCCAGGGGGATCGCCAGAGCAATCTCTTGCCGCGTGATGCGCCCGTACCACGGCTGCGACGAGAAGGCGCGATCTTGCGGCACGCAATAGGCCAGCAGGGTGGGATAGCTATCGAAACATTCGCTCCACGGCGGTCCCGGCAACACGGCGTCGCCCGGCCGCAACAGTGCTTCCAGGTCCGGCCCGCTGCCCTCGCCGGGATCGAGAAGGACGCGGCAGGAACGATCGCCGCCGACTTCGACGAAGGCGCGGCGCAAGGCGTGCATGGGCATGCCTTCCGACAGCAGCCGCGCTGCCAGAGCGTGCAGCGTGCCGGCGATGGCGTTGGTGACGAAATAGACGCCGCGCAGCCCGGTGTTCGGATCGTGGACGTAGATGCGCCAGTTGCTATGCACCGGTGACGGCAGCAAGCGGCGCAGTAGGCCCAGCAGGCGCGGACCGAAGTGACCGTGACGGTACGTCAAGTGCGTAAACAGGGCATAACGACCCGCGCGGCCGATGCGTTGCAGCTCCAGGCCCGCCGGCACGAACGGCTCAAGCCTGTCCGCCTCGACGAGATAATTGACATAAATCACATCGGTTATATCGCTAAGAAAAGCGACCGATGGCAGCCATTCACAATAAGCGCGGAGCAGCCGGCTGTTGGCCAAAACATCGAGCAGTCGTCCGACTTGGCCACGCCAGGGATGCCGCCACGGAGCCATGCGGCCATGCTTCTCGTCCGGCCGGGCGCGGCGCAGCACATGCTCGGCGACCAGGGCCAGCCACGCCAGCAGCAGCGTCAGACCGAGGCCGTTGCTCGCGGCCACCAGCACAGGATCGAGCTGCAAATGTTCCGGCAGCAGCAGAGCGGCGCTGCCGACGGCGAGGACGCTCCAGGTAACTAGTGACAGCCCAGTCAAAATCCGATTCCAGGCTCCCGCCGCGGCGAAGCACCAGCTCCAGCACAGGGCCATGCACAGATACAACGAGCCGGCCCAGCAGATGACGGCTTGATACGCCTGTTTCTCGAAAATCAGATAGGGGAGCCGATCGCCGCTATGGTCGGCCTGAGCGGCAAGCTCAACACCGTGCGTTCCCCATGAGGCTTGTCCAGCCTGATCGGGCACGATGGCCAGAAGCGTGAACACCAGCACGGCCGCCGCCGGAAGACGCGGTACCCACGATGTCCGCCAAAGGGCCACACCCATTAACAGATCGACCAGCGCGCTCGCTTGCCAGGGCAGCCAGCCCAGTCGCCACAGCCACGGATGCGCGGCCAGGTAAGCGACCCGCTCGGCGTCCGCGGCGGAGCTGCCGCCCGGCATTCCCGGCAGCAGCAACAACGCCGTGCCGATCAGGGCAACGACATGCACACCCAGGTTCACAAGGAGCATTTGCTCCAGGAACCGTGCCGCCAGGGTCGGCTCGTTCTGGGTGACAGAGCGCATCCGCAGCTCCTCCAACGCCGAAGTCAGAATGCACAAGGAAAATCCCAAACCTCCTCTTATGCATTGTGCATTTTGGCTTCGGCGTTGTCAGCGCCGCTCTCGATCGGCGAGCTTTTTCTCTCCCGCAGCGCAGCTGGTCTTGGCCGCGAATTAACCGAATCGTAACTATTTTTTGGTAGATTGATAGGAGGAACGATTATGATGATGAGATGGAATCGCCTCAAGCGGAGCCGTGGGCGGTTTACTTCAAGTCTTTCTATTCGAGGAACGGGATCATGAGTCCTTTCTTTCTGCCTTCCAGTCGTCGCGCCTTTCTGAGCACGTTATCGCTGGGCGCGGCCGCCTTCACGACGCGCGGCCTGTTCGCCGAGGAGCTGGAGCGCGTCCGCACGCCGGCGCAAACGGAGGGGCCGTTTTATCCGGACAAGCTGCCGCTCGATACCGACAACGATTTGCTCGTCATCAACGACGCCATCACGCCGGCGGTCGGCGACATCACCCACCTGACCGGCCGCATCCTCGACGCTCGCGGCAACCCGCTGCGCAACGCCCTCGTCGAGATCTGGCAGTGCGACAACAAGGGCGTTTACCTCCACACCCGCGACTCGGGCCGTAAGCAAGACGAGCGCGACAAGAACTTTCAGGGCTTCGGCCGCTTCCTCACCAGCTCCAAGGGCGAATACTATTTCCGCACCATCAAGCCGGTGCCGTATCCAGGCCGAACGCCGCACATTCACTTCAAGATCAAGAAAGGCGGCAAGGAGCTGCTGACGACGCAGTGCTACATCAAGGGCGAGCGCCGCAATGAGCGCGATGGCATCTTCCGGTCGATTCGCGGCGACAAGGCCCGCGACGCCGTGCTGGTCGCGTTCACTCCGGTCAAGGAGTCGCGCATCGGCGAGCTGGCCGCGCGCTTCGACATCGTGCTTGGGGTCACGCCGGAGGGGTAGCAAGAGAACATTCGCTTCGCGACGCCTTCCCAGAGGCGTCGCGAAGCGAAGATGGCTTCGTGGCCAGGCCAGCAATTCATGGACGGGTGGCTGGCCGATGCACGATCCGGTCCACCTCCACTACCTGGTTCTGCTGCATCTCGACGAAAATCACAACGATCATTCGTCGATCTTCCGGATCGCCCGTGTCGAGCTTCTTCACAACCTCCGCCGCGGGCTTCATCGTCCAGGCATCCCAAGCCTTGGCGGCCCCTGCAGCGATGGCATCCTTGAGGACGCCCGCCACGACAGACAATCCCGCCGCGATGAAAGTCAGGGTAACGGGATCCATGTTAGCCTCGCCGGCATCGGCGAATGTGACGCTGCCGTCCGCGGCGATGTTTTTGACCGCCGCATCCGCGACCTCGCGCGTCACGTTTTTCTCAGGGTAAGTCCTGGACATGACTGTCACATAGAGGCTGATGAGCTCGTCGCGAGTGTAGGGAGATGCCATGAGAGTTTTCCTCCGCGGCGGATAATCGTCACGACGCTCGACCGTCCGCCTGACCGGGAGCGTCTTTGCAAATCAAGTAGTCCTGTCATCGCCCAGGCACTACGGCAAAATCCCTTCGAGGGTTAGCTTCGCGGCCAGATCCAGAGGTGTGGCGGCGTTATCGTGTAGGTCGGGCTGATCGGTTATTTTCTGCTTCTTGTTCATTGCGTGGGCGAAGTCGTAAGCCTCCTGAATGTCGATGTGGCCGTCCTTCTTGGCATCGGCGGCCGCCGGGTAGCCCGATGGCGTTTCCAGGGCCAAGGCGGCGGTGAAGTGATGCAGGAAGGCATCGTAGGCTCCATCCGGAGGCAACAGATGCGATGCGGTCTTGGAGGCCGCGACTCCCACCCCTTTGCCTGCTGTCGTATTGGCGGTTACCTGATTGATCATTTTCGCGCCGAAGCAGTGGCCGAAAATCCCGAGGCAGAAATAATCGGAGCTCTTCGCCAGCTCCGCTCCGAGATCGGGAGCCTCCAGGTACTCGGAAGGCGTCCACAGGTTCAAGCGGTGCGGGATGGTCGCGTCGCCGTGATTGGTTGTGAAGAGGACGAGCAAGTCCTCCGATCCCAGTCTCTTCACGGCCTTGTGCAAAGCCGCAAGCACGTTGGCGCGGTTGGCGACGGTTGTTGTTACCTGATGACCGCCCATGTCGTAAACGCCGCCGTTGGCGTAGAGCACCTGGATATCGGTTGTGGCGAAGCTGTAGCGACTGCTCACCAGGCAGGTGTAGAAGGCGGTAAGGTCGTTCAAGTAGCGTGCATAGTTCTGGAACGAGCTGATCCCGCCGCTGATCAAAACAGCGCGTCGGTTTTTGAAGGTGGTCTGCAATTGCACGGGCGCGCTCCCTTGCTGCCGATCATCGCCTCAGGCCAGCCTTCCATTCTCTCTCGGATCGTTGGAACGCCGGTAGCGGACGAGGCGTTTTTGCGGGGTTTCCAGGGGAGGATAGTTGTTCCAGACCATACGGATCTTCTGGTTTTGATCGACATCGACGGAAGCAATCCAGCACGCATGCGCCCAGTTGGCCGCTGAATCCGGATCGATAAGCAAGAGCAGACCCCGCCGACCCCGGAAAGAAAGGGCGTCCAACGGACGGTCCAAGGCGTCCCGAAGATCGCTGTTGGCGACATAACTGTTACAGTAAGAGACGCGAACAGCTTCCGTCCAAACGGGCAGGGAGAGGAGTTCTTCCTCCCGCTCTCTTTCGATGCCGGGTCCAGGCAGAAAGTCCCCTTCGCTGATTCGCTCCTGGATTTGATCAAGGAGATTGTTGCCTTCCAGCAAGTGCTCTATCTCATCGTGTTTTGGCGGTTGTTCGATCATGTGCCATTCCTCGTTCGTAGGTCTGTTCATTGATCGCTCATTCCGCATTCATCCGAGCGGCGCTCAGCTCCGTCGAGCGACCGAGAGTCGCGGAAGCGGATTCGAGGGCAGGTTCCGTGTTGGCCTCATCCTTGTTCGGCTGCGTCGCGAAGGCCTGGAGCAGCAGCAGACAGGCGCCGCACACCAGGCAGCAATCGGCGATGTTGAAGACAGGCCAATCGAACAGGTAGTTCCAGTGCAGGAAGTCGCGGACGCCGTTAAAGGCGACGCGGTCGTAGAAATTCCCGAGCGTGCCGGCCAGGATCAGACCGAGGGCGCAGCACAGCCAACGATCGCGGGCCGTGCTGCGAAGCGTGCTCCAGTAAATGATGGCGGCGGCGGCCAACAGACTGATGAGGGCGAAGCCGCCATTGGCCATCTCCTTGTGATTGCGCAGGAAGCCGAACAACGCGCCCTGGTTCACGTGGGGGATCCGCTGGCCGTCTTCCAGACGCTCCAGGCCCGAGGAGTCGCGCTCGAACTGGGCGACGAGCTGGAACCCGGTACCCTTGTCGGAGCGGAAGACGACGTATTCGTGGTCGGGCTTCTCGCCCAGCCAGGCGAAGACGCTGTACTTGCTCGATTGATCGAGGACCAGGCCGCTCAGGGCCAGGATCCACAACAGCACGCGATAAGATCGTTCTGACATGGCACTCTTCACGAACTCTGTTGAAGCTTCCGTGCACAGGAAACGCAGTGACGGGTGTAAGGCAACGCCTGCAAGCGGGCCTTGGGGATGGCGCCCTGGCACTCCTCGCAACGACCGAACGTGCCCCGACGAAGACGTTCCAGGGCCTCGCCGATCTCCGTCAAGGCCTGCTCCTGGTTTTGCAGCAAGCCAAGCGTGAAATCCTGCTCGAAGTTGTCGGTGCCGAGGTCGGCCAGGTGCAAGGGGGCGTTCGACAAACTACCGCTCGCCTCCCCGCCCCGCGCCCGCATGGCCTCTTCGGTGAGATGCGATACATCACCCGAGAGACGATTGCGCAAACCCAGCAACATTTCTTGATAGGTGTCCAGATCGGCCTTTGTCATCGCTTCCTCAAGGTGTGGGCCGAAGAACCGTCAGTCCTGGAAAGGCACAATCTTACGATAACCCAGCCGTGGAAACCCGTCAAGGATGACGATTTCGTCCCCGCCGCTCGATGCGGAGGACCGTATAGCGATCGGCGTCGCCTCGAACAAGAGCAGAAGCGGCGGGCCTTGCCTTACCGATTGTGCTGTCCACGCGCTCTGCAAGCTATTGCATTCTTCGCCGTCGCCGTCGTCGAGGCAAGATGCGGCTTTCGGATGACCGAAAAGGGATCGATAGACGTTCTTCGCAAGGATGCACTGCCATGTCGATTTTCTACCTGATGCCGCCGCGTCCGTTTCTGGGCGATCGCTTCGCCGACTTTTTGCAAAGCCTGTTTCCCGGACTGGCCTGGGACAGTGCCTCGCGCGCCAGCCTGGCCGAGACGCTTGGTGAAGCCGCTGCCGAGCGCGAAGGCGTTTACGTCATTTATCGTGACGATCTGCCGCGCGAGGAAGCTCCCGCCCAGGCGCTGATGGACGGCTTCGGCGCCGAGGCGGGCGATGAGGTGGTTGAGGTTCGCCCCGGCGGCCGGCCTGGCGAGGTCGTCACCCGCCGCTGGCGCATCGAGAGATAGGGCCTGCCTTGTGGTATAAGCGACATTGTTTGTGTTTTATTCGTCTTGTTCGTGTGATTCGTGGTGAGAGTCTTCCTCTATCGGCCGCCGAGCTTTTCCATTGTCGGATCCGGCTGCCACATATACAGAAACGTCGGCAGTCGGCTGCGGTCCAGGCCCGGCACACTGATGGGCAGCATCGTGTTTTGCAGCGGCACATTCGGAGTGACGGCATATACCGAATAAGCCCGATCGTTGCAGCGGTGATAAAGCACGACCGGCCCCGACGCGACGTGTGCCAGATCCCGCGCCGTCGCAATGGCATCGTCCAGGTAGCCGATACGATCGATCAGGTGATGCTGAACCGCCTGCTGGGCCGTGAATACCCGGCCATCGAACACCTCGCTGTTCGCGGCGTTGATGCCCGGCCGGGCTTGTGCGACGACCTGGCGGAAACGCTGGTGAAGCTCGTCCGCCATGGTCTGAAGCAGCTTCTTGCGTTCGGGCGAGGGTTCCTGCATGATCTCGTTGCCCAGGTCGATGTGCTTGCCCGACTTGATCGGCAGCGCTTGCAGACTGAAGTAGCCGATCGCGCCGCTGAGGTTGTAACGGTTCAGGATGACGCCAATACCGCCGGTCACACTGGTAGGATGCGCGACGATCGCGTCCGAGGCGGTCGCCAGGTAGTATGCTCCGCCGGCGCCCACGTCCATCAGACAGGCGACGACCGGCCGCCGCGTATTGGCCCGAAACGCTTGCAGATCGCGCCATAGGATGTCGGTCGCCGTGACACCTCCGCCGGGACTGTTAATGCGCACCACCACGGCTGCAACGCACGGATCGGCCGCGATGGCGTCCAGCTTCTCACGGAAGAGGCTTACCGGGTTCTCTCCGAGAGAATAGAGACCTGTCATATCCATATTGAGCAACAAGCCGTCCACATCCACGATGGCGATCTTCGCTTCCTTGCCGGTGCAGAGGCCGCTCACAGGCATTTCCACGACTGGCCCACTGTCGCTAACCGGAGGCGTTTCGCTGATGATCTTGCTTCGAGCTGCGATCGGTGCTTCAGTGCGCACCACGGAATCGGTGGCGATGTGGAAGACGTGATGACATCCCGTCACGCTAAGGGTCAGGACCAGACAGCATCGCAAGCCTCGCATGGTCCCTTGCCTCCTCCCGGTCGTTTACCCATTCCCTTCGTGCTTTTCCTCCTTTTCGACATCGGCATTCTTTCCCCTCTCTCCGCAACAATCCTCACAATTGCTTCCGGCCCCATTGCCCCGCTCGCGCGTTCGTCGCCGTCACATAGACCCGGCTTTGCCGTATGAGACAAGAGAGGGTCTCTCGACGTGGAGAATTCCCGATCTCACGGGAGGAGGGCTGCGTAGAATAGAGTGGAGACAGAGAAGGAAGCGATGCGAATCCTGGTTCGTCGTCTTCCACGGGCAGCTCGATCCCCTCCTCGCCTGCACTGCCGGCACTCTCGGTGATCTCGGAACCGCTCATTCTGGGTGTGAACGCATCATTTTTGCTCATCATGCAACGTGGGCGATTTATATGTGGTCGAGCTTCAGTCCGTTTGCAGAAGGGCCATCTTACCCATATTGACAATTACCTCCCTGCGGGTAGTTTGGAACGGCCATTGCAATGGATTGCCTTGTTTACCTGTCTTCTCCTCGTTGCCATGCCGAGCGTGGCAACAGGATTGGCAATGGGTGTCGTGTTGATGTTTCGGCTCACGGACAGAGCCAGGATGACGGTGAAGCTTCCGCCGTCTCATCCTTCAGGGAAGGCTGACCCTGTTAAGCCGCTCTCCTGCCGAGAGCGCGAGAACAAGAGAGATCCGGAATGGGGAACCCTGACGTTCTCGTCCTGACGCCGGCCGGAACCGGCGTCGCTTCCGTGGCCATTGCTGCTTGCCGAGCGGGCGCGCGAGGCTTTCTCGACCTGGAATTCACCGTGGATCCGACGGCGGCTTCCGAAGCTCTCGATAAGCTGGCGCGTTTCGCGCCGGACGGCTTCGGTGTCAAGCTGGGGCCGAGCGGTGGAGGCTTGCTGCCGACGCTTCTCGCGGACGGCTGCCACTGTCGGGAAGTGATCCTGGCGGGAGGCGAGCAGCCCGAATGGGCCGAGTGGATCGCGCGGCTTCGCGCCCGGCAAATCCGCGTGTTGCTGGAGTGCGTCACGATCGCCGAAGCGCGGCGAGCAGCGGAGCTGGACATCGACGGTCTGATCCTCAAGGGGCACGAGTCGGGCGGTCGAATCGGCGACGACACGACCTTCATTCTGCTGCAACGCTGGCATGCCGCTGTCACTGCGGGTGAGGTCTGCGATTTGCCCGTATATGCTCAGGGCGGCATCGGTTTCCACACCGCTGCTGCCTGCGTCGCCGCAGGCGCGGCTGGGGTCGTGCTCGATAATCAGCTCCTGCTCGCGCGCGAATCGCCGTTGTCGGAGCAGGCCCGCACGCGGCTGCTCTCCTTCGACGGCAGCGAGACGCAATGCGTGAAAGGCGCTCGCGGCGAAACGTACCGCTGTTTCGCGCGTCCGAGACCAGATGCCAAACCGGAGGAATTCTTCTCGTTCCCAAGCAGAGCTTGGGAACGCACGGATGCGAAGCTCTGCTTCGCGACTCGGCCCCCAGCAGGACGGGAAGCAGAGCTTCCCGACGTGCGTTCCCAAGCAGAGCTTGGGAACGAGGGTTGGTGGATGATCGGACAGGACGCGGCCTTCGCCAAACCGCTAGCCGATCGCTACCGTACCGTCGGCGGCATCGTGCAGGCGCTGCGCCAAAGCGCTGTTCAGCACCTGGAAATCGCTCGCCGTCTGACACCGTTAGCGGAAGGCTCGCTGCTCGCTCAACGGCACGGCACCCGCTATCCCATCGTGCAAGGTCCGATGACGCGTGTCAGCGACACAGCCGCTTTCGCCGAGTCCGTCGCCGCCAACGGCGCTCTGCCCTTTCTCGCTCTCGCCCTGCTCCGCCGCGACGACACGGAACGATTGCTGCGCGACACGCGCGAGCGGCTCGCCGGCCGACCCTGGGGCGCCGGCATCCTCGGCTTCGCGCCGCCGGAAATCCGCCGCGAACAGACCGAGGCCATCCGCGCCATTCGTCCCCCGTTCGCCCTCATCGCCGGCGGCCGGCCCGACCAGGCCCAGGAGCTGGAAAAAGAAGGCATCCCGACCTATCTGCACGTTCCCTCGCCGGGATTGTTGTCGCTGTTTCTCCGCGATGGAGCGAGGCGTTTCGTCTTCGAGGGCCGCGAGTGCGGCGGCCACGTCGGTCCGCGTTCCAGCTTCGTCCTCTGGGAGACGATGTGCCAACTGCTCCTGGACCATCTGACCGTCACGGGGCCGAACGCCGTCAAAGCGGAGGATCTGCACATTCTGTTCGCGGGCGGCATTCATGACGCGCTGTCGTCGGCGATGGTTGCCGCGCTGTCGGCCCCTCTCGCCGAGCGCGGCGTCGCCGTCGGCGTTCTCATCGGCACCGCTTACCTGTTTACCGAAGAGGCCGTCGCCGCCAACGCCATCGTGCCGCGTTATCAACAGGAAGCGATTCGCTGTCAGGACACCGTCTTGCTGGAAACCGGACCCGGCCACGCCATCCGCTGCATCGCCACTCCCTACGCCGACGCCTTCGAGGAGGAGAAACGCCGTCTGCAATCCGAGGGCCGCAAGCCCGATGAGATCCGCGAAACGCTGGAAGCGCTGAACGTCGGCCGGCTGCGCGTCGCCTCCAAGGGCGTCGATCGTCCTGCGACGGGGACCAACGGCTCCGCTCGCTTCGTCGAAGTGGAGGAAGACGAGCAGCTCCGTCGCGGCATGTACATGATCGGCCAGGCCGCGAGCTTGCGACAAGGCGTTGTCACCATGAAGCAATTGCACGAGGACATCTGCCACGGAAGCCGCTTGCGGCTTAGCTCTGAGCCGCAAGCGGCCAACCAATCGCAGCCACGTCAAACTCCTTCCGACATCGCGATCATCGGCATGGCCTGTTTCCTCCCCGGCGCCAACGATGTGCGAACCTACTGGGAGAACGTGCTGGGCCGCGTCAACGCCATCACGGAAGTGCCGCTCGATCACTGGGACTGGCGGCTGTACTACGACGCCAACCCGAAAACGCGCGACAAGATTTGCTCGAAATGGGGCGGATTTCTCGCCGACATGCCGTTCGATCCGCTACTGTTCGGCATGCCGCCCAACAGTCTGACCTCGATCGAGCCGGTGCAGCTGTACGCCCTTGAAGCGGTCCGCCGCGCTCTCGCCGACGCCGGCTATTCGGATCGTCCCTTCGACCGCGAGCGCACCGCCGTCATTCTCGGCGCCGGCGGCGGCGCCGCCCAGCTCGCCATCTCCTACAGCTTCCGTTCGTATCTGCCGATGCTGGCCACGGTGCCCGGCTTGAAGGACAAGGCCGCCGACATTCTGCGTCAGGCCGAGACGCTGCTGCCGGATTGGACCGAAGATTCCTTCCCCGGCATCCTCATCAACGTCATCGCCGGCCGCGTCGCCAATCGCTTCAACTTCGGCGGGCCGAACTTCGCCATCGACGCCGCGTGCGGCTCCTCGCTGGCCGCCCTGTATGCCGGCGTCCGCGAGCTGGAGATGGGCACGAGCGACCTTGCCGTGGTCCTGGGCGCGGACACGGTGCAGAACCCGTACACCTACATGGCCTTCAGCAAGACGCACGCCTTCTCGCCGCGCGGCCGATGCAGCACTTTCGATGAAGCCGCTGACGGCATCGTCATCAGCGAAGGCGTCGTCGCCGTCATTCTCAAGCGCCGCGTCGATGCCGAGCGCGACGGCGATCGCATTTACGCGGTTATCAAGGGCGTCGGCGCCTCCAGCGACGGCCGCGATAAGGGCTTGACCGCTCCGCGGCCCGAAGGACAGCTCCGCGCTCTGAAGCGCGCCTACGCCAAGGCCAACATTTCGCCGGCCCGCGTCGAGTTCGTCGAGGCGCACGGCACCGGCACCGTCGTCGGCGATCAAACCGAGGTCGCCTCGCTCGGCCGGATCCTGCGCGAATCGGGCGCGGCGCCGAGAAGCTGTATTATCAGCTCGGTAAAGTCGATGATTGGCCACACGAAATGCGCCGCTGGCTTGGCGGGTCTGGTCAACGCCACGCTGGCGCTGCATCACAAGGTGCTGCCGCCGCTACTCGTCGAGAAGCCCAGCAGCAAGGCTAAATTCGAGGAAAGTCCGTTCTTCCTCAACACCGAGGCCCGGCCGTGGATTCACGGCGGCCCAGAGCCGCGCGTCGCCGGGGTCAGCGCCTTTGGCTTCGGCGGCACCAACTTCCACGCCGTGCTCGAAGAATACACGGCTGACTATCTCGCCGAGGCGCATCCGGCCCTGAGCTGCTGGCCGGCCGAGCTGCTCGTCTGGCGGCGATCCTCGATGGGCAATCTTGTGTCCGCGGTGCAGTCGGTTCGCGATGTTCTCGCTCATGGGGCCGCGCTCGAGCTGGCTGACCTGGCCTACTCCCTTGGCCAGGCGAATGCGCTTAGCCGCGACGCGCAGCGGAGCGCGGAGCTGCCGACCCTCGCCATCGTCGCCGTTTCGCTTGACGATCTCAAACAGAAGCTCGATCCGGCCCTGACGCTGCTGCGATCCGGTCAGGAGCGCGGCCACGATCCGCGCGGCATCTTCTTCGCCGCCGGTGTTCAGGAAGCTGACACTCCCCGCGCGGGACAAATCGCCTTCCTCTTCCCCGGCCAGGGATCGCAGTATCCCAACATGCTCGCCCAGCTCGCGATGGTCTTCCCGGAAGTGCGGCAGAGCTTCGATGCGGCCGAGGCAGCGCTGGCTGGACGGTTGGATCGAACGCTGGGCAAATTCATTTTCCCACCGTCGGCATTCACGCCGGAGCAGGAGAAACAGGCCAGGGAAGCGCTAACGCGCACCGATGTCGCCCAACCGGCCCTCGGCGCGGCCAGTCTGGGCATGTTCCGTTTGCTGACCCGTCTGGGCGTGCGTGCCGATCTGTTCGCCGGCCACAGTTATGGCGATTACGTCGCTCTGTGCGCCGCCGGCGCTCTGTCGGCAGACGATCTCTTCCGAGTATCGCACGAGCGCGGCCGCATCATTCTCGAAGCGACGGCGCGCATGTCCGGCGCGATGGCGGCGATCGAGGCCGATGCCGAAACCGTCGCCGCCGTGCTCGATGAGCTCGACGGCGTGATGGCCGCCAACCTCAACAGTCCCAACCAAACCGTGATTTCCGGCACCGAGGAAGGCGTCCGCGATGCCCTGAGCTGCTTTCAGAGACTTGGTATCCGCGGCCAGCGCATCCCGGTGGCGTGTGCCTTCCACTCGCCTCTGGTTGCCGCTGCCGGAGAGCCGTTCGGTCGAGCGTTAGGCAATTACTCTTTCAAGTCTCCGCAATATCCTGTGTACGCCAACACAACAGCGTTACCGTATCCCGCCAAGCCGGCCGACGTGGTAAATCTGCTGCGTCAGCATCTTGCCTCGCCGGTGCTCTTCCGCGAGGAAATCGAGGCCATGTACGCGGCGGGCGCTCGCATCTTTGTCGAAGTTGGTCCCCAAGGCGTGCTGACGGGTCTGGTCGGTCAGACGCTCGCCGACCGGCCGCACCTGGCCGTCGCTTCCGATCTCAAGGGCCGGCCGGGATTGGTCCAATTGCAACATCTGCTCGCCCAGCTCGTGATCTGGGGCATCCCCGTCCAGCTCGAACGACTGTATGAAGGCCGCAACCTGCGCCGGCTCGACCTGGCCAACCTGGAGCGCGACAGCGCTCCGCCCAAACTGTCGCCGAGCAGCTGGATCGTCAACAGCGTCCGCGTTCGCCCGCTGCATGGACCAGAGCCGAAGCTTCTCGGCCAGGCTCGCGACAACGATTCGGAACCGGTCGCGGAAGCAGCGCCGCGGTCAATCCCTGATAAACCCAAGGTTTCTCCTCTGCCAACCATGAAATCGAATCCCACACCGCCGCCCGCGCCGGCACCGCATGCGAACGGCGCCTCGCACAGCAACGGAGCTCCTGTACCAGCTCGGGGCGCTGACGCGACCCCGCTCGCCACGGTTTCGAGCGACGACACGGCGCAGGTGATGCTCCGCTTCCAGGATTTGATGAGCCGATTCCTGGACACGCAGCGCAGCGTGATGACGAGCTATTTGCAAGGTGGGGCGCCGCCGGCCGGCGTTCCCTCTCTTCCCGCGCCGGTGCATCACACGACAAACGGGCACGGCACCAACGGGCAGAACAGCAACGGACACAGCACGAACGGTCACGGGAGCGCGGCTCCACCCCCAAGCGCCTCCTTGCCGCCGCCGCAACCAATGACCGCGGCACCAGTCGCGCCATCCCCAACCGTTCCCTTGTCGGAGAAGGTGAAGGCAGAACCCGTCCCCGTGGCAACGCCCGCAGCGGCAACGAGCCTGGATCGCGAGACGGTGACGGCTCGCTTGCTCGACATCGTTTGCAAGCGCACCGGCTATCCGACCGAGATGTTGGGGCTTGATCTCGATCTGGAGGCCGATCTCGGCATCGACTCCATCAAGCGCGTCGAAATTCTGGGCATGCTGGCTGATGCCAACGGCGGCCAGACGCTCAACGTGGCGATGGAAAAACTGACGAACATCAAAACGCTGGGCGGCATCATTGATTGTCTGGCGACCGCGAATCCTGGCGAGCGGGGTTGCATAAGCGCCCCGAGTGCTCCTCTCGGG
>Ga0335075_10004861_pt1 | contig 20945 bp, 13 predicted proteins | sample Lox_Sample_24_FD_206723 | JGI IMG/M metagenome (GOLD analysis project Ga0335075, IMG submission 206723) | Soil microbial communities from Loxahatchee National Wildlife Refuge, Florida, United States - Lox_Sample_2.4 | ecosystem: Environmental > Terrestrial > Soil > Wetlands | place: USA...
CGGTTGCGGCGCCCATGGCGACGCGATCGGCTTTGTCATGCGCGCCGAGCATCTCGATTTTCTCGAAGCGGTCGAGCGGCTGGCGGGTGAAGTCGGGCTCGCGGTGCCGCAAGCAAGCCCGCAGGAACGCGAGCGGGCACAGCGGCAAAAGACGCTGCTCGAAGCCCTCGAAGCTGCGGCGGTCTTCTACGAGGCGCAGCTGTGGGCACCGGTGGGCAGCCGCGCGCGCGGCTATCTGCACAGCCGCGGGCTCGACCCCGAAACGATCCGGCGCTTCCGCCTCGGCTGGGCGCCAGGAGGTGCCGACGGTGCCGACCGGCAGGCGTTGCGCCGTGCGCTCGCCGGCGGTTTTCCGGAGCCGCTGCTGGTCGAGGCCGGGCTGCTACACCGGCCCGAGCAAGGCGACAGCTTCGACTATTTCCGCGGCCGGGTGATGTTTCCGATCGGCGACCGCGCCGGGAGGGTGATCGCGTTTGGCGGGCGGGTGCTCGGCGACACGCAACCCAAATATCTGAATTCGCCCGACACTCCGGTCTTCGCCAAGGGCCGTTCGCTCTATGGCTGGTCGGCAGCGCGCGCGGCGGCGGGCGATCGCAGCAACCCGATCGTCACCGAGGGCTATCTCGATGTGATCGCGCTCAACCGCGCCGGGTTCACCTCGGCGGTGGCGCCACTCGGCACCGCGCTCAGCGAATTTCAGCTGCAGGAATTGTGGCGGCTCGGGCCGGAGCCGATCCTGTGCTTTGATGGCGACAGTGCCGGCGAGCGCGCCGCCGCGCGTGCATTGCGCCGCGCCTTGCCGCTGTTGCGCCCGGGCCACAGCCTGCGGTTTGCCCAGCTGCCCGCGGGCGAGGACCCGGATTCGCTGCTGCACGCCGCTGGACCCGCCGCCGTCGAGCAGGTTCTCGTCACGGCCAGGCCGTTGTCGCGGCTGCTGTGGGACCTCGAAACCGGGGCCGCCCCGGCCGATACGCCGGAACGGCGGGCCGATCTCGAACGCCGCCTGATGGAGGCTGTCGGGCTGATCGGCGAGCGCACGGTGCAGGCCGCATATCGTCGCTTCATCCGGCAAAAACTGTATGAGACCGGCCGCATGGCGCCCGCTGCGACGCGCCGTCCGGAACCGGCGCGCCCGGCTTTTGTCAGCGACCGGCCGGCGTCGCTGCGGCCTTCGCCGGCCCGGGTGCAACGCGAAATCCTGTTGCGCATCCTGCTGCGCACCCCGGCGCTGATCGACGAGGTCGCCGAAGAACTGGCGGCTCTCGACATCCCGGAAGCGGCACTTGACAAGCTTCGCCACGAGATTTTAGAGATCGCAGCTCTGCAGCCGGGGCTTGACGCCTCGGCGCTCCGGCAACACCTTCTGACGAACGGGTTTGCGGCGACCGTGGATGCGTTCCTCTCGCCTTCGGTCGATTCTGGCTTTCTGGTCCGGCGCCCGGATTCATGGGCCATCGCACGCGAGGAATGGGCTCATGTGATCGGAATGCTGAAGGGAGGCCACCGGTCGGCTGTGGCCGAAGCCAGCAATCACCTGATCGACGAGGTCTCGGCGGCGAGCTGGGAGCGCTTTCTGGCTGCGCGCGAAGCGATGCTGCGAGACGGTCGGATCGATGACGAGCCGGCGTGACACACCGATCCGTGACACGCCAATCCGTCCGGCGGGTGCGCGCCGCCCGCAGCGCCGCAACATGGGAAATTCTGGTCCCCGATCTTGGCTCGGCCGGGGCGAAACCTGTCTAGGGATGGTGGAATGGCGAGCAAGGCGGCGAATACGGCTGAAGCGACAGAAACCCGCGAGGAGGCTGCCGAAGCTCCTCTGCTCGATACCGTCGCCGCCGCGATCAAGAAGATGCTGGCCCGTGGCCGCGAGCGCGGCTATGTGACCTATGACGATCTGAACGCGGCGCTGCCGCCCGACCAGGTGTCCTCGGAGCAGATCGAGGACACGATGACGATGCTGTCCGAGCTCGGGGTCAACCTGATCGAGAGCGAGGAAAGCGAGGAGCCGGCGGCGGCCGACACGGCCGAGAGCGATGGCGAGGCCCGCGGCAATCTCGACGACGACGATATCGGCCGCACCGACGATCCGGTGCGGATGTATCTGCGCGAGATGGGGTCGGTCGAGCTCTTGTCGCGCGAGGGCGAAATCGCGATCGCCAAGCGGATCGAGGCCGGCCGCGAGATGATGATCGGCGGCATCTGCGAAAGTCCGGCGACGATCCGCGCGATCATCGCCTGGCGCGACGCGTTGAACGAAGGCAAGATGCTGCTGCGCGACATCATCGATCTCGATGCCGCCTATGGCAGCGGCGGCTTCGACCAGGCGCCGCCCGAAACGGCACCAGCCGAGCCGGCGGATGAGGCGCCAGACCCGCTGGCGGGCGAAGAAGCCGGGGCCGATCCCGAGCTCGGCGGCGACGAGGGCGAGGGCGAAGAGAGCTCGATCTCGCTCGCCGCGATGGAAGCCCAGCTCAAACCGGGTGTCCTCGCCGTTTTCGACAGCATTGCAGAAACCTACAGGAAGCTGCACCGGCTGCAGGAGCAGCGCGTCACGGCATTGCTCAAGGGCGAGGCGCTGCCAAAGGTCACCGAGCGGCGCTACGAGAATCTCAAGGCCAAGGCGGTCGAGGAGGTCAAGCGCATCCGGCTCAACAACGCGCGCATCGAAGCGCTGGTCGAGCAGCTGTACGAGGGCAACCGCAAGCTGGTCGGCGATGAGGGCCGATTGCTGCGGCTGGCGGAGAGCGCCGGCATCAAGCGCGCCGATTTTCTGCGCGAATATTACGGCAACGAGCTCGCCCGCGACTGGCTCGAACGCGTGGCGGCGCTGCCGGCGCGAGGCTGGCCGCGGCTGGTTGAGAAGCACCATGCCGAGGCGGCCCGGCTGCGCGCCCAGATCGCCCAGATCGCAGCCGACACAAAGCTGCCGATCGCCGAGTTCCGCCGCATCGTGCAGACCGTGCAGCGCGGCGAGCGCGAAGCCGGCCGGGCCAAGAAGGAGATGGTCGAGGCCAACCTGCGGCTCGTCATCTCGATCGCCAAGAAATACACCAATCGCGGGCTGCAGTTTCTCGACCTGATCCAGGAAGGCAATATCGGCCTGATGAAGGCGGTCGACAAATTCGAGTATCGCCGCGGTTACAAATTCTCGACTTATGCGACCTGGTGGATCCGCCAGGCGATCACCCGCTCGATCGCCGACCAGGCGCGAACGATCCGCATCCCGGTGCACATGATCGAGACGATCAACAAGCTGGTGCGCACCTCGCGCCAGATGCTGCACGAGATCGGCCGCGAGCCGACCCCCGAGGAGCTCGCCGAGAAATTGGCGATGCCGCTCGAAAAGGTGCGCAAGGTGCTGAAAATCGCCAAAGAGCCGATCAGCCTCGAAACCCCGATCGGCGACGAGGAGGATTCGCATCTCGGCGATTTCATCGAGGACAAGAACGCGGTCCTGCCGCTCGACGCTGCGATCCAGGCCAATCTGCGCGAGACGACGACGCGGGTCCTCGCTTCGCTGACGGCGCGCGAGGAGCGGGTGTTGCGCATGCGCTTTGGCATCGGCATGAACACCGACCACACGCTCGAAGAAGTCGGCCAGCAATTCTCGGTGACCCGCGAGCGCATCCGTCAGATCGAGGCGAAGGCGCTGCGCAAACTCAAGCATCCGAGCCGCTCGCGCAAATTGCGCAGCTTTCTCGACACCTGACCCGGCGCCCCGCGCCTCGTCTGCCGAGCGGGGGCGACAGCCCCTGCAGCCTGTCGTATCCTCGGCTGGCGGGCCCGTAGTTCAGCTGGTTAGAACGCGCCGCTCATAACGGTGTAGTCGCAGGTTCGAATCCTGCCGGGCCTACCCGCGCCGCGCTGCCAGAGCGTGATCTTGCCCGGGCGAGGCAGCGCGCGAAAACCCACACCGGGAGGATGCGATGAGCGCAGACCGCAGCAGGCCGCCGATCGTGCATTTTGTCGGCAGTATTCCGCTGCCCGATGCCGAAACCGTGTTTCGCACGCTGGCCGCGGCGACCGGGCCGCTTCTGCGACGGCTCCCGGACGGCGAAACCGGGATCCGCAAGACCTGGATCCGCTTTTTGCAGCAGGTGCTCGCCGACAACCCGGCGATCGAGGTCGCCGCGGATGTGCCGCCGTTCAGATTCACCCAGTGGGACGGCCGGTTGCTGCGCGAAATCCCGCGGCTTCGCCTGCGCCGCGGTGCCACGCCCGACCCCGCGACGTTTGTCACCGGCTATGCCGAGATGGCGATCGCCTCCTGGCGTCTGTTCGAGCGTTTGCAGGCCGAGGGCGTCATTCCGCCCGGTGTCAAGTTCCAGGTATCGCTGCCGACCCCGGTCGCTCCCATCTACAACAACATGGTCCCGGCGGACCGGGCGGCACTGCTGCCGGCGCTGACCCGGCATCTCGTCGGCGAGGTCGCAAAGATTGCTGCCGCGGTGCCAAACGATCGCCTCGCGCTGCAATGGGATGTGTGCCAGGAGGTGCTGGCCTGGGAAGGCTATTACGAACCGGGGCCGGTCGATTTTCGCACCGAGACGATCGCGGTCCTGACCTGGATCGGCGACGCCGTGCCGGCAACGGTCGAGCTCGGCTATCATCTGTGCTACGGCAGCCCCAACGACGAGCATTGCGTGCAGCCGAAGGACATGGCGATCATGGTCGAGATGACCAACCGGGTTGCTGCCGGGGTGTCGCGCTCGATCCAGTTCTTCCATATGCCGGTGCCGCAGGACCGCACCGACGACGCTTATTTCGCCCCGCTTGACGGGCTGAGGCTCGGCCCGGCGACCGAGCTCTATCTTGGCCTCGTCCACCATAATGATGCCGCCGGCGACGTGGCGCGGCTCACGGCGGCGCAGCGCCATGCACGGGTCGATGGTGTCGCCACCGAATGCGGCATGGCGCGCGGCGACCCGGCACGGCTGCCATCATTGCTCGCCGCCCATCTCCATGCCGCGCGATTCGCAGCGGACCGGTAGCTGCGACGCCGCCCACTTACGACACCCACCCACTTACGACACCTGGGCAAGTTCCTTGACCCGGGTCGATTGCGCGGCGGCGAGGTGGTTCTTGGCCAAGACGGTGTAGACCGCGGGCAGCACGAACAACGTGAACAACGTGCCGATCGACATGCCGGCGACGACCACGATGCCGATCGAGAACCGGCTCGCCGCCCCGGCCCCGCTCGCTGCCAGCAACGGCACCAACCCGACCACCATCGCCGCCGTCGTCATCAGGATCGGGCGCAGCCGCACCCGTGCCGCCTCGACGATCGCGCGGCGCCGGTCGAGCTGTGCGCTGACCTGCAATTCATTGGCAAAGGCAACCATCAGGATGCCGTGCTTGCTGATCAGCCCGATCAGCGTGACGAGGCCGACCTGGGTATAGATGTTCATCGTCTCCAGGCCGAAGAACAGCGGCATCATTGCGCCGCAGATCGACAGCGGCACGCTGACAAGGATGACCAGCGGGTCGCGCAAGCTCTCGAACAACGCCGCCAGCACCAGAAAGATGATGATCAGCGCGAACACAAAGGTGACCGCGAGCTGGTTGCCTTCCCGCACATAAAGCCGTGTGTCCGACAGGTAATCGTGGCTGAAGCCGACCGGTAATTTCTTTGCCTGGGCTTCGAGAAAATCGACGGCCTGGCCGGTCGTGACCCCCGGCATCGGCACCGCCTGGAACGTCGCGGAGTTCAGCTGGTTGTACTGGGTCAGCGCGTTGGGCTCGGTGTCCATGCGCAAACTCACGAGGTTCGACAGCGGCACCGGCTGTCCCGCAACCGATTTGACGTAATAGCGGCTCAGCGTGCTGGCATTGAGGCGGTCGGACCGCGGCACCTGCGGGATCACCTCGTAGGAGCGGCCATTCAGATCGAACCAGTTGACGTAATTCTCGCCGACCAGCAGCGCCAGCGTGTCGCCGATCGATTGCATCGTGACACCGAGCTCGCTGGCTTTCGCGCGGTCGATCGTCACGTGAATTACCGGCTGGTTGAAATCGAGATCGCTGTCGACGACGATGAACATGCCGCTCTTGCGCGCCGCCGCCTTGATCTTCTCCATCTCCAGATAGATCGTCTTATAGTCTTGCGGCGAATAGATCACCATCTGGATCGGCAGCCCGCCGATCGTCGCCGGCAATGGCGGCAGGTTGAAGACAAAGGCGCGCAGCCCCTCGACCGCGTTGACCTTGCGCTGAATCAGCGGCTTCAGCTGCTGCGCCGAGCGCGACCGCTCGCCCCACGGCTTCAAGATGACACCGGCGATGCCCTGGTTCGGCCCGAGATTGCCATTGACGATAAAGCGCAGAAAGGTCTCGGGGAAGGAAGCCAGCGCCCGGTCGAGCTTGTGGTCGTAGGCTTCGGAATAGTCGAGGTTGGCGTATTGCGGCGATTTGGTCAGCGCGAACAGCACCCCCTGGTCCTCCTCGGGGGCGAGTTCGGAGTTGGTGTTCATATACATGAAGACGAGGCTCGCCAGCACCGCGGCACCGAACAGCGCGGTCACCGGCCGGTAATCGAGCGAGCGCTCGAGGCGCCGGCCATACCAGCCGGCGAGCCACGAAAAGCCGCGATCGATGATCCGCACAAACCGGCCCTGCAGCATCTGGCGGGACAACAGCAACGAGCACATCATCGGCGACAGCGTCACCGCGACGACGCCCGAGATGATCACCGCTCCGGCCAGCGTGAATGCGAATTCGCGAAACAGCGCCCCGGTGACCCCGCCAAGAAACCCGATCGGGGCGTAGACCGCCGCCAAGGTCAGGGTCATCGAGATGACCGGGTTGGCAATCTCGCGGGCGCCGATCAACGCCGCCTGCGCCGGGGTCCGGCCCTCCTCGATATGGCGGTAGACATTTTCGACGACGACGATCGCGTCATCGACGACGAGCCCGATCGCCAGCACCATAGCCAGCAAGGTCAACAGGTTCAGGCTGAACCCGAGGGCCGCCATGATGATCCCGGCGCCGACCAGTGACAGCGGGATGGTCACGATCGGGATCACCACCGAGCGCAGGCTGCCGAGAAACAGGAAGATGACCGCGACGACGATGATCACGGCCGAGCCGAGCGAGGATTCGACCTCGTCGATCGAGGCCTGGATGAATTTGGTCGAATCGTAAGCGACCTCCATCTGCACCGAGGGCGGCAGGTTGCGCTGGATCTGCGGCAGGAGTGCGCGCACGCCCTTGACGAGCGAGAGCGGATTGCCCGACGGCGTCGCCTGGATGCCGATGAACACGGCGTGGCGGCCGTTCATCATGACACTCGAGGTCCAGCTTTGCGCTGCAAGATCGACGGTCGCGATATCGCCCATCCGGACCACGGCGCCATTTTTCGATTTGACGACCATGTTCTTGAACTGGGCGACACTGGTCAGCCCGGTATTGGTGCTGACATTGGTGACGGTGAAGTAGCCTTTGGCTTGGCCAGGTGCGGACTGGTAGTTGTTGGCCTGGATCGCGGCGGCGACATCGCTGGCCGAGATGCCGCGCGCCGCCATTCGCGCCGGATCGAGCCACAACCGCATGGCGAAGGTCTGGCCGCCAAGAATGTCGGCCGAGGCCACGCCATTGACCGTGTCGAGCAGCGGTTGCACCACCCTGGTCAAGTAATCGGAAATCGCCGCACTCGAAATCTCATTGCTGGAAAAGCCGATATACATGACCGCCGTGGTCTGTCCGGTGGCCTTGACAATAACCGGATCCTGTGATCCGGTCGGCAGCAGGTATTTGACCTGCTGAACCTTGGCCATGACTTCGGTCAAGGCCTTGTCGGGATCGAAATTCAGCAGGATGTAGGCGGTGATCGTGCTGGTCCCCTGGACCGAGGACGAGGTCAGATAGTCGATGCCCTCGGCGGTCGCGACGGCCTGGGCAAGCGGCGTCGTAATAAAGCCCTGGATCAGATTGGGCGAGGCGCCGGGATAAAGCGTGGTGATCGTGATCGTGGTGTTCGACAGCTTGGGATATTGCCGGATCGGCAATTGCATCATCGCCCGCAGCCCGACCAGCAGGATCAAGAGGCTGACGACCAGCGCCAGCACCGGCCGGCGGATGAAGATATCGGTGAACGACATGGCTTGGCGCGCCGCCGGGAAGACGGTCAGTGCAGCGTCGGATGGGCCGGCGGCTGCGGCGGCGGCGAACCGGTTATTGCCACCTGCGAGCCGCTCTGCAGCTTGACCTGACCGGCCGCGACAATCTCCTCGCCGGGCTTCAGCCCGGAGAGGATCGCCACCTTGTCGCCCCACCGGTCACCGGTCTTGACCGGGGTGCGGACCGCTCGCAGCACAGCGTGCCCGTGCGCGTCCTTGCCCTCCGGCCGGATCACATAGACGCTGTCGCCATAGAGCGTGTATTCGACCGCGGTCTCCGGTACGACCATCATGTCGGGCTGCGGCGGCAGCACGATCGCGGCATTGACAAACATCCCCGGCAATAGCGCGCCATCGGGGTTTGGCATCGTCGCCTGGACCTCGATCGTGCGCGTGTCGGGGCTCAGCTGCGGTTCGATCGTCGTCAGCTTCGCCATGAAGACCCGGCCGGGATAGGCGTCGGAGGTCACGCGAACCTCTTGGCCGACCGCGATCTCGGAGCGCTGCTGCGAGGGCAGCGTGAAGTTGACATAGAGCATCGACAGATCGGTCAGGGTGACGATCGGCGCCCCGGCGTTCAAATATTGCCCGAGATCGATCTGGCGCAACCCGAGCTGGCCGGAGAACGGTGCGCGGATCAGCTTCTGCGCGATAATCGCCTGCGTCTTCTGCACGAGAGCCTTCATCTGGTCGAGCTGGCTCTGGTTCTGGTCGACCGTCTCCTGCGGGGTGAACTGGCGTTTGACGAGTTCTTTCGAGCGCGCGAGCGTGATCTCGGCGAGCCGCGCCTGCGCCTCGTAATTGGCGAGGTCGCCAAGATCCGGTGCGTCGTTGAGCTGCACCAGCGGATCGCCAGCCTTCACCGTCTCGCCCGGGTGGAAAAAGATCTTGGTGACCCGCCCGGCGACTTCGGGATTGACCGTGACCTGGTGGACCGCGATGAGCGAGCCGATACCAGGGGCAAAGCGCGGGACCGACTGGCTGGTGACCGTCACCGCGCTGATCTCGGCCGGCGGCGGTTTGTTGTGGGCGAAGAAATTGGCGATCGCGTGGGCGCGGAAGCGATTGAACTCGTAGAGGCCACCGAGCACGATCGCCAAGAGCAACCCGACAATGACGAACCAGCGCACCACGTGAGGTCGCGGCGAAGCCGTGCGGCGGCCGTCACCGCGCTCGTCTGTCGCCCGATTTGTCGTCGCCGCGCGTGCCGAGGTTGGCGACAGCGGATCACCGTCCATTAGCGGCTCCCTTGGCGGTGCCTCCCAGATCGGCGGTGAATTCGAACGGGCGACGCGCGCTGGCAGGCAGCGCCGTGGCGATCGCCGCCTCGGTCAGGCCAATGCCGCGCAGGATGAACCACGCCGTCTCTTCGGCCACCGCCACCATCGTCCCCTGATAGGTCAGGCAGGCGCGTGCCGGCAGCAGCACGAACGCCATCATTGCCGCAAGATGATGGCCGAACCAGAAGCGGTTGGCCGAGGCGATCGGCCCCAACGCCATGTCGCCGGCGGTGACGGCCGCCTCGATCGAGGCGGCGAACAGCGGGTGGACCCGCGCGAAAATCGTGTCGAACAGCTCGCGCGCGTACTCTCCGTCTTCGAGAAAGCTGTGCAGCACCAGCCGCAGCCGAGAGTCGCGCTCGGTCCGGTCGGCATCGCCGGCGAGGAGAAAATAGCGCACCATGTAATCGATCATGCGGACCAATGTCGCCGTCGACGGTTCGAGCGTCGCCAGCCTTTCGAGCGCCGGGTCGCCCTCGCAGCCGAGCCGCAGGATCTCGCCATAGAGATGCTTCTTGCTCGGAAAATGCCGAAACAGCAGCGCCTCGGAGATGTTCGCCGCCTCGGCGATCTCGCGCGTCGTGGTGCCGGCAAAGCCTTTGCGCGCAAACAGCGGCAGAGCGGCCGTGACGATCGCCTTGTGGCGCTCGTCGCTATCCAGTCGTGTCAGAGCCATCGCGTGAAGAAAGTAAGCGCTTACTTACCAGCGGTCAATAGCGGTTTGCCGCGCCACGCCGCCGGCGATTGCGGCGCATCGGGTCATTATCGCGGCACATCGGGATCGTGGCACATGGCGAAGACGTGCCAGATGGGCAGTATGATGCGGGCGCGGCTCCGCGGGTCGCTACCGCAGCCCGGACAACAACCGGACAACAAGAGGGCAAGCATGTCTGGACGGAAGATCGATTTCTTCGGGACCTTTCTCGACAACCTCAAGCCGCCCTCATCGGCCGGTGCGAGCGCCGGGATCAGGGGTTCACGCCTCTTCTCGCCAAGCCTTTCGAGTGCCGCACCCGGGCCCGATCCGCTGAACGAAGTATTGAAGGCGTTGCGCCATGGAGACCGGCCGGCCAAGGACCTGATCCCGCTGGTCGGCAGGTCGGTTTCGGAATTCCTCGCGATCGGCGACAGGCTGGTCGAACTCGGCTGGGTGCGGCGGGTTGATGGCGACGTCCTGCAGCTGACCGAGAAGGGCCACGAGGTTGCCGATCTTCTCGCGTAGACGCCGGCCGCCGCCGACAGCGCCGGGGCTGGTCACGCAACCCGCAAATGCCGTCCACGGGATCAAATCCTACCGACGCCGGGTGATTCTCCAGAACCTCGCGGTGATTCTGGGGGGCGCCGCCATCCTGCTCGCCATCGGCTTCTACCTGCCCAAAAGCTCGGCCGAACCGTGGCGCACGATTGTCGATCTCGTCCTCGTCGCCGGTTTCTCGGCGCTCGTCGCCTATGGCGAATTGCTGTCCCGCTACCACGACAGTGCGGCTCGGCTGATCGGCGCGCCGCCGACGCCGGTGTACCTACTGGCCAATGTCGCGGCCGCCATCGCCGCGTTGCTGATCGTGCGCGCAACCGGCGTTGTCGCCGGAACCAGGGCGCCGCGTCTCTACGGCATCCTGCTGGCGGGCTTTGGCGCGATCGCGTTCTTTCGCACCTCGTTATTCACGATGCGCGTCGGCGGCGCCGATATCGGTGTCGGCCCGAGCGCGCTGCTACAATCGCTGCTTGGCGCCGCCGATCGCATGATCGATCGCGACCAGGCGCAGGGCCGAGCCACCGATGTTGCCGAAATCATGCGTGACATCAGCTTTGCCAAGGCGCGGGCAGCACTGCCGAGCCTTTGTTTCACTCTCGTCGAGAACCTGACCCCCGCCGACCAAAAAGGGGCGAGCGAGCAGATCCGCAGCCTCGCTCAATCGCCCGAACTCGGCGAGGACGCCAAAGCTGTCATCCTCGGCGTCTATCTGATACGCCAAGTCGGCGCCGACGTGCTCGAATTGGCGGTCCGCGCGCTTGGCCCCGAGATCCGGATTGATCCCTCTCCGCCGGCGCCCGCGGGGCAACCTTGACGGGCCGGCAAGCGATCCTTACTTCGCTCTCTCCACTCCCCCACGACACCTTGGACCCCGGCGATGGCAGCCTATCAATACGTTTATGTGATGAAGGGGCTGGGCAAGAGCTATCCCGGCGGCCGCGAGGTGCTGCGCGACATCTGGCTGTCATTTCTGCCGGGTGCGAAGATCGGCGTGCTCGGACCCAACGGCGCCGGCAAATCGACGTTGCTGCGCATCATGGCCGGCGTCGAGCGCGAGTTTTCCGGCGAAGCCTGGGCAGCCGAGGGCGTCCGGGTCGGCCATCTGCCGCAGGAACCCTCGCTCGATCCCGAAAAGGATGTGTTCGGTAACGTCATCGAAGGGCTGGCCGAAACCAAGGCGCTGGTCGATCGGTTCGAGGCGGTCAGCGCGCGGTTTGCCGAGGACCTCACGCCCGAGGAGATGGAGGCGCTGATCGCCGAGCAGGGCGAGCTGCAGGAAAAGATCGACCAAGCCGATGGCTGGGAGCTCGACCGCACGGTCGAGATCGCTATGGATGCGCTGCGCTGCCCGCCGGGCGACGCCGAGGTGACCAGCCTCTCCGGCGGCGAGCGGCGCCGGGTGGCGCTGTGTCGGCTGTTGCTGCAGCGCCCCGATCTGTTGCTGCTCGACGAGCCGACCAATCACCTCGACGCCGAGTCGGTGGCTTGGCTGCAGCGCTTTCTCGAAAGCTATCCGGGCACCGTCGTCACCGTGACCCATGACCGCTATTTTCTCGACGAGGTGGCCGGCTGGATCCTCGAACTCGATCGCGGTCACGGCATTCCTTATGAAGGCAATTATTCGGGCTGGCTCGAGCAGAAAGAGCGCCGCCTCGCCGAAGAGGGCCGGCAGGAGGCGGCGCGCCGGCGCACCCTCGAACGCGAGCTCGAATGGGTCAGGCAGAGCCCGCGGGCGCGCCAGGCCAGGGGCAAGGCGCGGCTCCAGGCCTATGAGGCGCTGGTCGCCGAGAACCGGGAAAACGCGCCCGAGACGGCACAGATCGTGCTGCCGCCGGGGCCACGGCTCGGCGAGCTGGTGATCGCTGCCGAAGGCGTGGCCAAGAGCTTCGGCGACCGGCTCTTGATCGAGGCACTCGATTTCCAGCTGCCGCCGGGCGGGATCGTCGGCGTGATCGGCCCGAATGGGGCCGGTAAGACCACGCTGTTGCGACTGGTCACCGGTCACGACACCGCCGACAGCGGCAGCTTTCGCATCGGTGACACGGTCAAGCTCGGCTATATCGACCAGTCGCGCGACACGCTTTCGGCAACCGCGACCGTGTGGCAGGAGATTTCGGGCGGTCGCGACGAGATCGATCTCGGCCGGCGCAAGATCGCGAGCCGCGCCTATTGCGCGCTGTTCAACTTCCGCGGCGCCGACCAGCAGAAACCGGTCGGACAGCTCTCGGGCGGCGAGCGCAATCGCGTCCACCTCGCCAAGATGCTGAAAGAAGGGGCGAATGTGCTGCTGCTCGACGAGCCGACCAACGATCTCGATGTCGATACGCTGCGCGCGCTCGAGGAGGCGCTGCTCGATTTTGCCGGTTGCGCCGTCGTCGTCACCCACGACCGCTGGTTTCTCGACCGGGTGGCGACGCATATCCTGGCCTTCGAGGGCGACAGCCAGGTGGTCTGGTTCGAGGGCAATTACGCCGACTACGAAGCCGACCGGCGCCGCCGGCTCGGCGCCGCCGCCGATCAGCCGCACCGCATCCGCTACAAGCCCTTGATGCGCGCGTAATCCGCAGCACCCCGCCTGCGGCCCGCTGATGGGCCGCTAATTCTGGTAGAGGCGCCTAATTCTGGCCGGCGCCTTCGATCTTCTGCCGCAGCGCCGTGATCAGCCCCTCGACCTGCCCGCCATGGCGCTGGATCACCGAGGCGAATTCGGAACGCTGGGTCACTGCCATGCTGACCCCCTCGACGATCACATCGTCGATTTTGTAGGTGCCGGCATGGCGCGTCAGCAGCCAGTCGACCTTGGCCGGTGGGGCGCCGTTCGGGCGTAGGATCTCGCTCGTCACCAGGGAACCGTCCGGCGCCGCCCGGCTGCCGATCACGCTGAGGCGCTCGCCAGCATATTCGGCAAGCTGGTTGCTGTAGACGAGCGCAATATAATTGGTGAACAGCCGGACGAATTCCTGCTGCTGCTGCGGCGTCGCGATATGCCAGTAGCGGCCGAGGACGAAGCGGGCGATCCCCGGCACGTCGAAATCCGTCGTGAAGAGCTGGCGGAACCGGGCGACCCGGGTGTTCGGATCGACATTCTTGCCCAACACCTTGAGCGCCTGGTTGCCGAGATCGGTGATCACTGCCGCCGGGTCCGCGGCCGCCGCCACCGGTCGCGACGGGACCGCGAGGCCGAGAGCGAGCACCAGACAGCAGCAGACCAGGATCAGAACATGGCGTCTCGTCATCAGCGGGAAACCTCGGAAGAATTTTGCACGGCAGCGGCCACATTCGGTGCTGCGGGCGGTGCTGCGGGCGATGCTGCGGGTACGGACCCGCCATTTTCGCTGAAGCCCGCCGGCGGCGGCAGGTTCTTGTGCTCGCCGCGGATCAGCGCCGCCCGTCTCTGCCGATAGAGCGAGCGGATCGTCGCGTAATAGTCGAGCGAGGTGCGCTCGATATCGGCCAGCGTGTCGAGGTAGCGGGCCCGCTGATCGATCCCCGACACCGCGCCGCGCGCAAACGGGATCCAATAGAGGGTCCAGGGATGGCCGGTCACGAGCAGGTTCCACGGATCGCCAAACCCCTCGGCGACCTGGCCGCCGAGATCGCGCGGATCGGATGGGCCGAGGATCGGCAAGACCAGATAGGGTCCGGCCGGGATCCCCCAGACGCCGAGCGTTATGCCCAGATCCTGCTCGTGATAGGGAATGCCCCAGCGCCCGGCGACATCGACGATCCCGGCCATGCCGATCGTCGAATCGAGGACAAAGCGCTCTGCCGTCTCCCTGGCGCGCCCGAAATCGCCTTGCAGCGTGTCATTGGCAAAGATCAGCGGCGCCGCCAGGTTGTTCAGAAAGTCGCGCAGCGAGTTGCGCACCGGCTGTGGCAGCGACGCGCGGTAGGCCTTGGCCACCGGCACCAGGACGGTACGATCGACGACCTGGTTGAACGCGAAGATCTTGCGATTGGTGTTCTCGAACGGGTCGTGAAAATCCTCGCCCGCGATCGCCGATTGCGATGATGCGGACGGCTGGGTGGCGCAGCCCGAGGCGATGACCGCGAGCGCCGCCATCAGCCCGGCGCAGCCGAGCCATCGCGGCCGATCGCGGCGCCCGAACCGACCGCGCGGGTCAGACGAGCCGAGGATCGGGTCGGGTCGGGTCATCGAACGGGCTAGCATCGTGCGGCTCTATCTCCTCGGGCGCGCGATATTTGCGGGAAATCCGCGGATGCGGCAAGGGGTTGCCGATGGGCGCGGGCGGCGCCGGGCGAGTCCTGGTGGCTGGTGGCAAAATTGCTTGCGGACATATAGATATCTGCATATGTTGCTGTCGTCAAATGAACGAAGATCGGATCGCAATGGACGACCTGTTGCTGGCGCTGCGGGCGGTGGCCGAGCCCACCCGGTTGCAGCTCCTCGTGCTGTGCGCCCGCGGCGAACTGACGGTCAGCGAGCTGACCCAGATCCTCGGGCAGAGCCAGCCGCGGGTGTCGCGCCATCTCAAACTGCTGTGCGAGGCGGGGCTGCTCGACCGCTTTCGCGAGGGCAGCTGGGTGTTCTACCGGCTCGGTCAGTCGAGCCCGGCAAGCGCGCTGGCGCAGCACCTGGTCGCGGTGTGCGACGAGGCCGATCCGACGATCGCGCTCGACCTGCAGCGGCTGCAGGCGATCAAGGATCAGCGGGCCGAGCGCGCCAGCGCCTATTTTCGCGAAAATGCGCCGCAATGGCACCGGATCCGCTCGCTCTATGTCGACGAGGCCGAGGTCGAAGCGGTGCTGCAAGAGATCATCGCCGCGAGCAGCCCGCGCGATCTTTTGGACATCGGCACCGGAACCGGCCGCATGCTCGAAATGCTGGCGCCGCAGGTCGATCATGCGCTTGGCATCGACCAATCGCGCGCGATGCTGGCCGTGGCCCGGGTCAATCTCGAGCGCGCCGGACTTTCCAACGGGCAGGTGCGGCGCGGCGACATGTACCAGCTGGCGTTGCCGGACGCATCCTTCGATGCGGTGGTGATCCATCAGGTGCTGCACTACGCCGACCGCCCGGCCGCCGCGGTCGCCGAGGCGGCGCGGGTGCTGCGCCCGAACGGCATCCTGGTGATCGTCGATTTCGCACCGCACGAGCTCGAATTCCTGCGCGACGAGCACGCCCATCGCCGCCTCGGTTTCACCGATCGGGAAATCGCTGAATGGTGCCGGGCCGGCGGGCTCGAACCGGGGCGGCCGCAGCAATTGCCGGGCGACCCGCTGACCGTCGTGATCTGGACCGCGCATCGCCGCATGCCGGTCTTGCTGGCGCCGCAGCACAGCGATCTGCGCGCGCCGGCGCCGCCGGACCTCGTCGAAGAAGGGCTCGAGCGATGAACGAAAATCCTGGAGCCGGGCCGGAACGCGGCCGGCTCGCCGCCGACCCGGTGGTCGATTTCGACGCCGGTCCGCCGCGCGTGTCGTTCGAATTTTTCCCGCCGAAAACGGCGGAGATGGAAGCGCAGCTGTGGCAGGTCGTCCGCCGCATCGAGCCGCTGGCACCGCGCTTCGTCTCGGTCACCTATGGCGCCGGTGGCTCGACTCGCGCGCGCACCCACGCGATCGTCGGCCGCATTCGCCGTGAGACTATGCTCGAACCGGCTGCACACCTGACCTGCATCGCCGCGACGCGCGCCGAGATCGATGCAGTTGCATGGCGCTATTGGGATGCCGGGATCCGGCACATCGTTGCCTTGCGCGGTGATCCACCGGCTGGCGAATGCGGCTACACCCCGCCGCCGGGCGGCTATCGCTATGCCGCCGATCTCGTTGCCGGGCTGAAACGGGTTGCCGATTTCGAGATCAGCGTTGCCGCCTATCCCGAGACCCACCCCGAAGCGCAAAGCGCCGAGCACGATCTCGACAATCTGCGGCGCAAGATCGATGCCGGCGCCAGCCGGGCGATCACCCAGTATTTCTTCGATGTCGAGCTCTATCTGAAGTTTCGCGACCGCGCCGCGCGCGCCGGGATCGCGGTGCCGATCGTGCCGGGCATCCTGCCGGTCACCAATTACGCGCAGGTCAAGAAGTTCAGTGCCGTCTGCGGCGCCTCGATCCCGGGTTGGATGGAGGCACATTTCGCCGGGCTCGATGACGACCCCGATACGCGCCGCCTGGTCGCCGCCTCGATCGCCGCCGAGCAATGCCGCCGCCTGCATGCCGAAGGCGTGCACGAATTTCATTTCTATACGCTGAACCGCGCCGATCTGATCGTCGCGATCTGCCATCTCTTGGGTGTGCGCGCGCCAAAGCCGGTCGTTGCCGCGGTGTGAGAGATGACGCATTTCCTCGACTACCTCGCCGATCGCGTCGTGTTGTGCGACGGGGCGATGGGGACCCAGGTGCAGGCGCGCAATCTCGACATCACGCACGATTTTCTCGGCCACGAGAATTGCACCGAGATCGTCTGCGAAAGCCGTCCCGACCTGGTTCGCGAAATTCATCGCGGCTATCTCGCCGCCGGCTGCGATGCGATCCAGACCAACAGCTTTGGCGGCTCGCCGATCACGCTCGGCGAGTTCGGGCTCGCCGACCATGCCTTTGCGCTGAACCGGCTGTCGGCCGAGCTGGCGCGCGAGACCGTCGCCGAGTTCGCTCATGATGGCCGCACCCGCTTCGTGCTCGGCTCGGTCGGGCCTGGCACCCGCCTGCCCTCGCTCGGCCATATCGGCTATCAGGAGCTTGAAGACGCGCTGACGATCCAATGCGCCGGGCTGGTCGCCGGCGGCGTCGATGCGATCATCATCGAGACCTGCCAGGATTCCTTGCAGATCAAGGCGGCGGTCAACGGCGCCAAGCGTGCCCGCGAGGAGGCGCGCAAGGACCTCCCGATCCTGGTCCAGGTCACGGTCGAGACCACCGGCACATTGCTGGTCGGCGCCGACATCGCCGCCGCCGCGACGATCATCGATGCGCTCGGCGTGGCGATGATCGGGCTCAATTGCGCGACCGGCCCGCGCGAGATGGCCGAGCACGTCAAATGGCTCGGCGAGAACTGGCCGGGGCTGGTCTCGGTCCAGCCCAATGCCGGCCTGCCCGAACTGGTCGGCGGGCGTGCCCAATACCCGCTCGGTGCGGCCGAACTGGCGCAGTGGCTCGAACGCTTTGTCGTCGAGGACGGGGTCAACCTGATCGGCGGCTGTTGCGGCACCGATGTGCCGCATATCGCGGCACTCGACGCGATGCTGCGCCGCCTCGGCAATGGCCGGCCGCGTCCGGCGCCGCGAGCCCGCAACGCGGTTTGGACCCCTGCCCTCGCCTCGCTCTATGGCCAGGTGGCGCTGCGCCAGGAGAATGCCTGGCTGTCGATCGGCGAGCGCTGCAACGCCAACGGCTCGCGCAAGTTTCGCCAATTGCAGGAACAGGGCGATTGGGACGGCTGTGTCGAGATGGGCCGCGAGCAGGTGCGCGAAGGCTCGCATACGCTCGATCTGTGCACCGCCTTTGTCGGCCGTGACGAAATCGCCGACATGACCGAGGCAGTGACCCGGCTGCGCGGCGCGGTCAATGCCCCGCTGGTCATCGATTCGACCGAATACCCGGTGCTCGAAGCGGCGCTGAAGCTCTATGGCGGGAAGCCGGTCATCAACTCGATCAATTTCGAGGATGGCGAGGACGCAGCCGAACGGCGCCTCAAGCTCGCCCGCCGGTTCGGCGCCGCGGTCATCGCGCTGACCATCGACGAAGCCGGCATGGCGAAGGATGCCGCGGGCAAGCTCGCCATCGCCCGCCGGCTCCGCGATTTCGCCTGCGACAAGCACGGCCTGCCGCCCTCGGACCTGCTGTTCGATCCGCTGACCTTCACGATCTGCACCGGCAATGACGATGACCGCCGGCTCGGCCTCGAAACCTTGGACGCGATCGAGAAGATCGCTCGGGCGATGCCCGAAAGCCAGATCATCCTCGGCATCTCGAACATCTCGTTCGGCCTCAACCCCCAGGCGCGGCAGATCCTGAACTCGGTGTTTCTCGATCATGCTCTGCGCCGCGGGCTGACCGGGGCGATCGTGCATTTCTCGCGCATCGTGCCGTTGCACCGGATCCCGGCACAGGAGCGCGAAATCGCCGAGGATCTGATCTTCGATCGCCGCCGGCCCGATCATGACCCGCTGCACGCCTTTATTGCGCTCTTTGAAAACCGCACCGCAGAGCAGCGGGCAAAGCAGGTCCGTCCCGAGAAGATCGAGGATCGGCTCGCCCGGCGCATCGTCGATGGCGACCGCCAGGGTCTCGAAGCCGATCTCGACCTGGCGATGCAGCGCTGGAAGCCGCTCGACATCATCAACGAAATCCTCTTGGCAGGCATGAAGACGGTCGGCGAATTGTTTGGCGCCGGCAAGATGCAGCTGCCGTTTGTGCTGCAATCGGCCGAGACGATGAAGGCGGCGGTTCGCTTTCTCGAGCCGCATATGGAGCGGGTCGAGGGCCAGGAGAAAGGCACCGTGGTGCTGGCGACGGTGCGCGGCGATGTGCACGACATCGGCAAGAACCTCGTTGACATCATCCTGACCAACAACGGCTACCGGGTGGTCAATCTCGGCATCAAGCAGCCGATCGGGGCAATTCTCGAAGCCGCCGCAGCGCACAAGGCCGATGCGATCGGGATGTCGGGGCTGCTCGTCAAATCGACCGTGGTGATGCGCGAGAACCTCGAAGAGATGAGCCGGCAGGGGTTCGCTCTGCCGGTCATGCTCGGTGGTGCGGCACTGACCCGGCGCTATGTCGAGGAGGATTGCGTCCAGGCCTATGAGGCGGGCCGCGTCGCCTATGCGCGCGACGCATTTGACGGGCTCGGGCTGATGGACAAGATCGTCGGCGGCCGGTTCGACGCCCATCTCGACGAGGTTCGGACGCGGAACGAAAGCCGCATCGTCAAACCCTCGCGCACGCTCGGCCGCGCCGCCGATCCACGGCCGCCGCGGCCGATCGACCTCGACGAGATCCGCTTGCGCCGCACCGAGCTCAACCGCGACGTGCCGCTGCCGGAGCCGCCATTCTGGGGGCCGCGGATGATCGAACGGGTGTCACCGAAGGCGGTCGTGCCGTATCTGAACGAGCGGATGCTGTACCAATTCCAGTGGGGTTATCGCAAAGACGGCAAAAGCCTCGCCGAGTACCGCGAATGGGCCAAGGACGAACTGCGTCCGGTGCTGCGGCGCATCCTCGACATCGCGATCCGCGAAGAGATCCTGGTGCCGCAAGCCGCCTATGGATATTGGCCTTGCGCCGCCGACGGCAATGACGTGGTGCTGTTCGATCCCGATCGCGGGCACGAACTGACCCGCTTCTCGTTTCCGCGACAGAACAAGCAGGGCGGGTTGTGCATCGCCGATTTCTTCCGCGACATCAGCGCCGGCGAGCGCGACGTGCTTGGTCTGCAGGTCGTGACGATGGGCCGGCGCGCCTCCGAGGTGACCCGCGAATGGTTCGCCCAGAACCGCTATCAGGACTATCTCTATCTGCACGGATTGACCGTCGAGATGGCCGAAGCGCTGGCCGAATATGTGCACCGCCGCATTCGCGGCGAGCTTGGCTTTGCCGCCGACGAGTCACGCGATCCCGACGCGATGCTGGCGCAAGGCTATCGCGGCAGCCGCTATTCGTTCGGCTATCCGGCCTGCCCGAACCTCGCCGACCAGAAGCAGCTGCTCGAATTGCTGCGCGCTGCGGAGATCGGTGTCACGCTCTCCGAAGAGGACCAGCTCGATCCCGAGCAATCGACCTCGGCGATCATTGTTCATCACCCGCAAGCGAAATACTTTTCGGTGTGAAAGCGACCGGAACCGCCAAACCGAGAGCGAACACCGACCGGGCAGCACCTTGCCGGAGGCGCCATGTCTCACTTCGGATGTGACATTGGTCACCCGGTTGGGGAACGGCGCGGCCGGCGGCGCGCCCGTAGGTAGCCCGAGATGCGGCCGGCGGCACGGGCCTTCTCTTCATAGCGGGTCGGCGGCCAGTCCGCCGGGCGCACCCGCCAGTCGGCGCTGCACCGTGCGAGCCATTCAAAATCCGGGTGCGCCGTCACCAATTCGAGCATCGCGGCGAAATAATCGGGATCATCGGTGGCGAGCCGCAATTCGGCCCCGTCGGTCATGATCCGAGCGAGGCCGTCGAGGGTCTCGGACGAGACGATCCGGCGCTTCTTGTGACGTGCTTTAGGCCAGGGATCGGGAAACAGGATGACGCCGCACGCGATCGAGGCCGGCGCCAACGCCGCGATCAACAAGCGTGCATCATCGAGGAACAGGCGCACATTTTCGAGATGACGGC
>Ga0335075_10004862_pt1 | contig 20943 bp, 17 predicted proteins | sample Lox_Sample_24_FD_206723 | JGI IMG/M metagenome (GOLD analysis project Ga0335075, IMG submission 206723) | Soil microbial communities from Loxahatchee National Wildlife Refuge, Florida, United States - Lox_Sample_2.4 | ecosystem: Environmental > Terrestrial > Soil > Wetlands | place: USA...
ACCGCGGCGCCGGGGTGATGTGGCTAGCGGCCTCGATGCAGTACGCCCGGACGCGGCCGTCGGGCACCCAGCGGTGCGTCGTCGCCCTCGGCAGCAGCACGTAGTCGCCGGTCCGGAAGGCCAGCGGACCGAACACGGTCTCTACCACGCCCGTGCCGTCCTCGATGTAGACGCACTCGTCGCCGATGGCGTTGCGGTACAGCGGCGAGACCGCCGAGCCGGCCACGTAGCTGATGCGGACGTCGTCGTTGCCGAGGACGAGCCGCCGTCCGGTGACCACGTCGGTGGTGTCGGCGTCGCTGTCCTTGAACAGCTCGTGCAGCTTCAGGTGCCGGGGGAGCAGCGGCTCGTTTGGCGTGGTCGCCTGGTCCGGCAGGTGCCAGGCTCTCGCGTCCACCAGTGCGGACGGGATGTACCGGTGGTAGAGCAGGGAGGAGTCGGCGGAGAAGCCTTCCTCGCCCATGAGCTCCTCGAAGAGCAGCTTGCCGGTCTCGTCCCGGCACTGAGTGTGCCGCTTGCCGGGCACCCGGCCGCGTCGCTGGTAGTAGGGCATCGTTGCACCACCCGAGCTAGGTCACGCCGTCGAATATCAGCCACCGTAGCCGAGCCCGGCTGATCAAACCCATACTGGTCGTTGTGTTAGCGCTGGCAGCTGGAGCTTTCGCGTGGGACTGGGACGGCGTATCGGCCGTCGCCACCGTCGTGCTCGCCCTGGGCGTCGGGTTCTCAGTCGTGACGTTCGCGTATCAGCGCAGGCGAGACCGGCAGCTGGACATGGACGAGCGCGAGAAGGATCGCGCCGCGCAGGCCGACCAGCGAGAGCGGGACAGGCTGGCGGGGGAGCGGGCAATTCAGCTGCAGGCTGACGCGGCACGCCGGGACCTGGCCACGAAGATCATGATTGACGCGTTCCAGGTGCTCATCGACAGCCCTCAGTCGAGGGATGACACCTTCCTGGAGAAGATCTCGAATCCCCTGTCGATGCTCCAGCTCGTAATGAACGACGAGCAGATCGGGCAGATTCGCGAGCTCATCACCGCTCAGCAGCAGTCACTGAAAACGAAGGAAAGCGTGGACATGGGTCCCGTGCTGCGCTCCCTGCGGGACTGCATCCGCGGCAACCTGGGCATCGACGAGACGCACCAGCAGTTCGAGTACCTGCGGATCTGGAATCCGAGAACCCGCAACCTCCCGGTGCTCGGGGCGCTCTGGCAAGTGCTGATGGCGGAGCTCATGGACGGCGCCCAGCCGTCGTCGCATCAGCAGCTATGGAAGTCCGTCCGCCAGGTGGAACTGCTCGGCGAGCGCGGTGAGCGGAAGATCGTTGCTGCCATCCTGCGGGAGTGGGAGTCGGCCGACAGATCCCGGCGGGAGCAGCTTGCCGACGAGCTTGGCGGCTGGATCCGCGAAACCCAGCAGATCATCGACGGGAACGGTCACGGCGTGTGGGCCGGTCACCTCGGCGATGAGGACGGTGACGTAGTAATCGAGCCGTGAGGCCGGGAAGGACCAACCTCGCCCGGCTGCGTCTCCGCGATCATGGGAAAGCAGGCTTTAGCCGCCAGACGGACGCGGTAAGGACCGGCTTGCCCTCCAGATCGAAGCTGGCCTCAAGCTCGTAGCTCGCCAGGCAGTCGAAGCGATCGCGCGGGAAGTAGCGGCGGCCGATGTCCCCGGCCAGGATCGTTGCGCCGGAAACGGCCGCCTGGTCCAGGTAGGTCATGACCGTCTCGGCCATCTCGCGCTCGTACCAGACGTCGCCAGCCAGGACGACGTCCGCCGCGAACTCTGCCTCACCCGCGGCATCGACGCACCTGGGCGGCGGCACGTCGTTGGCGGCTGCGTTCAGGGCGATCGCTGCGCGGGCTAGCGGGTCGGGCTCGATGGCGAGGACGGCAGTGGCGCCGGCCTTCGCGGCCGCGATCGCGACTAGGCCCGAGCCGGAGCCGATGTCGAGCGCACTGCGGTCGGCCAGGACGTCGGGATGATCAAGCAGGTAGCGGGCCAGCGCGCACCCGCCGGGCCAGGCGAACGCCCAGAACGGCGGCGGCAGCTCGCTCTGCCCGAGCTCGCGCTCGGTCTGCTCCCACAGCGCCCAGATGTCGTCTGCCTGAAGAAGGCTGATCTCGGGCACGAACGGCACCGGCCGCAGCCGGGTCGCTGAGCGAACGAACATCGCCGTCGTCACGTGCATAGCCTCACGGTGTAAGGAGCTGGGCCGTTTTCGGACTAACTTCTTACCCGATCGTGGTTCAGCGGGGCGATGCGTCACAGCGGCGGGCTGCCAGAATCGCGTCATGGAGATCCGGCGTATCACGCGCTTCGAGGACGTTGAGGCCGCCGGGGACCTCTTCGATGCCCCGCCTAAGCCCGAGGCGACCCGGCGGTTCCTGTCGGATGAGCGTCACCACTTGCTGATCGGCTACGCGGAGGGCGTCCCGGCGGGGATGGTCACCGGGTTCGAGATGACGCATCCGGACAAGGGGACCGAGATGTTCCTCTACGAGCTGGGAGTAGGTGTCTCGTTCCGCGGGCGCGGTATCGGCCAGGCCCTGGTCTCGGCGCTTGCCAAGCTAGCGCGCGAACGCGGGTGCTATGGCATGTGGGTGCTCACCGACGACGCTAACGCCGCGGCGCTGGCGACGTATCGCCGCGCCGGGGGCACGCTAGGGAGCGAGCAGGTCATGCTGCAGTGGGCCTTTGCAGGCGTAGCTCCAGCCGCTGCCGCCGATCCGACTTCATGATCACGAAGGATCCGTGGTCGCCGGACCGGCGACCACGGATCCTTCGTGATCATGAACTGATCCGGTCGAGTTGCACCGGGACACGACTGCGCGGTGGAGTAGCCGGGTGACTAACTCCGTCTCGGCGGGCTCGCGCGGCGTGCTGTACGTCGTCGCCTGCGCCGCACCGCCTGCTCTGCACGTCCGCGTCCTGCTTGATCAGGCCGCCGAACGCGGCTGGGAGGTGTGCCTCATCGCCACGCCGACCGCGGCCGTCTGGCTGGCTGACCAGGCCGCCGGGCTCGCCGCCGCCACCGGCCATCCGGTGCGGTCGGCCTACAAGCAGCCGGGCGAGCCGGACGTGCTGCCGCCGCCGGACGCGATCGTGGTAGCCCCGGCGACCAGCAACACGATCAACAAGTGGGCCGCGGGCATCAGCGACAACCTGGCGCTCGGCCTGATCACCGAGGCAATCGGGAAGCGCCTCCCGATCGCCGTGCTGCCGTGCGTGAATGAGGCCCAGGCTGCGCACCCTGCCTTCGCTCGCAGCATCCGGGAATTGCAAGACGCTGGCGTCTCGGTTGTCAGCGGTGCGACCGACACGGCAGCCGGCGCGGACGAGACCGCCGAGCACGGGTTCCGCTGGCACCTCGCGCTCGACGCGCTCGACCTGCTGGGCCAGCTGGGCTAGCCAGGCCAGCTGGGCTAGCCAGGCTGGCCAGGCCGGCTGGGTTAAGACCCGAGTACCTGACGCAGGTAGGCGTTGCCGAACCGGCGCTGCGGGTCGGCCGCCTCCCGCACCGCGAGGAAGTCGGTCATCCGCGGGTACGCGGCGGCGAGGTAGTGCGCGTCCCTGGTGTGCATCTTGCCCCAGTGCGGCCGGCCGCCGACCGACGTCATCACCGCCTCGACGTCGGCAAAGTAACGCTCGTGCGGAGCCGAGTGGAAGACGTGGATGGCGACGTACGCGCTGTCGCGGTCGTAGGCGGTGGACAGCCAGACATCGTCGCCGGGAGTGACCCGCACTTCGATCGGGAAGCTGATCCGCCAGTCGCGGCGCTGAAACAGCGACCGGACCTCGGACAGCACGTCCGGCAGCGCTGCCCGCGGGACCCCGTACTCCTCCTCCTTGAACCGCACCCGCCGCGGACTGGTGAAGACCTTGTAAGCGGCGTCGGAGTAGGTGCGGGCACCGAGCGCCTTTGCGGCCGTCGCGTTCACCGTGGGAATTACAGCGGGAACGCGGGACCCCAGGGCGCATGTCGCCCGGAAGACCGAGTTAGAGAGGAACTCATCGTCCAGCAGGTACCGCCACCGCGGGAGCGGCCGCGCGGGGCCGTCAGTCCGGTTGTTCCGCTTCGTCAGGCATCCCTCGCTGTGCGGGAACCAGTAGAACTCAAAGTGCTCGTTGTCAGCGGTGAACTCATCCAGGTGGCTCATCACCTGGGACCAGGTCATCGGTTCTTCACGTGCCTCAAGCAAGAAGGCCGGCACCACGCTGAAAGTCACCGCGGTGACGATCCCGAGCGCGCCGAGGCCGACCCTGGCGGCGTCGAACAGGTTCGCAGGCGTGCCGTCGGGCAGAGTCAGCCCGCCGCTCGGCGAGCTTGCCGAGCAGGTCACGATCCGGCCGTCGGCAAGCACCACTTCGAGCCCGGCGATCTGAGCCGCCATGCCGCCGACGTCACGCCCGGTGCCGTGGGTGCCGGTCTGGGTAGCGCCGGCGACCGTCTGGACCTGGATGTCGCCCATGTTGGCAAGGGACAGGCCGCGGGCGAGCAGCGCTGCATTGAGCGCGTGCAGCCGGCAGCCTGCCTCCACCGTCACCGTCCCAGCCGTCTTGTCGACCGACCTGATCGCGGTGAGCCGGTCCGGGCGCAGCAGCAGTCCGTCCGCGGCGGCGGCGGGCGTGAACGAGTGACCGGCGCCAGTCATCCTGACCGTCAGGCCGTCCTGGGCAGCGCGGGAGACTTCTGCCGCCACCTCGGCGGCGGTTGCCGGGGATGCGATCCTGCGCGGACTTGCAGTTACATTTCCTGCCCAGTTGCGCCAGACCGGCGCCGCTGAGCCGTCGTGACTAGGCATCAACCCATTGTGCAGCCTCGGCCTCAGTGGTGACTGTAAGCCTCCGCAGACCCAGCAAGCATGTCGCGACCGCGACTCCACCGCAGCACGCCGCGAAGCCATAGCCCCAGCGCGGACCCGCAGCGTCGATGATCCGCCCGCAGACCGCCGATCCGGTCGCTACGCCAACCGCGATCGAGGACGACAGCCAGGTCATCGCCTCGGTTCTGCGCGCGGCGGGGGCCTGCTGCTCGGTCAGCCCGTACCCGGCGATCAGGGTGGGCGCGATAGTCAGACCGGCCACCAGGACGCCGGCGTCGAGCGAGATCAGGTTCGGCTGGGCCCAGAACGTGGCCACACCCGCCACGGTCAGGATGAGCGTCAGCGCGAACCTGCGCTGGAGCGGCGCCTGCCAGTGACGGGTTCCGTACCAGAGGCCGCCGATGCCGCTGCCGAGCGCGTAGGTGCCGAGGATCAAGCCGGCGAGCGGCTTGTGACCCTCCCGCTGGGCGAAGTCGACGGTGCTGAGGTCGAACGAGGCGAACATCGCGCCGAGGCAGTAGTAGAGCGGCACCATGGTGGACAGGCCGGGCGCGGGTAGCCAGCGTCGTCTGCTGGCGTCGCTCGCAGCAGAGCGGTCATCCGCGCCCCGAAGCCGGCCCTGGGCTGGCGGCTCGGTGCGGCGCTGGGCCGCGAACACGAGGGTGCCGGTCACCGACAGCACCGCGCACACCAGGATGCCAGCGGGCGGCAGCGCGGTGGCCAGCAAGGTCACGAGCGGCGGCCCGACGACGAAGACCATCTCGTCGACCACCGACTCGAGCGAGAACGCCGCGTGCAGCTCGGCTGCGTTGTGCAGGAGCGCGCTCCAGCGGGACCTGACCATCGAGCCGAGCGACGGCATCGACGAGCCGGCCACGCAGCCAGTGATGATCAGGACCCATACCGGAGCCCCGAGCTCGGCGCATGCCACGAACGCGGCGCAGCCAACGGCGAAGACCGCGATCAGCGGCCGCAGGACCCGGCGCTGCCCGAAGGTGTCGGCCAGCCTTGCGATCTGCGGCGCGCTGATCGCGTAGCCGATGGATCCCGCGCCGGACACCAGGCCGGCGAGCGCGTAATGTCCGGTGCTCGCCGAGATCAGCATCACGGTGCCGAGACCGAACATGGCCATCGGCGCGCGGCCGACCGCCCCGGCCATGCTGAACCTGAGTGCCCCCGGCTTCCGCAGCACGGTGAGGTAGGAGGCGCCCGGCCGCTCGGATGCTGGCGCGTCCGGCTCGAGCTGACCAGCATCGACCTCGGCGTTAACGTGGGACATCAGGCGGCGCTACCTCCGTTCCTGACCGTATCTCGTGGCACTGACACCGAGCTGCGGCTGCTTCGTCAGGTGAGCCCCGTCAGGTGAGCGCTGTGGCAGCGAGCGCTGCCCCGGAGTTCGCCGGCGGGGCTAGGGGACTCGCGGGGTGTCCGGTTAGGGTAGTCGGTCATGGGACGCTTCCTGCGGCGTGCTCTCGAGGTGCCGTCTGCCCGTCAGCGGGCGATCGGTGCCATTGCGGCAGCCGCGGTGGCCGCGCTGCTCGGCGTGGTGCTGGAAGCGCCTGCCGGCCGGGCCATGCCAGTGCCGGTCTCGCGTACGGCGGCTGCAGAGGGCCGGGTGAAGGTCCCGAGCCAGGACGGCTCGTTCCACCAGATCATCCTTCCCGACCTGCTGCTGGTCGCGCCCAAAGGCCTGACTACACGGCAGATCGCCAGGCTCGGCAAGATCCCCGGCGTCCGGAACATGATCACTTTCGACGGCGCAGAGCTCACGGCCGGCGGCCGGCCGGTCAGCGTGATCGGTGTCAACCCCGCGACGTTCCGCTCCTGGGTGCCGCTAAGAACGGCCTCCGACCAGGCATTCTGGACGGCACTGTCGGCAGGGGAGTTTGTCGCGTCGACGTCGGCCAGCAAGACGCTGGCTTTCAAGCACGGCATGACCTACCAGCTCGTCGGATCAACCACGCAGCTCGTGAAGTTCGGCATGGCAGCCAGGCTCGACCTCGCCGGCATCGACCTGATGGTCAACAAGGCGCTGTCGGCGAAGCTCGGTCTCGTGCACCGGGTCGCCGGGCTTATCAGCGCTCCGGCGGTCCGCCTGGCGAAGCTCGCCCGCGAGGTCACGCGGATTCTCGGCCCTAGTGGGCGTACCGAGACGCTGGCCGGCCAGCTTCCGACCAGTTCTGGTTCTGCGACCTCCGGATCGGTGGCAGCCGGCTCGCGCCCGCAGACCTACATCCAGCTGTTCGAGCTCTCCGCGAAGGACTACTGTCCTGGCCTGTCCTGGACCGTGCTGGCGGCGATCGGCCAGATCGAGAGCGCGGACGGCACCAACGAGGGCCCCTCGACGGCCGGAGCGCTCGGGCCGATGCAGTTCCTGCCGTCGACCTGGGCAGCGTGGGGGATCGACGCCTTCGGGCAGACCGGCCCGCCGAACGTGATGGACCCCTATGATGCGGTGCCGTCGGCGGCGAGGCTGCTTTGCGCAGACGGTGCGGCAGCCGGCGGCACCTCGCTGGCGAACGCGATCTTCGACTACAACCACGCGAACTGGTACGTCCGGGAAGTGCTCGCGCTCGCGGCCGAGTACGCCGCGGACTACGGATAGCGGTATCTCCTGACCGGGTCGCGCCGGGTGGCGGCCGGCCGGTGCCTGGTGGCTGGTTGGATGGACCTATGGCCCCCTATGACGCGTTCCTGCTTGTGTCGTTCGGCGGACCGGAAGGGCCGGCCGACGTCATCCCGTTCCTGCGCAATGTGACCGCAGGCCGCAAGGTGCCGCCGGAGCGGCTCGAGCAGGTGGCCGAGCACTACTACCAGTTCGGCGGCGTCAGCCCGATCAACCAGCAGTGCCGGGACCTGATCGGGGCAGTCGAGAAGGACTTCGCCGCGCACGGCGTCACGCTGCCGGTCTACTGGGGGAACCGCAACTGGGAGCCCCTCCTCACGGACACGATGGCGGATATGGCCGCCGCTGGGGTCAGGCGAGCACTGGCCTTCGTGACCTCGGCCTACAGTTCGTTCTCGAGTTGCCGGCAGTACCTCGGCGACATCGAGGCGGCCCGCCAGCACGTCGGTGCGCCCGCACCCGAGGTCGACAAGATCCGGCAGTACTACAACCACCCGGGCTTCATCGGCTCGTTCGCCAGCGCGGTGACCGCGGCCGCCGACGCGCTGCCGGCGCCACCGGGCCTCGATGGGCCGACGGGCGAATTCGACCTGATCTTCACCGCGCACAGCATCCCGCTGGGCATGGCCGAAGCCAGCGGTCCGGCTGGCGGCGCCTACCAGGCCCAGCTCGCCGAGGCGGCCCGGCTGGTTGCGGCCGAGATCGGCTATCAGCGGCCGTGGCGGCTGGCCTACTCCAGCCGGAGCGGGCCGCCGTCCCAGCCATGGCTGGAGCCCGATATCAACGGCCTGCTCGCCGAGCTTTCCGCGGCCGGGTCGCCGGGGGTCGTGGTCGCGCCGGTCGGGTTTGTCAGCGACCACATGGAAGTGAAGTTCGACCTGGACGTCGAGGCGGCCGCGACGGCTGAGCGGCTCGGCCTCCCCTACGCCAGAGCGGCGACCCCCGGTACCGATCCACGGTTTGTTTCCATGATCACCGATCTGGTCCGGGAGCGGCTTGACGGGAGCACCCCGCTGGCGCTCGGGACGCTGGGCGCGGGCCCGGATCGCTGCCCGCCTGGCTGCTGCGGTACCGGCAGCGGCCGTCCGGTGGCGGCGGGGTGAGCGAGCTGGCAGGCGGCCCAGGGCCAGGACCCGAGCCGGGGTCAGGACCCGAGCCCGGGGCCGGACCCGAGCCTGCCGAGCTCCTTGAGCTTGCCCGGTCTGTCGCTGAGGAGGCCGGCGACATGCTCCTTACCCAGCACGGCAAGGTCACGGTCGTCCAGACCAAGTCGAGCCCGACCGATGTGGTCACGGAGATGGACCAGGCGGCCGAGCGGCTGATCAGGGACCGGGTGCTGGCGGCCAGGCCGGGTGACGCCGTCCTGGGTGAGGAGGGCGGCGAGACCGGCGCCGCGAGTGTGGTGCGCTGGATCGTGGACCCGCTGGACGGCACGGTCAACTACGTCTACGGGCTGCCGGGCTGGGCGGTCAGCGTGGCGGCGGAGGTGGCTGGCGTTGTCGTCGCCGGAGCCGTCTGCGTGCCGCTCCAGCGCAGCACGTTCACCGCGTCGCTCGGCGGCGGCGCGTGGCTCGAGTCGGAATGGCAGGACGGGCCGCGGCGACTGACCTGCAATTCCGGAATCGAGATGCGCAGTGCGCTGGTCGCTACTGGCTTCGGCTACTCGGCTGTGCAGCGCGAGGCGCAGGGGAGGGTCGTAGCGGCGGTGCTGCCGCGCGTGCGCGATATCAGGCGTGCTGGCGCGGCTGCCGTCGACCTGTGCTCGGTCGCAGCCGGGCGGGTCGACGCCTATTACGAGCAGGGCACGCACGCCTGGGATATCGCGGCCGGCGGCCTCATCTGCCGGGAAGCCGGCGCGGTGACCGGGGGCCTGCGCGGCGAGGCGGCCGGCGAGTCGATGACCCTCGCCGCCAGCCCGGCACTGTTCGCGGATCTGCGCGATCTGCTCGCCAGCCTCGATGCGGACCGGCCGCCGCCGGGCTGGGGCAGGACGAGCTAACTCCGGCGAAGCGTGCCCGAGCTACCGTTTGAGGCGAACTTCAGCCTGCCCGTACTGGTCATAGTGAGTGTCACCGGGCCGTTCACGCATTTGCTGTGACCCTGAAAAGACTGATTCAGTGTCACCTGAGCGGAATTCGCTGCCGTGAGGGTCAGCTGACCGGTGCAGTTCAGGTTGGCCGGGCCCGTGTAGCTGATATTCCCGCCGACCGCTCCGGTCTGGAGAGCGATGGTGACGTTCTCGACCTGCTGAGTGCCAGGCTCCTGGACACTGCCCGACCACGAGCCCGCGAACGCTGTCGGCAGGGACGGCGTCGGGCTCGGCGGCCCGGACGATGACTGCGACGGGCTGTCGGTGGAGCCCGACGTCGTGCGGTCGGCGCTCTGGCTGCCGCTGTTCTGCATGATGTGGACGACGACCACGGCGACCGCGGCGAGTACGACGACGATCGCGCCGGCCAGCCAGGCAGCGCGGCCGCGCCGCGCGGATCCCCTGGCCGGCGCGCGTCCGGCCCGATGCGGCCCATGCTGCGGCCCGGCGGGCGGCTCGGACTCGGGCGAGCGCCGCGGCGCCGGCGGCCGTCCGTGTACTGCGAGGCGCTCGCTAGTCCCGCGGTGGAGCGCCGACCGGTCGGAACTGTGCCGGTCGGCCGCGAAGCGATCGAGGGCCTGGCCGCCTGGGCCTCGGGGCAGCACCGCCATCGAGCCGTAGCCCGCGCGCGGCCGCGCCGCCCGCCTGGAGCCCTCGGCGAGGAGCCCGGCCGCCGGTTCTTCATTGCCCAGCAGGAGCTGGATGACGGCCCGCGCCGCCGGGCGCTCGGACGGCGCAGTCCCGAGGCAGAGCTCGACCGGCACGCGGAGGTGATCGGGCAGCGCGTCCACATCGTCCAGGCTGGCCGGCGGCCGGCCCGTTGCGGCGAAGATCACGGTCTCTGCCCAGGCCAGCATGTCAGCCGACGGCGTCGCAGTACCGTACGGCGGCGTGATGCCGAACTCGATCACCCTCGGCGGGCCGTCGGTCGACATGATCACGTACTCCGGGCCGAAGTTGCCGTGCACGAGGCCGGCCTGATGGACCGAGGCCAGGCCGGTGGCCATTCCGATCGTGATCGCGTCAAGCTCGGGAGTCTGCTGGACTCCGTTGCCCACGACGAGTTCCAGCAGCGAAGGGCCCGGCACGTACTCGCTCACGAGGAAGGCCTCAGCACCGTCGAGGCCTGCATCGAGGACGCGAGCAGCGCAGAACGGCGGCACCCGCTTGGCAACCGCCGCCTCGGCGGCGAACCTGTCCCTGGCAGCGCCGTCATGCGCCCAGTCGCCGCGAATCAGGCTGATCGCGACTTCACTGCCGTCCGGGGCCAGCCCGATGAAGACCGGGTCGTCGGATGGGATGCCGGATATGCGTCCGCCCACGCGGTAGCGCCCGATCCGGCGAGGGTCGCCGGGATGCAGCGGGGTTTGCTGGGGCATTAACCGGGACTCCGAGGGGGATCTGCAGTGCGGTTCGTACCATACGCACTTTGTGCATGTCAGTAGGGCAAATCAAGTAAGTTACTTCGGACGTAAAAGATGACAGATGGTATAAGAAACTCAAAGTTGCCCCCGGACCATCGTGTGGCCATCGGCGCATCACAGCGAGCCAGGTTGGCGACACGGACAGATAACACGGAGCCGGTAGGTGTACGGCCGGGCTAGACGTGGCAGAATTCCCCGCCGGATTCGGGCACAACCGAGGCGTCCTGAGCGTTACAACCGCGCGGACGAGTTAGTAAAGATGGAGGGGTAAGGGCCGAGATGGCTACCGACTACGACAGCCCGAGGAAGACAGAAGACGACGTAACCGAGGACAGCCTGCAAGAGCTGCAGGCGCGGCGGATGGACAAGTCCTCGACGGCGATTGACATCGATCCTGATGACATTGCTGAGTCGCTTGAGCTGCCCGGTGCTGACCTTTCTAACGAGGAGCTCTCGTTCCGGGTGATTCCGCGTCAGGCGGATGAATTCACCTGCTCGAGCTGCTTCCTTGTGCATCACCGGAGTCAGCTTGCCGACAGCCGTGGCGGCCAGCTTGTTTGCCGGGAATGTGCCGCTTAAGTACGCTTTGCCCGGATCCGACCGGCCGGAAGCACGGAGGCACCAGGGATTAGCTGGCTTGCAGCCTTGCGATGCAGTCCGGATTGCCACAGGTCCGGCCGGAACCGCGGCAGACGCTACCGCAGGAGCACCGCATGGCTCGGCTGGCCAGCCACGCTTCATGATCACCTAGCATGACAGTTCCGTCAGCCCGCTGGACGCTGTAAACCCTTCTGAGCGCCCCTCCCGGCAGCGCGATGTACTCGCGCGGGATGAGCTCCACCTCCCTAGTGTGCAGCAGCGGTAGCCTCATCAGTGCGCATCCCGCCAAGTGCGGCCCGGAAGAAGTCCAGCTCGTGCCGGAGCAGGTGGCTCAGGGTCTCCTCATCGGTCGGCGTGTGCGTTGATCCGGACAGCGGCAGCACCTGGTGGGGCCGGCCAGCCGCGAGGAGTGCCGCCGACATCCTGAGAGTGTGGGCGACCACGACGTTGTCGTCGGCCATGCCGTGGATGAGCAGTAGCGGCCTGGTCAGGTCGGCCGCCGAGCTGATCGGGGAGCAGTAGTCGTAGGCCGCGGGATGATCCTGCGGCAAGCCAAGAAAGCGCTCGCGCCAGTGCGTGTCATAGAGGCGCTGATCGTGCGGCGCGGCACCGGCGCTCGCGGCATGGAACACGTCGGGCCGGCGGATCACGGCCATCGCCGCGAGGAATCCGCCAAACGACCAGCCGCGGATCCCGACCCGGCTCAGATCCAGGTCCTCATACTTGGCGCCGACCTCCTGCAGCGCCTCAACCTGGTCCTCGAGCACCACCGTGATGGTGTCGCCGAAGACTGTCTTGTCCCAGGCCGGACCGCGGCCAGGCGTGCCCCGGCCGTCAACCACCAGGACAGCGAAGCCCGACTCGGCGAACCACTGGTCCTCGCAGAAAAACGCGGTCCTGGCCCGGACAACCCGCTGTAGGGCCGGGCCGCCGTAGGGGCTCATCAGCACCGGCAGCCGCGTTCCCAGCCGGTACCAGGACGGAAGCAGCAGGGCCGTGCGGAGCCCGCGCTCGCCCACGGTCAGCCAGGTAATCCTCGGTGTCAGCACCGGATTGGCGTCGAGGCAGGCAATCGGCACGTCCGGCTCGCCCGGCCTCATCACCGCGGCGGTCCTGCCCTGCTCAATGTGGGAGAGCCGCACCACGGTGCCGCCCGCAGCGGCACCGCTATGCAGGCCGGGTTCCTGGCTGAGCCGGACTGTCCCGAGGCCGGGAACGTACCTCCACAGGTGCTCCTCGGTCGGTTCCTGCGTGGCGGTGAAGTAGACAGTCTCGCCGTCCGCGCTGAGCACCTCGCGGACCTGCACGCCGTCGGGGGTGACCGGGTCGCCGGCCACCATCAGCCGCCGGGATCCGCCGAGGTCAGCGACCCAGACCAGGCGGCCGCTGGCGGTCCGCAGCGGGGCTCCGTGGATGATCTCCACCCACGCCGGGTCGGTCTCGGTGCGCAGCACCGTCGTCGCCCCGCTCGCCTGGTCCGCGGCCAGGATGAGCACGGTGCGCTGATCGCGACTCTGCACCGCCAGCAGCGGTCCGTGCGCGTCCCAGCCCGCCCTGATCAGGTACTCGAAGGCGGTACGGTCCCAGCGGACCTGGGTGCGGCCGCCGTCGAGGCGGAGTACGTGGAGGGAAACGTCAGCGTTCGCCGTCCCCGCCGCCGGGTAGCGGACGGCGCGGGGCTGGGTCTGCGGGCTGGCCGGATCGGCGATCCACCAGCGCTGCACCGGCGAGTTGTCCACCCTGGCCGCCAGCAACTGCTGCCCGTCCGGCGCCCACCAGTAGCCGCGGTCCCGGAACGACTCCGCCGCCACGTGCTCAGCCAGGCCGTAGCTGACTTCCTCATTCTCCGGCTCGGCCAGCGCCCGGTCGGAGGAATCGGCTAGCTCGACAACGTGCAGTGCGCCATCGGTCACGTACGCCACTCGCTGGCCGGTCGGATCGATCTGAGGGTCCACCACAGGACCGGCAGCCGGTACCAGGCGGGCGGACTGGGTCTCAGGCAGGCCGGCGAGGCTCTCTGCGGACGCGACCCACAGCTCGCCGTCGAGGGCGAATGCCACGGTCTGCCTCGCCTCGTCAGCCGAGTAGGCGACGATCCCGCTCGTGGTCTCGCGGGCACGCTCGCGCCTGATCCGCTCGGCCTCGGGGATGTCGCCGTCGTCGCCGCCTGGCCGCAGCTCAGCCGGGTCGGCCAGGACGCGCTCGGCTGCGCCGTCGGCGAGCCTCAGCTGCCACAGGCAGCTAACCGTGTCCTCACCGCCGTGGGTACGCAGGAACAGCACCCGCTCGCCGTCCGGCGAGACCGAGACGGCGCCTGGCACACCGAGGGTGAAATATCTGGTACGGGCAAATTGCCGGGGGAACGCGTCGAGGTCCATGGCCGACACTGTGCCGCATGGGGCTGGCCGCATGCGGCTGGGCGGCTGATCAGGTAGCTGGCTCTGGTGTCAGCCGTTGGCCCAGCTTCGCCGTTCGTCGCCGCGCGGGTCGAGGGCTAGGCCCGGACGGTCACCCCCGAAGATCATCACCGGGTAGCTGTCGTCGAACGCCTGCCAGCCAGGATCGCCGGTCGCCGCGAACCTGATCCAGGTCGCGTGCACCTGCGCGGCCAGGTCTTCATCCGGCGCACTGCCGAGGACCGCTTCGGCGCCGGGCAAGCCAAGGTTGTCGAAGACGAACGGGATCTCGACGGCGTGCGCGGCTCCGATGTCCAGCACCGGGCTGCGCCAGGCGAACTCGTACAGGTAGCTCGCTGCCGGGCCGCCCGCAGCGGCCCGCGCCGCAGCCGCGGCTAGAGCCGGATTGCGGAAGAACCGGTCGGTCATCAGGGCGCAGACGATGTCGCCCGGCGTAGCGCCAGGCCGGATCGCCTGGTAGCGAGCCGCGATTCCGGCGTCGAGGTGCAGTGCGGCAAGGAATTGCGGCAGCGTCTCGTCGGTCACGGCGGCGGCCAGCCCGGTGGGCACGTAGAAGAGGCGGAACTCCTCGGTGTTGGTGCCGATCAGCAGCGGCACGTCGCCGCCCTGGCCGGCTGCCAGCGCTGCCTGCGGGTGGAGCGGCAGCACGTCACCGTCCACGACCGGAGCGAACGCCAGCGTGCCGCGGACGGTGCTCGGACCCCAGCGGGCGGGATCGGGTGCGGCTGCCATCGCTTCAGCCGTTGCCTTCTGGGCGCGGATCAGCTTGTCGAGCGGGAGGCCGGACAGATTGGCACCGGTCGCCTCGAGCCCCAGCATCGTGCCGAGTTCGCCGGTCACCAGCCGGGCATCGTGCACGTCGACGCCGGCCTGGGCAGCGCCGCTCTGCGCAATCGCCCTGGCGAACAGGCCGCGGGCGCGGGGCATTCCGAGCAGCGTGGTGACGCTCATCGCGCCCGCCGACTCACCGAAGATCGTCACGTTAGCCGGGTCACCGCCGAACGCGGCGATGTTGTCTCGCACCCATTCGAGCGCGGCCACCTGGTCGAGCAGGCCGCGGTTCGGCGGCGCGTCCGGCAGGAGCGCGAATCCGTCCACGCCGAGCCGGTAGTTGATTGTGACCAGCACGACGCCGTCGCGCGCGAATGCCGTGCCGTCGTACATCGGGACGGCGGAGTTGCCGTTGACGAAGGCACCGCCGTGGATCCACACCATGACCGGGGCGGCACCCCGCAGGTCCCTGGTCCAGATATTCAGCGTGAGCCAGTCGTCGCCGGGAATGCTGGGCTCGGCCAGGATCTGGTCGAATGGCGCCGGGTAGTCGGGCTTCGGCGGAGTCGGGCCGAACGCGGTGCAGTCCCGGACGCCGACCCAGGAGGCAGGCGGCTCAGGCGCACCGAACCTGAGCGGACCGGTCGGGCTCGCCGCATACGGGATGCCGAGGAACACCAGGACGTCGCCCGTCTGCTCGCCGCTGACCGTTCCCTGCCTGGTGGTTGCCGTTGCCATGCGGGCAGCCTGGCACAGCCGGCGGTGCCCGGGCTAGGGGCCGGAGTGACACGCGATAAAGTCACGGCGTGACCGAGCACGACGCCACTGGCGTAGCCGAGACGGATGAGAACGACTGGCGGGTGACAGTCCGCCTGCGCGAGGCGGGCAAGGCCGCCCAGGCGGCTGAGCACCTGAGCGCGCACAAGGTCGAGGCCGAGATCCACCAGCGCCTCGGCGGCCGGGTGATGGTCGGTGCCGATGGCGGGGACGATCTGTTCCTGTACACGCACACCGAGGCCGCCGCGGCCACCGCTAAGCAGTCGGTCGCCGAGGTGCTCGCGAGCCACGGCATCTCGGCTGACTTCAGCGTCGACCGCTGGCACCCGGTTGCCGAGGAGTGGGAGTCAGCGGATGTGGCGCTGCCCGACACGCCGGCCGAGGTGCGGGCCGAGCGACGGCAGCTGGACACTGAGGAGACCAGCGAGTCGCTGGCCGCCGGACATGCGCTGTTCGAGGTGCGGGTGCAGGTGCCTCGGCACCATGACGCCGTCGCGCTCGCTGCCCGGCTGCGAGCGGAGGGCTACTCGGTGGTGCGGCGCTGGCGGTTCCTGGTCGTCGGGGCGAACAACGCCGACGAGGCCGAGCAGTTCGAGGCCGCGATCCGGCCGGAAGCACCGGCCGGCGCCCTGATCAGTGTTGAGGAAGTTGGGCCGTCCCGCCCGTACACGGTGTTCGAGCTGGCGGCCGGCTCGGGTTTGTAGCCTTGGCTTGTGCTGAGCCTGCGCCGCGCTAGGGGCTGGCCGGCCGGCGGCGCAGCTGGTGCAGCATCCAGCCCCGCCCGGAGGAGTCCAGCGGCCGCGTGTGCTCCGTGAAGATCTCGGCCGCCCGCCGGTAGGACATCCGGCCGCGCCCGCTCAGCGGGCAGACGTCGGCAGGGCTGGTGCCCGGCGAAGCGCGCCGGTCGGTCAGGAAGACCGGCCCGTGCCGTCGCCCGGCCAGCAGCCAGCTCAGCAGCTCGCTGCTGCACGAGCTCCACTCCAGCACCCCGGCACCGGCAATCCTGGCCCGGCCCGCCGACAGGTCGACCGCGTAGGCGTCCAGCGCGAGCACGGTCTCGGCCGGTGCGCCGGTGTCGGCCAGCAGCTGCCAGAGCGCCTTCTCGCGGAGCCCGGCGGGCGCCCGGAACAGCGCCGCCCGCTGCGCCTCGGTGAGCGGGGCCGCGGCGACCGGGCGGGCGCTGGCCCCGCGCAGTCCGGCGGTCGGATCGCCCGTGATCCACTGCCGCTGCTGCCACCAGGCCACCGCGCTGCGCAGCGCTGAGACTTCGCGATTCACGGTCCGTGCCCCGGCCTGCCGCAGCCGGTGCTCGACGCCGAGGGCGAGCCTGGGCGCTGCGTCGTCCTCGTCGAGCAGCGCCAGCGGGACGACCGGCGGCTGAGCGCGGCGCCGGCTGGTTCCGGCCGGCGGCAGTCTGCCAACTAGCGGCCAGGCCCAGCCGGCCAGGGAGATCCGGTACACCCGCCGCGATCCTGCACCGAGACCCGACTCGGCGAGGTAGCGGTCCACGGCGACTGCGTACTCGACCGGCGCCAGGCTGGCGGTGGCGAGGTCTGACGCGGTGCCTGCAAGGCCGGTGGCTGCCAGTTCCGTGCTAGCGACCGCACCGGACGCCGGACCTGGCATGTGCGCTCCTCCGGGCACGACATGGCGGGGAGTCGGCTCTGCCGCCAGGCACATGCTAGCTCCGGGGCGCTGCCGATTCTCCGCGCGCAAACTTCAGGTCGGCTCGCCTGCCGGATCGGGCTCAGCCGCGACGATCGCCGTCCGCGGCGCCGGCGCGGTGATCGTGCCATCCGGATGGCGCACGACCGCGCGGACGCTTGGCAGCATCGCCGGGATCGCGTTGGCGACCACGGCGACCGCGGCGCAGCCAACCAGAACCTTGTCCGCCCCGAACGCGGACTGGAGCGGCCCGGCGATCGCGTAACCGATCGGCATCGCCACGAACGCGAGCAGGAAGTCATAGCTTCTGAAGCGGGCCAGCTTGTCGTTCGGTACGACCTGCTGGATCGCCGTGTCCCAGTTGGTGTTGAGGACGAGCACCCCGAGCATGCCCACTGCCCCGGCGATCACCACGAGGTAGAGCGGGAGGCGGGCAGCCAGCGCCAGCAGCGGGAGGGCAGTCAGCACGACCATCCACATGCCGAAGGCGATTGGCCGCCGGGCCCGGTACCACATGGCGATCATGCCGCTGAGCAGAGTGCCTACCGTCATGCCGCTGGAGACCAGGCCCCACCCGCCTGCGCCGCCGAGACGCTGCAGCGCGAGCACCGGCCCGAGCACCAGGAAGATCGCGAAGGTCATGTTGGAGAACGCGTTGCCGATGAGGGTCGACCAGGCCCAGTTCCGCGAGCTCACCTCGCGCCAGCCAGCCGCCAGCTCAGCGAGGAAGTGCTGGCGCGGGGCCGGCTCGCGCTGCCGCTTCGGGATCCGCAGCAAGAACACGGCGCTCCCGGCGAATGAGGCCGCGTCTACCGCGAAGGCCCAGCCAGGACCCGCGGTCGCGACTAGGAGGCCGGAGAGCGCCGGGCCGATCACGGAGGTGCCGCTGTTGCTGATCGACAGCAGCGAGTTGGCCGATTGCAGCCGCTCCGGCGGGACGATCTCGGCGACCAGCCCGGTGGATGCCGGGCCCTCGAACGCCGTCGCGATCGCGAGCAGTGCTCCGGCAACCGCGAGCTCCCAGATCCTGGCATGCCTGGTCAGGAGCAGCACGGCGACGCACGCCTCGACCGCCAGCCTGACCAGGTCGGCGATGAACATCAGATTGCGCCGGGAGACCCGGTCCGCCCACACGCCGGCGACCTGGTAGGAGGCGAGCCCGGCCAGGGTGCCGACCAGCAGCACGACGCCGAGCGAGGTGGCAGTGCCGCCGATGCCGAGCACCGCGAAGGCCAGCGCCACCGGCACGAACGCCGACCCGGCTGAGGACGTCGTCGCGGCCAGCCAGAGGAGCCGGAACGTCCGGTCCGCCAGGGGTCCGAACAGGTTGGCGCGCCGCACCGGCGAAGCCTAACTCAGATCGCGGCATGCCCCGCCACGGGTTTTCCGCGTGCTCGTTAGGGTTGGCGACGGGACGCAGGAAGGCAGGCGCAGATGGCGGAGCAGGCGCAACTGGTATTCACGGGCGGTGCGGTCTACACGGCCGACGCGGCCCGCAGCCGGGTGGTCCGGGCGAGGACCCCGGATGGCGGGCCAGCCAGCGCAGTCGCCGTCGCGCGCGGCCGGATCGCCGCGCTCGGCGTTCCGGGCGACAACCACATCGCGGAGCTAACGGGCCCCGCTACTGAGGTGGTGGACCTTCGCGGGCGCGCCCTGCTGCCTGGCTTCCAGGACGCGCACGTCCACCCTGCGTTCGCCGGTCAGACGATGATGGGCTGCAACCTGATGGGCGCCACCAGCCTGGACGAGGCACTAGCTCGGATCGACGCCTTCGGCCGGGAGCACCCGGAGGGGGACTGGATCACTGGCTCAGGCTGGCGGATGGAGTGGTTCGCCGGCGGCACGCCGGACCGGCACATCCTCGACAAGGTAACGGCCGGCCGACCTGCCTTTCTGTCGAACCGGGACGGTCACGGCGCCTGGGCAAATACCCGTGCCCTCGAGATGGCCGGTATCGACGCCCGGACGTCCGACCCCGGCGACGGCCGGATCGAGCGGGAGCACGACGGTACCCCGCAGGGAACCCTGCATGAGGGGGCTGCGGACCTGGTTGGGCGGCTGGTGCCGGAGATGAGCTTCGACGACCGGCTGGCCGGCCTGCTCATCGCGCAGCGTCACATGCACGCACGCGGCATCACCGCCTGGCAGGACGCGATTCTGGGGGACTACCTCGGCAGGGCGGACCCGATGCCGGTCTATCTGGCGGCGGCGGCCAGCGGACAGCTCACCGCGCGAGTGCAGGGCGCGCTGTGGTGGGACCGCTCGAAGGGCGCCGACCAGCTGCCGGACATCCTGACCCGGCGGGAGCGCGGCCGCGGACCGCGCTTCCGGGCTGACACTGTCAAGATCATGCAGGATGGCGTCGCGGAGAACTTCTCGGCGGGAATGCTCGAGCCGTACCTGGACCCGCACGGGGGACCAGACCACGGGGGACCTGACCACGGGGGACCTGACCACGGGGGACCTGACCACGGGGGGCGCAGCCATGGCCGGGGATTGTCGTACGTCGACCCGGTCGCGCTTCGCGAGTACGTGACGCAGCTGGATGGGCTGGGCTTCCAGGTGCACTTCCACGCGATCGGCGACCGGGCGGTCCGTGAGGCACTGGACGCGATCGAGGCGGCCCGCGCCGCGAGCGGCCGCAGTGGCGCAGCCCGGCGCGACAACCGGCACCACATTGCGCACCTGCAGGTTGTGCATCCGGACGACGTGCCGCGGTTCGCCGCTCTCGACGTGACGGCCAACATCCAGGGCCTGTGGGCAGCGCACGAACCGCAGATGGACGAGCTCACCATCCCGTTCATCGGCCAGGAGCGGGCGGCGCGCCAGTACGTCTTCGGTGACCTGAAGCGGGCAGGCGCGCGCCTTGCGGCCGGCAGCGACTGGGCAGTCAGCAGTGCGAACCCGCTCCGGGCCATCCATGTCGCGGTCAACCGGTCACTGCCCGGCGCGGCCGGCGCGGAGGCGGAGCCATTCCTGCCCGGTCAGCGCCTGGACCTGGCCGAGGCCCTGGCGGCTTACACGATCGGCTCGGCCTACGTGAACCACCTGGACGATCAGACTGGCTCGATCGAGCCGGGGAAGCTGGCGGACCTCGTCGTCCTGGACCGGGACCCCTTTGCGCACCCGGCGGCTGAGATCGCCGGGACCGGCGTGGCGGCAACCTACGTTCAGGGCGACGCTGTCTATTTGTCGACGTAGGGCGGGCCGGCTGCACCCGCCGGCAGCATCCAGAGGAGGGCGGTGGCTTGGACACTGGCGACTTCTACGGGATGGGCCACAACGAGCTGCTGCTGCGCGACGTCCTCCGCGGCGTCGAGCGCTCCAGCGTGTTCATCCAGGTGAAGTTCGGCGGGCAGCGCGATCCGAGCGGCGCGTTCATCGGCCATGATACGAGCCCGGTCGCGGCGAAGAACTCGCTCGCCTACTCGCTGACCCGCCTCGGCACCGACTATGTCGACCTCTATCAGCCCGCCAGGCTCGACCACCGCGTCCCCATCGAGGAGACAGTCGGCGCGATCGCCGAGCTGATACAGGCCGGCTACGTCCGGTACCTCGGACTGTCGGAGATGGGAGCGAACACCATCAGAGTGCAACCTCAAGCTGCTGAGCGCTCTCGAGCAGATGGCGGCCAGCCGCGGCGTCAGCACGGCACAGCTGGCGATCGCCTGGGTGCTGTCGCGCGGCAACGACATCATTCCGCTGATCGGCACCAAGCGGCGCGACCGGCTGGCTGTGGCGCTCA
>Ga0335075_10004863_pt1 | contig 20940 bp, 23 predicted proteins | sample Lox_Sample_24_FD_206723 | JGI IMG/M metagenome (GOLD analysis project Ga0335075, IMG submission 206723) | Soil microbial communities from Loxahatchee National Wildlife Refuge, Florida, United States - Lox_Sample_2.4 | ecosystem: Environmental > Terrestrial > Soil > Wetlands | place: USA...
TCGCCCATGGTCACGCCGGAATACGCGGAGATGTACTGCATGGCCGCCGGGGTGGAGGCCGAGGCCGCGACCACGATGGTGTGCTTCAGCGCATCGTGCTCCTCGAGCTTGCGCACGACGTTGGCGATGGTCGACTGCTTCTGGCCGATCGCGACGTAGACGCATTTGATGCCGGAGGTCTTCTGGTTGATGATGGTGTCGATCGCCATCGCGGTCTTGCCGGTCTGCCGGTCGCCGATGATCAGCTCGCGCTGGCCACGGCCGATCGGCACCATCGAGTCGACCGACTTGTAGCCGGTCTGCACCGGCTGCGACACGGACTTGCGGTAGATCACGCCCGGCGCCACGCGCTCGATCGGCGCGGTCTTCGCGGCGTTGATCGGGCCCTTGCCGTCGATCGGGTTGCCGAGCGCGTCGACCACGCGCCCCAGCAGTTCCGGACCCACCGGCACTTCCAGGATGCGGCCGGTGGTCTTGACGGTGTCGCCCTCGCCCAGGTGCTTGTAGTCGCCCAGCACCACGGCGCCGACCGAGTCCTGTTCCAGGTTCAGCGCCAGGCCGAAGGTGTTGCCCGGGAACTCGAGCATCTCGCCGTAGCGGGCGTCGGCGAGGCCGTGGACGCGCACGATGCCGTCGGTCACGGACACGATCGTGCCGACGTTGCGGGCCTCGGTCACACCCTGGAAATTCTCGATGCGCTGCTTGATGAGATCGCTGATCTCGGTCGCCTTGATGGCCATTGCTTACATTCCTTCGGAAATTTCGTGTGTTGCGCCGCTGTGTCAGGCGACCAGTTGGTTGGCGATGCGCTCCAGGCGCCCGCGCACCGAGCCGTCGATGACCAGGTCCCCGGAGCGCACCACCGCGCCGCCGAGGAGTTCCGGTTCGACGACGCAGTGCAGGCGCACCTCGCGCTTGAGCCGCCGGGCGAGCGCCGCGGCCAGGGCCTGCTGCTGGTTCTGCGCCAGCGGCGCGGCCGAGGCGACCGTGACGTCGGCGATGCCCTCGGCATCGTCCTTGTAGCGGTCGAACAGTGCGGCGATCTCCGGCACGCAATCCAGGCGGTGGGCCTCGGCCAGGGTCTGCACGAAGTTGCGGCCATGCTGACCCAGGCCGCCGCCGGCGATGTCCAGCACCAGCTTCGACAGCTGCGCCGGCGTCACGTGCGGATCCCCGAGCAGCGACTGCACGTGCGGATCGGTGACGACCGCCGCGGCCTTATGCAGTGCATCCGACCAGGCGGTGAGCATGCTGTCGGCGCGGGCCTCCGCGAAGGCGGCCTTGGCGTACGGACGCGCGATGGTGGTCTTGTCGGCCATCAGATCTGCGCTGCGAGCTTGTTGAGCAGCTCGGCATGAGTGCCGGGATCGATCTCGCGCTCGAGCACCTTGGAGGCGGCACGCACGGCGAGACCGGCCACGTCCTTGCGCAGCGATTCGCGCGCACGGGTCGCTTCCAGTTCGATCTGCGTCTGCGCCGCGGCCACCAGCCGCGCACCCTCGGCGCTCGCCTGGCCCTTGGCGGCCTCCACCAGTTCGTTGGCGCGCTTCTGCGCCTGGTCCAGGATCTGGGTCGCGCGCTCCCGGGCCTCGCGGATCACCGCGTCGGCCTTGACCTGCGCCTGCGCCAGCGACTGCTGCCCCTGGTCGGCGGCTTCCAGTCCCTGGGCTATCCTGCGCGTCCGCTCTTCCATGGCCCCCAGGATCTTCGGCCATGCGAACGTCATCACCGTCCAGATGAGGATCGCGAACACGATCATCTGGATGATGAGAGTCAGATTGAAGTTCACCCTCGTCTCCTGATTGCGGGCGGACCCGCGGCTCGCGCCGCAGTCCGCGTCACGGACTTGCCTAGTGCGCCGCCGCGGCAGCCGCCTGCAGGGCGGATACGAACGGGTTGGCGAACGTGAAGAACAGTCCGAAGGCGATGCCGATGAAGGCCACCGCGTCGAGCAGCGCCGCGACGATGAACATTCTGGCCAGCAGTGCCGGGCCGAGTTCCGGCTGGCGCGCCATGCCTTCGAGGAAGCGGCCGCCGAGGATGCCGAAGCCGATGGCGGTGCCCAGGGCCCCCAGGCCGAAGATGATGCCGACAGCGAGGACGGTCATCCCTTCAATGTGTGCAATGTTTTCCATTCAACTCTCCAGATACCAAAACCGAAAGTAACAAAACGGTCAGTGATGCTCGGACGCCTGCGACAGGTAGACGATGGTGAGCATCATGAAAATGAAGGCCTGCAGGGCGCCGATGAACAGGTCGAAGGCGGTCCAGACCAGACCGACGCCCACCGAGCCGAGGATGCTCAGCCAGCCGCCGACCGAGCCGAGGGCCCGGAAGCCCGATGACAGGGTCAGCAGCGCGATCAGCACGAACACCATCTCGCCCGCGTACATGTTGCCGTAGAGCCGCAGCGCCAGGGACACCGGGCGGGCGAAGAACGTCGGCAGTTCCATGATCAGGTTGATCGGAATGCAGGCGATGCGCAGCGCGATGTTGGCCTGCTTGCCGCTGGGCGGGAACGGATGCATCGACAGCTCGGCCAGGAAACCGCCGAGGCCCTTCATCTTGATGCTGTAGAAGATGATCAGCAGGAACACCGTGAGCGACAGCGAGAACACGACGTTCAGGTCGATGCTGGGCACGATGCGCAGGTGGGCGAGGCCGATGGCGCCGGCCGCGCCGGGCAGCAGGTCGATCGGTACGATGTCCATGACGTTGAACAGGAATACCCAGCAGAAGATCGTCAGCGCCAGCGGTGCGATCAGCCGGTTGTGGCCCTGGAACACGCCCCGGACCTGGGTGTCCACGAACGTGACCACCATCTCGACGAAGTTCTGCAGCCGGCCCGGCGTGCCGCTGGTCGCGCGGCGCGCCGCGAGAACGAACGTGCCGCCGAACAGCAGCGCCAGCACCACCGAGAAGAACACGCTGTCGTAGTTGACGACCGACAGGTCCAGCAGCCCGTGGGGCGGGTGATTGGTGAGGAAGGTCAGGTGATGGGCGATGTACTCCGTTGCATTCGGAGTCTCGGCAGCCAGTTGTGGAACGAAGTTGCTCATCTCATCATCTCACGCGGCGCACCGCCGACCGATCGTCCGGTATCCGGCGCCGACGCGGCCCTTGCGGACCACAGCGCGCGCGCCAGCACCCCCCAATACACCAGGAACGTGGCCGCGAAGGCCGCGATCATCACCACCGCGTTCACCTTCATGAACAGCAGCGCCAGAACCAGTACCACGATCACCACCGTGATCTTGGCAATCTCGCCCATATAGAACGCCAGCAGCATCCGCTCGGCGCCCGAGCCGGAGAGCCGGCCGAAAGCGAGCGCCGCCATCACGACACTCGCCAGCGTGCTCGCACCGCCGCCGACCACGGCCGAAAGCGCGGCCCGCGGTCCCGCGAGCGCGAGAGTTGCCGCGGCCACCAGCAGTGTCGTCACGCCCTGTGCGCGCGCGCAGCTGAATGCCAGCGCTCGCGCGTTTGGCAGATCAATGCTGTTCACTAAAGAATTCCTGGCTAAAACCGGTCGTTGCGGCAGGATTTGCTTGTCCTACAGCCACTTACGTGACCGGGCGATAACGGCGGCGAATTATAGATATGCGGACGGGAAAACGCTACACGCACGCTGCGATTCAACGGATGTGTTCGAGGATGCCGTCCAGTTCTTCCAGGCTGTTGTAGCTGACCACGACTTTGCCCTTGCCGGCCCTTGTATGTTGAATCGCCACGCGGGCGCCGAGCTTTTCGGACAGGTCGAGTTCCAGGCGCTGCACGTCCGGGTCCACCTGCGCGGCGGGAACCTGCGGCCGCTCGGCTGCCGCCTGGGTCATGCGCCGGACGATGGCCTCGGTCTCGCGCACCGACAGGCTCTTCTTCGCCACCAGTGCCGCGACCTCCACCTGCTGCCGGCGGGTCGCAAGTCCGAGCAGCGCGCGGGCATGGCCCATTTCCAGCGCCCGCGCCTCCAGCTGGTCGCACACCTCCGGCGCCAGGTCCAGCAGCCGCAGCAGGTTGCTGACGGCGGCCCGCGAGCGCCCGACGGCGTCGGCGGCCTGCTGGTGGGTCATGCTGAACTCGCCGATCAGCCGCTCCAGGGCCCGCGCCTCCTCCAGCGGGTTGAGGTTCTCGCGCTGGATGTTCTCGATGAGCGCGACGGAAATCGCGGTCTCATCCGGGATGTCGCGCACGATGGCGGGGATGTCGGGCAGGCCCGCAAGCTGCGCGGCCCGCCAGCGACGCTCGCCGGCGATGATCTCGTAACGCGCGCCGCCGCTGGGCGTCGTGGCCTCGATGGGCCGGACGACGATGGGCTGGACCACGCCCTGGCTCCTGATCGAGGCGGCGAGTTCCTCGAGGCCTTCGGGGTCCATGTGCGAGCGGGGCTGGTACCGGCCGCGCTGCAGGATGTCCAGCGGCAGCCGCGCCAGCCGGTCCCCGGGTGCCGCGGCGGGGGCGGAAGGGGGCCTGGCATCCGGTGCGGCGTTCGGGATCCCGGGCCTGGCCGGATCCGGGGCGCCCATCAATGCATCCAGGCCGCGGCCGAGGCTCGGTTTCTTCTGGGTCATCGGCGTCCTACTGCACGGCCTGCGGCGGGGCGGCGGCGGCGGGTGGCGGTTCGACCTCATCGTCGCGCCGGATCATCTCCCCGGCGAGGGCGAGGTACGCCAGTGCGCCGCGCGACTCCTTGTCGTGCAGCAGCACCGGCTTGCCGAACGAGGGGGCCTCGGCCAGGCGGACGTTGCGGGGGATGACCGTGCGGAACACCTTGTCCGGAAAGTGCATGATGAGCTGTGCGCCCACTTCGTTGGACAGGTTGTTGCGGGGGTCGTACATCGTGCGCAGCAGACCTTCGATCTCCAGTTCCGGATTCACGGCCGCCCGGATCTGCTCCACGGTCGCGAGCAGCCCCGAGAGGCCCTCCAGGGCGTAGTACTCGCACTGCATCGGAATCAGCACGCTGTCCGCGGCGACCAGCGCGTTCACGGTCAGCAGGTTCAGGGCCGGCGGGCAGTCGATGAGGATCACATCGAACTCCTCGCGGATGTCCTTGAGCGCGCTGCGCAATTTCATTTCGCGGCCCGCCAGCAGCGTCAGCAGCCGCACTTCGGCGACCGTCAGGTCCTGGTTGGTGGGCAGCAGCGTGAATCCCGAAGGCTCCACGGCCACCAGCGCCGAGCGGATGTCGGACTCGCCCAGCAGCACCTCGCAGGTCCCCTTGACCAGCGTCGCCTTGTCGACCCCGCACCCCATGGTCGCGTTGCCCTGCGGGTCGAGGTCGATCAGCAGCACGCGGCGCCGGGTCGCGGCCAGCGATGCCGCCAGGTTCACCGCCGTCGTCGTCTTGCCGACGCCGCCCTTCTGGTTGGCAACTGCGATGACCCGCTTCATGGGCCAAGTCTACCTGCGACGAGCAGATGGCGCTCCTCGTTGAGCCCCGGCACCCGCAGCGGCACCACCTGCGTGATCTGCCACGACGGCCCGACGGCGGCCATTTCCTCCTGCGGCAGCCGGCCCTTCATGGCCAGCACCCGGGTGCGCGCACCGCACAGCGGCGCGATCCACTCGAGCATCTGCGGCAGCGGTGCGAAGGCCCGGGCCACGACGGTGTCGAAGGGCTGCGCCGGGCGCGCCTCCTCGACCCGCGCCTGCAGCGCCTCGACGTTGGTGAGTCCCAGCGTGCGCGCGGCATGGGCGACGAAGCGCCGCTTCTTGCCGTTGGAATCCATGAGCACGAAGCGCCGCTGCGGTGCCAGGACGGCCAGCGGCAGCCCGGGGAACCCGGCGCCGGTGCCCACGTCCGCCACGGTGTTGCCGTGCACAAAGGGCGCGACGGACAAACTGTCCAGGAGGTGATGCGTGAGCATCTGCGCCCGATCGGTGATCGCCGTGAGGTTGTAGGCCCGGTTCCAGTGGACGAGCTCATCGAGCAGCCGCAGCAGCACCGATGCCGCCTCGCCGCTCAGCGCGACTCCCAGCTCCCCGGCGCCGCCGAGCAACGCCGCGCGCTCATCGGCCATTGCAGACCAGTTCGGCCATGAACTCGTTGACGCTGAGTGCGGCGAGGCGTGCGGCATCGGCGAACAGCGCCAGCACGCGCGCCGCCTGCTTCGCCGGGTAGTGGGCCTGGACCGCCGACTCGAATTTGGCGATCAGCAGCGGCGCACCTTCGGCGCGCCGCCGCCGGTGGCCCACCGGGAAGTCGACCTGGGCCCGCTGCGTCGCGCTGCCGTCGCGGAAGAACGCCTGTACGGCATTGCCGATGAAGCGCCGCGTGGGATCGTAGTAGTCGCGCGTGAAGTCCGGATTCTCCCGCACCTGCATCAGCGAGCGCAGCCGGTCGATGCGCGGGTCCGCGGCGACCTCGTCCTCGTAATCGGCGGCGGTCAGCCGGCCGAAGATCAGCGGCACCGCCACCATGTACTGGATGCAGTGGTCGCGGTCGGCCGGATTGCCCAGCGGGCCGGTCTTGTCGATGATGCGCACGCCCGGTTCCTGGGTTTCGATCACGATGCGATCGATGTCATCGAGCCGCTCACGCACCGCCGCATGCAGCGACAGGGCGCACTCCACGGCCGTCTGGGCGTGGAACTCCGCCGGCCAGGAAATCTTGAACAGCACGTTCTCCATCACATAGCTGCCGAAGGGCTGGGGCACCGCGAGCGCCTTGCCGCCGAACAGCACGTCCTGGAATCCCCACCGCGGCGCACTCAGCACCGTCGGATAGCCCATCTCCCCGGCGAGCGCCAGGAGCGCATGCCGCACGCCGCGGCTGGTGGCATCCCCCGCCGCCCAGCTCTTGCGCGAACCGGTATTGGGCGCATGCCGGTAGGCGCGCAGTGCGCCCCCGTCGGCCCAGGCATTGGACACGGCGTCGGTGATCTGCTGCAGCGAGCCGCCGAGCATCGCGCACACCACCGCCGTGGTCGCCACCCGCACCAGCAGCACGTGGTCCAGGCCGACGCGGTTGAAACTGTTGTCGAGCGCCAGCACGCCCTGGATTTCATGGGCCCGGACCATGGCGGCCAGCACGTCGGCCACGGTCAGCGGCGCGCGGCCATGCATCAGGTGCTGGCGCGAGAGGTAATCGGCGACGGCGAGGATGCCGCCCAGGTTGTCCGAAGGATGGCCCCACTCCGCGGCGAGCCAGGTGTCGTTGAAATCGAGCCAGCGGATCATGGCGCCGATGGCGAAGGCCCCCTGCACCGGATCCAGTTCCAGCGAGGTGCCCGGAACGCGTGCGCCGCCGGCCATGACGGCGCCGGGCACCACCGGCGCGATCAGCCTCGCGCAGGCCGGAACCTTCAGCGCCATCAGGCCGCACGCCAGCGTGTCCATCAGGCATTGCTGCGCCGTGGTCATCGCCAGCGCCGAAGGGGCCGGCGGGGAGTGCGCGTAGCTCGCGATCTGCGTCAGCAGCGCGTCGGCGTCCTGGCGCTGGGCCCGCTTCGGATCGAAGGCCGACATCAGTTCACCGCCGCGCGGCGAGCGGCACGAAGGCCCGGGGCGCGGGCCCGGTGTATTCGGCCGCCGGGCGCACGATCTTGCCGTTCTCGCGCTGCTCGATGACATGCGCCGACCAGCCGGTGGTGCGGGACATGACGAACAGTGGCGTGAACATCGACACCGGGATCTGCATCAGGTGGTACAGCACGGCGGAGAACCAGTCGACATTGGGGAACAGCTTCTTCTGCTGCCACAGCACCGACTCGATGCGGTCGGCGACCGCGAACAGCGTCATGTCGCCGGCCTCCGCCGACAGCTGCCGCGCCAGTTCCTTCGCGGTCGGATGGCGCGGGTCGGAAATGGTGTACACCGGGTGCCCGAACCCGATGATGACTTCGCGGGCGGCGAGCCGCGCCATGACGTCGGCCTCCGCCGCCTCGGGCGTGCGGTAGCGCTGCTGGATCTCCAGCGCCACCTCGTTGGCGCCGCCGTGCTTCGGACCCCGCAGCGCGCCGATGCCACCGCAGATCGCCGAATAGATGTCCGAGCCGGTGCTCGCGATCACCCGCGCCGCGAAGGTCGACGCATTGAATTCGTGCTCGGCGTACAGGATCAGCGAGACGTGCATCGCCCGCACCCAGGAGGCCGGCGGCGGCCGCTCGTGCAGCAGGTGCAGGAAGTGGCCCCCGACCGAGTCGTCGTCCGTCTCCAGCTGCAGCCGCCGGCCGGAGCGGCTGAAGTGGTACCAGTAGGCGAGCATCGACCCCAACGATGCGACCAGCTGGTCGGCGATGTCGCGGGCGGCGGTGGCGCCATGCCCCGGGGGTTCGGGGAGCGCGCAGCCCATGGCGGAGACGCCGGTGCGCAGGACGTCCATCGGATGCGCCGCCGGCGGCAGCACTTCCAGGGCGCCGCGCACCGTGCGCGACAGGCCGCGCAGGGATTTGAGCTTCGCCTTGTAGCTGTCGAGCGTCGCCGCAGTGGGCAGCTCGCCGTGGATCAGCAGGTGCGCCACTTCCTCGAACGTGGCATGACGCGCCAGGTCCTGGATGTCGTAGCCGCGGTAGTGCAGGTCGTTGCCCGTCTGGCCGACGGTGCACAGGGCGGTGGAACCGGCGGTGACGCCGGCCAGGGCCACGGACTTCTTGGGGCGCAATGCGGGCGCACTCTCGCTCATGATCGTTCCTCCGGCGGATCGCTGCCGAACAGCCGATCCAGCCGCTCCTCGTAGGCGTGATAACCGAGCACGGTGTACAGCTCCTCGCGGGTCTGCATGCGATCGAGCACCGTGCGCTGCGAGCCCTCGCGGCGGATGGCGCCGTAGACCTGGTCGGCCGCGAGGCTCATCGCGCGGAAGGCGGACTGCGGGTACAGCACCATGCGCACGCCCGCCCGCCACAGCTCCTGGGCGGTGAACAGCGGCGTGCGGCCGAACTCGGTGATGTTGGCCAGCACCGGCACCGGCACCGCCGCGCTGAACTGGCGGTATTCCTCGAGCGATGTCAGGCCTTCGGCGAAGATCATGTCGGCGCCGGTGTCGACGTAGGCCTGCGCGCGCCCGATCGCCGCCGCCTGGCCTTCCACGGCGTGCGCATCGGTGCGCGCCATGATCACGAACGCGCCATCGGCGCGCGCATCGAGCGCCGCGCGCAGCCGGTCGCACATTTCCCGCGGCGAGACCAGCTGCTTGCCGGGACGATGGCCGCAGCGCTTGGATTGCACCTGGTCCTCCAGGTGCAGCCCGGCCGCGCCCGCCCGCGCCAGGTCGCGCACGGTGCGGGTGATGTTGAAGGCGCCGCCGAACCCGGTATCGGCGTCCACCAGCAGCGGCAGATCGCACGCCGCGGTGATGCGCCGGACCTCTTCGGCCACGTCGTTCAGGGTGGTCACGGCGAGATCCGGCAGTCCGAAGGCGCTGTTGGCGACCCCGGCCCCCGACAGGTAGATGGCCCGGAAGCCCGCGCGCGCCGCCAGCATCGCGCAGTACGCGGTGACGGTGCCGGCGATCTGCAGCGGACGTTCGTGGTCGAGTGCGGCGCGCAGCTTCTGCCCGGGGGAGGCATTTGACATGTTGTCTACCTTCGCTGCCGTTTCATCCAGGCGATCAGTCCCTGGGTGTTGAGGTCGATGTCCTTGGCCAGGTATTCATCCACGCTTGCCGCCGGGTCGGCAAGCCCGTGCCGGCCCGCAAGTCCGATCCACAGGTCCCGCATCCGCGCGTAGATGGCGGCATAGGGGTCCGGATCATCCGCGCACCGCCGGCCCATGTCCGCCAGCAGCGGAATCTGCGCCTTGAGCGAGGCCGCGATGGCGGGCAGTCCCGTCACGCGGCTGTAGTGCATGAGATAGGCGCTCGTGGCGCCGGTCGCCATCAGCCGATCGATCGACCCGATGAGCTGTTCCGGGTCGAACTGCGTCGGCGTCGTGGTCGGCACGCCGAAGGCGCCCCGCGCGGTGTCCATTTCCCGATACGACAGTCCGAAGGTGTCGCCGGTGAAGAGGTTGCCGTGCTGCCGGTCCACGATGCAGTAATGATGCAGGGCGTGACCCGGCGTGTGCAGCAGCTGCAGCGGTCGGCCCCGCAACCCGATCGTGAGTTCATCCTCGCTGTGGACGACGCGGCCGGCATCGACGGGGACCAGATCGCCGTAGAGTTCGCGGTAGCGTTCCTCGCCGTAGACCAGCTTGGAGGCCTTGATGAGCTTGCCGGGTTCGACCAGGTGCCCGGCGCCGCGCGGATGCACGACCAGGCGCGCCGCGGGCAGCGCTCGCAGCAGCAGGCCCGCACCTCCGGCATGGTCCAGGTGCACATGGGTCACGAAAACGTACTCGACCGACCCGGGATCGATGCGCAGTTCCTTGAGCGCGGCCAGCAGATGCGGTACGGAGTAGTTGGTGCCCACATCGACGAAGGCCGCCGCGCCCTCGTGCTGGATGATGTGGGACGCGGCCAGTCCCGGCCGGATGTACTCGGTATCCACGGCCGTGATGCCGTCGGGATGCCGGGTGAGCCGCGCGGGGGTCGGTTGGGCTGTCATGGAACGGATCGTATCAGGCACTATTCGTCCGGAAATGCATAGATTGAAAAAGCTCACGGCGCTCCTGGCGCTCGGCCTCGCCGCCACGGTCTCGGATGCCGCCCAGCCGCTGCCGGTCCTCGGACTGCCCGCGCAGTCGCAGGGTGCGCTCATTCTCGACGGCGTACCGCCGGCGGATCCGCAGCTGAACCTGCGGATTGCGGAGTACCTGGTGGGCCGCGACGCGGCCTTCCAGGCCTGGCTGCCGGACAACAGCCTCCTGATCAGCACCCGCTTCGGCGACACGGCCCAGATCCACCGGGTCACGACGCCGCTGGGCATGCGCGAACAGCTGACCTGGTATGCCGACCCGATCTCGAAGGTCCTGGCTTCGCCGGTGGGTCCCGCCGATGGCTTCGCGTTCCTGATGGAGCACGGGGCCGACGGCATGCCGCAGCTGTACCACTATAGTTTCGCGGCCCACGCCGCCCGCATGCTCTCGAGCGGCACCGGCCGGCATGGCAGTCCGCTGTGGTCGCCCGACGGCAGGCACATCGTGTTCACGGGCACCGACCGCGACGGCGTGACGACGGACATCTACATGGCCGACGTGGGCACGGGAACTGCGCCGCACCTGGTGGTCGCCGGACGCGACCGTCCCTGGTACCCGCTCGACTGGTCGAACGATGGCCAGAAGCTGCTGCTGTGGCAGCCGGGGGCGAACGGGGCAAGCGACCTGTTCGTCGCCGACGTGGGCAATGGCAGCGTGGTGCCCGTCGATGCCGGCGGTCCCCACCTCGGCATCCGGCATGCGCGCTTCTCCGCCGATGGCCGCGGCGTCTACATCAGCTCGGTCGACACCGGCGATTTCGCGGTCATGCGCTACCTGGACCTCGTGACCCACCAGGCCCGCGACGTCACGGCCGCCATTCCCTGGGATATCGTCGATTTCCAGGTGGGCGCCGACGGCCACTATCTCGCGTACGTCACCAACGACAACGGCCGCGACCGTCTCACGGTGCTCGACAACCAGTCGAAGCTCGAGCTGACGCCCGCCGGACTGCCCGAGGGGCGCATCACGGGCCTGCACTTCGACCGCACCGGCGAGAACCTGGCGTTCAGTGCCGAGAGCGCGCAGTCGCCGGGTGACGTCTACCTCTACGAGCCGCAGCACAACCAGCTCACCCGCTGGACGCACAGCGAGGCGGGGGCCGTGGACCCGCAGACCTTCGTGCCGGCCGAAGCCCTGCAGTACCCCACCTGGGATCGCGGCAAGTCCGGCCAGCGCCTGATTCCCGGATTCATCTACCGGCCGCGCACGGCGGGCCCGCACCCCGTGCTGATCGACATCCACGATGGTCCGGCGGCGCAGTTCCGCGCCGGCTTCGATCCCTTCATCCAGTTCGTCGTGAACCAGCTGGGCTACGTCGTCATCGCGCCGAACATCCGCGGCTCCACCGGCTACGGCAGGAGCTTCGCGGACCTGGACAACGGCGCGGCGCGCGAGGATGCGCTGCGCGACCTGGGCTCGCTGCTGGTGTGGGTGGGCATGCAGAAGGACCTCGACCGCACCCACGTGGCCGTCATGGGCCAGTCCTACGGCGGATTCATGGCGCTCGCCATGCTCACGACCTACGGCGACCGGCTCTCCGGCGCGATCAGCGTCGACGGCTATGCGAGCCTGCCCTCCTACCTCACCGACGGTTCGCCCGCGGACCAGGCCGCCAGGCGGACCGAATTCGGCGACGTGCACGATCCGGACCTGCGCGCGGCGCTCAACCGGATCTCACCGCTCAACAGCCTGGCGCAGATCCGCAAGCCGGTGCTGGTCTTCCAGGGACTGCAGGATTCTCCCGCCCAGGTGCAACAGGCGGGGCAGATCGTGGCGGGCATCCGGGCCCGCGGCGGGGAGGCCTGGTACGTGACCGCGCGGGACGAGGGTCACGACATCCGGCACGTCGCCAACCGGGACGCGTGGCTGGCGACGGTGGCGCAGTTCCTGAAGAAACTGAGCTTCTGAGGAACGCGGCCCGTCAGCGGCCCACGGTGAGGATCGTGGTCGGCCGCTGCAGCGTGGACAGCGAGGGCTTCATGCGGCTGAAGTAGTCCGCGAGCGCGTCCACGTCCGAATCCTTGATGGTCGCCGCCATGGCCGACATGATGGCGTTCTTGCGGCCGCCGTTCTTGTATTCGCCGATCTCGCGCTTGAGGTAATCGGCATGCTGGCCGGCGAGGATCGGATAGTTCGGAACGGTGCTGATCCCGGTCGCTCCATGGCAGGCGGCGCAGACGGCGACCGCGGCGGGCGCCGGGGGCGCGTTGGCCGGCCGCGGCTCGGGCGTCAGGACGGTGCCGGAGAAGAACGCGGCGATGTCCGCCATGTCCTGGTCGGAGAGCTCCGAGGCCTGCGAGTGCATGGTGACCATCGAGCGCTGGTCGCCCTTGTACTCCTGCAGCGCCGCGATCAGGTACTCCGGATGCTGGCCGCCGAGCTTGGGCACGCTGTAGTTGGGATAGGCGTTGCGGTAGCCATCGACGCCATGGCAGCCCAGGCAGGTGTACGAGATGGCCTTGCCGTGGACCGGATCGCCCTTCAGGACCGGCGCCTGCGCGGACGCGGCGCCCGCGGCCAATGCAAACCCCGCGACGAAGACCGACACCATGCCCGTCCGGATCCCAAATCCCATACCCGTCACCACCTTGCGCAAAACGGCTCCGAATCTTAAGGATTCGTCCGTGCAATTGCCACTCACCCTGGCATGACACCGCGGTTTCGCGGATGCTCGCGGTCCATGATCGCACTGATTCAACGGGTCACGCAGGCCGAAGTGCGCGTGCGGGACCGGATCGCGGGCGCCATCGGCCCGGGCGTGCTCGCCCTCATCGGCGTGCAGCGGGAGGATACCGAGTCCGATGCCGACCGTCTGCTGCAGCGACTCCTGACCTACCGCATCTTCGCCGATGACGCGGGACGCATGAACCGCGACGTGCGCGCGGTCGGTGGCGGCGTGCTGCTGGTGTCCCAGTTCACCCTCGCCGCGGACACGCGCTCCGGGACCCGCCCGGGTTTCAGCACCGCCGCGGCGCCGGAACGGGCCCGGGCGCTGTTCGATTATTTCGTGGCACAGGCCCGGGCCGCGCATCCGCAGGTGGCGACCGGGGAGTTCGGCGCCGACATGCAGGTCCAGCTCACCAACGATGGGCCCGTGACCTTCTGGCTGGAAACGGGCAAAGGCGCCGTGCCGGCCGGAAGTCCTTGAATTTGCCCGAGAAGTTTACTGCGCCGCGGTGTCCATTTGCCCTATCATTCCGCCTATGGTGGAAGTACTACTCATCGTCGTCGTGTTGCTGGTGATATTCGGGGCCGGGAAGGTCCGCAGCGCCGGGTCGGACCTGGGCGCCGCGGTCAAGGGATTCCGCAAGGCGCTGCGGGCGCCGGCGGACCCTGCGCCGCCTGCCGCCGGCACCCTGCCCGATGCCGAATTTCCCGAGGAACTGGCGGCCCGCACGCGCGGCAACACCAAGCCGGGTACCTGACATGATGCACGCTCCGCCAACCCGCGCCCGGCAGCGTGGCTTCTTCGACTTCAGCATCTCCGAAATCGCGATCATCTTCGGCGTGGCGCTGGTGGTGCTGGGCCCGAAGAAACTGCCGCCGCTGGTGGCGCAGATCGGCCGCTGGGTCGGGCGCGCGCGCCACATGGCCCGCCAGTTCCGCGAACAGCTGGAGCAGGAGGTCAATTCCATCAACGAGGTGAAGCCGGTCAGGCGCAATGTCCCGCCAGTGGGTCCGGCCACACCGGCGCCCGAGGTGGCGGCCGCGGCAAGCGCGGCGGCGCCGGTATCAACCGAGCACGTTCCCGTGGCGGAGGAACCCGCGCAGGAGCCGCAGGCGGCGCCGCCGCCGCCCGTGCCCGGGCAGGAACCCCATCCGGAAGCGCAGATCTACTTTGCGCTGAACGGCACCGAGCCTGCGGTGGTGGCCGAGAACCCGCACGCGCCGCCGCCGGCGACCGCTGCCTCGCAGGAGCCGGGGGAGGCGCAGGCCGCCGCGGTTGCCGATGCACCAGCCACACCGCACGCCCCGGCCGAACCGGCCAGCGTGGAAGTGATCTTCCCGCACGATCATGGCTGAGGAACCCGAGAAGGAGGAACTGGCGGAAGGAACCCTGATTTCCCACCTGCTGGAACTGCGCAACCGGCTGATGCGAGCCATGATCGCGGTGATCATCGTGCTCATTCCGTGCATCTACTGGCAGAACACGCTGTTCACGTTCGTCTCCAAGCCGATCCGCGAAAAGCTCCCCAAGGGGGCGACGCTGATCGCCACCGGCGTGATGTCGCCGTTCTTCACGCCCATGAAGCTGGCGATGTTCGTGTCGGTGTTCATCGCCATGCCCTACATCCTCTACCAGGTATGGGCCTTCGTGGCGCCGGGCCTGTACAAGCAGGAGAAGAAGTTCGCGATCCCGCTGCTGGTCTCCTCGGTGTTCCTGTTCTACCTCGGGGTCGGCTTCGCCTATGAGTTCGTGTTCCCGACGATTTTCGGATACTTCGCCGGCGCCACGCCCCAGGGCGTGACCTGGATGGCCGACATCACCCAGTACCTGGATTTCGCCATGCAGATGTTCTTCGGCTTCGGCCTCGCCTTCGAAGTGCCGATCGCGGTGGTGCTGCTGGTGATCACCGGCATCGTGCCGCTGCAGAAGCTCAAGGCGAACCGCGGCTACGTGCTGGTCGGCGTGTTCGTGGTGTCGGCGATGGTCACGCCTCCCGACGCGCTCTCCCAGTGCAGCATGGCGATTCCCATGTACCTGCTCTACGAGGGCGGACTGGTGATGGCCGCCGTCATGTACAACATGCGCAAGAAGGAAGCCGCGCGCCGGGAGAGCGACGCCAGCGGGGTATCGTGAGCCTGGAAGGCAAGACCATCGCCGTCCCGGAGACGCGCGAGCTGGACCTGTTCGCCCAGATGCTGGAACGGCGCGGCGCGCAGGTACTGCGCTGTCCGCTCATCGCGATCCGCGATGCACCCGATCCGCAGCCGGTGGTGACCTTCATCCGCCGCTTCGCCGAGGGCGCCTGCGATGACCTCATCCTGCTGACGGGCGAAGGGCTGCGGCGGCTGCTGGGTTGCCTGGAACGGCATGCGGCCGACTGCCGGGAGCCGTTCCTGGCGCAGCTGGCGAAGGTCCGCAAGATCACGCGCGGGCCCAAGCCGGCCCGGGCGCTGCGCGAACTGGGCCTGAAACCGGACATCGCCGCGGAAGTGCCCACCACCGCGGGCATCATCGCCGCCCTCGAACCGATCGCCTACAGCCTCGAGGGCCGCAGCTGCGGGGTACAGCTCTACGGCAGCGAACCCAACCTGCCCCTGACCGGGTTCCTGCAGCGCTGCGGCGCGGGGGTACTCACCGTCGCGCCCTACGCCTACGCCGATTCGACCGAGGATGCGGCCGTCCTCGGGCTGCTGGCGCGCATCGAGAGCGGCGCCATCGATGCCATCGCCTTCACCAGCACCCCACAGGTGCGCCGGCTGGTCGCGGTGGCCGGGGAGGCCCGGGCCTGCGCCGCCCTGCGGCGGACCCGGGTCGCGGCCGTCGGACCGGTGGTCGCCGCGGCGCTCGGTCGCTACGGCATTGCCGTGCAGGCGATGCCCGAGGACAGCTTCTTCCTCAAACCCCTGACCGGGGCCATCGAGACGGCGCTGACGGGCATGCCCCCGGCATGACGGCCCCCGCACGGCAGCTGACCCTCCCGGCGGTGGTGCTCGCGGTCGTGCTGGCGGCGGTGCTGGCCATGGCCAATGCCTACCTGGGACTGTTCGCCGGCCTGACCATCGCCTCCGCGATCCCCTCGGCGGTGATCTCGATGGCGGTGCTGCGCGCGCTGGGCGGCGGCGGCATCCTCGAGAACAACATCGTGCAGACGGGTGGCTCGGCCGGCGGCTCGGTCACCTCCGGTGTGATCTTCACCGTCCCGGCGCTGGTGATCCTCGGCTACTGGCAGTCGTTCAGCTTCGGGTGGGTGCTGGCGATCGCGGGCCTCGGCGGCGTGCTCGGCGTGCTGTTCTCGGTGCCACTGCGCCGCTCGCTGATCATCGACCAGAAGCTCAACTTTCCAGAAGGCCGCGCCGCCGCCGAGGTGCTGCGGGCGGGCGAAAATCCCGGCGAGAACTTGCGGATCCTCGGCGGTGCGGCGCTGGGCAGCGCGCTCGCGAAACTGGCCGCGGGCAGCGGCCTGAAGCTCATTCCCGACACGGCCTACCTGTCGGGGTACGTGGGCAGGGTCGTCGCCTACGTCGGCACCAACCTCTCGGCCGCGCTGCTGGGCGTCGGCTACATCGTCGGCTTCAACATCGGCGTGGTCACGCTCGCCGGCAGCGTCATTTCCTGGAACATCGTGATCCCGGTCTACATGGAGGTGTTCCTCGACCACAACGCGCCGCTGGCGCAGGCCGTCGCGGGACAGCCAGCCGCCGATGCCGCGAGCATCCTGTGGTCACATCACATCCGCTACCTGGGCGTCGGCGCCATGGTGGTCGGCGGCATCTGGACGCTGCTGCGCCTGCGCGGGTCGCTGGCCTCGGGCATCCGCAGCGGGCTCGCGGTGGCGCGCGCCGGTGCCGGCGCCGTGATCCCGGAACAGGAACGCGACCTGCCGATGAAGTGGATCCTCGGCGGCATCGTCCTGTTCACGATCCCCCTGGGCCTGCTCTATCACGGCATCGTCGGGACACTGGCCGTGAGCGTGCCGATGACGCTCATCATGATCGTGGCGGGATTCCTGTTCTGTTCGGTGTCCGCCTACATGGCGGGCCTCGTCGGCTCCTCCAACAATCCCGTCTCCGGCATCGCGATCGCGACCATCCTGTTCGCGGCCGCCGTGCTGCTCGGACTGATGGGCCGCACCGCGGCCATCGGACCGGTGGCGACCATCATGGTCGGCGCGGTGGTGTGCTGCGCGGCCTGCATCGCCGGGGACAACCTGCAGGACCTCAAGACCGGCTACATGATCGGCGCGACCCCGTGGAAACAGCAGGTGATGCTCGCCCTCGGCGCCGTGGTGTGCGCACTGGTCATGGCGCCGGTGCTGAACCTGCTGGCGGCGGCCTACGGCATCGGCGTACCCACGGCCGCCCATCCCAAGCCGCTGCTGGCGCCGCAGGCGACGCTGATGGCCTCGGTCGCGCGCGGCATGTTCGGCGGCTCGCTGCCCTGGAGCATGGTGATCACCGGCGGCCTGATCGGCATCGGCATCATCGTGCTCGATGAGATCCTGCGGCTGCGCGGCAGCGCCTTCCGGGTGCCGGTGCTGGCCGCGGCGGTGGGCATCTACCTGCCGATGGACGTGACCATGCCGATCTTCCTGGGCGGCGCGCTCGCCTGGTTCGCCGAACGGGCCCTGCGGCGGCGGGCACCGGACGCGGGCACCGAGGACATCGAACGCATGGCGCGCAAGGGAGTGCTGTTCGCCGCGGGGCTGATCTCAGGCGAGGCCCTCATGGGCATCATCATCGCCATACCCATCGTGCTCGCCGCCAACCCCGACGTGCTGGCGCTGTCGAAGACCCTGCAGTTCGGCCAATGGCTGGGCGCACTGGTGCTGCTGGCACTCGCCTGGGGGTTGTATCGCGCCACCACGGCGCCGCTGCGCGATCACCGTCGCGGCCGGCGGTTGACGTAGACCTCGAAGCCGCCGCGCGAGTTGATGAAGGAGGAGCCGATCCACCCCGTCACACTCACGATCAGGCTCGCCAGCAGCGCCGCGCGGAAATCGGCGATGTGGAATCCCCGCAGCAGCAGCGCCGTGAGGCCGAGCATGCCGGCGTTCACCACCAGCAGGAACAACCCGAGGGTGAGGATGGTGAGTGGAAACGTGAGGATCACCGCGATCGGACGCACGATCGCATTCACCACTCCCAGCACCAGTCCGGCGAGCACCAGCGTCTGCGCATCGGCGATGCGGATGCCGCTGACCCAGCGGGTCGCGATCCACAGGCCGATCACGGACAGCGCCGCGCGGAACAGGAAGCCGACCATCAGGCCTGGCCTCCCGCCGTCTGTTCGGCCAGCACCTTGAGTCGCGCCACGGCCCGCTCCCAGCCCGTCCGCAGCCGCAGATAGAACGCGTCCGAGGCCGGGGAGACGGGGAACCCCGAGCCGAGCAGCCGCAGGATGGTCTTGCCGGCATGCGAGCCATCGAGGATGAAGTCATCGACGATCGCGCTGTTCGCGGGCAGTTCCTCGGAGGGCAGGTAGATGATGCGCATGCGCCGCTCGGGCACCAGCACGTCGATATGCGCCTCCAGTTCCGCCACGCGGTCCACGCTGGCGCGGAACGATCCGCCCTCGCGGGCATTGATCTGGGCATCGGGTGAACACCACTTGCGCAGGGCCTCGGTGCTGGTCAGGGTCTTCCAGACCACGTGGGCCCCGGCCGCGATGTCGATGCGGTGGGCATAGCCTCGGGTGCGTCCGCTCATGGCGCGATTGTGCCATGTTGGTACACCCCTGGCTGTCAGCCCCCTTTCGCCAAGCTGTCGCGTTCGCTCCACAGCGCCCACAGCAGCGGCAGCAGCGACACGGCGATGATGCCCACGGTCACCAGGCCGAAGTTGCGCTTCACCAGCGGAATGTTGCCGAACAGGTATCCGCCCCAGATGAACAGCGTCCCCCACGCGAAGCCGCCCGCCAGGTTGTAGGCCTGGAACGTCAGGTAGCGCATGCGGCCGACGCCGGCCACGAACGGCGCGAACGTGCGCAGCAGCGGCAGGAACCGCGACAACAGGATGGTCACCGCGCCATGGTGCGCGAAGAAGGCCTCGGTGCGCCGCAGATGCTCGGGCCGCAGCAGCCGCAGGCGCCCCGAGAACGCACGCGGGCCGATCGCGCGCCCGATCGCGTAGTTGCTGGTGTTGCCGAGCACCGCCGCGACGCACACCAGCAGCCACATCAGCGGCGCATGCAGCGTGCCCGTGGCGTCGATGGCGGCGAGCGCGCCGGTGGCGAACAGCAGCGAGTCACCGGGCAGGAACGGCGTCACCACCAGCCCGGTCTCGGCGAACACGACGACGAACACGATGCCGTAGATCCACGCGTGGTAGAGCGCGATCACTTCGGCAAGGTGCCGGTCGAGGTGCAGGAAGGTATCGATCAGGAAATGCAGCAGAGCCAATTCACGACCTTTTTCTAGACGGCCACCGCCGCGGCCTCGTCGCCGCCGTCCTCGGCCGTGGTCCCGCCATTGAGCTGCGGCAGGCGCCGCAGCAGCTCATCGAACGGCTCGGCCCGCCCGACGGCATAGCCCTGCGCATAGTCGACGCCGTGCGCCGCGATCCGCTCGCGGATTTCCTGAGTCTCCACGTACTCCGCGACCGTGTCCAGCGACATGGTGCGCGCGAGCTGCGCGATCACCTGCACCATGCTGTCGGCACGCGGATCGCGGATCACGTCGCGGACGAAACTGCCGTCGATCTTCAGCATGGTGACCGGCAGCTGCCGCAGATAGGAGAGCGAGCACAGCCCGGTGCCGAAGTCGTCGAGGGCGACCTCGCAGCCCATGCGGCGCAGCCGGCGCATCACCACTTCGGCGCGCGCGAGGTTGAGGATGGTCGCGTTCTCGGTGAGTTCGAAGCAGAACACCCGCGGGTCGATGCCGCTTTTCTGCACGCAATCGAACAGGAAGTCCGGAAACTCGTCATCCCCGAGCGACTGCCCGGAGAAATTGATCGAGAACACCACCGGCCGCTGCTGCAGCTGCCGCGCGTACGGCTTGAGCAGCGAGATCGCGTGCCGCACCACCCAGCGGTCGATGTCCGCCATCATCTGGTAGCGCACCGCCGCCGACATGAACGTGTCCGGACCGAGCGCACCGCCCTCGCGGTCGATCATGCGCAGCAGCAGCTCGTAATGCGGCGGCTTCTGCGCCCCGGACCTGAAGGGCGCGATGGCCTGCGCATGCAGCCGCAGCCGGTTGTGCGCGAGCGCCTCGCGCACCCGCGCCACCACGTCGATGTCCGAGAAGCGGCGGATGATGCTCTGGTCGGCCACTTGGTAGGTCGCGACCCGGTTGCGGCCCCGGTCCTTGGCCGCCTTGCAGGCGGTCTCCGCGGCGGCGAGCGAATGCGCCAGTTCCCCGCCGCGGCCGTTCTCCAGCGGCGCGACGCCGATGCTGATCGAGATGCTGATCTCCTGGCCCGGATGCAGCGCGCTGAGCATCTCGGCGCCGACGCGCAGCGATTCGGCGAAGCGGCTCGCGTCCTCGACCTCGGTCGGCAGCAGCACGGTGAAGCGGTCACCGGAGATGCGCGCCGCGAGCGCCCCGGGTGGCAGGCGGCTGCGGATCAGCTCGCCCAGCTGGCCGATGACGGTGTCGCCGACGTGCATGCCGTGGTTGTCGTTGATGACGTGCAGCCGGTCGCAGTTCACGTACAGCGCGCTCCACGGCGTGCTGGTGATGGTGCGTTCGGCCACAA
>Ga0335075_10004864_pt1 | contig 20936 bp, 17 predicted proteins | sample Lox_Sample_24_FD_206723 | JGI IMG/M metagenome (GOLD analysis project Ga0335075, IMG submission 206723) | Soil microbial communities from Loxahatchee National Wildlife Refuge, Florida, United States - Lox_Sample_2.4 | ecosystem: Environmental > Terrestrial > Soil > Wetlands | place: USA...
TGCTGCTCGACGCGGCCAGCCGGTTCGGCCACTTCACCGGCCCGGTGCGGGTCCTGTGGGGCGAGGCGGACTCGATGTTCCGGCTCAAGCTCGGGCGCGAGCTCAGCGAGGCGTTCCCGCACGCCGTCCTGTCCACGGTCCCCGGCGGCCGCACCTTCCTGCCGCTCGACCACCCCGACCGGGTCGCGACCGAGATCGTCGCGGCCGTCCGCGCCGCGCGACAGCCGCGCCCGGCCACCTGACGCGTTCCCGCCGACGTCATCGCCGACGTCGCCGCCGCGGGCGGAGCGGGTCCGGGTCGAGCACGTCGGCCAGGGCGCGGGCCGCGTGCCCGATCGTTCCCTGGTGGTCGATGTAGCAAGGGAACACCCGCCCCCAGGTCAGGGCCCGGGCCAGCGGCGCGATGCGCAGGGCGAGAACCAGCGAGCGGTCGATGTCCGCCCGCCGGTGGCCGGCCTCGAGCCAGGGCGTGAAGTAGTCCTCGGTGAGCGCGGCCAGTTCGGGTGCGCGCGACGGCAGGCCGGCGTGCTCCCCGGCGGTGCGCAAGGCGATGAGCAGGCTGGAGAAGGGGTGCGCGACGGCGGAGTCCCCCCAGTCGAACGGGGTGCCCGCGGCGGCGAAGACGTTGTTCGGGTGCACGTCGGCGTGGTCGAGGCTGGCCGGGACGCCGAGGTCGTCGAGTTCCGCGCACCAGGCGCGCAGCCGCGGCGCGACCGCGCACAGGTTCACGTGCTGAGCCCGGCTGATGCCGTCGGCGGCACCGATCGCCCGTTGCGTGGCCGGATCGGCCAGCAGCCGGTCGAACCGGCCGGGGACGCTGGCCGGGCGCAGGTCGGCGAGGCCGAGTCCGAGCAGGTCGCCGACGTGCCGCGCCAGGCCGAACTGCAGCCGGCCGTACGCGGACAGCATCACCCGCCAGGCGGCGACGTCCCGTGGCCGCGGGTGCCGCTCGCGCAGCGTCGGGCCGCCGTCCACGGTCAGCGACCAGGCCCGGTCCACGTCGACGGCGATGGGCGGGGCGAACTGCTCCGGGTACCAGCCCGCGAGCGCGACCAGCAGCGCCGGCTCGAAGCTGGAGGCCGGCGGGCTGGCCTTAAACCAGACCGTGCCGCCGCCGACCGGGACCCGGGCGACGACCGAGTACACCCTTGCCCGGCCGACCGCTTCGCCGGCCCGTGCCAGCCCGGCCCGCGCGCACTCGGCGCCGATCCAGTCCTCCGCCTCGGCGAGCCACCGCGGGTCGCGCCACGGCGGCACTCCCTCATCGGGCTCCGGCGCTCGGATATCCGTGAACTCCATGACAAACAATCATCATCCCGAACGACTTCGGCTTACTCCCACCGCGCCCGCGCCCTCGCTCGGGGCTGCGGGTAGCGTGGCGAGCATGCGGGTCAGGATCGGTGTTTCACTGGGGTCGGCCGGGGTTCCCGGCGAGTTCGAGTCGGCGGTCGGGATGCTCGAGGCGGCCCGCGTCGACTCGCTGTGGCTGCCGGAACTCGTGTACGGGCCGACGGTCGAGCCGTTCACCGGGATGGCGTACGCCCTGGCGAAGACCGCGCGGCTCAAGGTCGGCAGCGGGATCTCGGTCCTGCCCGGGCGTGATCCCGTGCTCGTCGCCAAGCAACTCGCCTCGCTCGCCGGGCTCGCGCCTGGCCGCGTGCTGCCCGTGTTCGGCCTCCAGCCGGCGCAGGCGGCCGAGCGGGCGCTGTTCCCCGTGCCGCCCGGGCAGCGGGCCGCGGTATTCGACGAGGCGCTGACCCTGCTGCGGCTGATGCTGACCACCGACGAGGTGACGTTCCGCGGCTCCTTCTACAGCGTGGAAGGGGCGTCGATCGGGCCGTTGCCCGCCAAGCCGCTCGACATCTGGCTCGGCGGGTCGGCCCCGGCCGGGCTGCGCCGGGTGGGGCGGCTCGCCGACGGCTGGCTCGGCTCGCTGCTCACTCCCGCGGAAGCGCGCGACGCGGTCGCCACGATCAACGCCGCCGCCGACCAGGCCGGGCGCGCCGTGGACCAGGACCACTTCGGTACCAGCCTGGCGGTCGCGTTCGGCGGCATCCCCGACGTGCTCGCGGCCTCGATCAGGCGCCGCCGGCCGGACGCCGACCCGGCCGCGCTTGTCGCGGACGGCTGGGCCGGCGCCAAGGCGATGATCTCGGCGCTGGTGGACGCGGGCCTCAGTAAGTTCGTCGTCCGGCCCGCGACGACGCCCGAGTCCCTGGAGGACTTCATCGAGGGCTTCACCCGCGAGTTGACGCCGCTGCAAACCTGACCCGGGTCAGTCGGCCGGCTCAAGCGCGAGCACCGGGATGTCGCGGCCCGCGCCGGCCCGGTACCGCGCGTAGGCCGGGTTGATCGCGTCGGCGGCGTCCCACCAGCGCTGCTTCTCGGCCCCGGACAGCTCGCGGGCCCGCACCCGGCGGACCTCCTCGCCGTCTTGCACGAGTGCTTCCGGCCGCGCCACCAGGTTGTAGTACCACTGGGGGTTGTTCGGGTTGCCCGCGTAGGAGGCGATCGCCGCGTACACACCGCCGCTCTCCACCCGCATGATCGGCGTCTTGCGCACGGCGCCGGAGCGCGCGCCGGTCGTGGTGAGGATGATCACCGGCAGCCCGCCAAGCTCCCCGCCTTCCGCGCCGCCGGTTGCCTCGTACCTGCTGACCTGGTCGCGCACCCGCTCGCTGGGGCTCGGCCGGTACTCGCCCGCCTGCGTCGCCTGGGCCCGTGGTACTGCCTGGGCGGCAGCCCGTGCTGCGCCCCGCGCCGCGACCAGGTCGAACTCGTTGCCCTCGGGGTCGGCGAAGGTGGTCCACCTCGCGTTCGCTCTCTCGATGTCCCTGATGGGCGTCGCACCGAGGTCGATGAGCCGCTTGCTCTCGGCCTCGAACTCATCGGTGCGCAGGTCCAGGTGGAGGCGGTTCTTGACCGTCTTGGGCTCAGGGACCCGGTGGAAGGCCAGCCGGGGCCCGCTTGCCTGGTCGGCCGCGTCGATCGCCGCGCTCTCGGCGTCCGCGCCCGGGTTGACCGGGCGGCCGAGCACCTCGGACCAGAACCCGGCCAGGGTCACGGGGTCGGCGCAGTCGATGCTCAGGCCGATGACGGACATGGTCATTGTTGGTGCCTTTCTTTTTCTTCGTTGCTCGGGTGCTCAGACCGCGGTCCTGCCCCCGTCGGCCGCGATGACCGCGCCGGTGATGTAGCCCGCCTTCGGGGAGGCGAGGAAGGCGACGACCTCGGCGATCTCCGCCGGCTGGGCCGCGCGGCGCAGCAGCGTCGTCTCGCCGAGCGCCGCGATCCGGTCGGGTGACGCGCCGTCGGTAAAGGCCGGCCCGGGTGAGATCGTGTTGACCCGCACTCCCTGCGGGCTGAACTCCGCCGCCCACGAACGGGTCAGCGACGCCAGCGCGGCCTTCGTCGCGCTGTAGGCCGCTCCCCCGGCCAGGCCGACCTGCCCGCCCATGCTGCCGACGTTAATGATGCTGCCGGAACCGCGCTTCGCCATTCCCGGCGCGATCGCGGCGACCAGGTAGTAAGCGGACCGGACGTTGGCCGCGAACAGCCGGTCGAAAGTGGCCGGCTCAAGGTCGGCGGTCGGGCCGAACCAGGAAAAGCCCGCGTTGTTGACCAGCACGTCCACGTCGCCCGCGGCATCCGCCAGCCGTTCGATCCCGGCGACGTCGGCGAGGTCCGCCGCGATGAACCGCGCCTGCCCGCCGCCGTCCGTGATGTCGCCCACCACGGCCGCGCCGCGCGCGGCGTCCCGCCCGTGCGCGAGGACGAAGAAGCCGTCGGCGGCCAGCGCCCGCGCCACCTCCCGGCCGATTCCGCTGGTAGCGCCGGTCACCAGGGCGACCGGCCGGGATTCGCGATCGATGCTCATGAATTGCCCCTTCGTGTGATAGAACGCCGCGTCTACTGCATGCCGATCATATTAGACAGACAGGTCTGTTCAATACAAGGGGATGTCGCGCCGCCATCCACCCGCCTTCGCCCGGCCCAGCCTCTTCGCGGACCCGACCAACCGACACGTGCCGCACACGGGACGTGACCACGGCCGCCAGTCGTGCGAAGACGACGATCATGGTCACGGGCCGCGCGAAGAGTGGCAGCCGCGAAGAGTGGCAGCCGCGAAGAGTGGCGGCCGCCCGCGCGAAAGGGTGGCAGCCGCGCGCGGGAAGGGTGGCAGCCGACTGCGCGAAGCGTGGCAGCGGCGCGCGGGAAGAGTGGCAGCCGACTGCGCGAGGTCACCTCGCCCGGCTCCGCCCGGCCAGCTCCGCCCCGGCGGGGCCCGGTCCCGGTCAAGGCCCCAGCGCCCGCCCCACCAGCCACTCCCGTCCTCTTTGTTGATGAACTGACCACTTTCCCGGGTTGTTTGCCCCTATTTGGGAGTGCAGTTCACCGACAATGATGCGTTTCACCAACAAAGAGGACGTGCCGGAGGCGCGAGTCGGTCCCTCCCTTCTCGCCCGTCCTGCCCGTTTCATGCCAACCCTTCCCGGCCAGCCCGTCCCTCCCCGGCCAGCCCGTCCCTCCCCGGCCAGCCCGTCCCTCCCCGGCCAGCCCGTCTCGTCCCGGCTGGCCCGCCCAAGCCCCTGGGAACTGTTGGCGATATCGCTAACCGTTCACGGCGCGGGGTTCTCAGGGGCCGGCGGGGGCTGCGGTGCTCAGTGCCTGCGGCATCGAGAGATCTGGAATTCGTTCGGGATAAATCTCTTGTGTTTTGACGGGGGCGACCGGCTATCGCTCGTCGAGGAACATCCGCGTGTGGCGGACGAAACGTTCCGGGTAAAACAGGATGACCTCGCGGTCGGCGGCGAACGCGTCGGTCAGGGCCGGGTCGTGATCATCCAGCGTCCCCATGAAGTGCTGGAAGAACACCAGCGGGGGCCGGCCGGGCACGCCGAACCTGCGGTAACCGAAGCCGGTGCCTCCGGCCTCGACGAACTGCGTCGGGGCCGTGTCATGCGTGAACTGCGCCACGGCTCTGTCCTTCACGCGTCGGTGGCCGTTGCCGCGGCCGTCGGCGGGTGCGCTTACGAGCCTGCCCGGCGGCCTGGCGCGGCGGTATCCGCATGGTGACTGCACTCAGCGTGACCGCGCTCAGCGCGGGCTTCTGGTCGGTGTCGCCTCTTCGAAGATCAGCACGGTCTGGGTCGCGTGGACCTCCTGGATTTCCTGGAGCCGCGCCACCACCACGTCGCGCAGCGACACGGCGTCGCGCGCGCGGACGCGCAGCAGGATGTCGTGCTCGCCGGACACGAACGCGATGTGGTCGACCTCGGGCATGGTCAGCAACTGGGCGCGCACCGACTTCCACGACCGCTGGGCGATGTCGAGGTAGACGTAGGCGGACAGCGCGTAGCCCGCCCGCACGGGGTCGATGATCGCGGCGTACCCGGTGATCACGCCCTCCCGCTCCAGGCGCGCCACCCGGGCGTACGCGCTCGCCCGCGAGATGTGGATCAGGTCGGCCAGCGCGCGCATGGACATCCGGCCGTCGGCGCGCAGCGCCTCGACGATCATCCGGTCGGTGTCGTCCATCGCTGCCATATGTCCATGCAGGCTGTCCTGAGGAAGGTCACCAGAAGTCATACGGTCAAAATATCGCCTTGACTGAAGCAATATGTCTCGTCTTTCGATTGACTACTGGATATTTGGCCATTTCAGGGGAGACTTTTCCGGAAAGAAGCCGTTGAAGGGAGGGGACGTGACGACCCACGCCTACCCCAGCGAAACGGCGAGCGCCGGCAGCCTGCTGCCGAGCGCGGCACCGCTTCAACTGATCGATCAAGACGGCCGGCCCGGGGGCAACCCCGGCGGGCTAGAGCTTCCGGGATCCGAGGTCCTGCGCGCGCTGCACCGCGGCATGGTGCTCGGGCGCCGTTTCGATACCCAGGCCACCGCGCTGACCAAGCAGGGCAGGCTCGCGGTCTACCCGTCCTCCCGTGGGCAGGACGCCTGCCAGGTCGGCGCGGCGCTGGCGCTGCGCGACCAGGACTGGCTGTTCCCCACTTACCGTGACTCGGTCGCGATCCTCACCCGCGGGGTGCCCGCCGAGGAGACCCTGACCCTGTTGCGCGGCGACTGGCACTGCGGCTATGACCCCTACGCGTACCGGGTCGCGCCGCAGTGCACCCCGCTGGCCACGAACACCCCGCACGCCGTCGGCCTCGCTTACGCCGCCCGGCTCAGGCAGCAGGACCAGGTCGCGCTCGTGCTGCTAGGCGACGGCGCGACCAGCGAGGGCGACACCCACGAGGCGCTCAACTTCGCCGCCGTGTGGAAGGCGCCCGCGGTGTTCCTGGTGCAGAACAACGGTTACGCGATCAGCGTGCCGCTGGCTAAGCAGACCGCGGCGCCGACGCTGGCGGCGAAGGGGATCGGCTACGGCGTCCCGTCGCTGCTGATCGACGGCAATGACGCCGCCGCGGTGTACGCGGCGGTGCGGGCGGGGGTCGAGCGGGCCGCCGCCGGGGAGGGACCGACCCTCATCGAGGCCATCACCTACCGGATCGAGGCGCACACCAACGCCGACGACGCGACCCGCTACCGGGCGGGCACAGAGGTGGGCGCCTGGCTCGAACGCGACCCGATCGCCCGGCTCGAGTCCTACCTCAGGGCCGGCGCCCTCCTCGACGACGCGGCGGCCGAACGGCTGGCGGCCGAGGCCGAGCGACTCGCCGAGGAACTGAGGGAGAGCATGAACGCCGACGTGAGCGCCGACCCGGCCGAGCTCTTCGAGCACGTCTACGCGCGCCCGACCGCCCTTTTGGAGCGAGAGCGGGCGGCGCTGCTCGCGGAGCTTGAGGACCTTGAGGACCTTGAGGACCTTGAGGAGCCCGCGCCATGACCACCGTGCTGCCACCGGCCCGCGCCGCGCGGCCGAACCCCGTGTCGGGGTCCGTACCGGGTTCCGTACCGCACGTGGGACCGTCGCAGGTCACCATGGCCGCCGCGCTCAACCGCGCCCTGGCCGACAGCCTGGCCGCCGACGAGCGCGTCGTCGTCTTCGGTGAGGACGTCGGGACGCTCGGCGGGGTCTTCCGCGTCACCGACGGGCTGGCCGGCCGCTTCGGCGAGCAGCGCGTGTTCGATACGCCGCTCGCCGAGTCCGCTATCGTCGGCACGGCCATCGGCATGGCGATGAACGGCCTCGTCCCCGTCGTCGAGATGCAGTTCGACGCGTTCGCCTACCCGGCATTCGAGCAGGTCACCAGCCACCTGGCCAAGCTGCGCAACCGGACGCGAGGCAAGCTCGCGCTGCCGGTGGTCATCCGCGTGCCGTTCGGTGGCGGCATCGGCGGCGTTGAGCACCACAGCGACTCCTCCGAGGCGTACTACACGCACACACCGGGCCTGCGCGTGGTGGCGCCGGGCACCCCCGCCGACGCCTACCGCCTGCTGCGGGAGGCGATCGACTGCCCCGACCCGGTGATCTTCCTTGAGCCGAAGCGCCGCTACTGGTCCAAGGAGACCGCCGTGCTGACGCCGGAGGGACCGCCGATCGACCGCGCGGTCGTGCGGCGGCCGGGCCGGGACGTGACCCTGATCGCCTACGGCGGGATGGTGGCCACCGCGCTTGAGGCGGCCGAGGCCGCCGTCGAGGAAGGCTGGGACGTCGAGGTCGTCGACCTCCGCTCGCTTTCGCCCTTCGACGACCAGACGCTGACCGAGTCGGTGCGCCGCACCGGCCGGGCCGTCATCGTGCACGAGGCGGCGGGCTTCGCCGGCTACGGCGCCGAGGTCGCCGCCCGGCTGACCGAGCAGTGCTTCCACTACCTGGAGGCGCCGATCTTGCGGGTCACGGGCCTGGACGTGCCGTACCCGCCACCGCACCTCGAGCGGTTCCACCTGCCGAACGCGGACCGCGTACTCGACGCGATCGCGCGCCTGCAGTGGGAGGGCGAGGACGGTGCCTGACTTCCTGCTCCCCGACCTCGGCGAAGGGCTGGCGGAGGCCGAGGTCATCGCCTGGCGGGTCAAGCCGGGCGACCGTGTCGCGGTCGACCAGGTGATCGTCGAGGTCGAGACGGCCAAGGCCGTCGTCGAGGTGCCCGTCCCCTACGCGGGCGTCGTCGCCGGGCTGCACGCGGCGGCGGGTAGCACCGTCTCCGTCGGGCAGCCGCTGCTCACCGTGACGGTGGACGAGGCGGCGGGCTTCGCCGAGCCCGGGATCGTCGTGCCGGAGCAGGCGGGCCACGAGCCGGCGGACGGCGAGTCGGCGGACAGTGAGTCAGCGGACAGTGAGGAGGCGAGCGGCAGCGTGCTGATCGGGTACGGCACCGGCTCGCGCACGGGCGCCGCGCCGACCAGAAGCCGGCGCGGTGGTCGGCGCCGGGGCGCGACTGGCGCGCCGCCGGCGGGTGCTCCGCCGGGCCGTCCGGCCATGCCCCCGGTACCATCACCGGGGACGCCCGAGGCGGCCGTGGCCCCGACCGCCAAGCCCGGCCGGCCCGGCCGGGTCGCGGTGATCTCGCCGCTGGTCCGCAAGGCGGCCAGGGACGCCGGCCTGGACCTCACCAGTCTCACCGGCACCGGCCCGGCGGGCCTGATCGTCCGCCAGGACGTTCGCCAGGCCATCGCCGCGCGGGCCACGCCGCCGAAGGCAACGGCCCCGGCCGCACCGGCCGCCCCCGCTGCACCGGCCGCACCGGCCGCACCGGCCGCACCGGCCGCACCGGAGCTAAGCAGAACAGGCTCCTGGGCCGGAGAGCGGCGGATACCGCTGCGCGGCGCGCGCCGGGCGGCGGCCGACAAGCTGTCGCGTTCCCGCCGGGAGATCCCCGAAGCGACCGTCTGGGTCGACGTCGACGCCACCGACCTGGTCGAGACGCGGCGCGCGCTGAACGCGGCCGACCCCGGGCGGCCGGTCAGCCTGCTCGCCTTGCTCGCCCGGTTCACCATCCTCGGCCTGCGCCGCTACCCGGAGCTCAACGCCCGCATCGAGGGGAACGAGATCGTCGTGCCCGAACGGGTCAACCTCGGCTTCGCCGCGCAGACCGATCACGGGCTTGTCGTCCCCGTCGTGCCCGACGCACACCGGCTGACCACCAGGGACCTGTCGGCCCGGCTGGCCGAGCGGACAGCGGCGGCCCGCGAACGCCGCCTGGCCCCGGCCGACCTGACCGGCGGCACGTTCACGGTCAACAACTACGGCGTGTTCGGCGTCGACGGCTCCGCCGCCATCATCAACCACCCGGAAGTCGCGATCCTGGGCATGGGCCGGGTGATCGATCGCCCCTGGGTGCTCGCCGGCCAGCTCAAGGTGCGCAAGGTCACCGAGCTCACCCTGGCCTTCGACCACCGCGCCTGCGACGGCGGCACGGCCGGCGGCTTCCTCCGCTATGTCGCTGACTGCATCGAGTCCCCCACCACCGCCCTGGGCGACATGTAGCCGGCCCGCCGTTGAGAGCGACGCTGGCCGGCGGACGCGAGAGAGTGCCTCGTTTGTCCGATTTAACCTAGCCAGGCCAATGATTATGAAATATTTACGTACTATCAAGCGCGAACCTAACACAGAGGAAAATGCTGCCGAATCACGGCGCTCGCCAGCAAGCACGCAACCGAGCACGAGCGGCACACAGTCCTCATGGGTATCACGTGCGACTTGGGCTGCGTTCCCAGCGGCCAGCTCTTTGAGAGGTATGCCCTGGTTACCCGCCGGTTTCGCCCCGCTGGCCGATGTCACTAGGAATACTGGCGTGATGGGGTGGCGTCCGGAACTTGCTATCGCGGTTACCTCCCCGGCCGCGGCGGAAGCGCGCTGGGTCCTGCGAGCGTTCTTCGACGACGTTGCCAGCAGGTACTACGGCCGCGCGGCGACCGCCGACGAGATCACCGCGGCCATGAGCGAAAATCCCAGCGACGACCTGACCCCACCCCGCGGCCTGCTGCTGGTGGCGCAGGAGAACGGTGACGTCCTTGGCTGCGCCGGGCTGCGACTGCTGCCGGATCACGTCGCCGAGATCACCCGCGTCTTCGTGATTCCGGCCGCTCGCCGCCGCGGGCTCGGCTCGCGCCTCCTCGACCGCCTGGAAGAGCACGCGCGCCGGTACCAGGTATCGGCGCTGCGCCTGGACACGCGCCGCGACCTCGTCGAAGCCCGGCGACTGTACGCCCGCCATGGCTACCGTGAGGTGGCGCCGTTCAACAGCGGGCCGTACGCCGACCACTGGTTCGAGAAAACTCTCTCCTGACCGTGTCGCCATCGCTGGAATAGCTCGGGGCGGGCTCGCGTTCACATCCTCGGTCGGCGCGTTAGTGTCCCCCGGGCTCAAACTACCGCCTTCATGGAATACCGTTCGGCTGGAGCCATGTTGCGCCTTTCGCCGTGAGGCGACCTACGCACCGGCCACGGCACGCCCTCGTGAGCGCACGCTCCCGGGGGCGCTGTCATGTCTGGCGTCGCTCAGGAGAGGGCCTGTTCAGTAGTGGCCCTGCAAGGCCCAGGCTGGCTGGCTGCGCCGCGGGCCGAGCGGCATGATTGCCAGGGCCGGGCTGGGCTGACGATGAGCCTGAGAGAACCTGGCGATGGCGGTACCGATCAGCGTGACCTCCACGATGTGGTCGCGGCGGCCCACCGTCGCCGGGCAGTCCCGCGCGCGGACCCGCATCCCCATGTCGGCGGTCACCACGCCCTCCGCGCCAAGCCGTTCTACGTCTTGTGCTAGGCGGCGCCCGGCGTCCCGCCGCGCCTGGTTCACAAGCTCGGTCCAGCCGAGTACCTCGGCATTGCCCGCCCACGGGCGGCCCTGCCGGATGGTTGTCAGGTCATCATGCCTGGAACCGATCGCGATCCCGAGAGCCAGCCCGACCGGCACCCAGCCCGCCGTGATCAGCCGGGCGAAGTCCTGGCCGGACAGCGCGGAAGTAAAAGGATCCGCTAGTCCCGCGTTGCCCGCCACGCGCACCGCGGTGCCGATGGCCGTGAACTCCAGCCCGCCGAGGGAGAACAGCCTACGAGGCAACTGGACCCCCACGACCCCGTGGCCGCCGAGTGCGGCGCACTCGGCGGTCATCCGGTCGATGGCCGCATGCCGGGCCTGGTACATGGCTTGTATCACGGCCTCGAAGCCGCCCGGGTCGCCTCCCGCCGCCACCCCGGCCGAGGATGCCGACGCCCCCGGGCAGTTGGCCGTGCTCGACCCGGCGGCGTAGACGGCCGCGCCGAACACCTGCCCGACCGGCGCGAAGCCCACCCCGGTGACGGCGGCGAGCTCCTGACAGCTCAGCGTGGATCCCCACGTGCCAGCGGACTCCGCCGCGGCGGGCAGTTCCTCGCTCACCCCTCCAGCGTAGGTCGGCTCCCCTTCCACGAGGCAGGGACGGTGGGGCCGACCGGGCCCGTAAGGCCCGTAAGGCCCGTCGGGTCAGTAGGCGAAGAAGCCGGTCGGGGCGTCCCCATCGTGCGCGACGGCGAGCACCAGTCACCGCGGATGGCCGCGTCGGTCTCCGCCGTCCGCCCGGTGAGCGCGGAGCCGCGGGCCGGCCTCCGGTCAGTGGGACCGCGGCCGCTCGTAGGCTCGTGTCATGAGCATCCTTGTGGTTGGCGCCGGCGCCACCGGCGGGTACTTCGGCGGCCGTCTCGCGCAGGCGGGCCGCGACGTGACCTTCCTGGTCAGGGAGCGCCGGGCGGCGGCGCTGGCCGAACGGGGGCTGCGGATCATCGGGCCGGGCGGCACCGAGACGGTCACGCCCGCCCTCGTTACCGCCGTTCCGTCCGGTTTCGTGGCCGACGTCGTGCTGGTCACGGTCAAGGCCGCCGGGCTTAGCGCGGTCATCCCGGAGATCCGCTCGGCCGTGGGGCCCGGCACTGCGATCGTTCCCGTCCTCAACGGGATGCGCCACATGGGCTTGCTCAACGACGCCTTCGGCCGGTCACGGGTGCTCGGCGGGGTCGCGCTCATAGCGACCCAGCTTGACGGCGACGGTGATGTCAGGCAGCTCAACGACCAGGCAAGCCTGACCTTCGGCGACCAGGACGGGCAGCGGACGCCGGCCGTGGAACGGGCGGGCGGCCAGCTGTCCGGTGCGGGCTTCACCGCCTCGGTCAGCGACGACATCATGGCCGCGATGTGGCAGAAGTGGGCGTTCATCGCGTCCGTGGGCGCGCTGAACTGCCTGCTCGGCGGCTCGGTCGGGGAGATCGTGGCGGTGGAGGGCGGTGACGAGATCGCCCGCGGAATCGTCGCGGAGACAACCTCGATCGCCGACGCCGCGGGCCACCCGCTGGCGGACGGCGGCAGCAGGCAGATCACGACCACGCTGACCGCGCCCGGCTCGCCCGCCACCTCCTCGCTCTACCGTGACCTGCGCGAAGGCAAGCCCGTGGAGGTCGAGACCATCCTTGGTGACCTGGTCGCGGAGGGCAGGAAGGGCGGGGTGCACACGCCGCTCCTTGATGCGGCAACGGTCGCCCTGCGCGTCCACAACGCGGCCGTGTCAGCCCGCTAGCAAAGGCTCCCAGGACCGTCCGGCAAAGCGGAGGGCCGTCAGACCTAGTGGTCTGGCGGCCCTGTCCGGCTGGCTCACGATCGGTGTCGCGCTGCTCAGAGGCTGCGGGCGGTGATGTCGCCGCGGGCGGTGGTCGCGTGGATGGTCAGGCCGGGAGCGCCGTCGGCGTTCTTCAGCGCGTTGCTGATCCGGCCGTAACTGGTGCCCGCGTCCATGGCGGCCGAGACTCCGGCGGCGGCGCCTACCTCGATCGCGCCATCCTCGGTGCGCAGCACCACCGTGCCGCCCATGGCCTCGGTGATCTGGATGTCGCCCTTCCCGGTGCTGACTTCGGCGTCGCCGGCCAGGCGGCCGACGGTGACGTCGCCGGCGAGGACGGCCAGGCGAGCGCCGACGGCCTCGTCGAGCTTGACCGTGGCCCGCGAGGCCTCGAAGGTGACGTCGCCGAGGCGCCCGACGGTGCGGAAATCGGCGCCGGCCGCCTTGGCCTCGACCGAGGAGCCGGCCGGCAGCTGGACCGTCACCTCGACGGATCCGGATCCGCCGAGGACCCGGTTCGCCTCCGGGGCCTGGACTCGCAGGACGCCGTCGCCGTACTCGACCTTGACCTGCTCCGCCGCCTTGGCGTCGCGACGGCTCGACGGGGCGGCCGGGCGGACCTCCACGGTGGTGTCGGGCCGGTCGGCGGCGATGAGCTGGACACGCCCGGCGGGGATGGTGATGACGGCGGCGACCGGGGCGGGGGTGTCGAACTTCTGCATGATGTCTCCTGTGCTCGTTTTCGTTTCCAACACTGAAAACGCTACGTTGCATTCACTGTTCATGCAACACACTCATTGCGCAAAATCGACATCTATGCAGTTCAAAGCGGCAAAATCGTTGCAACGATTCTGAAGTTAATGCAACGGAGAGTCCGGCATCCGTTGCAATGAAATGACGGTGAACGCTACGCGGGAGCTATCGGGCCAGCGCAGGCGCGGCCGACGCGGCGAAGTCCGCGCGAAGTTCCGCCAGCTTTTCGTGGTACGCGCCGACGTTGGCCAGCTTGATTTCCTCGTACCCGCGGACCATGTCGGGCAGGGCTGCGATCTGGACCGCCTGCTGGTGGTTTCCCGCGGTCAGGCCGGCCAGGAGTTGCTCGATGACCTCGCGGTACTCCGTGATCAGGGCGCGTTCCGCGCGTCGGACCTCGGTGTGGCCGAACGGGTCGAGCCAGGTGCCGCGCAGCCGTCGCATGGCGACCAGGGTGGCGAAGGCCGGACGGAACCACGGGCCGAGGCTGACCTTGTGCTTCAGGCCGAGCGCGCGCAGCACCGGCGGGTGCAGGCGGTACTGGTAGCGGGCGCCGTCGCCGAACTGCGCCCGTACCGCCTGCTCAAGCCCGGGGTCCAGGCTGAGTCGGGCGACCTCGTACTCGTCCTTGTAGGCGGTGAGCTTGTACAGGTTCTCCGCGACCGCCCTGGTCAGGGCCTCACCGCCGGTGACGGCGGCCTCGCGGGACCGGACGCGCTCGACGAGCCCGGCGTAGCCCGCGGCGCAGGCGTGGTCTTGGAAGGCGGTCAGTTCCCTCGTGCGCAGCGCGATAACGTCACCGAGGTCCGGCTCGGCCAATTCGGCCGCCGGCGCCGGCGATGCCTTCGCCTCGGTCACCATGCGCCCGGAGCGGAACGCCCGGAGGTTGGCGTCCACCGCCACGCCGTTGAGCCGGACGGCGTGCTCGATCGCCTCCGCGCTGACCGGCAGCGCGCCCGCCTGGTAGGCCGCGCCCACCAGGATCATGTTGGCGTACTGCTCATCGCCGAACAGGTCCGTGGCCAGTGCGGCCGCGTCGAGGAAGCGGGCCGATCGCACCTTCGCCTCGATCGCGGCGGTGACCCGGCCCACCGCGGGGAACCGCTGCCCGGGATCGGCGATCATCTGCCCGGTCGGCACCTCGGTCGTGGAGACCACGGCCATCGTCCGGTCCTTGCTCGCGGCGCGCAACTGGGTGCCGTCGGTCGCGACGAGGGAGTCGCAGCCGAGGTAAAGATCGCATTCGCCGTAGCCGAGCTTGGCCGAGCGCTCGGCCGGCCCGGTACTGACGCTCAGGTCGGACACAACGGCGCCGCCCTTCTGCGCCAGGCCGGTCTGGTCCAGCGACCGCACCCGGTGCCCGTCGGCGGCGAACGCCGTGCCGAGGATCTGCGCGATCGTCACGACGCCGGTGCCGCCGACGCCGGTAATCCGCATCGTGAAGCCGTCCGGGTCAAAGAGGCGCTCAGGCTCTTCGAGCGGCGCCGACGGCTCTTCGTGCGTGGGCCGGATCTTGGTGGCCTTTGCCGCCGGGGTCACGGACAGGAAGGACGGGCAGTCGCCGTTCAGGCAGGAGAAGTCCAGGTTGCAGGACGACTGGTGGATCCGGGTCTTGCGGCCGAACTCGGTAGACACCGGCTGGACGGACAGGCAGTTCGACGCCCGGCCGCAGTCGCCGCAGCCCTCACAGACGCGCTCGTTGATGAACGCCCGCTGGGCGGGGGCCGCGACCTTGCCGCGCCGCCGCTTGCGCCGCTTCTCGGCCGCGCACTCCTGGTCGTGGACGAGCACGGTGACGCCGTCGATCGCCGCCAGTTCCCGCTGCACGTCGATCAGGTCGTCCCGGTGCCGGATGTCGGCCCGGTGGTTGCCACCGCCGACGCCAAGCTGCCGCCGGAGCCGCGCCGGGTCGTCGGTGGTCACCACGGTCTTGCGCACGCCCTCGGCCTCGAGCAGCGCGAGCAGCCGGTCGATCGGCAGTTCGCCGACCGCCTGCTGGCCGCCGGTCATCGCGACGGCGGAGTTGCGCAGAAGCTTGAAGGTGATGTTCGCGCTCGAGGCGACCGCGGCGCGGATGGCGAGGCTGCCGGAGTGGGCGAAGGTGCCGTCGCCGAGGTTCTGCACGAGGTGCCGCTGCGTCACGAACGGCGCGATGCCCATCCACTGAGCGCCCTCGCCGCCCATCTGGCACAGCCCGATGACCTCGCCGACCTGCTCTTCCGGCATGAACGCGACCATGGCGTGGCAGCCGATCCCGCCGCCGACGAGCGTGCCAGGCGCGACCTTGGTGGAGGAGTTGTGCGGGCAGCCGGAGCAGAAGTACGGCATGCGCTGCGCCAGCGGCAGCATGACGCGCTCGCGCGGCGGGCGGCTGGTGACGGTGATTCCCGTGGGCTCGAAGTGGCGGGCCAGGCCGTCCGCGACCGAGTCCGCGTCGAGTTCGCCCACGGCGGCGAACAGCGGGGCACCGTCCCGCGACCGCTTGCCGTAGACGGCCGGCGCGGCAGCCTGCCCGTAGAGTACGGACTTCACGGCGTCTTCGAGGAAGGCGCGCTTGTCCTCGACGACGATGATCTCGTCGAGGCCGGCCGCGAACTCGCTGACGATGCTCGGCTCGAGCGGGTAGATCACGCCGAGCTTGAGCAGCCGGATGCCGTGCCGTTCGAGGTCGTCGTCGCGGAGACCGAGCGCGGTCAGCGCCTGGCGGAGGTCGAGGTAGGTCTTGCCCGCGGCGACGAGGCCGATCCTGGCACCGTGTTGTCTGGAGATACTGCGGGGGCCGGTGATGACGTTGAGGCCGCTGCGGCGAATGTACTCGACGGCGACCGGCAGCCGGGTGAGGCTCTGGCTGCGCTCCAGCTCGGCGAGCTCGGTACCAAGCAAGCGAGCACGCGGCTGGTGACTGTAGGCGCGCAGGCCATCGGACAAGTCCGACAGGTCGGGGGCCTGCCAGTCCGGCCCGACCGAGGCGGTGGACGCCCCGTCGGCCATGGCGGTGACCACCTTCATGGCCGACCACAGGCCGCTCGCGCGGGACAGCTCCACCGCGTGCAGGCCGTGCACCAGGACCTCGGCCGGGTCGGCCGGGTAGAACGTCGGCAGCATGAGCCCAGCGAGGGCCATCTCTGAGGAGCACGGCAGGGTGGAGGACTTGGCCGCCGGGTCGTCACCGACGAGCGCTACCGCTCCCCCGGTCGGCGACGTGCCGATCATGTTGGCGTGCCGCAGCGCGTCGGTAGCCCGGTCGAGGCCGGGCGCCTTGCCGTACCAGACGCCGGTCACCCCGTCGTGCTTCGCGTCACCGACGTGGCCGGCCAGCTGGGTCCCGGACACCGCCGTCGCCGCCAGTTCCTCGTTGAGGCCGGGCTGGTGCCGAATGCCGTACTGGCTCAGCAGGTCGCGGTGGCGGGCGAGTTCGAGATCGTAGCCCCCCAGGGGCGAGCCCTCGTAGCCGGACACGTAGCAGGCCGTCGCGAGGCCGTGCTCCCGGTCATATCGGGCGCGGTCGAGCAGCATGCGGACGAGGGCCTGGATCCCCGTGAGGTAGATCGTCCCGTCCTGGCGCTGATAGCGCTCGTCGAGGCTGGCCACGCGAGGGCTGAAAGCTGCCGTCATGTGGTCACTGTAGATTCGTGCTGGTCTATTGGTCTAGTATCTAGAGCCTTGATTGAGCCATTGGCACACTATCTATCGGTAAGTCAGACCGTTAGGGAGCCATCCGCCTGTGCAACTGGACCAACTAGATCTTGACCTGCTTAACCTCCTGCTCGAGGAGCCGCAAGCCGGCATGCGCGAGTACGCCCGGGTGCTCGGCGTCGCGCGGGGCACGGTCCAGGCCCGGCTCGCCCGGCTGGAGCGCGAAGGCGTCATCGCCGGGCACGCTCCCGCGATCAACCCGGCCGGACTCGGCTTCACCGTGCTCGCCTTCATCCACCTCTACCTCGCCCAGGGTCAGCTCAACCACGTGGTGGCTCGGCTCACTGCGCTCCCCGAGGTGCTTGAAGCGCACAGCACGACCGGCGAGGGCGACCTCCTCTGCCGGGTGGCGGCCCGGAGCAACCTGCACCTGGAGGAAATCGTGCAGACCCTCATCGCCCTGCCCGGGGTAACTCGGACAAAGACCGAAATATCCCTGAATCAGCGCGTCAGCTATCGCATCCTGCCCCTGGTCCAGCAGCTTCGAACGGCCCAGGCCCGCCGTCCCGATCACGACACCGCCTAATGCGGGACGAACGTCACACTTATCGACCGCGACGGCGGGCATAGCGAGGCGGCCGGATTAGTTGCTATCAAGCAACTAATCATTGCGGGCACGGGAAGGACACACGTTGCCTGAGCTAAGCCTCCGGCGCAGGTACCTGGTACTGGCAATCTGCTGCATGAGCCTGTTCATCGTCGGGCTTGACTCGACAATCGTCAATGTGGCGTTGCCCGATATCGGCCGGGACTTCCACTCGTCGGTCTCCGGACTCCAGTGGACGATCGACGCCTACACGCTGGTACTCGCCGTCCTGCTGATGCTGGCCGGCTCCACCGCGGACCGACTCGGCCGGCGCCGCGTCTTCCAGGTCGGGCTGGCGCTGTTCACGACCGGATCGCTGTTGTGCAGCCTGGCGCCAGGGCTCGGCTGGCTCGTCGCCTTCCGCATGCTGCAGGCGGTCGGCGGCTCGATGCTGAACCCGGTCGCCATGTCAATCATCACGAACACGTTCACCAAGCCCGCGGAGCGCGCCCGGGCGATCGGCGTCTGGGGCGGCGTCTTCGGGCTCAGCATGGCGATGGGCCCCGTCGTCGGCGGCGCCCTGGTCGACTCGGTGGGCTGGCGCGGCGTTTTCTGGGTGAACATCCCCGTGGGCATCGCGGCGATCTTGTTGACCGCGCTGTTCGTGCCCGAGTCCAAGGCGGCGCGCGCCAGGCGCCCAGACCCGATCGGGCAGATCCTGATCATCGCCATGCTCGGCTCGCTGACTTACGGAATCATCGAGGGGCCGTCCTACGGCTGGGGCTCCGCCCGCATCCTGGGATTCTTCGCCGTCACGGTGATGGCGCTCATCGCCTTCGTCCTGTACGAGCCGCGGCGGGCAGAGCCGCTCATCGACCTTCGGTTCTTCCGCAGCCTGCCGTTCTCCGGCGCCACCCTGACCGCGGTGAGCGCCATGGGGGCGCTCGGCGGGTTCCTGTTCCTCATTACGCTTTACCTGCAGGATGTCCGCGGCTACCGTCCGCTGTTCGCTGGGCTGTTCCTGCTGCCGATGGCCGCTGCCATGGCGGTGGGCGCGCCGCTGGCCGGCCGGATGCTCGCCAAGAGCGGCGCCAGGGCGCCGCTGCTGATCGCCGGCGCGGGGATCACCGCCGGCGGCTTGCTGCTGACGCAGCTCACCAGCTCTTCCGCGCCTGGCTACCTGGTCCTTGCGTTCCTGGTATTCGGCATCGGGATGGGCTTCGTGAACGCCCCGATCACTAACTCCGCCGTGTCCGGGATGCCCCGGTCGCAGGCCGGCGTCGCGTCGGGTATCGCCTCGACGAGCCGCCAGGTGGGCTCGTCGGTCGGCGTTGCCGTCATGGGCTCGGTGCTGGCCGCGAACCTGCACGGCTCGATGGCGGCCGGGTTCACGGCCGCGACGCGACCGGGGTGGTGGATAATCGCCGCGGCCGGGGTCGTGGTCATCGTGCTCGCGCTGATCACGACAAGCCGCCGCGGAAAGGCCAGCGCCGAGCGCAACGCCACGATGGTCGCCAAGGCGGAGGAGAGGATCCCGGTTCCCGCGGCCTGAGTGACGGCGGCCGCCGTGCTGTTAACCCGCCGAAGCGGTCGCGAAGACGCCGCGCGCACGGGTGCCGTCGGCCAGCCCCCAGGTCGCGGAGACCGCACCCGGCGCGGCGCCGTCGCCGGTCACCGGCCGCAGCACGCGATGGATCCGCAGCGCGAGTTCGCCCGCGGGCCCGCTCACCAACGTGCCCTCGGCGTCGTCCGCCACCGTGAAGCCGGCGACGGCTAGGGCGCCGTTCGCCGTCGGCCAGCTCAGCACCGTCGGGTCGGGCGTGTCGCTCTGGCTCTGCGCCTGCGGTTCCGCCTTCCCCTGGATCAGCGCCACCAGCTGGCGCACCAGCACGGGGTCCCTGGCGCCGTCGTACACCCAGCGCCGTCCGAGCACGCCGTGCTCGGTGGTGCCGATCAGCGCGTCGCCGATCTCCGCAAGCGGGCTTCCCCGGTAGGTGAGCGGCACGTGATACGCGGTCGAGCCATCCGCGGCCACCATGAACTCGATGCCGACCTCCCAGGCCGGATCGTCGAGGCGGAACCCGCCGGCCTTGGTCAGGGATGGCTGGCCCGCACCGCCCCGGTACCAGGAACGAGTCGGTAGCCAGTCGGCCAGCAGCTCAAGCTTGGTCGGCTTCAACGTCGTGCGGTGAATGAGGCTCATGGTGAGGAATGTACCGTGCTACGGCATCCGACCACCGGCGTGGCCACGCCGCACTTTGTCGGCGAAACGCATCATTGTCGGTGAAACGCACCCCCATACACGGACAAACCACCCCGGAAAATGGTCAGTTCACCGACAATGAGGGCGCGCGTGGCTGGTGGGGCTGGTGGGACTCGGCCGCGGTGGCCCGGGATGGCGCGAGTGCGGGCCTGGGCTGGGGCGCGCGGGCCGCGGCCCATGCAGGCACGGCCGAAGGCCCGGCACCGCACGGCCGAAGGCCCGGCACCGCCCGGCAGGCCCAGCCGAAGGGCCGGCATCGCCCCGCCGAAGGGCCGGCGCCGCACGGCAGGCGGCTTAGCGGGGGCGCTCGTCTACTATGCGGCGCATCTTGCCCATGCTGCGCTCGATGGTGGCCGGTGGCTCCACCACGATGGCGGTGCTGACGCCGATCGTGTTCTTGATCTGGGCGGCCAGCTGGGCGCCGGCGGCCTCGGCGGCGGCCTCGGTCGCGTCCGGGCGGCGCTCGACGTGGACGGTCATCGCGTCCATGCGGCCGTTGCGTGACAGGTGGAGCTGGAAGTGCGGCGACAAGGCGGGGACGCCCAGGATGAGCTCCTCCACCTGGGTCGGGAACAGGTTGACGCCGCGCAAGATGATCATGTCGTCGGTGCGGCCGGTTATCTTCTCGATGCGGCGCATCGTGCGGGCGGTGCCGGGCAGCAGCCGGGTCAGGTCGCGGGTCCGGTAGCGGATGACCGGCATCGCCTGCTTGGTCAGGGAGGTGAAGACCAGTTCGCCCTGCTCGCCGTCGGGCAGCACCTCGCCGGTGACCGGGTCGATGACCTCGGGGTAGAAGTGGTCTTCCCATACGTGCAGGCCGTCCTTGGTCTCGACGCACTCCTGGGCCACACCGGGCCCCATGACCTCGGACAGGCCGTAGATGTCGGTGGCGTCGATGCCCGCGCGGGCCTCCATCTCGGCGCGCATCTCGTTCGTCCACGGCTCGGCGCCGAAGATGCCGTACTTCAGGGACGACGCGGCGGGGTCGAGGCCCTGGCGCTCCATCTCGTCGATGATGTTCAGCATGTACGACGGGGTGACCATGATGACGTCCGGCCGGAAGTCCCTGATCAGCGTCACCTGGCGCTCCGTCATGCCCCCGGAGACCGGCACCACGGTGGCACCGAGCCGCTCGGCGCCGTAGTGCGCGCCGAGGCCGCCGGTGAACAGCCCGTACCCGTAGGCGACGTGCACGATGTGCCCGGGACG
>Ga0335075_10004865_pt1 | contig 20925 bp, 17 predicted proteins | sample Lox_Sample_24_FD_206723 | JGI IMG/M metagenome (GOLD analysis project Ga0335075, IMG submission 206723) | Soil microbial communities from Loxahatchee National Wildlife Refuge, Florida, United States - Lox_Sample_2.4 | ecosystem: Environmental > Terrestrial > Soil > Wetlands | place: USA...
AGCTGCGCGCCCGGGCCGAGGTAGTGGAAACAGAACGGGACGTCGTTGTAGGTGTACAGGCCGGTCGCGACGACAATATTCAGTTCGGTCTCGGCGGCGACGCGGGCGATGCGGGGAATGTAGCGGCCCAGCCCGATCACGGTCAGGTCGACGATGGTGTCCACGCCCCGCGACTTGAGCTCGTTAAGCCGGGTGATCGCGTCAGCCACCCGTTCGTCTTCGTCGCCCCATGCTTCCGGGTAGTTCTGGGCGACCTCCGTGGTCATGATGAACACATGCTCGTGCATGAGCGTGACGCCAAGATCAACGGTATCGATTGGTCCCTGAGCGGTATTCAGCAGCGACATGGGGCCGATGTTAAGTCGTCTACCGCTTGCGCATGAAGGCCTTCGGCGGACCGGTCGGCTCGATTATCGAAGTGGGCCTTCCTGCCCGAGGTCACCGGCCGGGATTTGATGCACGAGCTGACTGTCGCCGGTGCTCAACGCCGCCAGTGCGGCGTCGGTGACGGCGTTGGTCGCGTACCCGTCGTAGGTCGACGCCTCGTCGACAGAGTGGTTCGCTACCGCCGTCAGCCAGGCGGCGTTTTGGGCCCGATAGGCGCCGTCGAACCTTTCGATCCAACTGTCCGGCAGCCGCTGGGCCGCCACACCATCGGTGTCCGCATGCGTCGTCCGAGATGGTGAGCCCAGGGTGAGACCGCCGTCGCTGGCAACTAGGTCGAGCCCGATGTCGTACCGCATTCCCGGACCGCGACCGACTTCGGCAACACCGAGGATGCCGGAAACCGACGTCAGCGTGAGAAGGACGGTCACCGTCGATCCATCGTCGCTGTTTTTGGCTGCACAGGTGACCTCGCTGATCTCCTCACCGGTGAGCCAGCGGAACAGGTCGATGTCGTGTGCGGCCGAACTTGCGACGAGCTGTTGCGCGTCAAAGGTGTTGGTAGCCAGCGGGTTGTGATGCCGTTGACTGATCAGGATCGGCTCGCCGACCCGACCGGACCGTAAGGTGTCATGGATATACCGATAATCGGCGTCGTATCGGCGCATGTAGCCGACTTGGACGAGTCGGCGCCCGCGGGCCCGTTCGGCCCTGACTAGGTGTAAGGATTCGTCCGCCGAGAGGGTCAGCGGCTTTTCGCACAGCGCGTAGATGCCCCGTGCGATGCACTCGTCGACGATCCCATGGTGGGTGGAGTCGGCGGTGGCCACCACGGCAGCGTCGATATCGACATTGCTCAGGCAGTCCAGCGGATCGTGAAAAACTTTGACAGCCGGCAGAATAGCGGCGGCGCGTTCGGCGAACGGCGGGTGGCTATCCGCCACGGCGGCGATCTGCGCCCACGGCGCCAAGCTTTCGAAGATCTTCAGGTGGTGCAGCCCCATATTTCCCAGCCCGATCAGGGCCAGCCGCACCGGGGCGGGGCTCACGGTCGGCCTCCGACCACAGCACGCGCATCGAGCGAGTGGTCGATGGCGCTGACGGTATCCGGGCTGAACCGCCCCCGGATCTGCCCCAGAGGCTGGGCGGCGGTCTCAGAGCGCGGCGTCGTCGAGGTCCATCAATGCGGTCGACGTGCGGGCCAAGATGCCGCGCGTCGCGGTGATTTCGGGCAGCACGTTGGCGGCGAAGAACTGCGCCGCGGCGATCTTGCCCTCGTAAAAGGCCTGCTCTTTGCCGGTCACGCCGGAATCCAGTGCCCGCAACGCGATTTCAGCGTGGAAAAGCAGCTGCCAGCCGATGAGCAGATCGCCGACGGCGAGCAGATACCGCACCGAGCCCAGGCCAATCTTGTAAAGCTCGGTCGGAGCTTCGGCCGATCCCATCAGACAACCGGTCAGCGTGGACGTTATCGCCTGCACGTCTTCCAGGGCGGTGCGCAGATAGGCGCGTTCCACCTTGAGCCGTTGGTCGGCGACGTCGCTGTCGATGAAGGACTGGATCTGGCCGGCGACATGCGTCAGCGCCACACCCTTGTCACGCGCGACCTTTCGGAAGAAGAAGTCCTGCGCCTGGATCGCGGTGGTGCCCTCATACAGCGAGTCGATCTTGGCGTCGCGGATGTACTGTTCGATCGGGTAGTCCTGCAAAAAGCCCGAACCGCCCAGGGTTTGCAGCGATTCGGCCAGGTACTGGTAGGCCCGCTCGGAGCCCACGCCTTTGATGATCGGCAGCAGCAGGTCGTTGACGCGGGTTGCCGTGTCTTCGTCAGCCCCTGAGACCGCCACGGCGACAACGGGATCCTGATGCGCCGCGGTGTAGAGGTAGATGGCACGCAATCCCTCGGCGTAGGCCTTTTGCATGATCAGCGACCGCCGCACGTCCGGGTGGCGGGTGATGGGCACCCGCGGGGCATTCTTGTCGAGCATCTGCGTCATGTCGGCGCCCTGAAGGCGACTCTTCGCGTAGTCGAGGGCGTTCAGGTAGCCCGTCGACAACGTTCCGGACGATTTGATGCCGACCAGCATGCGGGCATTCTCGATGACTTTGAACATCTGAGCGATGCCGTCGTGTGTGTCGCCGACCAGCCAGCCCTTGGCCGGGATGCCGTGCGCACCGAACGTCAACTCACAAGTCGGGGATGCCTTATAGCCCATTTTGTGTTCGAGACCGGTCGCGAAAACACCGTTACGTTCGGTGATCTCGAAGGTATCCCAGTCGAACAGGTACTTCGGCACGACGAACAGGCTCAGGCCCTTGGTGCCCTGGGCGGCACCGACCGGGCGGGCGAGGACTAGGTGCAGGATGTTGTCGACGGTGTCGCCCAGATCGCCTCCGGAGATGAACCTCTTCACACCTTCGATGTGCCAGGAGCCGTCCGTCTGCTCAATGGCTTTGGAGCGTCCGGCTCCCACATCGGAGCCGGCGTCGGGCTCGGTCAGCACCATCGTTGCGCCCCATCGGTGCTCGACTGCGGCGTTGGCGAGTGCGCATTGCTTTTCGTTGCCAAGCTCGTAAAGGACGTGGGCCATCGCCGGACCGGCGTAGTAGAAGAACAGCGCCGGGTTGGCGCAGATGATCATCTCCAGAATCGCCCACACCGTCGTCCTGGACACCGCGGTACCACCGATCTGGGGAGCGATACCCAGTCGCCACCATTCCGCATCCCAGATTGCTTGCACTGTCGCACGGATCGGGTCCGGCACGGTGATGGTGTGCTGGTCCGGCAGAAACACTGGCGGTGTGCGGTCGGCCGCGACAAACGACTCGGCGACCGGCCCTTCGGCGAAGCGGGCAACCTCGGCCAGGATCTCACGCGTGGTGGCGCTGTCGAGCTCACCGGCCGATCCCGAATCCAGGATGGGTCCGAGTTCGAGCGCTTCGAACAGGTTGAACTCGATGTCACGCAGGTTCGCTTTGTAATGCCCCATCTATCCCTCCTCGGTGCAGTATGTAGTGTCTTGCCGTTTCACGCGGGTATTTTCGAGGTTCCGGACATCGCCAGCGCCGTCATGATGACGCGGTTGAAGCGGACGGGTTGAGTCCGATTACAGCGCAGTTCCTATGCGTGCGTGACTATGTCGATTACAGCGCGCGTGCTGTATCTACTCAGCCCTGTCCGTGACCAAGCGGAGTTGACCCAAATACGTCTGGGATTCGATAAGCCCTTCGTCGCTGGGTGGTTTGCCCTCACCAAACACTCGATCATGCTGCCTGGCTCGCAGCTCGAGGTGCGCGTCCGCCGGTTTGTCAAAGCCGTAGCGTCGGCGTGCTTCGGCGGGAGTGAGGACCTCGGTCGACCTCGGCGCGATACCGAGGATGTAGGGGGCGGCGACCGGCACCATGGACGGGGCGATCAGGCCGGCGACGGCCAGTTTCAGCCCCGGAATGCGGTTAACCAGGCCGAAACCCAATTTGAGCACCGGCCGAACACCGACATCGACGATGCGGGGCTGGTCGAACCCACTCAGCCGCCGCATCCACCGCGGCATGGTCGCAATGGTTCCGGCGCGCAGCAGCCAGTTGATAATCTCTACGACGGGCTTCAGAGCCAGCGGCGCCGGCGGCAACACGACCTTGGCGTTGAGCAAGTGGTCCATCATGCGTAGTGCGGCCTCGCTCACCGCGAGGTGTGGGCGCATCCGCTCGAAGTACGCGCGCACCCCTTCGGAAGTGCCGGGAACATCACTGGGGTCGCAGGTTTGGAACTCCGCGGCGACAGCGCACTCTGACCAATAGCGGTTCTCCTCCTCGGGAGTGAGTTTCCCGCCGCCGTACATTTCATAGGCCTTGAGGACCGAGTGCCAGCCGGTGAGCAGAATCCACAGCTGCGATTGTGGGTCGTTGGCGTCGTAGTTGTTGCCGCTAATTGGTTCCGTGCCAATCGCTTTCGAGTGCACCTTCACCAACACGTCGGCCGCCTTGATCACCGATTCGCTGTCAGCGACTGCGACCATGGAGAAATAGCGCACGGTGCGGTCATAGCGGGTGTGTGGACGGTCGTAGTTCGCGCCGGTGGCGTCCACGGACGCGATCAGGGCCGGGTCGAGTTCCTCGACCACGACCGCTCGCTGGAAGCCGATGACTGGCGTCGTAGCATGCCCCCACACTTTCCACGTCACTGAATCCGGCCCGAAGAACCCGTAATCGGCCATCGGCTCAACACGAAGCTGCGTCTTCTTTTTCACGGGCGCTCCTTTGAGGCGGAAATCTGGCTTCAGGCGGTCCGGAAGGCGCGATAGACCGCGGATCCGATGAGCTCGCCGAGCGTGCTGGGTGACCAGTCATGACCTCTGTCACGTAGGAGCGTCCGCACCGCTCCCTCGCAGGCAGACATGAACTGTTCCACCAGGACCGGCAGCTTGCGCGCGGCATCGGTTGTGCCCCAGTGCTTTAACGTCGGGCGCAACAACCTGGCGAACTGGTCGGCGATTACCTTACGGCCATTGCGGAAGTGCTCGGCGACTGCGGGATCCGGCTCGGCGCTCATCACCAACCGCCATGAGTCCGGCCTGCGATTGACTGCCGTCAGCAGTGCCTGAAAACCCGCGACGAACACCGCCTCGTCGGCTTCCGGGTGGTCGTGTGGCAAGGCCGCGATCGCCTCCCCGAGCAGAATGTCGTTTTCGCGGTCCAGCAGCGCATGGAGCAGCTCGACCCGGTCGGCGAAGCAGGAGTACACGACCGGGCGGGTTACGTCCAGCCGCTCGGCGACGGCGCCGATGGTCACCGCCGGCACGCCACGGTCGATAGCGATCGCCAACGCGGCGTCCAGGACGTGGGGGCGGCGTCGCTGCGGTCCCAGATGCGCGGCACGGGATCTGCTCTCGACCGTTCCTACGGACATGAAGGAAAATGCTACACCTTTGAATATTCATTCGCGAGTTGCCGGTCCGCGGGCCCAGAACCGGACCTTGAGGAGTGACCTGGCTCACAGTAGAGTGACCAGTGGTCATCAAGGTGAGGAGGACCGAATGCCGACGGTGACTTGGGCTCGCGTCGATCCGGCGCGCCGCGCGGCCATCATGGACGCCGCAGAGGCCGAGTTCGGGGCGCACGGTTTCTCCCGCGGCAGCCTGAACGTTATCGCCCGCCGTGCGGGCGTCGCCAAGGGCAGCCTGTTCCAATACTTCGCAGACAAGCGCGACCTGTATGCGTTCATCGCCGACATTGCCAGCCAGCGGGTGCGTGCCTACATGGAGGACCGCATCCGCGAGCTGGACCCCAGCCGGCCGTTCTTCGACTTTCTGACCGACTGGCTCGATGCGTGGGTGGCGTATTTCGCAGACCACCCACATGAGCGCGCGCTGCACGCCGCGGCGACTCTTGAAGTCGATACTGAAGCCCGCGTCAGCGTGCAGAACGTGATTCACCGCCACTACCTGGAAGTGCTGCGGCCGCTTGTCCGCGACGCGCACGTCCGCGGCGACCTGCGTGCGAATTCCGATACCGACGCGCTGCTGTCGTTGCTGCTGATGATCTTTCCGCATCTGGCACTGGCCCCGTACCTGCGCGGACTGGATCCGATCCTCGGACTCGACGAGCCCACGCCGGAACAGCCGGCACTGGCAGTGCGACGGCTGGTCGCAGTACTGGCGGCGGCCTTCACCGCGCTGCCGCAAGCCCACCGGAATGAGGTAAGGGAGGTCACTACATGACACGGACGCATACCGGCTCGATGGTTGCCGGCGGGCTCAACTGGGACAGCTTGCCGCTCAAGCTATTTGCCGGCGGCAATGCGAAGTTCTGGAACCCGGCCGACATCGACTTCTCCCGAGACCGCGCCGACTGGGAACAGCTTTCGGACGACGAGCGCCACTACGCCACCCGGCTGTGCGCGGAGTTCATCGCCGGCGAAGAAGCCGTGACGGAGGACATTCAGCCGTTCATGTACGCGATGCGGGCCGAAGGCCGGCTGGGCGACGAGATGTACCTGACGCAGTTCGCGTTCGAGGAAGCCAAGCACGTCCAGGTATTCCGCATGTGGCTCGACGCCGTCGGCATCACCGACGACCTGCACGAATTCCTCGAGGACGTCCCCACCTACCGCACGATTTTCTACGAGGAGCTGCCGGACTGCCTCAACGCGCTGAGGGTGGACCCCTCACCGGCTGCCCAGGTCCGGGCGTCCGTCACCTACAACCACATGGTCGAAGGCATGCTGGCGCTGACCGGCTACTTCGGCTGGCACAAGATCTGTGTGGAGCGCGGCATCCTCCCCGGGATGCAGGAGCTCGTCCGGCGCATCGGTGACGACGAGCGACGCCACATGGCGTGGGGCACCTTCACTTGTCGGCGCCACGTCGCCGCCGACGACGCCAATTGGAACGTCTTCGAAACGCGCATGAACGAACTCATGCCGCTCGGGCTGCGCCTCATCGAAGAGGGCTTCGCCCTCTACGACCCGATGCCCTTCGGCCTTTCGGTGGACGAGTTCATGCGGTACGCCTCCGACAAGGGGATGCGAAGGTTCGGCACGATCGCCAGTGCTCGCGGCCGCCCGGTCGCTGAGATCGACCTCGACTACTCGCCCGTGCAGTTGGAGGACACCTTCGCCGACGAGGACGAGAAGGCTCTGGCCAGCGTCTAGCCCACCCAGACCGTCTTGGCATTGCAGAACTCGCGGATGCCGAGGCCGGCTAGCTCGCGGCCGTAGCCGGACCGTTTGACACCACCGAACCCTAATTCGGGGTAGGACACCGTCATCCCGTTGATGAAGACCTGGCCGGCCTCGATGTCGTCGATGAACCGCTCCTGCTCGGCCTTGTCATTGGTCCAGGCGTTGGACCCCAGCCCGAAGGTAGTGGCATTGGCGATCTCGACCGCCTCGTCGATGCTCGAGGCTCGATACATCGAGGCGACCGGGCCGAAGACCTCTTCGGTGTAGAGCGCCATGTCCTTGGTGATGTCGGTGACCACCGTCGGCGGGTAGAACCACCCCGGCCGGTCGAGCGGCTTGCCGCCGGTGCGGAGCTTTGCGCCGGCCGCCACGGCGTCGTCGACCTGCTTCGCGATTTCGTCACGGCCCGACTCGGTGGCCAGCGGACCCACCTCGGTGTCCGGGTCGGTAGGGTCCCCGACTTTCAGCGCTTCCATCTTTTCGACGAACTTGTCCACGAAGGCGTCGTAAATATCGGTGTGAACGATGAACCGTTTGGCGGCGATGCAGGATTGGCCGTTGTTTTGCACGCGGGCCTTCACCGCTATTGTGACCGCCGAGTCGAGGTCCGCGGACGGCATCACGATGAAAGGATCACTGCCGCCGAGTTCGAGCACGGTGGGTTTGATCTCGTCGCCGCAGATGGCGCCCACGGATTGGCCGGCCGGTTCGCTGCCGGTGAGGGTGGCCGCCGCGACCCGGGGATCGCGCAGGATGCGCTCGACCGCGCTGGACGAAACGAGCAGTGTCTGGAAGCAGCCCTGTGGAAAGCCGCCGCGGGTTATCACGTCGGAGAGGTACAGCGCCGACTGCGGCACGTTGGAGGCGTGCTTGAGGATGCCGACGTTGCCGGCCATCAGGGCAGGCGCGGCAAACCGGACCGCCTGCCAGAGCGGGAAGTTCCACGGCATGACGGCCAGCACCACCCCGAGGGGCTGGTACCGGATATACGCCTTGGACGCACCGACCTTCGACGCCTCGGCGGGCTCGTCGGCCAGCAGCTTCTCGGCGTTCTCGGCATAGTATCGAAAACCCTTGGCGCACTTGAGCGCTTCAGCCTTGGCCGACGCAAGGGTTTTACCCATCTCCAGGGTCATCATGGCTGCGGTCTGGTCCGCCTCCGCCTCAAGCAGGTCAGCGGTGGCGTTCGCCCACTCGGCACGCTGGGCGAAGGTCGTCGAATGCCGGTAGTCGAGAAACCGCTCGTGGGCCCGCGCGATCGCGGCGTCGACTTCATCGTCGGTCGCGGGGGTGAAGGTTTTAACCGTTTCGCCGGTGGCCGGGTTGATCGTGGCGATGGACACGCTGGCCTCCTTGATCTGCGTCCGTCGGGGTAACTGCAAAACGTCAGACTCCAGCCTGCCACTATCGTGGCCCGGGGAGGTGACGGATGAGTACAGCTGCGCAACTAATAGTGAAATGCCTAGAAAACGAGGGCGTTGAGGTGGTCTTCGGACTGCCGGGAGAGGAGAACATCCGCTTGGTGCAGGCGCTGGCCTCGTCCAACATCCGCTATGTGCTGACCCGACACGAGCAGGGCGCGTCGTTCATGGCCGAGATGTACGGCCGGGTCACCGGCCGGGCGGCGGTGGTGTCGGCCACCTTGGGGCCCGGCGCGATCAACATGCAACTGGGCGTCGCCGACGCCACCACCAACAGCACCCCGTTGGTTGCGATCTCTGCTCAGGTCGGTCAGGACCGCGAGTACAAAGAGTCGCACCAGTACGTCGACCTGGTGTCGATGTATGCCCCGATCACCCGGTGGGCGGCCGATATCCCGAACGCGCGGGCCATACCGGAGATGGTCCGCAAAGCGTTCAAGGTCGCCGAGACCGAACGACCGGCAGCGGTGTATTTGGCGGTGCCCGAGAACATCGACGCCGACGAAGCCGACTACGACTTGACGCCGTTGCCACGCAACGTGGTTCGCGCCGATGCGCCGGCCTTCCGTCAGGTGGCCCGCGCGGTCGACGTTCTGCGCGAGGCCAAGCGGCCGGTGGTGCTGGCCGGTCACGGCGCCGCCCGTGCCGATGCGACCGACGCCTTGGTGCGGTTCTCCGAGCAATTCGACATCCCGGTGGCCAACACGTTTCACGGCAAAGGCGTCATGCCCGACGACCACCCCAACAGCATCGGCACGTTGGGCTTCATGCGGCACGACTACGTCAACTTCGGGTTCGACAACGCCGACGTCGTCATTGCCGTCGGTTACGAGCTGCAGGAGTTCGACCCCGTCCGGATCAACCCCAAGGCCGACAAGAAGATCATCCATATCCATCGATTCCCGGCCGAGGTCGACGCCCACTACTCAGTCGACGTCGGGATCATCGGCGACATCAGCGCATCGCTCGACGCGCTCACCGAGGCGCTCGACGACCATACCTTCGAGGCGGATCCTGAGATACCCGGCTCCGGTTTGCTTGACGAGGAAATCGCTCGAGGACAACAGGATTCGCGATACCCACTGGCACCCGCGCGGGTAGTCACCGACACCCGCGCCGCCCTGGACCGCACCGATATCGTCCTGGTCGACACGGGTGCCACCAAGATGTGGATGGCCCGGCTCTACCCCACCTACGAACGCAACACCTGCTTGATCTCAAATGGCCTGTCCACCATGAGTTTCGCGTTACCCGGAGCTCTCGGGGTCAAGTTGGCACGGCCCGAGTCGAAGGTGCTTGCCGTGGCCGGCGACGGAGCGTTCTTGATGAACTCTCAGGAGATCGAAACCGCCGTCCGGGAGCGGATACCACTGGTGGTCTTGATTTGGGAGGATGGCGGTTACGGCCTCATCGAGTGGAAAATGGATCTCGAGCTCGGCGAGCACCACTACGTGCGGTTCAGCAACCCGGACATCGTCGCGTACGCAGAAAGCTTCGGCGCCAAGGGCTATCGAATCAATAGCGCCGAGGAGCTGTTACCCACGTTGAAGGCTGCGCTCGACGACGACGGCGTCTCGCTGATCTGCTGCCCGGTCGACTACTCGGAGAATCTGCGGTTGACCGACCGACTCGGCGAGCTCGACGAGACGCTCTAGCGGTCACCGCAGCACCGCGGCCCCGAACCACTCGCACAAAATCAGCGCGACTTCGACGTCGATGCGGTCGTCGCTGATCGGGCGGCCGCGGCGTTCCACCGCGCGGTGCACGCGGTACTTCACCGAGTTGATGTGGAGATGGAGCTCTTCGGCTGCCGCCTTGTTGCTTGAGCCGGCGCGCAAAAACACCCGCAGCGTTTCACGAAGGCGTTGGTCGCTCTCGGTGGGAGACGATAGCGGTCCGAGCACCTCGGCGACCCATGCCGAAGCGGCTTCCAGGTTGTTGCCCACCAGCGCCGCAACCGCGAGGCCGGGATCGCTGGCGGCGATGAATCGGGGAACGTTCCCGCCGGACGCAATCGCCACGCTGCGCGCGTCGCGGGCCTGCTGATGTGAGCGACGGAAGCCGTCGACCCCCGGCAGCGGGTTCCCGGCGGCGATCCATGGCGCATCGGTTGCGGTTTCGGCAAAGGCACGAATCCGTCCTAGCGCGTCCGGTGCTGCGCGGGGTGATAACGGAATCCATGCCCATCCGGTTACGTGGTCGATGGAGATGAACAACGGACTCTCAGCGGCACCAATCGATTCAGCGACCTTGTGTACAAAGCGCTCCATCGATCTCAATTCGTCGCCACGGTCAGACTCGGGACACCAGATGATGAACGCGATGTGGATTCGTCTGAGCGGGTAGCGGATTGCGGCGATCACCGCATCGATATCAACATCGCCGCCAGCAATCAGGTCGCGAACACGTAATGCGCGCATCGTGTTTCGATTACCTAGCCAGCGATCGCGCTCATCCTGGTAGATGACAATCACCAGTTGCGAGATCCGGTCGATGTAATCGAACGAGACTTCCGCGATGAGCTCGTACACGCCTAGGCTCAGTTTCGGATCCAGTCCCGATCCGCGTATCTCCTCGAGCGCGGTCTTCAACACCGTTTGGTGGCCCAACCGGTAGGCGCGCACCAGCGCATTCGTTGACACCTCGCGCTGTGCCAAGCGCCGGGCGTACTCCACTGCGGCCGCGGGCGGCTCGATGTGCTTGATGGGGATGCGGTGGCGAATCGCCGAGAAAAACGTGTCGATGTTGCTGGCGACGGTGTCGCGTAGCAGCTGCAGCAACAGCGTATCCCCGCGCAGTTCTGCGATCTCGGTGACCAGCAATTCCTGAGTTGACCGCGTTATGTCCTCGACCTGGTCTTCCAGGCTGCTGACGATCGTTGCCGCAGCTTTGGCAATGACCCCGTCGTCCGCGCCTGCTCCCGGCTGTCGCGCCGCCGGATTTTCGCCCGACACCACGCGCCCATCAGATCACGGCAGGCCACGCCTGTCACTGCGTTCGGAGCCAACAATCAGGGCCGGGGATTGGACGTGCCCGCAGCCTCACCGGGACTGCCCTGCTCTGGGTGGTTGCTTGTCCTGCGGGGACGACGGTCCGCCAGTAGTTGGTCCGCCGGGGACGTCGCCGCGCCGAGCTGAACTCCTTAGCGTTTGAAGGGACCCGCCGTCGGATTTCTGGCAGATGAGCTGATTGAAATTCCATTGCGAAGTCCCGGTCAAATCGATGAATTGCTACCCGTCGCCTACGCGCAGAACAGGAGAAATACGATGGTCTACCTGACCCTTACCGCGATGCTCATGCTGGTACTTTGGCCGTTACTGCTGCCGGCAGTGATCCATGGATCCCACGCTGTCGTTACATCGCGGCGGAAGTCGCAACTCTTCGGGACGACTGATCGCCGGCAGCTGCTACCTGTCAGTCGCGCTGCCTGATACCCGACGGCACTATCCCAGTCATCCCGGCGCGTCAATCGGGAGATCATCTGTTGCACAGTAATTTTGGATGCGATCACCCACGCGTCTGCGTGACCCGACGCAGCCGCCAGTTGACGTCAATCATTGTGGTCGAACCGTTTACCGTCAAGGCATCGGCGGCGCAGACTAAACATCTGCCAGCGAAACCATTGTCGCAGTTATACATAAGTTGAAGGAGAAATGATGACAACCATCGACCAAAAAGATCTCGACAGCGTTGACCTGGCCGACCCCACCGTGTGGGACGACGGGCCGCCTTATGACCTGTTCGCCCGGATGCAGCGCGAGGCGCCGGTTCACTTCAGCCCGCAGCACAACCTTCCGGACGAAGGCGGATTCTGGTCGATCACCCGCTACGACGACGTGCGTGCCATCAGCCGCGACCACCGAACCTTCTCCTCGGAACGGCGTGGCATCTTCCACATGGACGACATCGGCGTACCGCTGGATCTGCAACGACTGCAATTGATCTCAATGGATCCGCCGCGCCATGACCGACTCAAGGCACTGGTCATCAAGGAGTTCACCCCGGAGGCGGTCGGCACGCACGAAGGACACGTCAAGCAGATCATCAACCGTACCCTCGACAGCGTCGCCGACCGTGAACGATTCGACCTGGTCGCCGACGTCGCGCGGCCGATCCCGGCTCGGGTAATCGGTTCGCTGCTGGGCACCCCACCCGAGGACGACGCCACGCTGGTGCACTGGACGAACGTGTTCACCGCGTTCGAAGACCCGACAATCCGGGACCAATGGGCCGACACCATGGCGGTGGTCACCGAGATCACCGAGTACACCCAAAACCGGATTGCGCAGCGCGACGATTCCCGTGGCGGCAACCTGCTCACCGCCATGGTCGATGCCGAGGTCGAGGGCGACAAGCTCAACGAACTGGAAATAGCCACGTTCTTTGTCTTGCTGATGTCAGCCGGCAACGACTCGACGCGCGCCACCTACAGCGCGACGATGCTCGAGCTATTGCGCAACCCGGGACTGCGTCAGCAGGTGCGCGACCATCCCGAGCTGGTCGATGCGGTGGTGGAAGAGGGGTTGCGCTGTTTCCCCGCGTTCGCGTTCATGGCACGCGCCGCGGCCAAGGACACCGAGCTGCACGGCAAGACGATCAAGGAAAATGACCGCTTACTGCTGTGGTACATCGCCTCCAACCGCGACGAGAGCGTGTTCCCCAATCCGCACAAGTTCGACATCACCCGACCCGGACTGGCCGACCAGCATCAGGCCTTCGGTGGTCGGGGACGGCACTTCTGCCTGGGCGCCAACCTCGCCCGTCTCGAACTGAAGCTGTGGATCCAGCAGACGCTGGAGCGCTTCCCCGACCTGGAACTGGACGGCGACCCGACCCGGGTGCGGGCGCTGTTCCTCAACCAGTACAACGCGATCCCGGTGCGGAGAACGTCGTGACCCGCGCCGACGACGATGCAGAGCGAAGCGATGAGGAGGAGCGGTGCTGATGACCGTAGTTGAACAGTCGACCCGGGCCAGGCCCGCCTACCGTGAGGTGGAGGTGGACGTCGAAGTTCGGCGTCGGGAAACAGTGGCCGACGGTGTCGTCACGTTGACTCTCGCCGACCCCAGCGGCGCAGACCTGCCGGAGTGGGCGCCGGGTGCACATATCGATCTGCTCATGACACCGTCGCTGGTGCGTCAGTATTCGCTGTGCGGCGACACCGCCAACCGCGCCGAGTGGCAGGTCGGAGTGCTGCTCGACCCGAACAGTCGCGGCGGGTCTCAGTTTGTGCACGACAAGCTGCACGAAGGTGCCGCCGTGCGAGTTCGCGGTCCGCGCAACCACTTCCCACTGCTGGGGTCCCCGCGGTACCTGTTCATCGCAGGCGGCATCGGGATCACCCCAATGATGCCGATGATCGCGGCGGCTGCGGCGGCCGGTGCCGACTGGCATCTGCTTTACGGTGGGAGAACGCGGTCGTCGATGGCCTTTGTCGACGAGTTTGACCGCCACGGCGACCGCGTCGCCGTCTGCGCTCGGGACGCCGAGGCGAACTTTCGGGCGAACCTTGGCTCACTGCTATCCGAGCCCGCCGAGAACACGCTGGTGTATTGCTGTGGGCCGGAAGGGCTGCTGACCGCGGTTGAGCAGGCCTGCGAGACCTGGCCCGAGGGCAGCTTGCACATCGAACGATTCTCGGCGAAAGAACTCGAACCGCCGTCACCGGAGGCGCTGGACACTTTTGAAATCGAATGTCAGCGGTCCGGGCTGACTTTGACGGTGCCGCTGGACAAGACGGTCTACCAGGTATGCGAAGACGCGGGCGTCGACGTGCTCGGCTCCTGTATGGAAGGTGTATGTGGCACTTGCGAATGCGACGTGCTGGAGGGCGAGCCCGATCACCGGGACTCGGTTCTCAACGACGCTGAGAAGGCCAGAAACGACGTCATGATGATCTGCGTTTCGCGCTCCCGCTCGGAAAGGCTGGTGCTCGACTTATGAGATCCAACTACCCCTTCAACTGCTGGTATGTGGCCGCGACGAGCGACGAGGTCGGTCAAGGTCTGCTTGCCCGCCGACTGCTGGATAAGCCGGTGGTCCTGTACCGCCGCAGCTCGGGTGAGGTCGTGGCGATGGAGGACCGCTGCATCCACCGGGCCTACCCACTGTCGCGAGGCCGGCGCGACGGGGATCAGGTGATCTGCGGCTACCACGGTTTCGCCTACGACTCCGACGGCTGCCTTGTCAACGTGCCATCGCAGGACAACGTGCCACCCGGTGCCCGGGTGCGCACCTACCCGACCCACGAGCAGTCACCGTTCGTGTGGATCTGGCTTGGCGACCCCGGCCTGGCCGTGCTGCGCCCGCCGCCGCGAGTGCCGTGGTACGCGGATGGGACGGAGTGGGGGAGCACCACCGAGGTGTTGCGCGTCGAGGCCAACTACCTGTTGCTGCACGAGCACTACCTCGACCTCACCGATGTGTTCGTGATGCACCCGGAGGTCGTGCCGCCGGACATCGAGGTGCTGCCACAGCTTGACGAGGTCGAAGTTTCCGAACGGTCGGTGTCGTACTCGCGGACGACGCCTCCCAGCAGGCTCGCGCCGTGGGAGGCCGAAGTCACCGGCCTTCCCGCCGACACCGCGGGCAGCCGGCGTGAGGAAGGAACCTTCGTCTCGCCGGCACTGCATGTGCAGCATTACGTCATTGCTCCCGAGGTCGGAAAAGCCCACGAGCTCTTGCGGATTCAGGGATTCACTCCCGAATCCGCTGGGGCGACACACGTCTTCTTGCAGATGGCCCGCCACTTTGCAACCGACAACGCCGGCGTCGGCCAGTTTCTCGGCACGATGTTTCACGAATGGGCGCTGCGGGACGCGGTTGTGCTGGAGACGATTCAGCGCCGCTTAGGCGAAGAGACCGTGCCGCGGCGCGACATTAACGTCAAGGCCGACCGTGCCGCGGTCCGAGCGCGCCGCATCGCCATGGAGATGGTCGACGAGGAAACCGGGCGCTTCGCTTTGAACCGGATCATGGTGACGCGATGACCACACTCGCCGGAGACAGCGTTCTGCTCAAAGAATTGGCAAGTCAGGTGGAAGCCGCTGACACGGCTTCCCGCGTCGAGGTCATCAACGCGATGACCGGCCAGTCGCTCGGGGATGTTGCACGCTGCACAGCTGATGACGTGGCTGCCGCCGCGCAGCGTGCCCGCGCGATACAGCCGGCATGGGCCGCGCGGCCGATCCGGGACCGCGCGGCCGTGCTGCTGCGCTTTCACGATCTGGTGCTGCAACACCAGGACGAAGTTCTCGACCTGATCCAGCTGGAAAACGGCAAAGCGCGCCGACACGCCTTCGAGGAGGTCCTCGACGTCTGCTTGACTGCCCGTTACTACGCGAACACGGCAGCTGAGTATCTGGGTCCCAAACGGCGACAAGGTGTGCAGTTGATGCTCACTCAGGTGACCGAACTTCATCACCCCAAGGGCCTGGTCGGCATCATCTCGCCGTGGAACTATCCGCTGACGCTGGGCATCAGCGACGCCCTTCCGGCGATTATCGCCGGCAACGCGGTACTGACCAAACCCGATCAACAGACACCGTTTTCGGCGTTGTGGGCGGTGCGCCTTCTCGAGGAGGCGGGTCTGCCGCCTGGCTTAATCCAGGTCGTCACCGGATCCGGCGCGGAGCTGGGCACGCCGATCATCGAACAATCGGATTACCTCATGTTCACCGGTTCCACCGCCGTGGGACGCACCGTTGCCGCTCAGGCCGGTGAACGGCTCATCGATTGCTCGATGGAGTTGGGCGGCAAGAATGCGCTTCTGGTTCTCGATGACGCCGATGTCGGCAAGGCAGTGTCCGGCGCGGTGCGCGCCGCGTTCTCCAACGCCGGGCAGTTGTGTATTTCGGTCGAGCGGATCTATGTCCCGGCACCGCTGTGGGATGACTTCAGCACCCGCTACGCGGAGGCCGCAAAGGCAATGAAATTGTCTGCGGCACTGGACTATTCAGCAGACATGGGTTCGCTGATCTCCGACAAGCAGCTCAAGACGGTCAGCGACCACGTCGACGACGCGGTGGGCAAGGGCGCCACCGTGCTGGCAGGCGGAAAGCCGCGGCCCGACATCGGCCCGCACTTCTACGAGCCCACCATCCTTTCCGGGGTTCGCGAGAACATGGCAGCGTTCGCTGACGAAACGTTTGGGCCCGTCGTCTCGCTGTACCGCGTCGACACCGAGGAGGAGGCGATCGAAAAGGCCAATGACAGCGACTACGGCCTCAACTTCAGTGTCTGGACGTCCGATCCGAAGCGCGGCCGTCAGGTCGCGGCCCGCCTTCAGGCCGGTACCGTTAACGTCAACGAGGCCTACGCGGCGGCCTGGGGATCGGTCGACGCCCCGATGGGTGGCATGAAGGCCTCTGGCCTCGGACGCCGCCATGGCGAACACGGCATCCTGAAATACACTGAGCCGCAGACGATTGCGGTCGAGCGTCTGCTGCCGGTTGGTGCGCCGACCTGGCTCAACCCCGGCCGTTACGCGCGGATCATGTCGACGGGGCTGCGCGTCCTCAAGCGAACGCCCGGCGTCAAGTAGGAGAACATGTGATGTCTGACCAATTCGACTACGACGTCGTGGTAATCGGATCGGGCTTCGGCGGGTCGGTGGCAGCCCTGCGACTGACCGAAAAAGGTCATGCTGTCGGAGTTTTAGAAGCAGGGCGACGATTCACCGATGACGAGCTGCCCAAGACCAACTGGCAGGTGCGCAAGTTCTTCTGGGCGCCAAGGCTGGGGTGCACCGGGATCCAGCGGATTCACCTGCTGCCGGACGTACTTGTCCTTGCCGGTGCTGGTGTCGGCGGTGGTTCGCTGGTGTATGCCAACACGCTGTATGAGCCGAAATCGGATGCGTTCTATCGTGATCCACACTGGGCAGACGTCACCGACTGGAAAGCCGAACTGGCGCCGTTCTACGACCAAGCCAAACGCATGCTCGGGGTGGTGCGGAACCCGACGGTGACGCCGTCGGACCGGGTGCTGCTCACCGTCGCCGAGCAGATGGGGGTGAAGGACAGCTTCGGCATGACCCCGGTGGGCGTGTTCTTCGGACCGGGTGAGACCAAGACGCCCGGTGTCGAGGTTGATGACCCTTTTTTCGGCGGCATGGGTCCGCGCCGTCGAGGTTGCCTGGAGTGCGGCGAATGCATGACCGGATGCCGGCACAACGCGAAGAATACGCTAGTGAAGAACTACCTCTACATTGCCGAGCGAGCCGGCGCGCAGATTCACGAGCTGACAACGGTCACCGCCGTGCGGCCGCTCGAGCGCGGTTACGCGGTGGACACGGTACGCACCGGATCGTGGCGTTCGAAAAGCAGCGCTGCCACGATTACCGCTGAACAGGTCGTGTTCGCCGCCGGAACGTGGGGAACCCAGCAGCTACTGCACCGCATGAAAGCCGATCGCATCTTGCCGCAGTTGTCGGATCGTCTGGGTGAGCTCACTCGCACCAACTCGGAGGCATTGTGCACGGCCAGCGGAAAACTGCACCGCCGCAGAAGCGCTGACTTCCACACCGGGATTGCGATCACGTCATCGATCCATCCCGACGAGAAAACTCATATCGAACCGGTCCGCTACGGCAAGGGGTCCAACTCGATGGCGCTGCTAACCACCGTAATGACCGACGGTGGTGGAAGAATGCCACGCTGGCTGAAGTGGTTGGGCCAGGTGCTGCGCCATCCTGCTCAGGCGGTCTCGCTGTATGCGGGACTGCGAAACTGGTCCGAGCGCACCGTGATCGCGTTGGTCATGCAAACCGAGGACAACTCGCTCACGCTGTTCCCCAAGCGCGGTCGTCTCGGGCGTATCAAGTTGTCGTCGCGGCAAGGCCACGGGGTGCCGAACCCGACTTGGATACCGGCGGCCAACGAGGCGGTACGTCGGATGGCTCGCGAGATCGACGGCATGCCCTACAGCAGCATCGGCGAGATTCTCGACATCCCCATGACCGCACACTTTTTAGGCGGATGTGTGATTGGAGACTCGGCGCAACGTGGCGTCATCGACCCCTACCACCGGGTGTTCGGACACCCGGGTCTGCACATCTTCGATGGTTCGGCCATCTCGGCGAACATCGGAGTGAACCCGTCGCTGACCATTACTGCGCAAGCGGAACGTGCCGCTGCCTTCTGGCCGAATAAGGGAGAACGCGACAACCGCCCTGCCCTCGGCGCCGGTTATCAACGAATGCGGCGGGTTGAACCGCTTAAGCCGGTCGTTCCTGCGCATGCACCGGCGGCGTTGCGGCTCAACTGATTCGCAGAAGCGATACCGTCCCGCTCACTTCAGCGACACTCAGTCAGGCGGTGGCGAGGTCACTTTCGCCAGCGAAATCGGTCGCAGGTAGCCGCCTTCCAGTGTGCGATGCCACCACGCGTGATCACGCCGCAATTCAGCGGCGGTCGTGAAGCGATACCGGTACAGCTGGGCGCGTACATAACGTGGCGGAGAATTTGGGAAAGGATTATGGCGGAGCAAACGCACGGTCGCCGGATCATTCTGCAAGAGCCGCACCATGAATGGTCGAAGCCACGGGTAGGCGTACTGCGGCGAGATGGCCGCAAACCACATCAGCCAGTCCAGCCGCAGATGATACGGCGCCCACTGCGCCGGCACCCGGTGTACCGCGCCGGGCTTGCCCTTGAACTCGTATTCCTTCCACACCGTCTGATTGGTGAGGTGCGGCTCGTCGGTACCTTCGATCACCACCTCCCGGCGGGTTCGGCCGATGGTGCCGAATGCCCCGTATGTGTTGATCAGGTGATACCGATTGAACGACATGTTCATCCGCTGACGCCGCGAGATCATGTTGCGCACCGGCCAATAGGTCAGAATCGCGGTCAGCACCGAGAACACGATCACCAGGCCGGCGAACCACCGCGGAGCTTCGGCCAGCGCCGGCTGCTTGGGGATGGGCAGTACCGCTGCCGCCGTCGACGCGTCGATCGCGCTGCAGCCCAGCAGGATCGTCAACCAGTTGAGCCAGGCGAAGTTACCGGATACCACCAGCCACAGCTGGGTGATGACGACGATCGCTCCGGCGATGCTGGCCACCGGCTGCGGGGCGAACAATCCGAATGGGACGACGAGCTGCGCGAAATGGTTGCCGGCGACTTCTACCCGATGCAGGGGCTTGGGTAGGTGATGGAAGAACCAGCTCAGCGGCCCCGGCATCGGCTGGGTCTCGTGGTGGTAGTACAGGCAGGTCAGGTCACGCCAACACGAATCACCGCGCAGCTTGATCAGCCCCGCACCGAACTCGAGCCGGAACAGCAGCAAGCGCGCAAGCCACATCGCCAGCACCGGTGGCGCCACCCGGTCATTGCCCAGGAAGATTGCCAGAAACCCGGTCTCCAGCAGTAGCGACTCCCAGCCAAACGAGTACCACGTCTGCCCGACGTTGACGATCGACAGATATAGGAACCAGAGCAGCACCCACAGCAACACCGCGGCCCACAGCGGCACGACGCCCGCCAAGCCAACGGCCATCGCCGCCGACAGCAGCGCGCCCAACCAGGCGACCGCGGCAAAGAACCGATCCGAGTAGTGGAACTGGAAAATGCTTGGCGCTTGCCGGAAGGATTGCCGAGCTAGATAGTGCGGCACCGGGAGTAGCCCGCGCTGGCCGATCAGCGCCCGGAACTGTCGTGCGGCCGCAACGAACGCGAAGGCGTAAACGACCGCGATGCCACGCTCCAGTATCAGTCTGCTCAACCAATACTCGGGTGCGCTGAACCATCCCATGTCCGTAACTCCTCGGACGGCGGACGCCTGTACTCATCCTGCCGGGTAGACATCCGGCCCGGGTGGCTTCGGTGCCCTTCAGGAATCGGCTTTGAGGACCACCGGAACTCGTATGTCGTCTCGGGCGAGCTCACCTGGAAAGCACGGGGACACTCCAGTGATCGTCGGTGGATATCCGCTGGGGTTAGCCGCGACGATTTGCAGACTGTACCCGTCCGGCGCATAACCGAATCGGTTCGGTTTCCGAAAGCCGTCGCGTTCGAGCACGTGCCAGCCCCAGTCCTTCCAGATTGCACCGGCCTTCACAATCATCGCATCCACATCGGTTCCGGTCGGAAAGAGCGCGTCGCGGATATCGGAAAATTCGTTCGGCGGGATACCGGTCGGCTCGTCATTACACGGCGTATTGCCCGAGCCCGCGTAGCGGGAGCGGTCGAAAACCGTTCCAGCAGGCAAGGCTTGGAGCGTCTTCTTCAGGTACCCGAGCACGGTGTCTTGGGCTTGTTGCTGGCTGGTTGGCACGACGGGTCGCACCTTCCAACCCAGCGGCGGTGGCGGGGCAGATGTCATCGATGGTCCTCCAGGGATCGTGGTTCTTGACGGTGTGGGAGCCGGGCCGTGATGGGCGCAGGCCGCGAAGAGCGCAATCACCACAACGACGCCTGCGAGACCGGCTCTAGAGCGGGT
>Ga0335075_10004866_pt1 | contig 20919 bp, 20 predicted proteins | sample Lox_Sample_24_FD_206723 | JGI IMG/M metagenome (GOLD analysis project Ga0335075, IMG submission 206723) | Soil microbial communities from Loxahatchee National Wildlife Refuge, Florida, United States - Lox_Sample_2.4 | ecosystem: Environmental > Terrestrial > Soil > Wetlands | place: USA...
ACGAAGAACGTCGCCCCGAACAACGTGTCCGGTCGCGTCGTGAAGACCGAATAGTCGATCGCGAGCTCGTCGCATCTGAAGACGACCTCGGCGCCCTCGCTGCGCCCGATCCAGTTGCGCTGCATCGCCTTGACGTGCTCGGGCCAATCGATCGTCTCGAGGTCGTCGAGCAGCCGGTCGGCGTAGTCGGTGATCCGGAAGAACCACTGCTCGAGCTGGCGCACCTCGACCAGCGCGCCGCACCTCTCGCAGCGGCCGTCGATCACCTGCTCGTTGGCCAGCACCGTCTGGTCGTTCGGGCACCACTTGACCGCCGCGGTCTTCCGGTACGCCAGGTCGCGCTTGAACAGCTGCAGGAAGATCCACTGCGTCCAGCGGTAGTACGACGGCTCGTGCGTGGCCAGCTCCCGGCTCCAGTCGATCGAGATGCCCCAACGGTGAAACGCCTCCCGGAACGTGGCGATCGACTGGTTCGTCGCGTCGCGAGGGTGGACGCCGGTCTTGATCGCGTTGTTCTCCGCCGGCAGCCCGAACGCGTCGTAGCCCATCGGGTGCAGCACGCGCTGACCGATGCGCCGGTGAAAGTGGGCGATCGCGTCGCCGAGCGAATAGTTCTTCAGGTGCCCGATGTGCGGCTCACCGCTCGGGTACGGGAGCATTTCGAGCACGTAGGACGTCTCCCGTCCCTCGTGCTCGTCGGGGTCGTTGGAGACCTCCCAGGTGCGCTCGCGCGCCCAGATCTCCTGCCACTTCGGCTCTATCTGCTTGGGGTCGTAACGTCGCTCAGCCACTCCGACAGGAGGTTACTTCGAGCGGGCCCGGCCGCGGTCCCTGCGGACGTCGCCTGCCGGGTCCCCGGGGCGGCCCCTCTACCATCCGCGCGTGGCCGAGAACGCCGGGCCCGGACCGAGCGATCCTGAGGCGCCGCCGTCAGGCGCGGCCGAGCGTCCTGCGGCGCCGCGGTCAGGCGCCACCGGAGGTCGTCCTGAGACGCCGCGGTCAGGGGCGCGCCGCCCGAGCGCGGCCGTCGCCGCCGAGCGCGTCGCGGCGATCGTGGCGGCGGCCGAGGATGCAGCCGAGAAGCTCCGGCTCGACGCCGAGCAGCGCTCCCGTGACCGGATCGCCGAAGCGCAGCGCGCCGCCGACAACCGCGTCACCGCGGCCGAGGACGAGGCAGCCGAGATCCTGACGATGGCCCAGGCCGAAGCCACCCGCCTGCGCGAGTCCGGCCAGGCCGACGCCGAGGCGGCGAAGTCGGCCGCCACCAACGAGGCGCTCGGGATCGTGGCCCGGGCGGAGGAGAGCGCCGGCGAGATCGTCGGCGAGGCGCGGCAGGCGGCCGATCAGACCCGCGCCGAGTCCGAGCAGCGAGCCCGTTCGCTGCTGGACGACGCGCGCGCCACCGCCGACGGCGTCCGCTCGGAGGGCTTGGAGCTCGTCTCGAACCTGCGTGAGATGAGCAACTCGCTGCGCTCGAATGCAGAGCGCCTGTTGGGCGATGTCCAGCGGGTGCACTCGCGACTGGTGGCGCAAATCGAGCGGGTGGAGCGGGCGACGGGCAGTGCCTCCGGGGCCCGAGCCGCCAGTGGCGGATCGCGGAGTGCCGGCGCCGATAGCGGATCGCGGAGTGCCGGCGTCGGCGGTCGCCGAGCCGCGGCCCGTGACGCGTCGGCGGGCGACGGCGAGCAGCCGCCCTCGTCGCTCGACGACGGGCTCGACGTCCCGGAGTTCATCCCGCCCGGTTAGCCGCCAGGCGGAGCCGTTTGACCTGCATTCCCTGGTCTTTCCGTCCGATGCTCATGCGAACATACGTTCGTTATGAACTCGAACGACAAAGGCGCCATCGCCGAGCAAGCGATCGTGCTTGCAGCGACGAAGCTGGGCATACCGGTTCTGCGGCCTGTCGCAGAACATGGCCGGACCGATCTCGCGCTCGAGATCGGCAGGGATCTCTGGCGGGTCCAGGTGAAGTGGGGTCGCCTAAGTCCCACGCGAGACGTCGTAATCGTCTCGGTCTGTACGTCGCGTTGCACTCCGCACGGACACATTCGCACCACGTACAGCGAACACGAAGTTGACCTGTTTGCGGTCTACTGCGGCGAGCTTGATCGCTGTTTTCTGCTGCCCGCGCAGCTGTTGGCGAACAAAACGTGCATCTACCTTCGCCTGACGGCCCCGCGCAACGGTCAGCAGTCATGCATTAACCTTGCGGACAGGTTCATATTCGATGGGGCTGTAGCTCAGTTGGCTAGAGCGACGCGCTGGCAGCGCGTAGGTCAGGGGTTCGAGTCCCCTCAGCTCCACTTTGCGCAAGCCGACAGCCCGCCTCAGTCAGGGTCGCACAACGCGCCGGTAAAGATCAACGCAGACGCGTTCCGCAACCGCCTTGGCTACTGGATCGATCGTGTGGTCACCGGCGACTCGTTGCTGGTGAGCAGAAGGGGAAAGCTGGTCATGCGTGTCGAGCCGCCGGTCAGCTGACGGACGCCGGCTTCGGCTTGCTGACCGCCCCGGCGCCACCGGCGGCTTGGTCGTTGCGGGCGGTGTCCCTGCGGACGGTGTCCCCGCGGGCAGTCTCCTCGCGGGCGGTGTCGCGGCGGACCGCCTTCCCTCGAGCCCTCCCCCGCGGGAGCGCGAGCGCGCACGCGAGCCCGGGGATTGGCAGCGCCGCGATCACCAGCATCACGGTGGTCAGGCCCGCGGCATCGGCGAGCAACCCGAGAAGCGCGGAGGTGACGCCACCCACGCCGATCGCGGCACCCAGCGTGACGCCGGCAGCGATCCCGATGCGGTTGGGCAGGAACTCCTGGCCGAGCACCACGGTGATCGAGAAGTTGCCGATGATGAAGAAGCCGACCAGCGCCAGCAGCACGAACCCGAAGACCTGGCCGCTGACGAGCACGAGCAGGATCAATGGCGGGAGCACGGCCATGCATCCCACGAGGATCGGCCGGCGCCCGATGCGATCGGCCAGCCGCCCTCCCACCAGCGTCCCCACTGCACCCGAGACGAGCAGCACGGTCAGAGCAGCGTTGGCTTGGCCGGTACTGGCGCCGAAGTGGGAGATGAAGTAGGACGGGATGAACGCCTGCAGCCCGAAGTAGGCGCCGGACCGAAACGCGGCGACGCCGGCGACCAGCGAGAACGGTCGCCACCGATCCGGTCGCGGCGACGCCGGACTGGGCGATGAGCGATTTGCCCGCGCGCCCGGAGCGTCCGGCCGGAACGACAGCAGGTGCGGCAAGCTCGCCGTAATCGACGCGGCGACCACCAGGTAGGGAACGATCAGCCACGGCGTGGCGTGCAACCCGAGCAGGAGCACCACTGGCGTGACGAGCACCGGCCCGAGCGCGAAGCCGACGTTGCCTCCCACCGAAAACAGGCTCATCCCGCTGGCGCGGCGATGACCCGATACATAGTTGGCGTAGCGCGCGGCCTCAGGGTGATAGGCGCCGACGCCCACGCCGGCCAGCGCGACGGCCGCGAACGTGAGCGGGTAGGACGGCATCAGCCCGGACAGCCCGATCCCGATGCCCGCGATCAGCACGCCGCCGGGCAGCAGCCACGGCAAAGAACGGCGATCGGCGTAGTGGCCGAACACGGGCTGGATCAGCGACGAGGTGATCGTCATCGCCAGCAAGAGCGCCGCGGCCGCCGCGTAGCTGTAGTGGCGGTGGTGGATCAGGAACGGGATCAGCGCCGGCACCGCTCCCTGCGCCATGTCCACGCACGCGTGGCCGCAGGCCAGGATTCCGATCCCGCGCCGGTCCACCCGGTCCGGGCGCGCTGGAAGCGTGACCGGACGGACACTCACGCCGCCACACCGTCGAGCAGGAGCGACACCAGCTGGTCGCGGACCTGGTCGGGCGCCCACCGGTGGCCGGTTCGCATGTGGCGGTACGTCCAGCCCGTTGCGTTGAACAGGAGCGTGGCCATCTCGGTCGGGTCATCCGCGCGCAGCGTGCCGTCGGCGATCCCGTCCTCGAGGATGCGTCGAAGCGCGTCCGTGAACGTCACTCGCGTGAGCACCGGACCCTCCCCCTCCTCGTGGAAGACGAACGCGCTCGCCCGCCCCAGCGCCTCGAGCAGCCCCAGGTAGCGTTCGTTGACCCCGCACAACGCGCTCAGAGCTGCCCGCAGGCGCTCCCGCGGTGGCGCCGAGGACACGAGCGCCGGCAGGATCGCCTCGCGGTACTCGTCCTCCAGCACACCGGCGAGCTGCGCGAGCAGGACGTCCTTGCTGATCCCGCGCCGGTGAAGCGTCATCCGCGACATGCCCAGCGCGTCGGCCAGATCCTCGACGGTGACGTCCCGCCAGTCACGATCACGCAGGCGCTCGCGGACCCGGTCCAGGCGCGCCGGGTCAAGGGATACCTGCGTCTCAGTCACGTTACATGACTGTATCAGAACTGCTATGCCACCCGGCTACCCTCTAGCCGCGATCCTGCTTAGCCGCCTCGAGCGCCGCCGGCGGATCCATCGCCCCGCCCTGCCGGAGCAACTCGAGCGCGCGGTCGGCGAGCTCGGCTGCCTCCGCTCCACCCAGCGACTCGTCCCGCAGCGCCAGCGCGACCAGCACCTGCCGCAGCTGCTCGGGGCTCTCGAGGTCGGGCGGAGGACCCGCGGGCGGCAGATCGCGCACGCTCGCCAGCAGCCGGGACGGCCCCCCGCCACCCCCGAACAACCGCCCGGGGGCCTTGTCGGGGATCGTCGCGACGATCGCACCCGTCGCCGGGTTGATCAGCGCCACCTTGCTGCGCAACCCGGCGCGCTCGAGCGCCAGCCGATAGCCGGACAGCCGCAGGTACCCGAGCTGAGCCGCGAGCTGCACGAAGGCAGACGCCTCGGCCTGATCCTTCAGCCGCGACTGGTGAAGCGAGATCTGGGTGCCGGCGTCGGGCAGCGACGGGTCGGGCTCGGGCGCGACGAGCAGGAACGCGTGGGCGCCAAGCCGCCCGGCCCCAACGCCACCCACGTCGACCAAGAGCTGATAGCCACCCAGCCCGAGCGCGCCGACGATCCCAGGCGGAAGCGGGTGTGCGGTGAGATGTCCCGGCGCGAAGCTCACGGAGTCGGCCGCGTCAGTTGTCGAGCAGGCCGCCGACGATATTGCCGAGCAGCCCGCCACCGCCCTGCTGACGCTGGGCGTTCCCGCCGGCGCCCTCCTCCACCGGCGGATGCAGGTACGCGCTCTGCAGGCCGACCCGGCCCGGTCCGGTGAAGCGGTTGAAGACCAGGTTGCCGGCGCCGCTCATGAAGCCCGTTTTGAATCCGTAGACCTCCTGGGACATTTGCACCGAGTGGTCCCGGAACAGCCAGCCGCCGGGCTCGATGTCGATCGACTCCCCCGGGTCGAGGTTCTTCTCGAACACGTTGCCGTAGCCGTGAACCCAGACCACTCCCTCTTGGTCGCCGGCGAGGAACTGGTCGACCCAGAAGCCGCCGCCGTAGAACATGTTCGCGAAGCCCTGCTGGCGGGAGTAGTCGTATTGCACGCCACCGGTCGCGGCCAGGAACTGGTGCTCGCGCACGACGATTCCCTGGCCGGGCTGCAGGTGAAGCGCGACCACGTGACCGGGGGCGTCGCGGCTAAAGGCGATCTCCCCGGCTGATTGGACCTCGAGCAGCAGCAGCGGCATCCCGCCGAGCACACGCCGCTTGAGCCCCTTGCCGAGCGGGTGCAGGCCGATCTGGAGCTGCGGATACTTCCACAGCAGCACGTGGTGCTCGAAGTACACGGGCACCTGCCCGTCGAGGGCCATGTGCAGCACGGGCACGAGCTCGCCCTCGAGCCGGTATCTGACTCCGGGCGCGGTCCCCTCCGGGATCGACGTCGGAAGAATCTGTGGGGCGGTCGGCATCGTGTCTCTCTCCGTTTCCGTGACGTAGGCGAGCAGCCGGTACAACTGCCCGGGCCAGCTGAGGCGCTACCGGCGCACGGACGCTATCGCGCGACCGGTGCCAGCGTGGATAATCGCACCCGCATGGCGACCATCTACGTCACCGGCCACCGCAATCCCGACGCTGACTCGATCGCGGCGGCGATCGGCTACGCCGAACTCAAGGGGCGGCTGGATTCGCGCAACGAGTACGTCCCGGTGCGCCTCGGCGAGGTCAACGCGCAGACCCGGTGGTTGATCGAGCGCAGCGGCGCCCCGGCCCCGCAGTTCATCCCCCACGTGATGGTCCGTGCCTGCGACGTGATGCAGTCGAGCTTCCCGCTGGTGAACGTCCAGGCGCCGATCCGGCACGCCGGCCTCGAGATGGCGCGCGCCGGGCTCGAGATCGTGCCCGTCGTCGACGACGACGGCGCTCTCGTCGGCGTGATGACCGAGCGCGCGCTCGCCCGCCGCTTCATCCGCGAGACGCGCGAGGCGTCGACGCTGCGCGACGCCCCGACCAAGGTCTCGGCCATCGTCGACGTGCTCGGAGCCAGGCTGCTGGCCGGCGAGGACAAGCCGCTCTCGGGCCGCGTGTGGGTCCATTCGATGGATGCAACCCGCAGCGGCGCCTCCCCCGGCGACGTCGTGGTCGTGGGCAACCGGTCAGACGCGCAGCGTCTGGCCATCGAGCGCGGGGCACAGCTGCTCGTGCTCTCCAACGACTCGGAGCCGAGCGACGAGATCCTCGCGCTGGCCCGCGAGCACGGCGTCGCGGTGATCGTCTCCCCGCTCGACAGCTACGTGTCGGGCCGGATGATCACCCTCGCTGCGCCGTGCGGCGCGCTGATGGAGCGCGACCCGCTCACCGCGACGAGCGAGTTCCTGGTCGATGAGATCTCCGAGCAGATCAAGGAGAGCTACTACGGCGCGGCGGTGGTGGTCGACCCCCAGCGGCATCCGATCGGGGTGGTCACGCGCTCGGACCTGGTGGCGCCGCCGCGCCGGCGCGTGCTGCTCGTCGACCACGCCGAGCAGGCGCAGAGCGTGTCCGGGGTGGACAAGGCCGAGATCGTCGAGATCCTCGACCATCACCACATCGGCTCGATCGAGACGCGGATCCCGGTCACCGCCACGTTCGACCCGGTCGGCTCGACCGCCACGCTGGTCGTCGAGCGCTTCCGCCAGAGCGGCATGGAGCCGACCCCCTCGACCGCGATGATGCTGCTCGGCGCGGTCATGTCAGACACGATCATCCTCAACTCGGCCACCACCACCGAGCGAGATCGCCGCGTCGTCGAGTATCTCCAGCGCGTGCTCGCGCTCGACGCCGGCGAGTACGGCCGCGAGATGTTCGAGGCCACCTCCGACGTGTCGGAGGTGAGCGCCGAGGAGATCATCTCGCGCGACGCCAAGCAGTACCACGCCTCGAGCGGCCAGCAGATCTGCATCGCCCAGATCGAGGTCGTCGGCAAGGCACTCATGGACCGCAAGGATGAGCTGCTCGCGGCGATGCGCAAGGCGCGCGAGAGCCGCGAGCTCGAGCTGTACGCGTTGATGGTCACCGACGTGCTGACGAAGGGAACGGACCTGCTAGTCGCCGGCGACGTTACCGGGGTGGCGCGGACGTTCGGAACCCAGGCGCACGACAGCCAGATCGAGCTGCCCGGGGTGATGAGCCGGAAAAAAGAGGTGGCTCCGAAGCTGCTTGCCGCGCTCTAGCGAAGCCCGCCGCGGACGAGAATTCGGGTCGGCCCACACGCCTCTCACAGCACGACGCTGAGCACCAGGCGCACTCCCAGCGCCAGCAGCCCGACCGCGAGCAGGCGCTGGATCACGGTGCCGCTCAGGCGCTGGGACAGGACGGCGCCGAGCTGCGCGCCGAACACCACCCCGACCGACAGCGCCGCCGCCCGCCGCAACCCGAGGCCGCCGTGGAACGTCCCGGTAACGACGTGGGTGAGCGTCGCCACCAACGCCATCCACGCGAGCACGAAGTGCGAGGTGGCGGTGGCCACATGAGTCGGGAAGCCGAGCACGGTCACGAGCAGCGGCACGTGGACGACGCCGCCGCCGATCCCCAGGAAACTCGAGACGAATCCGACACCGATGCTGCAAAGCGCGCCGAGCCGCACGTTGGCGTAGTACTGGTATTCCTTGCCGTCGCGGTCGACGATCGTGCGCAGCACGCCGCGACCGGGGTGCCCACCCGGCGGCTGCTTGCGCCCTCGCACCAGCCACCACGCGAGCGCGGTCAGCGCGACACCCATGATCACGTCGAACGCCGGGCGTTTGACCGAATTCGCGAGCAACACCCCCACCACCGCCCCCGGCAGCGTGCACAGCGCAAACACGATCCCCGACCGGTAGTCGATTCGTTTCTGGCGCGCGTAGGCGATCGAGCCCGAGCCGGCGTTGAAGAACACCACGATCAGGCTGATCGCCGTGATCAGAGACGGGCTCGATTTCGGGTACACGAGCAGGAGCACCGGCGTGAGGATGAAGCCGCCGCCCGCGCCAACGAGGGTGCCGAACACACCGACTCCGAAGCCGAGCAGGCCGAGGAGCACGGCGATCAGCGCCGTGAAGTGGGGCCTCACGACGACGGCGATCAGCGCCGTGAAGTGCGGGCTCCCTACCGCCTCCAGGCCCACCGCCATCCGCCTCCAGATAACTGCCGTTCACCGCGAGCACCGTCGGTCGGGGCGGCGGCGCGCGGCACGGGACTACGGCGACCCGGCTCCGACCGCTTGTGCGGGCGCCTCCCCCCACAGCTGCTCGAGCCGGTAGTACTCGCGCGCCTCCGGCACGAACACGTGCACGACGACGTCGAGGTAGTCCATCAGGATCCAGCGTGCCCCCGGGAGGCCCTCGACGCGCTCGGGCAACCGGCCGTGGGCGGACTTCATGCCCTCATGGATCGCGTCGTGGATCGCCTTCGTCTGCCGCTCGGTCCGGCCGGTGCAGATCACGAAGAAGTCGGTGTAGCCGATGATCGCGCGCAGGTCGAGCTGGACGATGTCGATCGCCTTGCGGTCGGCGGCGTAGTCGGCGATCGTGCCGGCCAGCGCCTCCGGGTCGAGCGTTTTGATTGCCAGATTCTGTGGACTCATTGGGATGCGCACCCAGCTTGTTTCATGTCAGTGAGCCTACCCCCGCGTAGAGATGGTGCCGATCGATGTAGCTGACGACCGGATCGGGGACGTAGTACCGGATCGATTCTCCAGCCCGTACCCGGTCGCGCAGCATGGTTGAGGAAATTGCGATCCGCGGCATGCGGAAGAACTGCGCCCGCTCACCACCACGGAGGACGCGCAACGCGTCCGCCACGGCGGCGCGTGATGTACCACGCCGCCTGGCTATCGCCAGCGTCGCCCGCGACAGCACCCGCTCGGGCTCTCGCCAATTCGGCAGCCCCGCGGCGATGTCGCCCCCGACGATCAGGAACAGCTCGTGGTCTGGCGCAGAACGGTGCAGTTCTTCAAGGGTATCGACCGTGTAGGACGGCCCCTCCCGATTGATCTCCAGGTCCGACACGTCGAACCGATCGTCGCCCTCGACGGCCAGGCGGCACAGCTCGAGCCGGTGCTCGGGCCCGGGCTCGTCCTCGACGGGCTTGTGCGGCGGTATCCGCGCAGGGATCAGCGTCAGTCGGTCCAGTCCGAGCTGAAGGTACGCCTCCTGGGCGCAGATCAGGTGACCGAGATGTGGCGGGTTGAACGTCCCGCCCAAGATGCCGATCCGCACAGGCTCCTAGATGCCCGGCCGGTTCAGCCGCGAACCTGGCCGGCGCCGTCGATCAGGTACTTGAACGTGCACAGCTCGCGCAGCCCGATCGGGCCGCGCGCGTGCAGCTTCTGCGTGGAGTTGCCGATCTCCGCGCCCATCCCGAACTCGCCGCCATCGGTAAAGCGTGTGGACGCGTTGACGTACACGCAGGCGGCGTCCACGCCCAGCTGGAAGGCGCGCGCGGATTCCGTGTCGCGCGTGACGATGGCCTCGGAGTGGCCCGAGCCGAAGCGGTTGACGTGCTCGATCGCGTCCTGGACCGAGTCAACCACCCCCACGGCCAGAGTCAGGGCGTGGTACTCGGTCGCCCAGTCTTCCTCGGTGGCGTCCGATAGCTCTAGCGACGCCGGCGCGAGCGCCCGCGCACGCGAGTCGGCCCGCAGCTCGACCCCCGCGTCGGCCAGCGCCTCGAGCGCCGCCGGGAGGAACTGATCCGCCACCGATGCGTGCACGAGCAGCGTCTCGGCCGCGTTGCACACGCTGGGGCGCTGGATCTTGGCGTTGAGCGTGATCGCCAGCGCGTCGTCCAATGAAGCCGACGCATCGACGTAAACGTGGCAGTTGCCCGACGCCGCATACATGACCGGCACGGTAGCCACGCCCTTCAACGCGGCCTTCAGGCCCTCGCCGCCGCGCGGGATGATCAGGTCGACCACACCTGTTTGAGTGGCCAACTCGGCGAGCTCCTCATGCCCGCCACCGGCGACCAACGCCATGAACCCCTCGGGCAGATCCGCCGCGAGTCCAGCCTCGATGGCCACGCCGGCCAGCACCGCGTTTGACGCCGCAGCCATCGACGAGCCGCGCAGCACGATCGCGTTGCCCGACTTCAGGCACAGGGCCGCCGCGTCGATCGTCACGTTCGGGCGCGCCTCGTACACGACCGCGATCACGCCGAGCGGCACGCGGACCTTGCGTACGTCGAGCCCGTTGTACAGCCGGCGTCCCTCGATCACCTCGCCGACCGGATCGGGCAGCGCGGCGATGTCCCGGACCTGGCGGGCGATCGTGGCAACCCGGCCCGGATCGAGCGCCAGACGGTCCATCAACGATGCGCCGACGCCGTTTTCCCGTCCCGCCTCCAGATCGCGGGCATTGGCCTCGAGGATCTCCGGCGTGCGCTCGATCAGAGCCGCCGCGATCGCCTCGAGCGCCCCGTTCTTGACGCCTGACGGCAGGGCGGCGAGCCGCGTCGACGCGCGCTTGGCGGCGGCGCAGATGTCGGCGACGGATGTCGTGGTGACGGCAGCCATGCTCGGTGCTCCCGACAAAGGTTACGCGAGCACGAAGTAGTCCCGGTGGACCGCCTCCTCGGTCGCGCGGGGCAGCCGCTCACGCACGTCGCGCGACTTCAGGCCCCGCACGCGCCGCAGCTCGCCGGAGGAGTAGTTGCAGATTCCCTTGCCGACGAGCTCTCCGTCGTGGGCGATCTCGACCGCGTCGCCGGCGTTGAACTCGCCGGTCACCTCGATGATTCCGACCGGCAGCAGGCTGGTCCCGCCCTCGCGCAGGGCGCGCGCCGCGCCGGCGTCCACCAGCACCTGACCGCGCGTGGGCTTGGCGTAGCGCAGCCACAGCTTGAAGCTCGAGTACCGCCCGGTCCGCGCGGTGAACCGGGTGCCCACCGCCTCACCCGCGGCGGCGGACAGCAACGCGCCGGGGATCAATCCGCTCGCGATCACGGTCGTGATTCCCGCCGCGGTGGCCATCTCCGCCGCCACCACCTTGGAGCGCATCCCGCCGGACCCGAGCGGCGAGGTGGCATGCCCGATCCGCAGCTCGTCGAGCTGCCCGAGCTCGGTCACCTCGGACACGAGCCGGGCGTCCGGGTCGATGCGCGGGTCGGCGGTGAACAGGCCCTCGGCGTCGGTCAGCAGCACGAGCTGCTCGGCGGCGATCAGGATCGCGATCTGGGCGGCCAGGAAGTCGTTGTCCCCGAAGGAGATCTCGTCCGTCGTGGTCGTGTCGTTCTCGTTGATCACCGGGATCACGCGCCAGTCGAGCAGCTTGCGAAGTGTCTGGCGCGCGTTCAGGTAGTGGCTGCGCGCGCTCACGTCGAAGAACGTGAGCAGCACCTGCGCCGTCTGGAGCCCGCGGTCGCGCAACAGCTCGTCGTAAACCTGGTAGAGCTTCCCCTGCCCGACCGCGCTGGCGGCCTGGAGCTCGTCGATCGCGCGAGGACGCAGCGGCAGCTCCATCACCCCCATCCCGCGCGCGATCGCCCCGCTCGTCACTACCACCGGCTGGCGTCCAGACCGCTGCAGCTCCGCGAGCTCGTCGCAGATCCGCCCCAGGACGTCGGTCCGCACGTCGCCACGGTCGGTCGCGACGATACTCGAGCCAAGCTTGACGACGACTGCGCCCATGTTGCCTGAAGAGGTTAGGACGCAGTCGACGGCAAGCGTGTTACGTCATGCGTGCTGCTGGCCCTTGCCCACCCGACACCAAGGATTGGCGGGCACGTGACCGCACACGTTGGGCATTGTCTGCAGATGCTTGGGCAGCGGGTGCATCACGACCTTCTTTCGGCGCGGGTATTTGTCGCCGGGCTGGCATCCGAACCCTGGACCGAGGATCTGGGTGTCGCACGCCGACTCGGCGAGGAACGCTTGGTTGTCGTTGCCGGCAACCTGCCCACCGCACGTCGGCTTGCTTTGCTGCAGGCCGGCCGGAGAGCTGGTCAGGGTGCCATTCGTAGCCACGTTCGACGCGAAGCAGTCCGACGGGCCGCCGATCAGCGTGAGCTCGGCGATGTCACCGTTGGTGGGGTTTCCGTAGAAACCGTCATGGGTGAACGTGTTGCCGATCATCGCGTCGTCTGAGTCCTCGTAGTAACACCGGATGATCACCGGGAGGCCGAACAGCGTGATCGAGAAGTTCGGGGTGCCGCCGAGGCACGGGACCGCGTCCTTCGGCGGCGTCTCGGTGTCGGGGTAGGGGACGAACGCCGCTCCCCATGCGCCGTTGTCGACGAAGCGGTTGTCCATGATCGTGTCGTTACGTCCACCGCTGATCGTCATGCCGGTGCCCACCGGACCGGCGGCCGCCGCGCCCGCTGACGGCACGTCGGGGTTGTTGTTGTCGTGCACGTAGTTCTTGTAGAACACCCAACAGCTGGGAGCCCCCGCGACGGGCGGGCCGACGCCGGCCGGACAGGCCCCGTTCTGCGGTGAGGGCCAGTCATCGTTGTTCTGAGAGTTGGTGTCGAAGCCCTCCTCGTTGTGGTCGAACTGCGAGTTCTCGACCAGCAACGAACCACCCGAGTTAGTACCCGAGTAACCAAGCGCGTTGTACTGCGCCCACCCGTCGTCGATCGTCTGATTGCACTCGTCCTGGCAAGCGCCGATGTAGTAACCGGAATCGTTGAAGTTGCTCGTGTAAGTGTGAATCCACTCGCCGCCGTCCCAGTTGCTCGAGAAGATCCCGTACTCCGCCGCCGTGTGCTCACCGTTGTAGAACCGGTTCGTTGCCGTCAGGTACGAGCCCCACATGCCGTGGCCGCCGACCTGGCCGCTGCCGTCGCCGCCGTTCCACCAGATCTCGTTACCGGCGCTACCGGCGCCGCCCAAGAAGTTGCAGACCGTCAGATTCTCGATGTCGACGTTCTTGGCCTTGAACACCATGATCCCGTTCAGCCCTTGCGCCTTGCCCTTGACCTTGGGTCCAAAGTTCTGATCGGCGGCGCTCGTGCTGCACGCCGGGCCGCTCTTGGTGCCGTCGACAATCGTGGTGTTGCGGTTCATCCCGACGATCCAGATGTCGGGCGTGGTCACCAGCACGCCCGCGGCCTCGTCCGCGCGGCCGCGCGGGTGCCGGCTCGAGGTCGTCTTGTAGTCCCCGGGCGCGACGAGGATCCAGTCTCCGGGGTGGGCCGCGTTGACCGCGGCCTGGATCGAGCTGTACTTGCCGCGGACACCGTGGTAGGTGCCGACGAGCAGGACCTTGGCACCAGCCGCGGGCGCCACCATAAGCGCACAGGCGAGCACGGCTAGAACAACGACACGACGCATTCCCAGTCCTCTCTCTCGACTCACTGACGATCCGGCGGCGCGCGATGCTACTCGTTGCGGCGCGGTGACGGCGTCCCGCCCTTAGTCCGGATCGAGGTCGAATGCGATGCCGGCGATCTCGACCTCGTCGCCCGGCTCGAACCCCTCGTCCTGAAGCGCCCGGATCACGCCGATCCCGCGCAGTCGCCGCTCGAGGTAGGCGAGCGCGTCGTCGTTGTCGAGGTCGTAGCGCGCCACGAGCCGCTCGATTCCCTCGCCGGTGACGCGATAGGCGCCCTCGCCCGTCTTGACCACGCGGTACGAGCGGCGCGCGGCGGGCCGGAACACGCGATGCTCGGCCAGCTCCTCCTCGGGTAGCTGAGGCTCAGCGGCGACTTCGACGGCGGTGTGAGCCGGGACGCGGCGAACGAGCTCCGCGCCGAGCTCGGGCAGCCCGAGCCCGGTCACCGAGGAGGTCACGATCACGGGGGTGCCGGCGCCGACCCGCTTCACCCACTCGGCGCGCGCGGCGTCGCGCGTCCGCTCGTCGACGAGGTCGGCCTTCGACAGCACGAGGATGCGCGGGAGCGCTGCGAGCCGCGGGTTGTGCAGCTCGAGCTCGCGTTCGACGGTGGCATAGTTCTGGGCCGGGTCCGAGCCGTCGAGCGGCGCCAGGTCGAGCACGTGCACGATCAGCCCCGTGCGCTCGATGTGGGCGAGGAAGTCATGGCCGAGGCCCGCGCCGTCGCTCGCGCCCTCGATCAGCCCGGGGATGTCGGCGATAACCAGCTGGCGGTCGTCGGTCTGAAGCGTGCCGAGCGCCGGCTCGAGCGTCGTGAACGGATAGTCCGCGACCTTGGGGTGCGCGCGCGTGAGCCGTCCGATCAGCGAGGACTTGCCGGCGTTCGGGAGGCCGACCAGCCCGACGTCGGCCAGCAGCTTCAGCTGAAGCGTGATCCAGGTCTCGTCGCCCGGAAGCCCGCGTTCGGCGAACCGGGGCGTCTGATGGGTCGGGCCGGCAAAGCGCTTGTTGCCGCGCCCGCCCGGGCCGCCCCGCGCCACCACCGCTCTTTGACCGGGACGGGTGAAATCATGGACGCTGCCGTCGAGCTCGATGCGCGCCTCGGTGCCCGGCGGCACTGCGATCTCGAGCGTCTCGCCGTCCTTGCCGTGGCGCAGCGCGCCCTCGCCGTGGCCACCGCGGCGCGCCTTGAAGTGCGCCTTGCGCCGAAACGTCTCGAGGTCGCGGATCGAGTCGTCGCACACGAGCACCACGTCGCCCCCGCGGCCGCCGTCGCCACCGTCGGGCCCGCCCTTGGGGACGTGCGCCTCGCGCCGGAAGCTCAGGCAGCCGTCGCCGCCCGCGCCGGCGGTGACGTGGATGCGTGCGTGGTCCTGCATGCCCTCATGCTGGCAGGCCGAGCGCCGTTTTCAGGTCGACCTCGACCTCCGCCGCCTCCTCTTCGAGCTGGCGCGTCCCGTAACGGCGAACCTCGAACGACGCCCTGCGCAGGATGAGCTCTTTGCTCCGGTCGCTCTGGATCTGGTTCCACGAGCTGTGGTTGTCCTTGCCGTCGAGCTCCACGACCAGCTTCTGCTCCCACCAGACGGCATCAACCAGCACGCCCTTGATCAAGACGTTGACGGCGTCCGGGAGCGGGATGCCCGCGCGCTCGCACAGCGGCAGGAACAAGCGCTCGAGCGGGCTGCGGGTGTGAGCGAGCTTTGGCTCGTGGCGGGTTAGCGCGCTCCTCAGCTTCGTGCTCCCGGCGCGACCGTTACCGGCGATCACCTGGAGGGCGGGGATATCGAGCACCTGGTGGTAGTCGGCGTTGGCCAATGCGTACCTGAGCCGCTCGGGTGGCGCCACCGCGGCGTAGTCGAGCAGGGCCTGCTCGAGGCTCGTGGTGGGCAACGCCTTTTCCCAGGTGCGCTCGCACGGGCGCCGGCCGTGCACGATGATCCCGCGCAATGATTGGCACCGGCGCGGGCTGCTGACGTGGATCATGCGCGGTCGCGTATCGATGAGGCCAAGCCACCAGAGCGCTGTGCCGTGGCTGAGCATGGCGCCGGGACCGGCATACAGCACGGCGGCAACTAGGCCCGCTTCCACACTCTGCGCTCGATGTCCGACCGCGTATACGCGTGGAAGCTCCTGGTGCAGGTACCCGCTGACGGCCCAACGCGAGATCGCGCTGTCGTCAACCCCGAGCGCCACCAGCTGCGCCCAGCTGACCCGCCCCCACTGACGCTCGGCCACCGCCTGAACTTTGGCGTTCCACTCTCGCATAGGTCAGGTGCATCGCCAAAGACCGGGCACGACCCCAAAGGAACCACGGACCCGCGTCACGAATCAAGACATGAACCAGTGCCAAAACTCATTACGGACTTCAAGAAGTTCCTGCTCCGCGGCAACGTCGTGGACCTGGCCGTGGCGGTCGTCGTCGGCACCGCCTTCACCGCGGTCGTCAAGGCCCTCGTGGCCGACCTCCTCACGCCCCTCATCGCCGCCATCTTCGGCCAGCCCAACTTCGAGGACCTGACCTTCACGATCAACGGCAGCCACTTCGCCTACGGCGACGTCATCAACGCCCTGATCACGTTCCTGAGCATCGCCGCCGTCGTCTTCTTCGTGGTCGTGGCCCCCATCGCCGCGCTTCAGGAGCGCCGGACCAAGGTCGATCCGGACACCAAGGAGTGTCCGGAGTGCACCAGCGCGATCCCGATCAAGGCGAAGCGCTGCCCCCTCTGCACCTCGCAGCTCGAGACCGCCGCCTAGGGGCCTCGCTTCGCTCGACAGCGGCCCTGGGGCCGACTAATCCGAGTGCTCGGAGCCCGGCTGGACCGAGATCACTCGTCCGCGCCGGCCGCGCGTGAACTCGACGGTCCCGGCCGAGCGGGCGTAGATCGTGTCGTCCTTGCCGATCCCGGCGCCGTCGCCCGGCTTGAACTTCGTGCCGCGCTGGCGCACGATGATCTCGCCGCCGGTCACGTTCTGGCCGGCGAACACCTTCACGCCGAGGTACTTGGGCTTCGAGTCGCGCCCGTTGCGCGAGGAGCCGAGTCCTTTCTTATGCGCCATGTTTGACCTCCGTAACCTCGATCCGGGTCAGATTCTGGCGGTGGCCGGTGCGCCGCTTGTAGCCGCGCTTGGGCTTGAACTTGACGACGCGCAGCTTCGGGCCGCGCTCGTGCGCGACCACCCGGGCAGTGACCGAAACCCCGGACAGGTCCGGGCCGTCGACCACCGAAGAGCCGTCCACAAACAGGAGAGGCTCCAGGGTCACGGAATCCCCGTCCTCGACGGGGAGCCGCTCGATGAGCAGGGTCTGGCCCTGCTCGACGCGGTACTGCTTGCCGCCGGTTTTCACGATTGCGTAGGTCATTTTTTTTAGATTATCGGCGGCGCCTGACGGCGGCGCCTTAGTCAGAAGAGCTCACTGACTCGGCCTTAGCACCAGAACGGCGCCGTCCGCCTCTGCGGCCACGACGCCGGGGCTTCGATTCTAGGCCATCTCCGTTTTCGCTCACGGAATCCTCCTCGGCCGGCCGCGCCGGCGCGTCCAGCAGCGTGGCCACCGCGGACGTTCGCCCGGCCTCCTCGATCCGCACCAGGTGCTTCTCGCCCACGTAGTCGCCGGCACCCGTAATCTGGATCATGTAGCCGTCCACCTTCGCCACTGCGTCGCCCGGGCTGTACATGTGCGGCTCGACGATCTCGACGTGGACCTCCTCGCCGACGCGGAACGGCACGGCCCGCTCCAGGACCCTCTCGCGACTGGACTCGAGCACGACCGCGAAGTGGTCGAGCGGCAATCCCTCCGAGCCCTCGAAGTGGAACCACTTGCCGGTCTCCTCCTCGATCGCCCGCAAGGTCCGGGCGTCGTCACGCGTGAACTCGGCACTGACCCGCGGGTTCATCTGGAGCAGGATCGCGTCGGCGTCGGTCTCCTTCGCCAGGTCGCGCATCCGCCGCTCGAACTCGATCGCGAGCGTCTCCTCGGACTTGATCACGCCGTCGCCGCCGCACGTCGGGCACGGCCGGGTCATGATCTCGCGCACTCCGTCGGTGACGTTCTGGCGCGTCATCTCGACCAGCCCGAGCGGCGAGATCTCGACCACGAACGTCTTGGTCCGGTCCTCGTCGAGAGCCGAGCGCAACGCCTTCAGGACCGCGTCCCGGTTCCGGGCCCGCGCCATGTCGATGAAGTCGATCACGATGATGCCGCCGATGTCGCGCAGCCGCAGCTGTCGCACGACCTCGTCGGCAGCTTCGAGATTGGTCTTCGTGATCGTGTCCTCCAGCCGCGCGGCCTTGCCCCGACCCACGAACGAGCCGGAGTTGACGTCGATCACCGTCAGCGCCTCGGCATAGTCGATCATCAGATAACCGCCGCTCGGCAGGTCGACCCGCCGCGACAGCGTCGAGTCGAGCACCTGCTCGACCCCGAACGCCTCGAACAGCGGCGTGTCCTCCTCCCACAGCTCCACGTGCTCGACGAGCTCGGGCGCGGTGCGAGTGAAGAACGACACCAGCCGGTGGAACTGCTTGGGGTCGTCCACGATCGCGCGCTCGAACGTCGAGGAGAAGATGTCGCGCACGACCCGGACCGACAGGTCGGCCTCCTGGAAGACGAGCGCCGGGGCCGGCGTCTCGGCCACGCGCTTCTGGAGCACCTCGTTGAGCTTGAACAGATACACAAGCTCACGCTCGAGGTCCGCTCGCTTGGCCCCCTGGGCGGCGGTGCGGATGATCGCGCCGGCGCCCTTCAAATCCAGCTTCGCCGCCTCCTTGCGCAGGCGGTCGCGCTCGGAGTCGTCGAGACGGCGCGAGACGCCGACGCCCTCACCGAACGGCGCGTACACCATGTAGCGGCCCGCGATCGTCAGGTCCATCGAGAGCCGGGCACCCTTGGTCTTGAGCGGGTCCTTGACCACCTGGACCACGATCTCCTGGCCCGGCTTCAACATCTCCGTGATCTGGCGGCTGTCCCGTCCGGAGCCGCGGCCCCGGCGTGGCGCCTCGACCCCGGGGAGCACGATCTCATCGACGTGCAGGAAGCCGTTCTTCTCGAGGCCGATGTCGACGAACGCGGCCTCGAGCCCGCCCAAAACGTTGTCGACCCTACCTTTGTAAATGTTTCCGACGATCGAGCGCGCTCCGCGACGCTCGAGATACAGCTCGGCGACGTGGTAGCCGGCGGCTGGTTTGGCCGGCCGGCGACGTCGGCGCGTCCCGGACTTGGGCGCGCTCTTACGTGCGGCGACCGTTCCGGTCGCCTCCAGCAGCGCCACCCGGGTCTCGCCCCGGTCGACGCTGACCAAAACTTGCTTCTTCAATGCTTGTCAGTCCTTTGTGGAAAGTTGGGTACGTTCGCGGAGGAAGCGCGAGCTTTGGGAGCTCGGTCCTCCGGGCGAACGCGAACACGTCCCGCGGGTGGGCGGGAGCCACTCGCTGGGGGTGGTGAGTGGGACCCCCAATTAGCGGGGCTGCGGTCATTGCGATACCAATCCTCGGCTTTTCGACGCGTTCGTCATGCGTGCCTGCACATAGATTGACTGTAGAAGGCCGATGGCTATGAACGTCACCAGCACCGAGGAGCCGCCGTAACTCAGCAGCGGCAAGGGCACTCCCGTGATCGGCATGATGCCGATCGTCATGCCCGCGTTGACGAATACCTGAAACATCAACATGGCCAGCACCCCGCCGGCGATTACCGTGCCGAACAGATTCTTGGCCATGGTCAGGATCCTCAGGGTGCGCCAGATGACCAGCGCATACAGCGAAAGCACGACCGCCGCGCCGAGGAACCCGTAGGTCTCGCCCACGACGGCAAAGATGAAGTCTGTGTCGGGCGCAGGCAGGAAGTGAAGGTTCACCTGCGTCGCCCCCGCGACGCCCTGGCCGCTCTTCCCTCCCGCGCCGATCGCGGTCAGCGACTCCGTGATGTTGTACGTCTGGTTGCTCGGGTCGTGCGAGGGATGCAGAAAGCCCGTGAGGCGCTGGACCTGGTAGGGCTTGAGGAGGTGATGGCCGGTGGCGGGGGCCACCACCAGCACCAGCACGGTCGCCGTGACGAACAGCACCAGCAAAGCAGTCAGCTGTTTCCACGACGTGCCGGCGAAGAACAGAACGGCGAACCCGATCGCGATGTACACCAGCGCCGTGCCCAGGTCCGGCTGCGGAATCACGATCATCGCCGGCAGGATGGCCAGCAGCATGATCCGTCCCGTGGTGCGACGCTCGTGCAGACGGCGCGACCGGTCGACCGCGTAAGCCGCCAGAGCGAGGATCAGGAACAGCTTGCCGAACTCCGAAGGCTGAAGCTGGAAGAACGGCAGCGGGATCCACCGCGAGGCGCCCTGGACCTTGGGCATCCCGAGCACGACCACGTTGAGCGCGATCATCAGGCCGTAGAAGACGTACTTGTACTCGCGTAGCCGCGTGTAGTCGATCCGGGTGAGCACGAGCAGGAGCACGAGCCCGATCCCGAAGTAGATCGCCTGGCGCTCGGCGTAATACATGGGGTTGCTCGGATTGAGGGAGCGACCCACACCCTTGAGCGTGATCAGCGAGCATGCCGCAAGCCCGAGCAGGCCGAGCAGCAGCAGCGGGTCCATCCGCAGCCACACGCGTGGGCGTGGGGCGACGGCCTCCTCGTCGGCCGGCCGGATCGCGCTGGCTCCGACGGCGCTCACAGCGTGCGCGAGCTCCCCGTGATGTACGCGCCCTTGCTACCGAAGAACCAGTCCGACAGGATCTGGCGCGCCACCGGCGCCGCTCCCACGTCACCGAACCCTCCCTGCTCGACCCATACGACGGTCACGATTGGCTTGCTCGTGGCGGTGGCGGGCACGAAGCAGGCGTACCAGGCGTAGTCCTCCTCCACCCCGTCGGAGGAGATGTACTGGGCGGTCCCCGTCTTGCCGTAGACCTGCTCGGGGAAGTTGCCCATCACGTCGTCAGACGTGCCGCCCGGCTCGGAGGCCGCGTCGCGCAGCCCCTGGCGGATCGTGTCCAGGTAAAGCGGGTCGATGTTGAGGTGGCGCTTGGCCGGCGGGTTGATGCTCTGAAGGACCGTCCCGTCGGAGGACTGGACATCCTCGCCGATGTGGGGGGTCACGATGCTGCCGCCGTTGGCGATCGCCGAGTACACGACGGCCAGCTGCAGCGGGCTGACCTGCACGTCGCCCTGACCGACGGCAAGGTTGATGTTGTCGCCCACCGTCCAGGTCTCCTCGGGCACGATCGCGATCCCGCA
>Ga0335075_10004867_pt1 | contig 20917 bp, 13 predicted proteins | sample Lox_Sample_24_FD_206723 | JGI IMG/M metagenome (GOLD analysis project Ga0335075, IMG submission 206723) | Soil microbial communities from Loxahatchee National Wildlife Refuge, Florida, United States - Lox_Sample_2.4 | ecosystem: Environmental > Terrestrial > Soil > Wetlands | place: USA...
CGGCGCCTGACCCATTCCGCAAGGCGCCCTGCATGCCCAGCGTGCCAGGGCGTCTTGCGCTCCGGTCGCGACGCACCGGCATCATTGTCGATGATCTGCACTACCAAACCACCACAAAACGGCCGGAAAAGTGGTCAGTTCATCGACAATGAGGACGAGAGTGGCTGACGGGCCCGCTGGGAATGCGCCCCACCCCCCCCAGGCCCCGGGGGAGTTCACTAGGTGTTTGCCTGGATGTCCTCTTGCCTCGATGTGCGCGATTAGTTGAGCGGTTTTGCTCGGTCCTGATGCCCGCGGGGCGTGCCCAAGGAGGACTAGCGAAGCATGGATACGGACAATTCCGGCAATGAGGCCGAGCGGCCCGAGCGGCCCGAGCGGCCCGAGCGGCCCGAGCGGCCCGGACGGCCCGAGCGTGCGGTGCCCGGCACCGACTACCGTTCGCCGGCCCCGTTCAAGGCGGCCGTCAGCCGTCGCCGGTTCCTGCAGGTGGGCGGCGCGCTCGCCGGGGCGGCCGCCGTCGGGGCCGGCGCGAGCCAGGCGGCGGGCCTGACCGGCGCGACCCACGCGAGCGCCAGCGAGGCAAGCGCCAGCGCGGCCGCCAGCCGGACGATGCCCGACCTGAAGCACGTCGTGATCCTGATGCAGGAGAACCGGTCCTTCGATCACTATTACGGCACCCTGCGCGGCGTACGCGGCTTCGCCGACAAGCAGGTACTCAAGTACCAGAACGGCACGACGATCTTCGACCAGCCCGACCCGGTGCGGACCGACCTCGGGTACCTGCTGCCCTTCCACATGGACTCCGCCAAGGTCGACGCGCAGAACGCGGGCGACCTCGACCACAGCTGGGAAGGCGACCACAGCGCGCGTAACAGCGGGCTTTGGGACAACTGGGTGGCCGCCAAGACCGAGCAGACGATGGGCTACTTCACCCGCGCCGACCTGCCGTTCAACTACGCGCTGGCCGACGCGTTCACCATCTGCGACGGATACCACCAGTCGATACTGGGCCCGACGAGCCCGAACCGGATGTACTTCTGGACCGGCACGTCGCACGGCTGGACCGACAACCCGCCGGACTACACCGTCGAGTTCACGGACGTCACCACCTACCCGGAACTGCTGCTCAAGGCGGGCGTCTCCTGGCAGGTGTACACGAACCACGAGGTAGGCGACGGCAGCGGGGCCGACGGCTGGGTCGGCGACTACGGCGACAACCCGCTGTGGTTCTACCAGCAGTACCAGACCTCGGAAAAGGCGACCACCAAGGCGGGGCAGCAACTCGCCATCCAGGGCGCGGTCCAGCCGTGGCAGCCGAACGCGGGCACGCCGCTCGGGCCGAACCACGTCAACCACGTGCTCGCCCAGTTCATCGCCGACTGCGCCGCCAGCAAGATCCCCCAGGTCTCCTGGATCGTCGCACCGTACGAGTACTCCGAGCACCCGGCGGCCAGCCCAAGCTACGGCGCGCACTACGTGCGCACGGTGCTCGAGGCCCTGATGAGCAACCAGGAGCTGTGGGAGAGCACCGCGCTCTTCGTCACGTACGACGAGCACGACGGGTACTTCGACCACGTGCCCCCGGCGTTCCCCGAGGCGTCCGTGACCGACGAGTTCATCGACGGCCTGCCGATCGGCCCGGGTCCCCGGGTGCCGATGATCATCTGCTCGCCGTGGACGCGCGGCGGCTTCGTCGACTCCAACAGCTACGACCACACCTCGATGCTGCGGTTCCTCGAGACCTGGACCGGCGTCACGGCCCCCAACGTCACGGCCTGGCGGCGCTCGCTGACCGGCGACCTGACCGCCGCGTTCGACTTCGCTCACCCCGACTTCTCCATTCCGTCGCTGCCGGACACGGTGCCGCTGATCACCCAGTCCGACGCCGAGAAGTCCTTCCCCGCCGTGACCACGCCCGCCGAGGGCGCGCAGGCCAGGCCGGCTCAGGAGCCGGGCACCCGGCCGCACCGGCCGACCCAGCTCATGCCGCACGCCGACGTCACCGTCAGCCGCTCCGCCTTCACGGTGACCGCGACGATGTCCAACACCGGCCAGACCGGGGCCTCGCTGATCGTCTACCCCGACAAGTACCAGGCCGCCGCGGCGACGCCGTTCACGGTCGTGCGCGGCGCGGACAAGACCTACACCTGGACGGCGACCGCGCAGGACAGCTACGGCTACGCCTTCTCGATCTACGGCCCCGACGGGTTCGTCCGCTCGTTCGCGGGCGACATCGTCCCCGCGAGTACCACCACGGGCCAGATCCCCCGGGTGACCGCGACGCCGGCCGGCCCGGAACTGCGGCTCACGCTGGCCAACGACGGCACCGCGGCCGTGGCCTACACGCTCACGGCCAACGACTACGCGGGCACCACCCGCACCGTGACCGTGGGTGCCCACGGGTCGGCCAACGTCGCCTGGCCCGTCGACGCCGACGGTTACTACGACGTGATCGTCACCGCCGACACCAGCGACGGCTTCGCCCGTCGCTACGCCGGGCGGATCGCGTAACCAGCTGAAATTCAAATTCAGTCTCCTGAACGGTTTCGCGTTACCGTGGGCCGGCCGACTGAACCGGCCGGCCCACAGCGACCTCCGGGGTGGCCCGCCCACGGCGGCGCCCGGGGGACAAGGTCCACAGCGGCGTCCGGGGTGGCCGGCCCACGGCGGCCTCCGGGGTGGCCCGCCCAGAGCGGCGTTCGGGGTGGCCGGCCCACGGCGGCCTCCGGGGTGGCCCGCCCACAGCGGTGCCCGAGGTGGCCGGCCCGCGGCACCGGCCTTACTCGCTTTCCTCCGGGCGGGCGGCCACCCCGCCCCGTCTTAACTGACCCGCCAAGCCCGCCAACCCGGCCGAGTTTGCATGCGGAGGCCGAAGCGCAGATATTTGGTTGCGTCGGCGCGCTGCGGTTGGAGGGGTGATGATCCGGGTCCTTATCGCGGAGGACATGCGGATTCTGCGCGACACGCTGGTCTCCGTGCTGAACCTCGAGGACGACATCAAGGTGGTCACCCAGGTCGCGGCCGGCACCGACATCGTGCCCGCGGCCCTCGCGGAGCGCCCGGACATCGCGGTGCTCGACATCGACCTGCCGGGGCTCGACGGGCTCACCGCCGCCGCGCAACTGCACGAGCGGCTGCCCTCGTGCCGGGTCGTGATCCTGACCGTGCTCGGGCGTCCCGGCCAACTGCGCGAGGCGCTCGACGCGCACGTGTCGGGCTTCATGGTCAAGGACGCGCCGTCGGACCAGCTCATCGACGTGCTGCGCAAGGTCGCGGCGGGGGAGCGGGTCATCGACCAGAAGCTGGCCCTGGCGGCACTTGAGATGAAGGAAAGCCCGCTGACCGACCGCGAGACCGACGTGCTGCGCCGGTTCGCGGCGGGCGTGGACCTGCCCGAGATCGCGGCGGAGCTGTTCCTTTCCTACGGGACCGTGCGGAACTACATGGCATCCGCGGTCACCAAGCTCGGCGGCCGTAACCGGATGGAGGCCGTGCGGATCGCGACGAAGGCCGGCTGGCTCTAAAGCCGACGGGCGCTAGCGCCGCTTGACTAAGCGAGCGGGATCTCGGCGACCAGGCTGAAGGTCCCGTCTTCCCGCCTGGTCGCCAGGCGCCCGCGCGCGGCTTCGAGCCGGGCCGCGAGGTTGCGCAGGCCGTCCCCCGTGCGGCCGGCCGCGGCCAAGGGCGCGTGGTCGGCCTCGTCGCTGCCGTCGTTGCTGATGAGCAGGCGCAGCAGGCTGGCGTCGGCGGCGAGCTCGAGCACGCAGTAGCTGGCGCTGCTGTGCTTGAGTATGTTCGTGGTCGCCTCCCGGACCACGGGAACGAGGACGGCGGCCGCCGCGGGCGGCGGGTCCGCGTTCACCCGGGCACGGACGTCGATGCCGGCCGACACCAGGACGTCGCGGGCGGCCGCGAGTTCGGCGTCGAGCGGCAGGCCCCTGGCCTCACCGGCCACCAGGCGCATGTCGGCCCTGGCGGTGGCGCAGATCCGGGCAAGCTCGGCGATCTCGTCGCCCGCCCTGGCGTCGTCGCGGCCGATGAGCTTGCCGATCAGGTCGGCCTTCATCGCGATGGCGGACAGGCCGAGGCCGAGCAGGTCGTGGGTGTCCCGCGCCACGCGCAGCCGCTCGCCCGCCACCGCCTGGCGGGCCAGCTCACCGCGCAGGTTCTCCAGTTGCACGGCGAGCTGCGCCAGCCGGGTCAGCGCGAAGACCAGCAGGCCGAGCGCCGCGCTCTCCAGGGTAAGAAACAACATCCCGCCCAGCCGCTCAAAGGCCGTCGTCAGCGCCGGCACGGGCTTCGCCGCCCACAGCACGGGAACGCTGGCGATCACCGCCGCGAACGCGATCCAGCCGAGCATGGCGGGGATGAGCAGCAGCGCCGACCCGGCGAGGAACCCGCACATGACCAGCGGGTGCCAGCCGGCCGCCGGGACCAGCGCGTACGTGAGGACGGCCTGGAGGAGGAGCGTGGCGGGCCAGACGCGCGGCCGGGCGACGCCACGTGACGGCCACGAATGACGCAACTGCAGGATGACCACCGCGACCGCGTCCGCGACGGCCAAGGCGATGACCGGTGGGCCGTAGCCACCCGGCACACCAAGGTCGTTCTGCGCGAGGAAGAGCGGGTAAAGGACCGCGAGCCCGCACAGCGTCACCACGAGGACGACCTGCGCCAGCCGGGGCGCCGCCGGCTCGCCGGGCTCGGCCGGTGCCGCCTCCGGCCAGGGCGCGTCCCGGTACCTGGACGCCACTTCGCGCACCTCGCCCAGTGCCTCGCGGGCGGTCACCGCGGTCGCCTCGATGTGCTGGCGGGCCAGCGCCGGGCTGCCCGCGATCGCCTTAAGCGCCGCCGCCGACCGGCCGGCGGCCTCGGCCAGCCGGTCGCCGATCGCGGACCGCAGGCGATCGGCGGCCCTGACCCGCTCGGCGGTAACCGCCGCCTCGGCGAGCTCGTCCCTGGCCTCGTGCACCGCGGTGACCAGGTCGGCGAGCCGGGCCAGCCCGAACAGGATGAGCGCGTCGAAGACCAGGGCGTACATGGCCCAGAGCCCGGCGGGCTGGTAAGCCAGCCCGAGCACGCCTGCCCACAGCGCTTCCTCGAGCGCGGCTAGGATCGCCGCCACGAACCACGACGCCGGCGACGGAATCGTCAGCAAGACCAGCCCCGCGAGCCACCCCGACGGTGCCCAGTTCGCGCCGAACAAGGCGAACGGCACGTAGGTCAGCGCCGCCTGCACGGCAAGCAGCGGGTAGCGCTGCCGCAGCCACAGCGGCCTGGTCGTCGGGAGCACGTACAGCAGCGGCAGGACCGCGAGCGCCGCGACGAACGGCACCTCTACGAGCCCGCCGTTGGTGGCGCCGTAACCCAATTCGGAGACCACGACCAGGCACATGACCACGATCACGAGCACCGTCGCCCGTCCTACCGCGGGCTCGGCGGGACTGCCGACCGACCTCGCGTAAGGCGACCGCCCCCAGGTCCTCACGCCGCGCGCCCGGCCTTCCGCTGCCACGCCGTCAGGTTACTTCCCGACGGCCTCCCCGGGCCCTGCACGATGCACGGCCTGCCCTGCATTTTGCACATTTGGCTGGTGGGCGGCCCACACCCGACCGGTGCCCACGGCACTGCCGTTGAGGGCCGGTGGCGGCCGAGACTCTAACCGCGCCGGGGGCAAGTGTCCCCGCGGCGCGGTCCTCAGGAGGTCCGCTGTGAGCCAAGCACAGAGCGCGGCGCGGTACGAGACGCCGCCAACCAACGTCAGTCCGCCTCGGCGCCGGGCCCGTCGGCCGGGTGTGGAAGCGATCGCCGGGTGGAGCGCCGGGCACCGCAAGACCGCGATCTTCGGCTGGCTCGCGCTGGTCGCCGTGGCCTACCTCATCGGGCAGCTGCTCGGTTCCCCCAGCCTGCCGCAGAACGACCTCGGACAGGCCGGCCAGGCCGAGCAGACGCTGCAGCGCCTCGGCGTGGCCGCCCCGACCTCGGAAGAGGTACTGATCCAGGCGCGCACCCCGGGCGCCACGTTCGCCACCGATCCCGCGATGCGCCAGGCCGTCAGCCAGGTCACGGCCGCGCTGTCCCGGCTGCCGCACGCGGCCGCCGGTATCCGCTCGCCGCTGAGCCCCGGCGGGCAGGCGCTGATCTCCTCGAACGGCCGCAGCGCGCTCGTCACCTTCACGGTCCCCGGGCCGACGGCGGACATGACCACCGCGGTCACCCCCGCGCTGTCCGCCGTGGCCGCGCTGCAGGCCAAGCATCCGGACCTGGTGGTCGCCGAGGCAGGCGACGCCAGCATCGGGCAGGCGATCAACAACGAGATCAGCAGCGACTTCGGCAAGGCCACGGAGACGTCGCTGCCGCTGACCCTCATCCTGCTGGCCGGCGTGTTCGGCACGCTGGTCGCCGCGAGCATCCCGGTGCTGCTCGCCCTGACCTCCGCCCTCACCGCGACCTGGCTGCTTGCCATCCCAGGTCACTGGCTGCCGGTCGGCTCACAGACCTCCACGGTGGTGCTGCTCGTCGGCATGGCCGTCGGCGTCGACTACTCGCTGTTCTTCCTGCGCCGCCAGCGCGAGGAACGGGCCCGCGGCGTCGAGTTGCGGCAAGCGATCACCAGTGCGGCGCGCACGTCCGGCCGGGCGATCGTGGTGTCCGGCCTGACCGTCATGGCGGCGCTGGCCGGGCTGTTCCTCACCGGGTACACGCTGTTCAGCGGGATGGCGATCGGTGCCATCGTCGTGGTCGGCATCGCCGTCGTCGGCGCGCTGACCGCGCTGCCCGCGCTGCTGTCCTTGCTTGGCGACCGGGTCGACCGGGGCCGCATCCCGTTCATCGGCCGCAGGCGAGCGGCGGCGGCACCCTCCCGGGTGTGGGCCGCGCTGGTCCGCCGGGTGGTCCGCCGCCCGCTGCTGTGGGGCGGCGCGGCCACGATCGTCATGCTGGCCATCGCCGCGCCCGCGCTCGGCATCCGCCTCGCCTACCCGGCGATCGACGCTCCGGCGGACCTGCCCGTCGTCTCCACGCTCGAGACGATCCAGGCCGCCTTCCCGCAGAGCCCCGCGCCCGCCGAGGTGGTCGTCACCGGCCAGGACCTCACCGGCCCGGCCGTTACCGGCGCGATCAGCGAGCTCGGCAGGCTGGCCGCCGCGGGCGGCCCGATCCGCGAGCCGGTCACCGCCAGCGGCGTCGCCGACGGCCGTGCACTGATCGTGAGCGTTCCGCTGGCCGGCAACGGCGGCGACACCGCGTCCTACGACGCGCTCCAGACGCTGCGCGACCGGATCCTGCCGGAGACCCTCGGCCGGACCGGGGTCAGCTACGCGGTGACGGGCGACACGGCCTCCGACCACGACAACACCAGCCAGTTGAGCGCGCGCACGCCGCTGGTGCTCGCCGTCGTCGCCGCGGTGGCCTTCTGCCTGCTGCTGCTCTCCTTTGGGTCGGTGGTCCTGCCGCTGGTGTCGATCGCGTTCAACTTCCTGTCCGTGGCCGCCGCCTACGGGCTGATCACGCTGATCTTCCAGGACGGCAGGCTCCAGGGGCTGCTCGGCTACACCGGCTTCGGCGCGATCACTCCCTGGGTGCCGCTGTTCCTGTTCACGTTCTTGTTCGGCATCTCGATGGACTACCACGTCTTCATCCTGAGCCGGATCAGGGAACTGCGGCGCCGCGGCGAGAGCACGTCCGGGGCCGTCACGGCCGGGATCGCGGGCAGCGCCGGCGTGGTCACGAGCGCGGCGGTCGTCATGGTGGCGGTCTTCTCCATCTTCATCGGCATGGGTCAGGTCGAGCTGAAGATGCTCGGCGTCGGCCTGGCGGCCGCCATCCTGCTCGACGCCACCGTCGTCCGCGGCGTGCTGCTGCCGGCCGCCATGACCATGCTCGGCGACCGCTGCTGGTACCTGCCGCGCTGGCTGTCCCGGCGGCCCGGCCGCGCCGGCCGCGAAGGCCGCGCCACCCGCATCGCCCCAGGCCCCGACACCAACGAAACCGGGCGTCTCGCCGAGACGTCCTGAGCGGAGGAGATCATGATGAACGGATCGATCACGATGGACACGACGCCCGACGCTCACCGCCGCACCAGGAACTGGGCCGTCAGGGGCGCGGTCGCGGCCGGCCGCGGAGCCGCACTGTTCTGGCTCACGCTTGCCGCCCTCTGGCTGTGGGTAGTGCTCCTGATCGCGGTGTCACTGGCACCGCTCGGCGTCGGGCTGGCGATGATCCCCGGCCCGCTGCGGGCCATGCGTCGGCTGGAAAACGCCGTGCGGCGGCGGTCGGCCGACTGGTGCGGCGTCGCCATCGGCGTCCCTTACCTGCCCGAGCCGGCCGGCTGGGGCGAGCGCGTCCCTGGTGAGCCTCCAGGCTTCTGGCAGCGGTTCCTGTTCCTGCTGGCCGACCCGGCGACGTGGCGGGACCTCGTGTGGACCGCCGCGGACGTGCTCTTCGGCTGGGTACTTACCCTCGCACCGCTCGGCCTGCTCGCGTGGGGACTGTTCGGCCTGGTCATGCCGGCCGTGTGGCACCCCATCGACATGGCGGGCGGCAACAACTGGTACGCCTTCATCCACGTGGACAGCGCGAGCAGGGCCTGGCTGTCGGTCGCCCTCGGCGTCGTGTTCATCGCGGCCGGGCTGCTGTCCGGACCGTGGCTGCTGCGCCGTTACGGCTTGTTCGCGCGCTGGATGCTGGCACCGGCTCACACCGCCTGAACCGGAAAGTGAGGGGCTGCCGCCTGTGGGTGGCGGCCCCTCACCGCCGTGGGTCGCGCGGCCGCAGCCCGTGCCGCCGGCTGCGGGCGTCGGCCCTCCGCGTGGCTTCCGCCCGTGCGGCCGGCCGCGGGGAGGCGACCGGCGACGACCGACGTGTCTTCCACCGCAGTTCGGGCCCTCGCCCGGCCTCGCGTGGCATTGGAAAACATCGATGCACGTGGGATGATTACGCTGCGTATTGATCATCTTCGTGCCTTCTGGCCGGGCATCGGGCGATTACCAGCAACGATGAAGTTTTTTGCACGATGTGATGAACCGCCGTGTTGGTCATTGCGTATCACTATGTAACGAGTTACCGTCGGCAGGGTGCCTCATCGCGGTGGCGGAACCGTAGCCGTGTCGCGTGTGACTGGAGGCAACTTCAGTCGCATATCGATGCGGTTTGTTCGGCTCTAAAGGCGCACGTGTGGTCGGTTTATGCCGCACAATGGAGCACGGGATCGGCAGTGGCTCGCCCGCACCTGGCTGCCAGGGGCGGTCGGCCGAAGGAGTGATGGTGCGAAGGCTCAGCGTTGCTAGCCTCGATAGCGGTGCGGAGTCGCCCGTGTACGGTGAAGAACCGTCGGCTTCGGCCGACCGTGGTCCGGCGGACACACCCCCCCGGACCGACGGTGACGGGTGGTGGGCGAGGTCGTCCATGCCCGCCCTCTTTCCGGCACTCAGTGGCATCACCGCGTCCCGAGTTTCGCGGCGCTGGGCGACACGCGACCAGATGGCGACCGTGGACTTGGTCATCCCCCGGCAGGTCGTGCCGGGGGCACCGCGACTCGCGACAAGTTGTGACATGTCGGTCGTCGACCAGCAAAGCGGAAGATGGTATGTAAAGGACATCCGTGCATCTACGCAGCCGATGGGAACCCAATGACCTGGTTCGCGTCATCGTGGGCCGTGCCTCGCGGTCCGCGGTCCCCTCGCAAGCTCACTGATGTCCACGGAAGGGAAGGATGATGTCCGTATCGATTCTCGCCGCGGCAGCCCCCCAAGCGGCGATCAACACTCAGGGTCTCGTCTCGTACCTACAGAGCCTTTTTGGCCCGCTATTCCTTGGAATTGTAGGTATCGTGGCGCTCTTCTTCCTCTTCTCGCGCGAGATCACCAAGTTCGTCCAATTCTTGGTCCTGGCTGTCCTGATCGCCGTGGTCTTCTACACGCCGAGCATCGTGCAGACCCTGGCCACCGGAATAGCGAACGCGCTCGGAGTCCACTGAGCTATTTCGCGCTGAGGAGTGCAGTCCTGTGGATCTGCCCACTTATACGAATATTTGGCGCATAGAAAAGCGGCTCTACAAGCTTTATGACTTCCGGCTGCCCATGCCGCTGCCGATTAACTGGATCGCCGTATTCGCTGGGATCACGATTCCCTATATCGTCCTACTGATCGCAATAGGACTGCCTTTCAACCACACACTCGTCTGGCTGTACGTGCTGCCGCCAGGCGTGCTTACCTGGCTCACCACCAGGCCCGTCATCGAGAACAAACGGCTACCGGAACTGGTGGAGTCGCAAGTCCGCTACTTCACGGAGCCACGAACCTGGGTCAGGCTCACGCCGCTGAGCGAGAAGGACCAGATGGCCCTCACCGCCCGCGTCTGGCACTCACGCCCCAGGCCCCAGGCACCCGCCAGGCGCCCGGTGCCCGCGGCCCGCCAACTGCCCGCGGCCGAGCCGGAACGGCAGGTCGGACCGCTGCGCCCAATGCCGGAGCCGGTGCTGAAGCCGACCTCGGTCTTCCGGCCGGAGCCGGGCCAGGCCGTCGTCCAGGGACAGCCCGTTCGCGAACGCGAGCGCTCTGGGGCCCCGCAGCGGGCACGGGCGCAGGAACGCGGGCGCGGTCAGGAACGGTTCCGGGTGAGGGATCGGTCAAGGAACTCGGCGGCCGGGCAGGGCACGCCGCGCCGTGCGCCTGAACTCCCGTCGGTCCGCGCCGTTCCGCCACCCGTTCAGGTCATCCCGGTGTTTCCCGCCGCGGGACCGGAGCGGTCGGGCCCGCCGGCCCATGCCATCCCTGACGTCATCCCGTCCGTGGCGGCGTTCGTGCCCCAGTCAGGGCCCGTCCAGACGCCCCCGCCCGCTTCAGCCCCGCCCGCCGACGCGCAGGCGCCCGCCGGCCTTCCCGGGCCGCCGTCCGCGCCCGCCACCGGACAACCAGTGCGAGCCCGGGCCGGCCGATCGGGCGGCCCGGGCCTTGAGGTGTCACACGACGGGCCAAGGCGGCGCCGGGGCGCCGGCCAGGCGCCGTCGACCCCGGTCGCCCAGTCGGCCCCAACGGCCCGGCCGTCCACCGCGGCGCCGTCCTCCGCCGCGCCATCCTTCTCAGGGGCGGCGTCCACGGAGGCGGCCGCGCCGGTGACGGCGCCGTCCGCGCCGCAGTGGCCGTCAACGCCGCTCACGCCGCCGGTCCCGCCGGTCCCGCCGGTCCCGCCGGTCCCGCCGGTCCCGCCGGCCGCTCCGGTGCGCGACTGGCCCGTGCCCGCCCGCCCGCTGCGCCCCGTGCCCGCCGCGCCAGAGGAGGAGCACTCCGCCCCCGCTGGGCCCGATGAGCGTCCCGCGCCAGTCGAGCGGTCCGTGCCGAGTGAGCGTCCCGCGCCAGTCGAGCCGTCTGTGCCGGCCGAGCGGCCTGCGCAAGATGAGCGCACCGCGCGGTCCGCGCCGGACGAGCGGTTGACGGCCGAGGGAGCGAGCGGCGCCGAGACAAGCGCCGAGACAAACATGGCCGCTACCACCGCAACGCCAGCGATGCCGGCGGCTGCCGCAGCGACGCCCGATGTCACCGTGCCTGATGTGGCCGTGCCCGTCGTCGCGGCGCCCGGTGCCGTGGCTTCCGACAGTGTGATGCCGGACAGTGCGGTGCCTGACTTCGCGGTGCCCGGCGTGGGGGTGCCCGGTGCTGTGGTGCCGGACGGTGCGATGCCGGACAGTGCGGCGCCTGACTTCGCGGTGCCCGGCGTGGCGGTTCCCGGTGCTGTGGTGCCGGACGGTGCGGTGCCGGACAGTGCGGCGCCTGACTTCGCGGTGCCTGGTGCCGTGGTGCCCGATGTCGCGATGCCTAACGGCGCCAAGCCTGATGTCGCGATGCCCGACGTTGCGGGGGCCGCCTCGCCGGCGCTCGCTTCGTCAACGCCGGACGGCGCGGGGCTTGCCGCCGGGCTAGCCGACGTCCCCCAGGTACCGCCTGCGGCCGCTAGGCCCACGATTCAAGCGCCCCCGATCGTGACGCCGGCGGAGACTGCCGTCCAGGCGCCAGCCGCGACCGCGGCGGCGCCTGCGGCCGAGGCGGTCCTGGCCGCGCCGCTCCCCGCTCCGGCCGCTGCTGCGCCCGCTCCGGCCGCTGCTGCGCCCGCTCCGGCCGCTCCTGCGCCGGCTCCGGCCCCCAAGTCGGCACAGACGCCAGCGCCGCCCGCCTCGGCTCCCGCGCCGCCCCCCGCTCCTACCGTGCAGCGCGTCGAGCATGTCGTTGACGCCAAGCTGCCTTCGATCGAGCGCGCGCTCAGCGGGCCGGCCCGCGACATGAACTCCTCGTGGGGCGGCAAGGTCAAGGTGGTCGTCACGGGCAACGGCGCCACCCAGGGCCCGGGCGCGCGCGACCAGGAGGTGCAGGACAGGCACCGTGCGCGGCTGCCGATCAGCGAGCCGCGGCGCGTCCTCGTCCTCGGCTGCACCAGCGGCGCGGGCCAGTCGGTGACCACGCTGATGACCGCGTCGATGCTGGCAAGCCTGCGCGAGCACCCGGTGGCCGCGGTGGACCTGCACGACGGCACGCTGGCCCGCTACCGCGCCCCCGCGGCCTGGCTCGAGGAACTGCTCGCGGGCAAGCCGCCGCAGCACATCCGGCCGACTAGGCCGGACGGCCTGCACCCGACGCCCAAGCCGAGCCCGGCCCGCCTTGACGTGGTCGCCTCGCACGAGCCGCTAACCGACGGCGACGAGATCAAGCTGGCCGTGCAGTTGAACCGGCACTACCCGCTGACCCTGCTCGACCCGGGCGCGGCCGGCCTGACCCGGCTGCTCAAGGTCACCGACCAGCTTGTGGTGGTCGTGCCCGCTAACGTGGACGCGGCGGGCGCGCTCGCCGACACCCGCGACTGGCTCGACAACAACGGCCACGCGGACCTGGCCATGCAGTCGGTGACGGTGATCAACGGCGTCAGCCGCCGCTCGCTCCCCGACGTCGAGAGCGCCGAGGCGATCGCCCGCGGCCGGTCGCGGGCGATCGTCCGCGTCCCGTGGGATGACATGCTGCCGGTGTCGGCGGCCAGCCCGTCCACGCTCCGCCCGCAGACGCGCGTCGCTTACACGGCGCTCGCCGGCGTGCTGGTGGCCGGTCTTGCCGCCGCCGCCGTAAGGAAGAAGCCATGACCCAGATGAAGCAGGAGATGACAATCGCCACGCACGTCGAGCGCCTGCGTAGCAGGAGGTACGGAGGGGCGTGCCCCCGGGAGATGAGGGCCTGGTGAGCGCGAAGTCCAAGGGGCGCAGCCGCCTGGCGATCAGGTACTTCGATGACCGGGTGCTGCTCACCGACATGCACGCCTGGGCGTACTACCGCATCCCCTCGGTGTCGTACGAGTTCACCACGCCGGACGAGCGCGAGGCGCTCGCCACCAATGTCACCGTGGCGCTCGCCGCGATCAGGATGCAGGACGCCGAGGTGCACCTGCGGATCGCGCACCGTCCTTACCCGGCGGTGGAGTGGGCGACGGGCCTCGACAACACCTCCGACGGCGGGCCTGGCTGGCGGGAGTACCTGGAGGAGATCTACCAGCACGTGTGGGCCAAGGACTTCTGGTCCAAGGAGATCTACCTCGGCGTCAGGCTCGGCCAGCGGTCGGTGCGGGCGCAGCTCACCGACGGCCTGTTCGGCAACCTGTTCAACACCTACCGGGCCGCGGAGCGCACCAAGGGCCCGGAGGAGGCGCCGCTGCCGGCCGGCGAGGTCGGCAAGTGGACCGACCAGGCCGAGCGGCTTGGCCGCGCCCTGACCGCGTCCGCGCTCGCGGCCCGGCACGCGACCTCTCGCGAGGTGGCGTGGCTCTTCCGGCACACGCTCATGGGCTCGCTCGGCGACCCGCCGCCGTCCGCGACACGCCGAAGGACGTGGCTCGCGGGCGAGATCGAGCAACTCTACGAGGGCGCGGTCCACAATGGCCGTACGATGCTCCGGCTTGAGCAGGTCCAGGGTGACTCATGGGTGGCGTTCCTCTCGTTCGCCCGGTTCCCCGACCTGATGTCGTTCCCCGACGGCGAGCCGTGGCTGCACTACGCGGACTCACTGCCGTTCCCCGTGGAGGTTTCCTCGCGGATGCACCTGATCCCGCCTGCGAAGGCGTCCAAGGACGTGTCGCGCCGCCTCGCGCACGCTCGCGACATGGACGCCCACATCCGCGAGGCCGGCGCGGAGGCGCCGATCGCCCTCGCGGAGCAGATCGCCGCCGCGCGCATGCTCGAGCACGGCATCACGAAGGAGCGGCTGCCGTTCGTCTACGGCTGGCACCGGCTGATCGTGACCGCCCCGAGCAGAGAACTGTGCGTGCGCCGGGTGGAGGCCGTCACCGAGCATTACCGTGACATCGGTATCGACCTGGTCAACTCCACCGGCGACCAGTTCTCGCTGCTGTCGGAGTCGCTGCCGGGCGAGAAGGTGCGGCTGTCCTCCTACGTGCAGCGCCAGCCGCTCTACACGATCGCCGGCGGCATGCCGACCGCGACCGTGGAGCTTGGCGACCGGATCGCCGAGGGCGTCGGCTGGATCGGCCCGTACATCGGCGAGACGCTCGGCCGGGCGCGCTCCGTGGTGCACTTCGACCCGATGCTCGCGGCGGCGCGGAACCGCCCGACGGCGGTCGCGATCACCGGCGAGCCCGGCGGCGGCAAGACCACCCTCGCCATGCTGATGCTCTACCAACTCGCGCTGCGCGGCGCGTCGGTGGCGGTCATCGACCCCAAGGGCGACGCCGAGCCGCTGGTCGAGTACCTGTCGCGGACCGGGCGCAAGGCCCGGGTGCTGCCGTTGTCGTCGGCGGCGGCCGGGCTGCTCGACCCGTTCTCGTTCGGCGATGACCTGGCGGAGAAGCGGACGATGGCGACGGAGACGCTGCGCCTGCTGCTGCCAAGGATGAGCGAGGAACGCGAGTCGGCGATGATCCAGGCGGTCGGCGCGGTGGCGGCCGGGCCGCGGCCGAGCCTCGGCAAGGTCGTGGTGATGCTTGAGGAGTCCGACGACCCGGCGTGGAAGAACCTGGGCGCGGTCATGCGCTCGATTTCCGAGATGCGCCTTGCCCGGCTCTGCTTCGCTCCGTCGGGCGGTCAGCAGATCGACGCGCAAGGCTGGACGACCGTGTTCACGCTCGGCGGTCTTACCCTGCCCGACACCACCACCGGCCGGGAGGACTACTCCTACGAGCAGCGGCTGTCCGTCGCGCTGCTCTACCTGGTCTCCCAGTTCGCCCGGCGGCTGATGAACACCCTCGACCGCACCGCGGCGAAGGCGATCTTCCTCGACGAGGCGTGGGCGATCACTTCCACTCCGGAGGGCGCCAAGCTCGTTCCCGAGGTATCCCGGATGGGCCGCTCGCGCAACACGGCGCTCGTCCTCATCTCGCAGAACGCGGGTGACCTGCTCAACGAGCAGGTGACCAACTGTATTTCGAGTGTTTTCGCGTTCCGTTCATCGGAACGGTCCGAGGTGGCGAACGTTTTGTCGCTCCTCGGCGTGGAGCCGACCGAGGAGCACAAGGCCATCCTTCGTGCCCTTGGCAACGGCGAGTGCATTTTCCGTGACCTCGACGACCGCGCGGGCCGCATCGGCGTCGATCTCGTGTCCGAAGAACTCAAGGACTGGATCGACACAAACCCGACACGAGCCCGTCGGCCTCAGCCGGCGGCGACCCCTCAGTAAGTACCGCCGAATACAGGAGCCTCCTGAGATGGCTGAACCCCACCCAAGGGCCGGTAAGACAAGAAAGCGCCGACGCCCGGTTCGTGTCCTGCTGCTGACGGGCGCGATCCTCGCGATCGTGTTCAGCGGCCTGTTCATGGGCCACCCGGCCGACGCCGCCGTGGTCGCCAAGGCCGCCCCGGCGGCAACGGCCGCGCCCGCGGCGACGGCGGTGCACGCCGAGGTCGTGACGCCCGCGGGCCGCGCTGCCGTGGGCGAGCACAACTCGCTGATCGCGGACACCGTGACCAGCGGCGTCTGCAACGTGCCAGGCATCGGTGACATCGGTGCCCTGGTCGGCCTGTGCCAGGCGGGCTCCGGCATTATCGGCGACGCCAATGACATCTGTACCTCCGGTGCGCCGACGCCCGTACTCGCCTCCTCGGGCATCAACTCGATGATCACCACGCCCGGCGGCGGCCAGACCGCGGGCAAGACGCTGTACGACAACTACGGCATGGCGGGCCAGTTCTGGGCCCCGTACGGGCTGACGTGCTCGCAGATGACCTCATCGGTCGGCAACAGCGTCGCCGGCATGGTCTTCGACATGGCTCAATCGCTCGACCGGGTGACGATCACCGTCTACCAGTCAGCGGCGAGCGCCAACATCCTGTCCTGGCTGAGCAGCTCGATTGACAAGCTGATCAACTCGCTGGGCGACGCGGTCTACTTCCCGTTCCTCGCCCCGATGGTGATCATCGCCGCGATCTGGCTGGCCTGGCAGGGCCTGGTCCGCAAGCGGGCCACGCGCACCTTCGAGGGCACGATCTGGATGGTCATCGCCTGCGTCGCGGCGATCTGGCTGATCGGCCGCCCCGGCGACTTCACCAACGTCGGCACGGACGTCTCCAACGGCGTCACGTCGGTGCTCAACACGGCGTTCTCGAAGCTGCCGCCCACCGACGGCAGCAACTGCCTGCCCGTTACGCAGGGCGACGCGCAGTCCGTCACCGCGAACTACTCGTTTGCCTCCGCTAACGGGCTCGTGGACCAGAACGCGAACGAGCTGTGGACGGTGCTCGTCTGCAAGCCCTGGCTGGACGGCGAGTTCGGCACCACGCAGTGGGCGACGCCAGGCACGCCCGCGGCCGCGACGAACGTCGTGAACCTCTACGGCCGGTCGCTGCTGTGGTCGCAGGCGTTCGCGATCAACGAGAAGGACACCGCGGCGGATACCAACGCGAAGCAGGCGGTATTCAACGGCATCGCGTCGGACCTGCAGACGACCAACCCGGCCGTCTACTCGCTGTTCCAGGGTGATCAGTGGACGACCCGGCTGGAGATCGGGTTCGAGGCGCTGTTCGCCGCCGTCGCGGCGGGCCTGCTCATCCTGCTGATCGCGCTGACCCTGATCATGCTGAAACTTGGCTTCCTGCTGCTGCTCGTGGCGGGGCCGTTCTTCCTGATAATCGGCATCCATCCGGGGTTCGGCCGGGTAGTGGCGGTCCGCTGGTTCGAAATGCTCGTCGGCGTGCTGCTGAAACAGGTCGCGGTCGCGCTGACGCTCAGCGTCCTGCTGTACTGCTACTCGCTGATCATGAGCACCACCGACCAGGTGCTGCCCTGGGCGCTCAAGATCATGATGATCGCGCTCGTCACGGTGACGGTGTTCATCTACCGCAAGCCGTTCCAGCACCTGTTCTCCTCGGTTGGCTACGGCATGCTCGGCGCGGAGGAGCGGGCCCAGGTGACCTGGCGCGAGTCCACCTTCGGCTTCCGCCGGGTGACCGCGGGCGCGGCGGGCACCATCGTGCCTGGCATGGGCGCCCGGGCGGCGTCGCGCTGGGCGCGGCGCGGCGCGACGGACGGCGGCGCGACCGACGGCTCGGCGGCGGACGCCGGCGGAGTCTCGGCGGCCGGGGCCACCGTCCCCGAGGGGATGACCACGGCGCCCACCGCCGACAGCCACGTGACGGCGAGGCAATGGCCGGACGCGGGGGTCGGCACCGGCGGCGGCCGGGCGGCACCGCCGCTGCCGCTCACACCGCAGGGCACGCCGCCCGCGCGGGGTCCCGCCGCGGGCTGGGCCCGCAGCGGCGCCGCGGGAGCGGACACTGGCGGGGCGCGCGGTCCCGCGCAGCCGCCGGTGCGGCAGACCGGGCCGCAGCCGGCGGTACGGCAGAGCCCACCGCCCGCGCAGCCGCCCCGCCCGACGGGAAGCGGGTGGCCGGGGGGAGCCAGCCGAACCCGTTCCGAATCATCCAATGGGGCGGCCGGGGGAGCGGGAAAGCCTCCCGCGGCACCGTTCTGGGCGCGATCGCGGCGCCGGTCCAAGTAGCGGCGGTTTGTCATGGAACTAACCCCCGGCCGGCAGCGGCTGGTCTTCGTGGTCGTCGCGATTGTGCTCGTCGGCTTTGGCGCCTTCCTGATCGAGAGCCGCCATTCCGGCGGCACGCCGTCCGCCGGCTCGTCCGCGTCCCCCTCCGCGAGCACGCCGTCGCCGGCCAGCTCGCCCGGCGAGAGCGTCCCGCCGTCGTCGGTGCCCGCGGCCACGCCGGTGTCGACCACGGGCGGCACCGAGATCTACCAGTGGCTCCCGTTCACGGCCGCGGACCTGTCCGCGGCGGCACAGACCACGGTCACCTTCGCCAAGGACTACTCCACGTGGAGTTACACCGAGTCGGCGACGGCCTACGCGGCCAAGCTGACCCCCTTGGTGACGTCGACAGAGCTGGCGACGCTGACCAGCGGCTACAGCACGTCCGGGATGGCCGGGCCGCGTGCGCAGGACAAACAGGTGTCCACCGGCAGCGGCACGATCGACTCGATCAGCGCGTTCGGCACCCAGCCGACGACATCGATTACGTTCGTGGTCACGATCAACCAGCAGGTCACCTCCACCGGGCCGGCCAAGACGGAGTCCGCGCAGTACGCCGTCACGGTCGCCTCGGCCGGCGGCACCTGGCAGGTCAACGACATCGAGCTGTCCCAACTCGGCAACACAGGCAACACGTGAACCGCCGCGCACTCGGGCCGATCATCGTCGGCCTTATGCTCATGCTGCTCTTGGGCATCCTCGTCGTCCCGATGCTCGTCATCGGCGGTGCCTCGCTGCTGTTTGCCGGGGGCGGTACGGGCTGCACGAACACGGCGGGGAACGCGGCCCAGCCGAAGGTGTCGACCGAGGCGGCCAACTCGATACCCGCCAACTACCTGACGTGGTTCCAGAAGGTCGGCCTCCAGTACAACGTGTCGTGGACGATCCTGGCCGGCATCGGGAAGGTCGAGAGCGACGACGGGCGGACCACGCTGCCCGGCGTGACCAGCGGCCAGAACGGGTTCGGCGCGGCCGGGCCGATGCAGATCGGCATCGGCGGGGCGTCGAGCGACACCTGGGCCCAGGTCGCGACCGCCGAGGACGGGATAGAACCGCCCTCGGTGTACGACGTGGCGGACGCGATCGCCGGCGCGGCCAAGTTCCTGGTCGCGCACGGCGTGCAGCAGAACCCTGCCGCCGCCATCTTCGCCTACAACCACGCCGACTGGTACGTGCAGGAGGTGCTCCAGTGGGCCTCGACCTACGCGGCCGGCGGGTTCACGATCGCCGACACCAACCAGGCGGGGACGGCCGGGGCCGCCGGCGGGCAGTCGTGCACCGAGAACAGCGTGCTCGCTTCCTTTGTCGCGCCGAACGCGATCGTCGGCCAGGCCGTGGCGTACGCGGAGGACCAGCTGGGCAAGCCGTACCTGTTCGGCGGCACCGGGCCGGACGCCTTCGACTGCTCGGGCCTGGTCATGATGGCCTACCGGGCGGCAGGGGTGGACATCGCGCGGACGTCGCAGCAGCAGTGGGCAACGCTGCCGCACGTGCCCGCGAACAAGGTGGAACCCGGCGACCTGGTGTTCTTCGCCGGGTCCGACGGCACGCCCACCTCGCCGGGGCACGTCGGCCTGGTGATCGCCAAGAACACGATGATCGAGGCGTACGCGACGGGCACGGCGATCCGGGTGTCCACGTTCGGCACGGCGCAGTCGCCGCCCGGTGACGGCACGGTTGTCGGCTATGCCCAGCCTTGGTCAAATAAGGATAATAAAGTGGTTACTTCTGGGTGAATGGGCGTTTTTCCTCCCTGGTCGGCCGGGGCGGTGCTAGCCTGACTGCTAGTAACTGCCCGCATGAGGGGGGTCACCGTGAGGAGTCACGTGCGGGGCTTGCTGGCCGCGGCCGGTGTGCTCGCGGTGGTCCTGGTGACGGCGGCCTGCCACGCCACCACGGCGGCCTCCGCGACTGCGGCGCCCTCCGCCTCCGCCTCCGCCTCCGCCTCCGCGGTGCGGTCTTCGGCGGCGGCCGACTCGGTCTCCTCCGGTCCGGTGGTCGCGCTCGGCGACTCCTACACCGCGGGGGCGCTTCTGCCGCTCGACACGCGCGCCACGCCGGCCGGCTGCCTGCGGTCGAGCAAGGCCTACCCCGTGCTTGTCGCCCACGCGCTCGGCGCGCCACTGGTCGACGTGGCCTGCGCGAGCGCCGGGGTGAAGAACATGACCGCCGCGCAGCAGACCTACCTCGGGACGAACCCGGCGCAGTTGAACGCGCTCGCGGCGGACGACGGGCTGGTGCTGCTCACGCTCAGCGGTGACGACATGGGCTTCCTGAACGTGCTCAAGGAGTGCGTGGCCCTGTCGTTCACCGATCCGTGGGGCAGCCCGTGCGAGAAACACTACGGCGGCCAACTCGCCGCGGGCGTCGCGGCCGAGGCGCCGAAGATGGCCCAGGTGCTCGCGGACATCGCGGCCCGCGCGCCTCATGCGCGGATCGTCCTCGTGGGCTACCCGGACATGTTCCCGCAGTCCGGTGGCTGCTGGCCAGCGGTGCCGATCACCGACGGCGACGTCGCCTACCTGCGCGGCATCGAGGTCAAGGCCAACGCCATGCTCGCCGCGGTCGCGAAGGCGGCGGGCGCCACGTTCGCGAACACGTACGCGCCGACCGTCGGGCACGACTTCTGCACGTCCGAGTCGGTCAGGGACGTCGAGGGCCTGCTGCCAGGCTCGCTGGCACTGCCGTTCCACCCGAACGCTCGCGGCCAGCAGGTCATGGCCAACGCGGTGCTTGGGGCGCTCAAGGCCTAGCGCCGAGGCTGGTTGGTGGTGGTTCGCCTGGCGGCGGGGGCACCCGAGTGGCGGGGGTGCCCGAAGGGCGCGGGATACGAAAGTTGCGCCTGGGGCCAGAGTGGCGCCTGGGGCCAGAGTGGCGCCTGGGGCCAGAGTGGCGCCT
>Ga0335075_10004868_pt1 | contig 20913 bp, 18 predicted proteins | sample Lox_Sample_24_FD_206723 | JGI IMG/M metagenome (GOLD analysis project Ga0335075, IMG submission 206723) | Soil microbial communities from Loxahatchee National Wildlife Refuge, Florida, United States - Lox_Sample_2.4 | ecosystem: Environmental > Terrestrial > Soil > Wetlands | place: USA...
CCTGCAGCAGCCCCTCCATCATCCACAGGCACACACCAGGAGCTTCGTCTCTGGCTGGAGCTCGAGCGCGATAGCGGCTCTGCGCTGTTGCGCGTCGTCTCCACGCTGCACCGCCGGCGCTGCCGGGTGCTGCACGCGTCGTTCCGGCCCGGAGCGGATAATCGGGACGCGCTTGAACTGACCGTGCAGGCGCCCAACGCCCACGCCGCGCGGGTGGAGCACTGGCTGCGTGGCCTCGTCGAGGTGCGACGCGCCGAGACGCGGCCGACCTCGCCCATCTGATTGAGTGCAACCGATGGCCGAGCTCGCCGACCTGTCCGCCACCGAGCTTCGCCGGCGGTACCTCGCCGGGGAGACGCGGCCGAGCGAGGTCATCGAGGCCGTGCTCCAGCGCGCCGACGCGTGGGAACCGCGGATCCACGCGTTCACCCAGGTGATGCCCGACGAGGCGCGCAACGCCGCTCGACAGAGCGACGAGCGCTACGCCAGGCAGGAGCCAGACGGCCTTCTCGACGGGATCCCGGTGACGGTCAAGGAGAACATCGCGACCGCCGGCGATCCGTATCGCATGGGGTCCGCGGCGACTCCCGAGACGATCTCGGGCGCCGACGCCCCTGCCGCCGCCCGTCTCAAGGAGGACGGGGCCGTCATCTTCGCCAAGACGACGATGCCGGACTTCGGGATGATGTCCTCCGGGGTCTCGAGCCTGCACCCGACCACCCGCAGTCCGTGGAATCCCGACTGGAACCCCGGCGGGTCGAGTTCCGGCGCCGGCGCCGCGGCAGCGGCCGGGATCGGCCCGATCCACCTCGGCACCGACATCGGCGGCTCGGTGCGGATGCCGGCGGGATGGTGCGGTGTCGCCGGCCTGAAGCCCAGCTTCGGACGGATCCCCGTGTCCCCGCCGTACTACGGACGCTGCATCGGCCCGCTCGCGCGCACCACAGAGGACGTGGCGCTCGCGATGTCCGTCGTCACCCGCACCGACGACCGGGACCACATGAGCCTGCCGCCCAGCCAGCTCAACTGGACCGAGCTCGCGCCGCTCCCGCTCGAGAACCTCACAATCGGCGTCTGCACCAACGCGGGCGCCGGCCCCGCCCCCGACCAGGAGGTCGCCGACGCCGTCACCCAGGCGGCACAGGCACTCGACGCGGCCGGCGCGACGATCGAGCCCGTCGCCTCACTGATCGACGAGCAACTGCTCGCCGGACTGGACCGCTTCTGGCGGATGCGCAGCTATCTCGACCTGCAGGCGCTCGGCGCCGACAACGCCGCCCGCGCGCTGCCGCACATCCTCGACTGGACCACCCCGGCCGCGCGGTTCAGCGCCGAGCAGGTGTTCACCGGATTCAGCGCGATGGACGGGATGGCGCTGTCCGTCGCGCGGGCGTTCGGGGATCTCGACTTCCTGCTCGCGCCGGTCGCACCGATGGCGGCGTTCCCCGCCGACGCACCCGCGCCGTTCGGCGCCGACCAGGCGCTCGCGCACATCGGGTTCACCTCACCCTTCAACATGTCCGGTCACCCCGCGATCAGCGTGCCGTGGACCACGGCCACCGACGGCCGGCCGATCCCGATCCAGCTCATCGCCCGCCGCCACCGCGACCTCGACGTCCTCGGGCTCGCGCTGGCCGCCGAGCAGCTGCGCCCGCCCCAGCCTGCCTGGCCAACCTGATCCCAGGCGGAGCACGCCCACCCCGCCAAGATCAGGTCCCGACCCCATACCGGGTCATCGCCGCGCGCGGGACAGTGAGTGCATCACTACCCGACCCAAGGAGGTCGATCCCGATGCTCTACAAGAAGATTCTGTGCGCGACCGACGGCCATGAGCACTCCGAACGGGCGCTGCGACGCGCGGCCGTGATCGCCCGGGAGACGGGTGCCGAGCTGCACATCGTCAACGTCGAGGAGACGGAGCCCGCGCCGATGCGCCTCGGCCGCGAGTACATCGCGGCGGAGCGGGCCGAGACCCGCGCCCGGGTCAGGCGCCAGATCACCGCCGCAGTTGAGGACGCGCGGCTGACCGTCAACCCGCACTACCTGGTCAACTACAGCGGGTCGGTGGCCGCCCAGATCGCCGGGCTGGCCGACCGGATCGACGCTGATCTGATCGTCGTCGGCTCGCACGGCCGCGGGGTGATCACCGGCGCGCTCGCCGGCAGCGTCGCGCAGCGGCTGCCCCACGAGACCTGCCGGCCGGTGCTCGTGCTCGCCGGCGTCGGGCCCGGCGCGCGCAAACCATCCCGGCAGCGGATGCGGCAGGCGCTGCACGTCTGATCGTGCGATCGCTTGTCCAAAGCGAGGACACTTCGGACATGGCGAGCCGCGCCGCGTCCCAGGTGATCCCGACGATCCGCTGCCTGATCGTCGACGACCATCCCGCGATCCGGGTCGGCCTGCGCGAGCTGCTCTCCGTGGAGGCCGACCTGGAGGTCGCGGCCGCGTGCGCCTCGGCCGAGGAGGCGCTCGCGTTCGCCGAGCGCTGCGAGGAGCCGCTGCAGGTCGCGATCGTCGACTACCAGCTCGGCGGCCACTCGGGCCTGTGGCTCTCCCGCCGCCTGCGCGCGCTGCCCGAGCCGCCTCGGGTACTCCTGTACTCGGCGTTCACCGACCACCTGCTGGCGGCGGCCGCCGTCGTCGCGGAGGCGAGCGCGGTGGCGAGCAAGTCGGCGCTGCCCGACGAGCTCGCGGCCACGATCCGCGCGGTCGCCCTTGGCGAGCACCCACCGCTCAGCGTGCCCCCGTCGCTGGCGGACTCGATGGGCCGCCGCCTGGATCCGGTCGAGCAGGCGATCTTCGGGCTGATGGCCTCGGGCATCGAGCCGCCCGAGGTGGCCGAGACGCTTCGCCTGGAGCCACGCGAGCTCGACGCCCGGCTGGGCGCGATGCTCCGTACGCTCGAGCGCCGCTCACCCGCCCAGGCGGGCCCGTGAGCGGAATCCCGGCACGACTGCGCCCCGACCGGCCATCGCGAGCCGAGGCGCTCGCCCGCAGCCGGGCGGGCGGCGGCCGCTACGTGCCGCTCGTCTACCGGGTCGCCGGGATCAATGCCGGACTGCTGGTCGCGGTCGTGCTCGTCACCCTGCTCGTGCTGGATCCCCACAAGCTCTCGCGGGTCGCACTCGACGAGGCGATCGTGCTCGCCGCCGCGCTCACGCTCGTCGGCGTCGGCAACCTGATCGTGCTGCGACGCGTCGTCCGGCCGCTCTCGGAGCTCACCGAACTCGCCCGCACCGTCGACCTCACCGGCCCCGCGAACCGGATGCCGAACGCGACGCCCAACTCCGAGGCCGGCGAGCTCGCACTCACCTTCAACGAGATGCTGGCGCGCCTGGAGGAGGAGCGCCGCGAGGCGACCCGCCGGGTGCTCGCCGGCCAGGAGGCCGAGCGACTGCGGATCGCTCAGGAGCTGCACGACCAGATCGGACAGGAGCTGACCGCGGTCCTGCTGTGGCTGGCCCGTGCGCGCAGCGACGCGACCGACCCCGCGGTCGGCAAACGGATAGAGGACGTCCAGGACGCGGTGCGCTCGAGCCTGGAGAGCGTGCGCCGGATCGCGATCGAGCTGCGGCCGGAGGCGCTCGACGAGCTCGGGCTGGTGAGCGCCATCGCGGTGCTCGGCGAGCGCTTCGCCGAGCGGTCGGGGCTCGCGATCTCCCAGCACATCGACGATCCGCTGCCGCCGCTGGACCCGAACACCGAGCTCGTCGTGTTCCGCGTCGCGCAGGAGGCGCTCACCAACGTCGCGCGCCACTCGGGCTCCTCCCGCGCCTCGCTGACGCTCAGCCACGACGCCGGCGAGCTGATCCTCGAGGTGACCGACGACGGCGAGGGCATCGGCGCCGACCAGACCCCCGGCAGCGGCATGAAGGGCATGCGCGAGCGCGCGACGCTCGTCGGCGGGACGCTCGAGATCGGCCCCGGCCCCGGGCGGGACGGCCCGGACGGACAGGACGGGCAGGGCTGCACCGTCAGGCTCCGGCTCGCGGCCGCGCCGCCGGTGGCGCCATGACCCCGCTCACCTCACGGATCCTGCTCGCCGACGATCACGCCGTCGTGCGCCGGGGGCTGCGCCTGGTGCTCGACGCCGAGCCGGATCTGGTCGTGGTCGCCGAGGTCGGCGACGGCGCGGCCGCGGTGGCGCGCGGGCTGCAGCCGGACATCGACCTCGCGATCGTCGACATCTCGATGCCGCGCATGACCGGCCTGCAGGCGGTCGCCGAGCTCTCGCGCCGCCGTCCGCAGCTGCGCACGCTGCTGCTCTCCATGCACGACAACGAGCGCTATCTCGCCGAGGCGCTCAAGGCCGGCGCCTCCGGCTACGTGCTGAAGTCGGTCGCCGACCGCGACCTGGTGGAGGCGTGCCGGGCCGCGATGCGCGGTGAGCCGTTCATCTACCCGGCGGACGAGACGCCCCTGATCCGTGAGCTGCTGCGCGGCGCCCGCAACGGCGAGGTCCCCGACAGCCCGCTCACGCCGCGCGAGCAGGAGGTGCTCAAGCTGATCGCCGAAAGCCACTCCAACAAGCTGATCGCGCAGGAGCTCGTCATCTCCGAGAAGACGGTCGAACGGCACCGGGCGAACATCCTGGACAAGCTGGGGATGCACGACCGCGTCGAGCTTGTCCGCTATGCGATCCGCACCGGATTGATCGAGGCCTGACCCGCGCAGGATGGGGCCGCGACCCCATTCCGGCGGGGGCGCCCGGCCGGGATGCTGGCGCCATGAAGTCAGGCACTCTCGTCCTCGCCGCCGTCCTCGCGGCCGGCGCTGTCCTGCGACGCCGCCACCTCACCACTCCAGTGAAGGTCTTCGCGGTGCTCGGTGTGGCCGCGCTGGCCGTCTCCGGAACCGGACTGGTGGAGCTGCCCAGCGCCGAACAGATCGTCCGCACGTCAACCGGCGCGCTCGGCGCGCTCACCTACGCGGTCGTCGGCGCGTTCGCGCTCGCCGAGACCGGGGCGTTCGTGGGCCTGGTCGCGCCCGGCGAGATCATCGTGGTGCTTGGGGGCGTGAGCGCGGGGCACGGGACGATCGCACTGCCGGCGCTGATCGCGGTCGTGTGGGCGTGCGCGTTCACCGGCGACCTCATCTCCTACACGCTCGGCAGGCGCTTCGGCCGGTCGCTGCTGCTCGCCCACGGAGCCGGCCTCGGCGTCACCGAGGCGCGCGTCGCCCAGGTCGAGCGCGTGCTCTCCGCGCACACCGCCAAGACACTCGTGCTCGGGCGGTTCGTCGGCATCATCCGCCCGCTGCTGCCCTTCCTGGCGGGCGCCACGCACGTCCCCGCGCGGCGCTTCGTGCCGATCACCGCGGGTGCCGCGGGCATGTGGGCCGCGACGTTCTGCTGCCTCGGCTTCGCGTTCTGGAGCTCGCTCGACGAGCTGGTCACGGTCGTGGAGCGCGGCTCCCTCGCGCTGGGGGCGGTCGCGGTGGCCGCCGCGGTCGCCGTCGTCGCCTGGAGGCGGCTGCGCGGCACGCGGCAGAGGCCCGGACCCGCTCGGCAGACGTCATGATCACCGCCACGGCCTGGGCCGCGACCGTCGCGGCCATCGTGGGGCTGCTCGCGCTCGAGCTGCTCATCGACCGCCGCCGCACCGGCCCCGTCTCGATGCGGGCCGCGGCGATCTGGTCGATCGTCTACCTCGTGATCGCGCTCGGGTTCGGGGTGGTGCTCGGGTTGAGCGCCGGCTGGGACCTCGGGGTCGAGTACCTCGCGGGATACGCGGTCGAGAAGAGCCTCTCGATCGACAACCTGTTCGTCTTTCTGGTGATCATCACGACGTTCGCGATCCCCGAGAGTCAGCGGCCGCGGCTGCTCACCATCGGGATCGTGGCGGCGCTCGGGATCCGCGTGATCCTGATCGCCGCCGGCGCGGCGATGCTCGAGGCGTTCTCGTTCACGTTCGCGCTGTTCGGTGCCGTCCTGCTTCTCACTTCGGTCCACCTCCTTCGCCATCGGGGCGAGCAGCCGGACGTCACCGCCAGCCCGGTCGTGCGCCGGCTGCGCACCGTGATCCCGACGCCCGCAGGCCTCGCGCTGGCGACGATGGTGGGGGCCGACGCGGTGTTCGGACTCGACTCGGTCCCGGCGGTCTATGGGGTGAGCGACGAGCCGTTCGTCGTGTTCGGCGCCAACGCGTTCGCGCTGCTCGGTCTGCGGCCGCTGTTCTTCCTCGTGGCCGGGCTGGTGCGCCGCCTGGTCTACCTGCCGCTCGGCATGGCGGCGGTGCTCGCGTTCATCGGCGTGAAGCTGATCCTGCACACGGCCCACGCGGAGCTAGCCGCGGTGCCGACGATCTCGACGCCGCTGTCGCTCGCGGTGATCTTCGCTCTGCTCGGCACGGCGACCGTCGCCAGTCTCGCGCGCACCCGATCTCAGCAGATGGGGTCGCGACCCCATTCCGCCGGAGCCCCCGAGGCGGCAGGCTGAGACCCGCAACCCCGGACCCCGGAAAGGACAGCACGACCATGACCATCTCGACCGCCGCGCTCGGCACCCGCCTGCGCACCTGGGCGCTTGTGGCCGGCCTCACCGGCCTGCTGCTCGCCTGCGGTGCCCTGATCGGCGGCTCGCTGTTGTGGATCTTCGTGATCGCAGCGGTCGCCATGAACGGTGTCGGCTACTTCTTCTCCGACCGGATCGCGCTCAGTGCGGCGCACGCCCGTCCGCTCGAGCCCGGCGAGGCACCCGAGCTGCACGCGATGGTGCGCGAACTCGCCTCCCTCGCCGAGGTCCCGGTCCCGACCCTGCACCTGATCTCCGGCGCGCAGGCCAACGCGTTCGCCACCGGCCGCGACCCGTCTCATGCGGCGATCGCGGTCACCGAGGGGCTCCTGCAGACCGTCCCCGCCGAGCAGGTGCGCGCCGTGCTCGCGCACGAGTTCGGGCACATCCGCAACCACGACATCCTCGTCTCGTCGGTGGCGGCGATGGTCGCCGGCGCGATCTCCGCGATCGCATGGATCCTGCAGCTGTCGTTCCTGTTCGGCTCCTCCGATGAGGAGGGGGAGAACCCGCTCGCGGCGTTCGCGCTGATGCTGATCGCGCCGATCGGGGCAACCCTGCTCCAGCTCGCCGTCTCGCGCCAGCGCGAGTACCTCGCCGACGCGACGGCCGCGCGGATGCTCGGCAGCGGACGTCCGCTCGCCGAGGCGCTGCACACGATCACCGCCGACGAGCAGAGCACGCTGCAGGTCAACCCCGCGACGGCGCCGATGTACATCGTCAACCCCTTGCGCGCACAGGGCCTGGCCGGCCTGTTCGCCACCCACCCGCCGGTCCGGGAACGGATCGCGCGACTGCTCAGCTACGAGGCGGCGCGGCCGGCCGAGCCCCGGCGCCCCGCCATCGCCACCTGAGCGTCCGGGGGGCGGTGTGAGGTCGCCACGGGTCCTGGGCCCGTGGCGACCTCCACCCGGGAGCGCTCGCCGCGCCTTCAGGAGGGCGGGCCGCCGGGTCCGCCCGGTCCGGTCGACGGCGGAGGGCTCGGCTCGGTGGTGGTGACCGTCGTCGAGCTCGACGCGTAGCTCACCCCGAACGCCCCGAGCGGGTCGGTGAGTGCGGACGGGGTCGCGGTCACGCGCGTCTGGACGTCGGCGCCGTCGGTCGCCTGCTCGAACGACGATCCCAGGCTGATGCGCGTCCGCGTCCACGGCGCGCGGGTGAGCGAGCGGGTGACCCCGGTCGTGGTGGTCGCGCCCGCGCTGAGGAAGCGCGCGGTGCCGAAGTCGGCGAGCGGGAGCACACTGCAGTTCGAGCCCGAGCACTCCGACGGTGCCTCGACGATCCACTCCGCCGAGGTCACGTCGAGCGTGCGGTCGTGAATCGTGCGGGTGAACTCCGTCCCGCGGGTGCGGTCCTTGAGGGTCACGGTCACGTGAGTGCCGTCGACCGTGACCGTGGCACTCATCAGGTCCCCGGGGTCGACCGTCATGTGGATGGTGTGCGCCGCGGAGGGGACGAGCTCATACCAGGCGCTGCTCGTCTGCGCGCCGGTGGTCGAGCAGTCGAGCTCGGTGCCGATCTGCTCGAGCGCGTCCGAGGTCTTGCGGTAGCCGCCGATGCCGACCCAGAACGAGGAATACGTCGCGGTCTGCGAGAGGCAGGTGGCGGACGGCTGGCGCCAGGAGGCGGTCGCGGTGCGGAAGTCCACGCCCGAGCGGTGAACGGCGTAGCCCGACCAGTTGGTGCTGGTGGTCGTGGTGATGGCGGCATGCGCGGCGGGCGCCGCCAGCCCCGCAGCGACGAACGCGGCGCCGAGCAGCCGTAGGGATCTGTGCAGAAGGGTCATCGTCGGTCTCGCTGGCAGTGGGAGGGAGTCGTGGCCATAAGACGCCCCTCATGTCCGAAAGGTCACGCCGTTCCGACACAACTCTTAGGAACGCTCAGCCGTGAGTTCCCCGCCGGCGCCGCGTCTCCGGAGAGGTCAACCAAAGGAGGTCTCTCGATGAGACTCGGTAAGAGCGCCGCGGTCGCCGCGGCGTCGCTGGTCGCGATGGCCGGCGGAGGAGGCGTCGCGTATGCGGCGACCTGTCCGGGCATGGGCTCCACGTCCACGACCGGAACCACCACCGCCACGACGACCGGCACCACCACGACCGGCAGTACGACCGGAACGACCACGTCCACGTCGACGAGCGACGCTCGCCGGCACGCCCGCCGGCACGTGGTTCGGCACCTCACCCGTCAGTGACGGACCAGGGGAGGCGGGCGATCGCTCGCCTCCCCACCCTCCAACCTCTCTCACCTGGAACGAACCCGTGCACCTTCACCTTTCACCTGTCGGGCGCCTGGGCCGGTTGGCCGCTCTCGCCATCGCTGTGCTCGTGCTCAGCGCGTCCGCCGCTTCGGCGCTGCGATTGACAACCGTCGCGACCGGCTTGAATCAGCCCAAGAAGATCACCGTCACCGCCGGAGGCGACCTGGTGGTCGCGCTCTCCGGCGACGGTGCCGCGCCCAGATCCTGCACCGATGGCGAGCAGCGCTCGTGCCTGGACCGCTCCGGCGCGATCGACCTGATCACCGCGTCGGGACACGTCCGGACGCTGCGCTCCGGCCTGCCGTCGATCGCCGAGAGCCACACCGACACCCAGGCGACCGGCCCGGTGCAGGCGCTGCTGAGCGGCGGCAAGCTGCGGGTGCTCTTCCAGAACACGACGATCGATGCGTCGACCGGGGATGAGATCTATGGCGACGGAGGGTCGCTGCTCGACACGCTCTCCACGTTCGGCGGCGGGGGCACCACCGTCGACGCCAACTTCGGCCATTACGAGGCTGCGCACAACCCCGACCACGGCGAGGGCACGAACGTCGCCGACGGTGACGACGCGGCCAAGGACTCCGATCCGTACGGGATCGTCGCCTACCGCGGCGGGTACGCGATCGCGGATGCCGGCGGCAATGACGTCCTGTGGGTCTCCCCCACAGGGACGATCCACCTGCTGGCGGTGCTGCCGACGATCAAGGAGGGCACGGTCGAGGCACAGCCGGTGCCCGACGCGATCGCGGTCGCGCCCGACGGCACGCTGTACGTCGGCGAGCTCGGCGGGGAGCCGTTCGATCGTGGGACCTCCTCGGTCTACCGGATCGTTCCCGGCCACGGCGCGACGCGGGTGGCGAGCGGCCTCACCGCGATCGACGACATGACGTTCGACTCCTCGGGACGTCTGCTCGTGCTGGAGCTCGACCGTCGCGGCCTGAAGGATCCCGGGATCGACAAGGGCGATCCCGCGAGCGGCGCGCTGTACCGCGTCGACGTGGCCACCGGGACGCGCCGCCTGCTCGTTGGCCGAGGGCTGCCGATGGTCACCGGGGTCGCGGTCGACGGACACACGGTCGACCTCAGCATCGACGGGTTGACGACCGGCGGCGGCCGGATCGTGAGCTTTGAGGAGGGGTCGTGAGCGACGATCGAAGCAGCGTCGCGATTCCTACATTGGGCAGACGCGAGCGGCCGATCCTCGCCGCGACGATGATCTCCTCGCTCGTCCTGCGCACCCAGCCGGATGCCCGCCTCACCGCGCTCGCCGCCGAGGGCTCGGAGGCGGCGTTCGAGGCGATCGTCCAGCGCTACCGGCGGGACCTGCTCGCGTACTGCTCGCGGCTGCTGCTCTCCGATGGCCGCGCCGAGGACGCCGTGCAGCAGGCGCTGATGTGCGCGTGGACGGCGCTGCGCGGCGGCGCCGAGGTCGAGCATCTCAAACCGTGGCTCTACCGGATCACCCACAACCAGGCGATCAGCACGCTGCGCCGGCCCGGGTGGGACTTCGCCGAGCTCTCAGAATCGCTCTCGGGGCGGGATGCGCCCGACGCCGACCTGGAACGGCGGATGCTGATGCGCGAGACGCTGGCCGCGGTGGCGGCGCTGCCGCGCGAGCAACGCCAGGCGATCCTCCGCACCGCGGTCGAAGGGGACTCCTACGCCGCGGTCGCAAGCTCGATGGGCGTCAGCGACGCCGCGGTGCGCGGCCTGGTCCAGCGCGCCCGGGTCAACCTCCGGGCCGCGGTGGCGGCGATCGCGCCGACCCCGCTCGTGCTGTGGGCGGCCGGGATCGAGCGCCGCCACTCCGGAGCGGTGGCCTGGCTGTCGACCGCGCTCTCCAACGGGGGTGGCGCCGGCGCGAGCATCGGTGCCGGCGCGGTGGTGATCAAGTCGGCCGCGGTCCTCGCCTCGTCGGCGGCGCTCGTCGGTGGATCGCTCGCCGAGCACCACCGGACGGAGGCGCACCGGGCGCAGCCGCGGGTGACGAGCCGGGACCATGCGGCCGAGCGGAGCGCACCTGCGGAGCGCTCCGCGGCCGTGCCACGAGGGAACGCGCCCGGGCGCGCGTCAGTCGGGAACTCGACCCCGCAGATCACCTCGCCGGTCACGCACGCGGCCATGCCCGTGGCGCGCAGAACAGTCCGCGCAATAGGGCGGCCGCAGCAATCGGGGTCGATGGCACCGACCGGGATGCGGGCACCCGCCCAAACCGAGAGCCGGCGCACGAGCCTCACGCGCGCGCCCGCGCGCGCGAACCCACCGGCGCCGCAACGCTCCGAGCAGACCGGCTCGGAGCCGCCGGCATCGACCGCCGGAGCGCCCGATGGGGCGGCGCCCGATGAGGCGGCGCCCGATGGGGCGGCGCCCGCGGCAACGGCTGGGGCAGGCGGGGTCGCCTCGACCTCGACCGGCATGAGCGGGTCGACGGGCGATGACGCCTCGACCACGATCAACCCCGGCTTCAGCTCGCCCAGCGCCTCGCAGTAGACCTGTCGACGTCCTGCTCGTCCAGCGTCTCACCGTCAGGCGGCTTCGCCCGCCGCCCGTCGCTCGATCCGCACGAGATCGAGCGGGGGGAGCATGCCGAGCTCGGCGAGCGCCGAGCGGGCACGGGCGAGCACGGCGAGCGCGGCGCCGCGGCGGCCCTGCTCGAGCAGCGCGCTCGCCACCCTCAGGTAACGGTGCTCGTCGTAGGGGGCGAGCTCGATGGCGAGCTCGACCACGCGGCGGACCTCATCGAGATCTCCGCGATCGGTGGCGATGTCGCTGCTGAGGTCGAGCAGCTCGAGCGCGATCCGCTTCGCGCGGTCACGGGGGCGCTCGAGCCACGGCTCGTAGGGATCCTCGGGCAGGAGATCTCCGCGGTAGCGCGCCATGGCGGACGAGGCAACCGCGACCGCGAGACTCGGCTCGGCCTCGCCGAGGGCGAGCGCCCGGCGGGCGTCGCGCTCGAACTCGTGAAGATCGACGCGCAACTCGGTGGAGACCGACAGGGTCTCGCCGTTTCGGACGACGATGTCGCCCGCCTCCGCCCGCAGCCGGCTGAGCGTCGTGCGCAGCCGGTTACGGCCGGCCGCGCGATCCGCGTCGGGCCACAGGGTGTCGATGACGACCTCCACCGGGAGATGACCGCCGGCGGTCACGAGCAGCTTCAGCAGCTGCGGACCCCGCCCGGCCGAGAGCTCCACCGGGCGCCCCGCGCGAGTGAGCGAGAAGCGCCCGAGCACGCTCAGCGCCGCCGGCAGCGCCGAGCTCTGCAGGGCAAGCGCGGCCGGCTGGCCGGTCTCGGCGGCGAGCGCGAGCAGTGCCTCGCTCACCTCGCGCTCCTTGGTGAGCGGCAGCTGCGGGACCCCGATGCGCGCCGCCTCCTCGAACGCCCGCGCGGCGAGTGCGCCGGCTCTCCGGTCTCCGCGCCGGAAGGCGGCGTAGCCCATGAAGAGGGTGACCCGCCAGCGCTCGCGCGGGTCGACGCGATGGGTGAACACGGCGGCCAGGCAGCGCTCCGCGCGTTCGGGGTCCCCGTGCCGGGCGAGCAGCGCCGCCTCGGCCATGGCGATCAGCGGCTCACCGTCCACCGGGTCGGCGAGCGCGCGTTCGAGGTACTCCCAGGCGAGCGAGGGCTCCCCGACCCGGTCCAGAGCGTCGGCGGCGTCGCCGAGGAAGTCACCGGACATGGGCCTGAACCAATCCCCGGGGCGCCGCTCGACGCGGCGAACGTGCTTGATCACCGCCGGGCCATCGCCGAGATGAGAGGCGATGAGCGCACGGTTCCAGTCGGCGAACGCGATCAGCAGGTCGTCGGACAGGCGCTCGCCGACCTCGTCGACCTGGCGTGCGGCGTCCTCCGCCTCCTCGTAGCGGCTGAGCTCGCAGAGGACCTCGGCGCGGAGGGCCTGCAGATATGCCCAGCGGCGGGGACGCTCGACGACTTCGGCGAGGCCCTGCTCGAGCAGCTCCATCGCGCCCAGGGCGTCGCCGAGCGCGTAGTCGATCCACATCGCCCGGTAGGGAACGGTCCCGGCCGAGGCCCAGGTGAGGCCGACCCGTCGATAGATGGCGGCGGCGCGGTCGAACAGCTCGCCGGAGCGCCGGATCGCCGCCTCGTCCCGCGCGCCGGCCTCGTCGGTGCGCATGCACGTGGCCCGAGCGAGCGCGGACAGCGCCCGCGCCTCGGTGACGGCGTCAAGCTCGGTGCGCTCGAGGAGACGCGCGACCTCTGCCTCGACGCGCGCGAACTCGCTCACGCGTATCCGATCGGTCGTCCGCTCGACGGCGACGGCCACCGCGATCTCGGGGTGCTCGCTCCGGTGAAGCACATCCTCCAACTGGTCGAGCACAGCCGAGCGCCGGTCCCACAGACTCGCGTCGTCAAGTACCCGCGCGAAGTGCAGGAGGACGCCGGGGTGTCGTTCGAGCGTCTGTGCGTCCAGGCGCTCGATGAACGAGGAGAGCTCGAGCAGATCGAACACGTCCAGTGCGGCAGGCGCGGCGCTCGCCAGCAGCCCGGCCGCCGCGGCCGCCTCGCCGAGGCCGAGCAGCAGCTCGACCGCTCCTCCGAGCTCGCCCCGACCGCCGAGGCAGCCCGCCACCCGGGACAGGATCGGGGTGTCGGCGGGAGCGCGCGCGATGAGGAGGTCCCGGACCGGACCGGGGAGATCCCAGCGTTGCTCGCCGGCCGCGACGAAGGGGACGCCGGCGGCGCGGAGCCGATCGAGGAACCCCTCGCCGCCGACGGAGTCGACGATCTCGCGGTCGGTCGGGAGCACCCGCGCCACCTGCGCGAGGCGGTGCAGCTCCGCCGGTGTGAGCGCCGCAAGCGACTCCTCGAGGATCGTCGCCACGGCAGCCTGGCCGGGCTGGGCGTCGGCGGCGAGGGCGATCGCGGCGAGCGGCTCTCCGGTGCGACGCGCGCGCGCCGCGGCGAGCACGGCGGCGGCGGTCCATCCCCCGGTCGCGGCGTGGAGGGCGAGCACCGCGTGCTCCTCCGCCTGCGGATCGAAGGCGCGGCAGAGCTCGAGCGTCTCGCCGGGGGCGAGCGCGAGGTCGGCGGCCGTCAGAGTGCAGATTTCAGCGCGTCGCAATCGCTCGGCGCCGGGCGGCAGGCGCCGCGCCAGGACGAGCAGCCGCAGCTCGCCGCGCAGACGCCGCGCGAGCCAGTCGATGAGCTCGGCGCCCTCGCGCTCGGCGTGGTGGACGTCGTCGAGCACAAAGGCGCAGGGCTCGTCGGCGAGCGCGTCGAGGGCGGCGTCGATCGCCTCGTGGAGGTCCTCCCCCGCACCGGCGACGCTGAGCGCCGCGGCCGGGAAGCCCGCACGGGCGATTCCGGCCCGCAGGTGGGAGACGAAGCGGGCGGCGCTGCCGTCGCGCTCGTGGAGCGTCACGCCGACCTCGATCGCGCCCCAGGCATGGACGACCTCCGTCGCGAGCGTCGTCTTGCCGTAGCCCCCGCCGGCCTCCACGACGACGACCCGCTCCGCGCTCACCGCATCGACCAGCCGGGGTCTCGGGATGTGGTGGAGAGGAAGCGGCCCCATACCTCTACAAAGTTCGTGACGGGCCGCACATGGTACGTCACGCCCCACCGCTATGCGCCCGCCGGCGAGTGTGCCGTTCGTGTAGCGCCTCGGCCATACCGTCGCCGCCGCGAGCCGGAAGCCGGCTCGTGGCAACCGGGCCGACATCCGGAAGGAAGGGAAGCACCATGAAGCGCATCTCGTCTCGTCTGTTCGCGGCGGCGCTCGTCGCCGGAGTCGCGGGCTCGGGCGCCGTCGCGGCGAGCGCCTCGGCGACCGCGGCCACACCCTCGGGCGGCCCGATCCACATCTGGGCGACCCCGAGTCCGAAGGGCGCGGGTGGCCGGATCCTCCTGACCGGCGCGATCGCCGACCACGGGACCACGCAGTCCGTCAATGCACAAGGAGCCCCGGATCCGAACGGCGGCTTCGTCAAGGTGACACTCAGCCGGGGCGGCTTCGAGGTCGACAAGGCTGCCCTGGACCGTCGTCTGAACGCGCTGAAGCCGGTCATCGATCGCGCCACCTGCAGCGCTTGGGGGACGGGCACCGGCGAGGTGACGCTGCAGGGCGGGACCGGCGCCTACGCGGGGATCCGTGGGACGGCGCGGATGACCGTCACCTTCGCAGTCATCGCACCGCGCTACACGAGCGGCCGGAAGCAGGGCCAGTGCAACCTCAACAAGACGACCGCGATGTTCGAGAGCTCGATCACCGGCGTCGGCTCGGTCTCCTTCTGACCGGCAGCCTCACCGCGGCACGGCCTCCGGCGAGACGCTGGAGGCCCGTGCGCGTGGGCGCGGGCCTCCAGGCTCAGGGCGCGACCGCCGTGGCCTCGACCTCGACGGACATGCGCGGGTCGATGAGCGCCGACACCTCGACCATCGTCGCCAGCGGCCGAATGTCGCCGAGCGCCTCGGAGTAGGCGCGGAGGATCTCCTCGTGGCGTGAGATGTCGGTGACGTAGATGTGCACCGCGACGAGGTCCTCCGGCATCGCGCCGAGCCGGCTCAGCTCGTGGAACACCTTGCGCAGGCACTCGGCCATCTGCTCGTAGCACGTCTCACCGACGATGCCGCCGAGCGGACCGACCGCCGTTGTGCCGCCGACGTGGATCAGGCCGCCGACGATGACCGCGCGGCTGTAGCCGTACTGCTCCTCCCACGGCGAGGGCGGGTCACCCCCGAAACGCTGGACCTCGCCCGCCATCCGGGCCGTCACTCAGTGACGGAAGTGACGGCGCGAGGTGAAGACCATCGCGGCGCCCGCCTTGTCGACCGCCTCGACCGTGAGGTGGTCGCGGACCGAGCCACCCGGGTGGATGATCGCCACCACGCCCGCGTTCAGGCCGATCTCCGCGGCGTCGGGGAACGGGAAGTACGCATCGGAGGCCATCACCGCGCCGCTGACACGGTCGCCGGCCTTATCGACCGCCATCCGCGACGCGTCGACTCGGCTCATCTGGCCCGCGCCGATGCCGACGGTGGCGAGGCCCTTGGAGATGACGATCGCGTTGGACTTGACGTGCTTGCAGACGCGCCAGGCGAAGGCGAGCTCCTGCCACTCAGCCTCGGTCGGCCGCCGCTCGGAGACGACCTGCATGTCCGCCCGGTCCTCCAGGTCGAAGTCGCGGTCCTGGACGAGCAGTCCGCCGACGACCTGCCGCACCTGCGGTTCGATCATGTTCGGGATGCGTCGCTCGCGATCATCGAGGATGCGGGTGTTCGCCTTCTCGGCCAGGATCTCGAGCGCGTCCTCGTCGTACCCGCGGGCGAACAGGACCTCGACGAACTGCTCGTTGAGCTTGGTCGCAAGCTCGGCGTCGACGGGCCGGTTGAGGCAGATGATCCCGCCGAAGGCCGACATCGGATCGCAGGCGAACGCCTTCTCGTAGGCCTCCTGCGCGGTCGACCCGCACGCCACTCCACAGGGGGTGTTGTGCTTGATGATCACGCACGCGGGGATCTTGAACTCGGCGAGCAGCAGCCGCCCGGAGTCCAGATCGAGCAGGTTGTTGAACGAGATCTCTTTGCCGCCGAGCTGGGAGACCATCGAGAGCACGTGGGTGCGGGCGCCGACCTGCTCGTAATAGGCGGCGCGCTGGTGCGGGTTCTCGCCGTAGGGCAGCTCCAGCACCTTCTCGAAGGCGCGGACGAACAGGGACGGGAAGTCCTCGCGCTTCTCCTGGAACCAGCGGGCGATCGCGGTGTCGTAGCGCGCGGTGTAGGAGAACGCCTCGGCCGCCAGCCACTCGCGCGTGCCCGGCGAGAGGTGACGATTGGACTGGCGTAGCTCGTCGAGCACCGCGTCATAGCTCTCGGGGCCGACGACCGGCGCCGCGAACGAGTGGTTCTTGGCGGCGGCGCGGATCATCGTCGGACCGCCGATGTCGATGTTCTCGATCACCTCGGAGTCCAGCGCACCACGGCGCGCGGCGGTCCGCTCGAACGGATAGAGGTTGACCACGACGAGGTCGACGTATTCGACGTCGTGCTCTTCAGCCTGGCGCGCGTGCTCGGGGTTGTCACGGACCGCGAGTAACCCGGCGTAGAGCTTCGGATGCAGCGTCTTGACGCGGCCGTCCATGATCTCCGGAAAGCCGGTCAGCTCGTCGATCGCGCGAACCGGGATGCCGGCTTCGGTGAGCGCCGCGGCGGTCCCGCCCGTCGAGATGATCTCGATCCCCAGGTCCGCCAATCCGCGGGCGAAGTCGACGATGCCCGTCTTGTCCGAGACCGACAGCAGCGCCCGGGCGATCTGCGGACCACCCGAGGGAAGACCCGTCCCGTCCGTGTCGGCGGACGCCTGCACGTCGGCCTCGCCGCTCACCGTCCCTGTCGGGTCGCTGCTCGCCTCCATCGCGCTGGCCACTCTACCGATTGACCCGTACGCGCCGTGGGTTGGCGGGGTCAAACCTGACCGAGCCCTCCGCAATCCTCGCCACCGCCTCCACGAGCAGCTCGTGCTCGATCGGATGCAGGTGCGCCAGCACCTCGTCGGCCGTCTCCGCCTCGGGCAGCTCGACCGCCCGCTGGAAGATGATCGGCCCCGTGTCCATGCCGGTGTCGACGAAGTGCACGGTGACCCCGAACACCTTCACCCCATGGTCGAGCGCCTTCTGGACGACGTGCATGCCCGGGAACGCGGGCAGCAGCGCCGGGTGCACGTTGATCACCCGCTGCGGGAACGCCGTCAGGAACGCCGGCGTCACCAGCTGCGTGTAGCCCGCGAGCACGACCAGCTCGGCCCGGTGGCCATCCCGGAGCCAGTGGGCCATCGCGATGTCCCGGGCCTCGCGGCTGGCGTACTCGGAGGCCGGGAACGTCCTCGTGGGGATCTGTGCCTGGCTGGCCCGGTGCAGTGCCGGCGCATCCGGCTTGTCGGTGGCGAACGCGACCAGCTGGTTGCCGTTCTGGCCATGTGCCCGGTCGATCAGCGCCTGGAGGTTGGAGCCGGCTCCGGAGGCGAGGACGGCGAAGCGCACACGGGCACCGTAGCGGTTGGTGGTTGCGGCTGCTCTGGCGTTCGCGCGGCAGCGGTGGTGGGTCGTCCGAGCGGGGAATTGGGCACTGTGAGCTCGCTAAGGGGGTAGCGCCACTTGAGGCGCTCAGAGTCGGGGGTGCGGGGACGGGCGTGCGAGATAAGTGCACTACCAGGACCACGATTTCGCGTCCCGCGCTCCCGCGGCCGTGAGAGAGTCCCAGTTGGCCCGTCCTCGGGCACGCGGAGTTGGCCCGTCCTCGGGCACGCGGAGTTGGCCCGTCCTCGGGCACGCGGAGTTGGCCCGAGATCTCAGGACGTGATCACAGTCCCCCCAGAACACTTTTCTCGGAAGCTGCTGAGAAGGCGTGCGCGGCGACCGGTGCGGGCGGTAGCGTCGGTGAGCCATGCATCGTGTCCTGTCCGCCTTCGCCCGTGCTGCCGCCGGTGACATGTTCGCGCTGGAGGAGGCGCGCGAGGCATGGGCGGATCTGGCGGCCGAGCAGCAGGAGCTGCTGGCGTCGCTGGGGAAGCTGCTGGCGGCCGCCCACGAACGATCGGCGGCCCTGCCGGAGGTGCTCGATGCGCTTGCGGCGCGCGATCTCGACCGGGCGCGCCGGGAGTTCCGCGGCCTGGCCTCCGAGGAGCGAGAGCTCATCGGGGCGATCGGGCGCTACCTCGCGGACCGGGGTGAGCGGACGCTGCCGTTGCTCGGCGCGTTCGATGGCGTCGGCGAAGGCGATCCCGCCCCGGTTCCGGCTCCGGCTCCGGCGACCCGCCAGGCGGGCACCACCGCTGGCACCTCGCCGAGCAATGGCGACCACCCGGTGCACCACGCGGCGATGCGCACCGGTCAGGTCGGGATCCGCACCGAGCTCACGCCGGAGGACCTGCTCGCCAAGCTCGGGCTCAGCGAGTTCCGGCCGGCCCAGCGCGACGCGGTGCAGGCGGCGCTCGACGGTCGCGACACGCTCGTCGTGATGCCGACGGGCGGTGGCAAGAGCCTCTGCTATCAGCTGCCGGCGCTCGCGTCGGAGGCGCTGACCGTCGTGGTCAGTCCGCTGGTGGCGCTGATCGTCGACCAGCATCGGAGGCTGCTCGACGCGGGGCAGCGGTCGGTGATGCTCGCGGCCACGGTCGGCGAGCAGGCCAACCGCGAGGCGCTCTCGCAGATCCGCTCGGGCGAGGCGCAGATCGTGTTCTGCGCGCCGGAGCGGTTCGCCGCCGCCGGCTTCCGGGCCGCGCTGCAGAGCCGCGACATCGCGCTGTTCGTGGTCGACGAGGCGCACTGCGTGTCGGAGTGGGGACATGACTTCCGCCCCGACTACCTGCGACTCGGTCCGGTGATCGAGGCGCTCGGCCGCCCGCCGGTGATGGCGTGCACGGCGACCGCGACGCCGCGCGTGGCCGATGAGATCGCGGCGCGGCTCGGGCTGCGCGACCCGCTGGTCATCCGGCGCGGCTTCGATCGCCCGAACATCACCTTCGACGTCGTCTCGCTGGAGGGCGCGGGGGCGGTCGGGCGAAAGCGCGGCCACCTGCTCGCGGGCCTCGCCGACCCCGAGCAGCGTCCGGCGATCGTCTACTGCGGCACCCGCAAGGACACCGAGGCGGTCGGCGAGCTGCTGCGCGGGCACGGAATCTCGGCCGCGATCTACCACGCGGGGCTCGATTCCACCGTCCGTCACAGCGCGCAGGACGCGTTCATGCGCGGCGAGGTCGACGTCGTCGTCGCCACCAACGCGTTCGGCCAGGGGATCGACAAGCAGGACATCCGCAGCGTCTGGCACTGGGCGCTGCCGACCTCGGTCGAGGCCTACTACCAGGAGGCCGGTCGCGCCGGGCGAGATGGCGAGCCCGCGCGTGCGGTCCTGCTGGCGATGCGCGGCGACCTCGGCCGGCTGATCCAGTTCATCAAGCGCTCGCAGATCGACGGCGCCGAGGTCCGTCGCGCGGTCGCGGGGCTCGGCGCGATCGCGGAGGATTCGATCGCCGAGATCGATCCCCGCCGCCAGGACGATCGTGAGCGGATCACGCTGGCGATCGCCGAGCGGGCCGGCGTGGTCTCACTCGCCCCGGCCGCGGGCGGGCGCGTCGCCGTCCGGCTCACCGGCCACTTCGACGGTGGCGCCGTCGACGAAGCCTGCCGCCAGGCGACCGATCGCCGCTGGCGCGCGTATCAGGCGCTCAAGGCCTTCGCCGAAGACGGCGCGACCTGCCGCCGCCGCCAACTCCTCGCCCACTTCGGCGACCCCGAGGAACCGGCGCCGCAAGTGCGGTGCTGCGACGTCTGCGACCCCCAGGAGCTGCCGACGGTCGAGCCGATCGGCACCCGCCGGCGAAAGACCGCCGCCCCGGTCCCCGACGGCCCCCCGGTCGACGACACCCAGCTCGCGGAGCTCAAGCGCTGGCGCCTGGAACGAGCCGACGGCAAGCCCGCCTACACAGTCGCCACCAACGCAATGCTCGAGGAGTTCCTGCGCCACCGGCCCGCCGACCCCGACGAGCTGCTCGCGATCCGCGGCGTCGGCCCCGCCTTCGTCACCCGCCACGGCGACGACGTCCTCGCCCTGCTCGCCGACCTCGCCGCCTGAGCGGAGAAGCCGGGCGCTGGACGCCGGGGAGGCGAGGACCGCGGCGCGTCAGAAGGGCTGGGCGTCGAAGTAGGTCGCGTCCTCGAAACCCGTGCGTGCCACCCGCCGCAATCGCCGACCGTCGAACGCCCACACCCAGCTGTGCGGCGTGACGCCCGAGTTGGCCGCCTGGCTCTCGGTCACGAGAGTCTGCCCGGTCGCCGGGTCCGCGACGACATCGCCGCCATCCCACGCGCGCGGCAGCGCCACCCGCGTCCGTGCCCGACCTCGCCGGTCGACCCGCACAAGGTACGCCTTGCCGAGCGTGCTGCCGCCGCTGCCCTTTGGCAGACCGGTCGTGCACGCCTCGGCCGCGATCATGTTCCGCGGTCCGCCCGCGTCCGACCCGCCGAACGCCGCCGCCTGATAGCTGCAGTGCGCCTGGGCCCGCCAGAGCGTCCAGCCGCTCGGCTCGGAGGGACGCAAAGCGGACACGACGGCGAGGCGACTGAACCGAGGCGCCTGGCAGGTCCCGCGCGGGATGAAGTGGGTGCTTGGCGGGAGCGTCGACGGTCCGAA
>Ga0335075_10004869_pt1 | contig 20911 bp, 15 predicted proteins | sample Lox_Sample_24_FD_206723 | JGI IMG/M metagenome (GOLD analysis project Ga0335075, IMG submission 206723) | Soil microbial communities from Loxahatchee National Wildlife Refuge, Florida, United States - Lox_Sample_2.4 | ecosystem: Environmental > Terrestrial > Soil > Wetlands | place: USA...
TCGCGCTCTCTGACGGCAGGATCGAAGCCGTGGGGACGGGACTCGGCGGCGCCGAGCGGATCATCGACGCTGCCGGCCTCGTCGTCGCTCCCGGCTTCATCGACCTGCACGCGCACGGCCAGTCCATCCCCGCCGACCGCATGCAGGCCTTCGACGGCGTGACGACGACGCTCGACCTCGAGGCGGGCGTGATGCCGGTGGCGTCCTGGTACCGGCGCCAAGCCGCGCAGGGGCGCGTGCTCAACTACGGCGCCTCCACCAACTGGGCCTTCGCGCGCATCGGTGCGATGACCGGCTCCAACGAGGAATCCTCGCTCGAAGCGTTCGGCCGCGCCATGCGCGATCCGCGCTGGGTGAAGAACGTCGCGAGCGAGCCGGAAGTGGCGGGGATACTCGAGCGAATCGCACGCGGGCTGGACGAGGGCGGCATCGGCATCGGCATCCTCAACGCCTACGCGCCGGGCGCCGGCGTCCAAGAGCTGACCGCCGTCTGCGAGCTTGCGGCCGCGCACGGCGTGCCGACCTTCACCCACATCGCCTATATGTCGCGCATCGATCCTGAGAGCGCGGCCGAGGCCTATGTCCGCCTCATCGGCTATGCCGGCGCCACCGGCGCGCATATGCACATCTGCCACTTCAACAGCTCGAGCAAGACGGACGTCGAGCGCTGCGCCCGGCTGGTGGCGAAAGCGCAAGCGCAGGGCCTGCCGATCACCCTGGAGGCCTATCCCTACGGCACCGGCTCGACCGTGCTGGCGGCTTCCTTCTTCAGCGATCCCGAGTTCGAGGCGCGCAACGGCACCGGCTACGATGCCGTGCAGCGCGTGACCGACGGGCGGCGCTTCCGGAGCCGCGACGAGCTGCTTGCCGCGCAGGCCGAGGAGCCCGCGACGCTCGTGCTCTGGCACATCCTGGATACCGAGAACAACGCGCACCATCGCGACCTGCTCGATATCTCGGTGCTCTATCCGGGCGGCGCGATCGCCTCGGACGCGATGCCCTGGACGCTGCCCGACGGCACCACCTACACCGGAGACGCTTGGCCGCTGCCGGCGGACGCCACCTCCCACCCGCGCTCGGCCGGGACCTTCACCCGCTTCATCCGCCATTGGGTGCGCGAGCGAAAGGCGATCCCGCTGCTCGAAGCCGTGCGCAAATGTTCGCTGATCCCGGCTGAGATCCTCGCTCCGAGCACGCCCGCCATGCGCGCCAAGGGCCGGATGCGGCCGGGCGCGGACGCCGACATCGTCGTCTTCGATCCCGAGACGCTCGCCGACCGCGCCGAGTTCTCGGCGATGAACCGCCCCGCCGAGGGCGTGCGGCATCTTCTGGTCGGCGGCGAACCTGTGATCGCCGATGGCGTGATGGACGTGGCGGCGCGGCCCGGCCAACCGGTGCGCCGGCCTCTCGCCCCCGGGCGATAACGCGCGATGACGGGCCCGCCGGTCCCGATCCTCCTCGTCACCGGCTTCCTCGGCGCGGGCAAGACGACCATCGTCAACCATCTTCTCGCCCATGCCGAGGGAAGAAGGATCGCAGCAATCGTCAATGATTTCGGCGCCATCAACATCGACGCCGAGCTGATCGCGGGCGCTGGCTCCGGGGCGAGCGAAGGCGTCGTGAGCCTCGCCAACGGCTGCATCTGCTGCTCGCTGGAGGGCGACCTCTTGCGCACGCTCGCCGCCATCCTCCGCCGCGCCCCGCGCCCGGACGCGATCGTGATCGAAACGAGCGGCGTCGCCGACCCCGCCGACATCGTCCGCAACCTCATGGATCCCGTGATCTGGCAGGAGGCGCCGCTGGAGACGGTGCTCTGCGCGGTGGACGCGACGATCGCCCCGCACTCCCTGCAGGACGCCCTGCTCCGCTCGCAAATTCGGACCGCCGACGTGATCGCGCTGACCAAGCCGGACCTCGCGGACGAAGCCGGCCTCCGCCAAATCCGCGATTCCCTCAAAACCGCCCGCCGGGCCGCGACCCTCGTCGATGCCCCGCACGGCCAGGTGCCCCCGGCGCTCCTGTTCCCTGATGACCCGGAGCGTGTGGGGGCACCCCGCGACCCGGGGCCCCGCCGCCCGGCCGCCGACCGCTTCGAGGCGCTGGCCTGGACCTCCGACCGGCCGGTCTCCCTGCCCCGCCTCCAGGACGCCATCGCCCGCCTCGCGCCGAAACTCGCCCGCGCCAAGGGTCTCTTCGAGACCGTGGAGCAGCCCGGCCGCCAGCTTCTCTTCCAGCTCGCCGGCGGCCGCGCGACCCTCGCCCCGGCCGGCCCGCCCGCGCCCGCCGCACCCCGCGCCCGCATCGTCTTCGTCGCCGAGATCGGCGCCCTCTCGAGCGACGAGGTCGCCCGCATCATGGACTCCTGCGCGGGGTCCGCCGCCGCTTCGCGCCCGGCTCGCTGATGCCGCGCCGATCGGTCGGGCCGTCGTCATAGACGGTCTCTATCGCGCCGATTGACACAGAAGGCCTTCATTCATCGTCGGGGTGCGTCTACATCTGCGCCGGAGCAACCACCCTCAGGAGCAGCCGGAGGACCCAACGCCGCACCATGAGCGTCGCCGAGAACCGGAACAGCCTCACCACGCTCGTCGCGGCGTTCACTCGCGAATGAGGTCGATCCGGAGCGGGATGAGTTCGCTTGCGCTCACCCATCCCGCTCCAAGCTTGTGTCTTATCGCGTGATTGAGACCTACGGCGATTCCGCCTTCGGTCATCACGCTCTACCCACCCAGGATCGGAGGGAAACATGGACGAAAGCAGCAGCCAGAGCGCCGGCAAGTGCCCGGTCATCCACGGGCCCGCGGTGCAGGCGACCTTTGCGGGAAGGTCGAACCGCGACTGGTGGCCGAACCAGCTCAACCTCAGGATTCTCCACCAGCACTCGTCCCTGTCCAACCCCATGGGCACAGGCTTCAACTACGCCGAGGCGTTCAAGACGCTCGACCTCGAGGCCCTGAAGAAGGACCTCTTCGTGCTGATGACGACCTCGCAGGAATGGTGGCCGGCGGATTTCGGTCATTACGGGCCGCTCTTCATCCGCATGGCCTGGCACAGCGCCGGCACCTACCGCATCGCCGACGGCCGCGGCGGCGCCGGCTCCGGCCAGCAGCGCTTCGCGCCGCTCAACAGCTGGCCCGACAATGTGCTTCTCGACAGGGCGCGCCGCCTGCTCTGGCCGGTCAAGCAGAAATACGGCGAGAAAATCTCGTGGGCCGACCTCATGATCTTCGCCGGCAATTGCGCGCTCGATTCGATGGGCTTCAAGACCTTCGGCTTCGGCGGCGGGCGCGCGGATGTCTGGGAGCCCGACGAGGACGTCGATTGGGGCATCGAGAAGACCTGGCTCGGCGATGAGCGCTACAGCGGCGACCGCGAGCTCGAGAACCCCTTCGGCGCCGTGCAGATGGGCCTCATCTACGTCAACCCCGAAGGGCCGAACGGCAAGCCGGATCCGCTCGCCGCGGCGCGCGATATCCGCGAGACCTTCCTGCGCATGGCGATGAACGACGAGGAGACCGTCGCACTCATCGCCGGCGGGCACACCTTCGGCAAGACGCATGGCGCGGGCGACGTGACGCTCGTCGGGCGGGAGCCCGAGGCCTGCGGCCTCGCGGAGCAGGGCCTCGGCTGGAGGAACAAATTCGGCACCGGCAAAGGCGACGACGCGACCGGCAGCGGCCTCGAAGTCGTCTGGACCTCGACGCCCACGAAATGGAGCAACAATTTCTTCGAAAACCTCTTCGGCTATGAATGGGAGCTGACCAAGAGCCCGGCCGGCGCCTATCAGTGGCAGCCGAAGAACGGCGCCGGCGCCGGCACGATCCCGGATCCGCACGACCCCGCGAAGCGCCGCGCGCCCGCCATGCTGACCACCGATCTTTCCCTGCGGATCGACCCTGCCTACGAAAAAATCTCACGCCGCTTCTACGAGCATCCGGATCAGCTCGCCGACGCCTTCGCCCGCGCGTGGTTCAAGCTGACGCACCGCGACATGGGCCCGCGCGTGCGCTATCTCGGCCCGCTGGTCCCGGCCGAAGAGCTGATCTGGCAGGATCCCGTGCCCGCGGTCGATCACAAGCTGATCGACGCCGCGGACATGAGGGACCTCAAGGCGAAGATCCTCGCCGCGGGCCTCTCGATCCCCGAACTGGTCGGCGCCGCCTGGGCCTCGGCCTCGACCTTCCGCGGCTCCGACAAGCGCGGCGGAGCGAACGGCGCGCGCATCCGCCTCGCCCCGCAGAAGGATTGGGCGGTGAACCAGCCCGCCCAGCTCGCGAAAGTGCTCGCCGCCCTCGAGGGAATCCGGAAGTCGTTCAACGCCGCGGCAACCGGCGGGAAGAAGGTCTCGCTCGCCGACCTCATCGTCCTCGGCGGGTGCGCCGCGGTCGAGCGTGCGGCGAAGAACGCCGGGCATGAGGTCGAGGTTCCCTTCGCGCCGGGCCGTACCGATGCGACGCCGGAACAGACCGACACCGCCTCCTTCGCCGTGCTCGAACCGGCCGCGGACGGGTTCCGCAACTACCTCAAGACGGGGCTCGCGTCCCCGGCGGAGGCGCTGCTCGTCGACCGCGCGCAGCTCCTGAGGCTCACCGCCCCCGAGATGACGGCGCTCGTCGGCGGCATGCGCGTGCTGAACGCGAATGTCGGGAAGTCCGCGCACGGGGTCTTCACGAAGCGGCCGGAGACGCTCACCAACGACTTCTTCGTCAACCTGCTCGATATGGGCACGGAATGGAAGGCGGTCTCGGACGCCGAGGAGGTGTTCGAGGGTCGCGATCGCGCGAGCGGCGCGGTGAAATGGACCGGCACGCGCGTGGACCTCGTCTTCGGCTCGAACTCCCAGCTGCGCGCTTTCGCGGAAGTCTATGCCTCCGCGGACTCGCAGAAGAAGTTCGTCCATGACTTCGTGGCCGCCTGGAACAAGGTGATGAACCTCGACCGCTTCGACCTCGCCTGATTTCACCGGCAGGGCGCCGAACGACGCTGGAGCGGGATTGCTGAGCGCGGGCAATCCAATCCCGCTCCAAGCGTCGGTCGCGCGGGAGGGGGGTCAGGCGGCGGCGGACTCTTCCGATTCGCCGGAGCGCAGCAGGTTGCCGCGGAGCGCAAGCAGGGTGTCGAGCAAATGCTCGCGGTCGGCGGGCGGGATGCCGGCGAGGGCCTCGGCGCGGACGATCTCGGTGATCGCGCGGATTTTTGCGACCGCCGCCTCGCCGGCTTCGGTGAGCCACAAGGTGCGGGCGCGGCGGTCGGTTGCGTGCGGCCGGCGCTGGACGAGCCCGGCTTCCTCGAGGCTATCGACCAGCCGGACGATGGAGATCGCTTCCATGTCCAGCATGATCGCGACGCCGATCTGCTTGATGCCGGGATCGTGGAAGACCTGGAGCAGCAGGCTCGCTTCGGAGGGGTTGAGGCCGAGGCCGGCCCGCTTCGAGTGATAGACGAAACGGCGGCGCATCAGGCGCGAGCCTTCGCGGAGCAGGAAGCCGAGCGTGCGTCGGCCGGGCGAGAGGTCGCTCATGGCGAGCGGGCCGCGCCGCGGGCCGGGTGATGTCGGGGACGAAACGGTGTCATCGCGTGGTCCTTGGGCGTGGTCCTTGGGCGTGGTCCTTGGGCGTGGTCCTTGGGCACGTTCCTCCGTTGGCTGGAGCGGGACGGGTGAGCCGAAGCGAACGCATCTCCCTCTAGTCGTCTCCGTCCCCGTCCCCGCTCATCATCGCCGCGAGCTTCGGAAGCGTGGGGGCGGGGCGGCGCAGCAGACGGTGTTGCAGGCGGTCGAGGTAGAGATAGATCACCGGCGTCGTGTAGAGCGTGAGCACCTGGCTGAGCGCGAGGCCGCCGACCATGGCAAAGCCGAGCGGCTTGCGCAACTCGGATCCGGCCCCGTTCTCGAGCATCAGCGGCAGGCCGGTGAAGATGGCGGCCATCGTCGTCATCAGAATGGGCCGGAAACGCAACAGACAGGCCTGGCGTATGGCGGCCTCGGGCGCGAGGCCGTCGCGCCGCTCGGCGGTGATCGCGAAATCCACCATCATGATCCCGTTCTTCTTGACGATGCCGATGAGCAGGATGATGCCGATGAGCGCGATGACGGTGAGCTGGTAGCCGAAGGCGAGCAGGATGAGGAGCGCGCCGACGCCGGCGGAGGGCAGGGTGGAAAGAATGGTGAGCGGCAGGATGTAGCTCTCGTACAGCATGCCGAGGATGATGTAGACGGTGACGATCGCCGCCGCGACGAGATAGGGCTCGGACCCGAGCGAGGCCTGGAACGCCTGCGCCGTGCCCTGGAACGAGCCGTTCAGGGTGGCCGGCACGCCCATCTCGGATTCGACCCGCTGGATGGCGATCACGGCCGCGCCGAGCGAGGCATTGCCCTTGAGGTTGAACGAGATCGTCACCGCGGGCATCTGGTTGACATGGTTCACGGCGAGCGGCTGCACGGGCACCGTGGTCTCATGGACCAGCGTCGAGAGCGGGACGGGCTTGCCGCTCGACGAGGCGACATAGAGCTCTTGCAGGGTGGAGAGCTTTCCCTGCTCGTCCGGCAGCACGCCGAGGACGACGTAATAGGCCTTGTCGCCGGTGAAATACTGCGCGACCTCGCGCTGGCCGAAGGCATCGTAGAGGGTGTTGTCGATCGCGGCGGGCTGCACGCCGAAGCGCGCCGCCTGGTCGCGGTTGTAGGTGAGCGTCTCCGTCGTGCCGTCGACCTGCTGGTCCGAGGTGACATCGGCAAGCTCGGGAAGGCGGCGGATGCGCGCGAGGATCTTTGGCGCCCAGGCGTTGAGCTCGTCCGGGTTCGCGTCCTCCAGCGTGTACTGGTACTCGGTGCGGCTCAGATGGCCGCCGACGCGGACATCCTGGATGACTTGCAGGAAGAGGCGGACGCCCTTGACCGATCGCATCTTGCGGTCGATCTGCGCGATGACCTGCGAGGCGGTGGCGCTGCGCTGGTCCCACGGCTTGAGGGTGATGTACATGCGGCCGTTGTTCGCCGTCTGGCCGCCCAATCCGGCGCCGACCGCCGCGACCACCGAGGCCACGGCGGGATTGGCGAGGACGACCCGGTTCACCTCGCGCTGGAGCGCGGACATGGCGTCGAACGAGCTGTCCTCAGCCGCGACGGTGATGCCGATCATCACGCCGGTGTCCTGCTCGGGAAAGAATCCCTTCGGGATGACGATGTAGAGGAAGATCGTGAGCGTGACGGTGGCGAGGAAGACCATCAGCGTGACGAAGCGGAATCTCAGCGCGACGGCGAGCGTGCGCTCGTAGAAGCGGAGCACGCCCGTAAACATCCGCTCGACGAGATTGTAGAAGGCGCCGTGGCTGTGCGCCTCCGCGCTGAGGAAGCGCGAGGCCATCATCGGGGTGAGGGTGAGCGAGACGATCGCCGAGATGACGATGGTCATCGAGACGCAGACCGCGAACTCCCAGAAGAGGCGGCCGACGATCCCGCCCATCAGCAGCAGCGGGATGAAGACGGCGATGAGGGAGAAGCTGATCGAGACGATGGTGAAGCCGATCTCGCCCGCGCCCTTGATGGCGGCGTCGATCGGCCGCAGCCCGTGCTCGATATGGCGGAAGATGTTCTCGAGCATGACGATCGCGTCGTCGACGACGAAGCCGACCGCGATGGTGAGGGCCATGAGCGAGAGATTGTCGAGGCTGAAGCCGCAGAGATACATCACCCCGAACGTGCCGACCAGGGCGACGGGGATCGTGACGCTCGGGATGATGGTGGCCCAGACATTGCGGAGGAAGAGAAAAATGACGGCGACCACGAGGGCGATGGCGAGCAGCAGCGTGAAGCTGACATCGCGGACCGAGGCGCGGATGGTGAGCGTGCGGTCGGAGACCACGGAGACGTGGATGTCGCGCGGGATGTTGGCCTCGAGCGAGGCGAGGCGGGCCTTCACCCCGTCCGCCGTGGTGATGACGTTGGCGTTGGGCTGCTTGAAGATGAGCAGGAGGACGGAGGGCTGGTTGTCGGTCCACGCGGCGAGTTCGTCGTTCTGCGGGCCGCTGACGGCGCGCCCTATATCGCCGATGCGGATCGGCCCGCCGTTGCGGTAGCCGATGATGACGTTGTTGTAGGCCTCGGCCGCGGTGAGCTGGTCGTTGGCGTAGATCGTGTAGGATTCCTGGCGTCCGTCGATGCTGCCTTTGGGATCGTCCACCGTGGCGTTGGCGAGGACGTTGCGCACGTCCTCCATGGTCAGGCCCATCGCGGCGAGACGGGCGGGATCGACCTCGACGCGGACCGCGGGGGTCTGCTGGCCGCCGACCAGCACCTGGCCGACGCCGGGGAGCTGGGAGAGCTGCTGCTCGAAAAGATTCTCGGCGTACGCGTCCACCTCGGTGATCGGCGCCTGGTCGGAGTGCATCGAGAGGATGAGGATCGGCGCGTCCGTGGGGTTCACCTCGCGGAAGGTGGGCGGGCTCGGCATGTCCTTGGGCAGCGAGCCATCGGCGGCATTGATCGCCTCGAGAACCAGCGTCGCCGCGGTGTTGATGTTGGTGTCGAGGCTGAACTGAAGCGTGATGTTGCTGGTGCCGGTGACGCTGATGGAGGTCATCTGCGTGAGGCCGGGCAGCATCTGGCCGAACTCGGTCTCGAGTGGCGTGGCCACGGTGGCCGCCATGGTCTCGGGGCTGGCGCCGGGATATTGCGCGGTGACGCTGAGCGTCGGGAACGAGACGTTGGGCAAGGGGGCGACGGGCAGGAGCGGGAGAGCCGCGAGGCCGGCGAGGAAGATCCCCACGGTGAGCAGGGAGGTCGCTACGGGGCGGCGGATGAAGGGAGTGGAAACGCTCATCGCGGCTAGTCGCGGCCGGGCGCGTGGGCGAGGTCGCGCGCGGCAATGGCGCCGCCGGCGCCGCCGGGCTCGTTGTCGGGGGCGGTTGCCGTGACGCGCACGCCGGGCATCAGCCGCGACTGGCCGGCGAGGACGACCTGCTGGCCGGCCTGCAGCCCGCCGGCGACGACCGCGAGGTTGCCGTCCTGCTCGCCGAGCGTGACCGGCTGCGTCGCCACGGTGTGGTCGGGCTTGACGATGTAGACGAAGAGGCCGTCCGGCCCGTGCTGCACCGCCGGGACCGGCACGGTGACGACGTTGCGGAGCGTGTTCAGCAGGAGCCAGGCATTGACGAACTCGCCCGGCCAGAGACGGTCGTTCGCGTTCGCGAAGGTCGCCTTGAGTTGGATCGTGCCGGTGGTGGTGTCGATCGTGTTGTCCGGCGTGAGCAGCGTGCCCGTGGCGAGCTTCGTCGCCTCATCGGCGGTGTAGGCGGCGACGGGAAGCGTGCCCTTCGCCATCGCCGCCTGGATGCGCGGGAGGTCCGCCTCGGGCAGGGTGAAGACGACCGAGATCGGCTTGTCCTCGGTGATGGAGAGGATGCCGGTCTGGGCGGAGGCCTCGATCAGATTGCCGACATCGGTCTGGTAGAAGCCGACGCGGCCGGCGATGGGCGCGCGGATGGTGCAGAAGCCGAGATTGATGAGGGCCGATTCGACCGCGGCGTCGTCCGCCTGGATGGCGGCGCGGAGCCGGTCGACCGTGGCCTGCTGGTCGTCGACCTGCTGCACGGAGGCGAAGCTGCGGGACTGGAGGCTCTGATAGCGGGCGAGGTCGAGCGCGGCGCTGTGGAGCTGGGCCGCGTCCTCGGCGCGCTGGGCGGTGGCCTGGTCGAGCGTCGCTTTGTAGGGCCGCGGGTCGATCTCGGCGACGATCTGGCCCTTGCGCACCTCCTCGCCCTGGCCGACCGGCAGGGCGATGAGCGTGCCGTTCACCTGGGCGCGGATCTCGACGATGTTGAACGCCTCGACCGTGCCGAGGCCGCGGAGATAGACCGGGACGTCCGCGAGCCTCGCCGGCGCGGCGGTGACCGGAACGGCGGGCGGGGCGTCGTCGGCCGGATCGGCGGCGAGCGTGGCATGAACGGCGTGGTGGGACAGGAGCAGCCAGCTCCCGAGGCCGGCCGCGACCACGATCGCCGCGAACAGGGGCAGGCGAAATCTCTTCTGGGCCAAGAAATCGGATCTCTCGTCGCAAGGGCGCGGTGGGCCGCGCGGCGAAGAGATTAGAGATAATGCATGTAACAGAAAAGCTCTATGAAGTGACGTTGTGCAACGCGGCGGAAGGCGATCTCCCTAGAGCGGGATGCGTTCGCTCCGGCTCACGCATCCCGCTCTAGGCCTTTGTTTTCCCGCGTGATCGAACGCCTTCGGTGCCGGGGTCCCCGCGAACGAGTTCGCGGGGTGCCCCGATTCAACCTCCGGCGATCACGCTCTAGCAAGCCGATGGGATGGCAGGCGAATACGCCCGCCTGAGCTGGCCCGAAGCGAGCGATGGGTTTCGGCGCCCGAGCGGCTCCGCCCGGCCCCTCACGCCAGCGGCGCGATCCTCCCCTCCTTCAGCGTCACCTGCCGGTCCATCCGCGCCGCGAGGTCCGGGTTGTGCGTCGCGATCAGCGCGGCGAGGCCGTGGTCGCGCGCCGCCGCGAGGAGCTCCTCGAACACGACCGAGGCGGTCGCGACGTCGAGATTGCCCGTCGGCTCGTCGGCGAGCAGCACGGCCGGCTCGTTCGCGAGCGCGCGCGCAATCGCCACACGCTGCTGCTCGCCGCCCGAGAGCGCGCCCGGCAGATGCCGCGCCCGCGCCGCGAGCCCGAAGGAGGCGAGCAGCGCCATCGCCCGCTCCTCGGCCTTCCGGCGGGGGATTTTCGCGATCATCTGCGGCAGCATCACGTTCTCGACCGCGCTGAACTCCGAGAGCAGGTGATGCATCTGATAGACGAAGCCGATGGCGCTGAGGCGCAAGGCCGTCCGCTCGGCGTCCGTCAGCATCGCGGCGTCGCGTCCCTCGATCAGCACCGCGCCGCCGTCCGGCTTCTCGAGCAGCCCGGCAAGATGGAGCAGCGTCGATTTCCCCGCCCCCGAGGGTGCGACGAGCGCCACGATCTCGCCCGCGCGCACCGCGAGATCGGCGCCGCGCAGCACCGGAAGATCGCCGCCTTCGCTGCGAAACGTGCGCGACAGATTCTTCAGAACGAGCTTCTCATTCATGCCGGAGCGCTTCGACCGGGTCGGTGCGCGCCGCCCGCCAGCTCGGATAGAGCGTGGCGAGCAGCGAGAGCGCGAGCGCCATCACGATCACCCTGACGACCTCGCCCCAGTCGAGCACGGCCGGAAGCTGCTCGAGGTAATAGACCTCCGGGTTGAAGAGGTTCGTCCCCGTCAGCGATTGCAGCCAGTCCTTGATGGTGTCGATGTTGCGGCAGAAGAGCACGCCGAGCACCGTCCCCGCCACCGTCCCCACGATGCCGACCGAGGCCCCGCACATCAGGAAGATGCGCATCACCGCCCCGCGCCCGGCGCCGATCGTGCGCAGGATCGCGATGTCGCGGGTCTTGTCCTTCACCATCATGATGAGCGAGGAGACGATGTTGAAGGCGGCGACCAGGATGATGAGCGTGAGGATGAGGAACATCACGTTCCGCTCGACGGTGACGGCAGCGAAGAAGCTGTCGTTCGCCTGCGTCCAGTCGATGATGCGGATCGGCTGGCCGGGAAGGGCCCGGTAGATCGCCCGGTCGATCCCGCCCACCGCGTCCGGGTGCTGGACGCTCACCTGGATCTGCGTGGCCTCGTTCGGCTTCTGGAAGAACACCTGCGCGGCCTGAAGCGGGAGGAAGACGAAGCTGCTGTCGTATTCGTTCATGCCCACCTGGAAGATCGCGACGACCTGATAGGAGCGGATGCGCGGGATGGTGCCGAGCACGGTCGCCGCACCCTGCGGCGAAACGAGCGTGACGCGCCCGCCGACGGTGACGCCGAGGCTCTGGGCGAGCCCGATCCCGATCGCGATCGTATCGTCGCCGCCGAACCGCGCGAGGCTCCCGGCCACGATATGATCGGCGACGGAGGACAAGCCCTCGAGATTCTGCCTCGTTATCCCGCGAATGAGTCCGCCCACGGCCGCGCCGCTCTCGTTCGTCAGCAGCGCCTGGCCCTCGACGATCGGCGTCGCGGAGATCACGCCCGGGATGCGGCCGATCCGTGCCGCGAGCGTATCGTAATCGGCGAGCCCCTGGCTCTGCGAATAGACGCCGAGATCGCCGTTCAGCCCGAGGATGCGGCTCAGCAGCTCCTGGCGGAACCCGTTCATCACGCTCATCACGATGATGAGCGTGGCGACCCCGAGCGCGATCCCGATCAGCGAGAAGCTCGCGATTACCGAGACGAAGCGCTCGCCGCGGCGCGAGCGCAGATAGCGGAACGCGACCGCCCGCTCGAAAGCCCCGAACATCTCAGAGCACGCGCGCCAGCGCGGAGTCGAGCGAGAGCTCTTCGCGCTCGCCGCTCGCGCGGCGCTTGAGCTCCACCGTCCCCTTCGCCGCGCCGCGGGGTCCCACGATGATCTGCCAGGGATGTCCCATCAGATCGGCGTCGGCGAACTTCACCCCCGCCCGCTCGTCGCGGTCGTCATAGAGTGCGGCGAGCCCGAGCTTCGCATAGACATCCTCGCAGAGCGCGTCGCACGCCGCGTCGCCCTGGCGAAGATTGAGGATGGCGGCACGGAACGGTGCGACCGCGTCCGGCCAGATGATGCCCGCCTCGTCGTGCGAGGCCTCGATCAGCGCGCCCGCGAGCCGGCTCACGCCGATCCCGTAGCTCCCCATCTCCGGGTTCACGGGGCGCCCGTCCGCGCCGGACACCGAGAACCCCATCGCCGCGCTGTATTTGGTCCCGAAATAAAAGACATGCCCGACCTCGATCCCGCGCCCCAGCCGCTGCCGCTCGGGCGCCAGGCGCTCCCACGCCGCGGGATCGTGCTTGTCGTCGGTCGCGGCGTAATGGCCGGTCATCAGCCCCTCGAAGCGCGCAAGGTCCGCTTCGGAGAAAATATCGAACCCGGCTGCGGAATAATCGATCTCCTCGAACGCGGCGTCGTAATAGACCGCGCTCTCGCCGGTGCTTGCGAGGATGATGAACTCGTGGCTCATGTTGCCGCCGATCGGCCCGGACTCCGCCTGCATCGGGATCGCCTTCAGCCCCATCCGGCGAAAGGTGCGCATATAGGCGAGCATCATCCGCCGATAGCTCACGACGGCGCCCGCATAGTCGAGATCGAAGCTGTAGCCGTCCTTCATCAGGAACTCGCGCCCGCGCATGACGCCGAAGCGCGGCCTCACCTCGTCGCGGAATTTCCATTGGACGTGATAGACGATCTGCGGAAGTTCACGATACGACTTCACCGACTGGCGAAAGAGGTCGGTGATCATCTCCTCGTTGGTCGGGCCGTAGAGGAGGTCGCGCTCGTGGCGGTCCTGGAGCCGCAGCATCTCCTTGCCGTAATCCTCGTACCGCCCGCTCTCGCGCCAGAGCTCGGCCGGCTGGATGGTCGGCATCAAAAGTTCCTGCGCGCCCGCCGCGTCCTGCTCGGCGCGCACGATCGCGGCGATGTTCTGCAGCACGCGAAATCCCGCCGGCAGCCAGGCATAGATGCCCGCCGCCGTCTGGCGCACCAGGCCCGCGCGCAGCATCAGCCGGTGCGAGACGATCTGCGCCTCGGCCGGAGTCTCCTTGAGCGTGGGCACGAAGCTCCGGGAAAGACGCATCGCCGGTTCGGTCCTCGATTGGGTTGAGCGCGAGAAGCTAGCCGTCCGCCGGCCTCGCGGCCAGATGGCGCCGCGGCTGCTGCGATGCAGCAATTTTTGTGCGCCGCACAACAAAACCGAGCAATAACGCCAAGAAATATTCACGCTCAGAGCACAAAAACGCGTGACTCGTCTGCTTGGACCGGCTAACAACTGGCTCGCGGCGGAGCGATCCGGGCCAAGTTTGGGGAGGGAACGCCAATCTCGGTTGGCAGGATGAGGAGGTCCCTCCTCGTCCTGCCACGCGTGTTGCGTACGCGAGGACGCCGCACCTTTTGCATCCCATCCCATCCCCTCTTGAATCCCATCCCGTCTTGGATCCCATCGTCGTCATCCCGACGCGCCTCGGCTCGGCGCGCCTGCCCGGCAAGGCGCTCGTCGACATCGCGGGCGAGCCGATGATCGTGCATGTCTGGCGCCGCGGGCTCGAGGCCGATATCGGCCCGGTGCTCGTCGCCTGCGGCGATGCGCCGATCGCCGAGGCGATCCGCGCGCAGGGCGGCGAGGCGGTGCTGACCGATCCGGCCTTGCCCACCGGCTCGGACCGCGTGCAGGCGGCCCTTTCGCTCATCGACCCGGATCGGCGCCATGACGTCGTCGTCGTGCTCCAAGGGGACCTGCCGACGATCGAGCCCGCGGTCCTGCGCGCGACGCTTGCCCCGCTCGCCGACCCCGCGGTGGACATCTCCACGCTCGCGACCCTGATCACCGATCCGCTGGAGCTGCAGGCCCCTCAGGTGGTGAAAATTGCCATGGGGCTTCTCTCGCGCGCGCGCGTGGGACGGGCCGTATATTTCAGCCGATCCGTCATTCCCGGCGGCCCCGGGCCGCATTATCACCATGTCGGCCTCTACACTTACCGCCGGAAATCCCTCGAACGCTTCGTAAATCTGCCAAGAAGCGTCCTGGAACAGCGCGAAAACCTCGAGCAACTGCGTGCCATCGAGAACGGCATGCGCATCGAGGTCACCCTGATCGAGACCGAACCCCTCGGCGTCGACACGCTCGCCGATCTCGAGCGCGCCCGCGCGCTCCTCAAGCCCTGAGCGAAGCCGGATGCGGCGGCGCGAGCCGCGCCCCGCCGCCGAAGAGTTTTTCCCGGTAGGTGCCCGGCGCGTAGGCCCGCTTGTAGAGCCCGCGCTCCTGAAGGACGGGGACGACGAGATCTATAAAAGATTCAATACATTCCGGGACGATCGTGCGGGATAGGTTGAAGCCGTCCACGGCGGCCTCCTCCATCCAGGATTGCAGCTCGTCCGCCACTTCCACCCCCGAGCCGACGATCGGCGGCTGGCGCGAGCCGAGCACGAGCTGGTCGATCAGCTTCCGCTTGGTCCATTGGGGGCCCATCGCCTCGACGTTCGAGCGGATGGCGTTGCCCGGCCCGGCGCCGATCGGCTCGTCGAGCGCGTAGCGCCCGAAATCGATCCCAAGCGAGGCCGAGGCATGCGCGAGTGCGGCCTCCGTGCTCGCATGGCGGCGATACTCCTCGAGGAGGTCCCGCGCCTCCTTGCTCGTCCGCCCGACGATCACCGTCGCGCCGACGAAGGCGAGGATCGGCCGCCCGCCCGCCCGCGCCCTTATGTCGCCGACCAGCCGCGCCACGGTCTCCTTGCCGCTCGCATTGAGGAACACACACTCGGCATGGCGCGCGGCGAAGGCGCGGCCACGCTCCGAGGCGCCCGCCTGGTAGAGCACGGGCGTGCGCTGCGGCGAGGGCTCCCACAGCGGCACCGCGTCCAGCCGCCACTGCTTTCCCTCGTGGCGCACGCGGTGCACGCGCGCCGGATCCGCGTAGATGCCGCACGCGCGGTCTGCGAGCACTGCGCCATCCTCCCAGCCGCGCTCCCAGAGCGCGTACATCAGCGCCATGTATTCGTCCGCGAGATCGTAGCGGTCGTCGTGCGCCATCTGGCCGGCGAACCCCATCGCGCGGGCGGCGCTATCGAGATAGCCCGTGACGATGTTCCAGCCGATCCGCCCGCCCGTCACGTGATCGAGGCTCGCCATGCGCCGGGCGAAGAGCCAGGGCGGCTCGAAGGCGAGGTTGCAGGTGACGCCGAAGCCGAGATTCTGGGTCGCATGGGCCATCGCCGGCACGAGGGTCGCGGGATCGAGCAGGGGCACCTGCACGGCGCCGCTGAGCGCCGCATCCGGCGCGCCCTGATAGACGTCGTAGACGCCGAGCACGTCGGCAAGGAACAAGCCATCGAAGAGCCCGCGCTCGAGCAGCCGCGCCAACCCCACCCAGTAATCGAGCGAACGGTACTCGGTCGAACGATCGCGCGGATGCGTCCACATCCCCTGCTGGATGTGGCCGACCGTCGCCATGTCGAAGGCGTTGAGGCGGATCTCGCGGCTCACGGCAGGCCACGCTGCATGAAGAGGAGATCGAGCCAGCGGTCGAACTTGCGGCCGACCTCGCGCAAAAGCCCGGCCCGCTCGAACCCCAGCCGCTCGTGCATGCGGATCGAGCCCTCGTTCGCCGCATCGATCCCCGCGACCATCACGTGCTTGCCGAGCGCAGCCGCCCGCGGCAGCAGCGCGGCCACCAGCGCCGTGCCGATCCCTCGCGCGCGTGCGTGAGCGGCGACATGCACGGAATGCTCGACCGTATGCCGGTAGCCCGGCCACGGGCGGAAATCGCCGAAGCTCGCGAAGCCGAGCACCGAGGCTCCGTCCACCGCCGCCAGCACCGGAAAACCCCCCGCCGCGCGAGCTTCGAGCCACGCTCGCCGATCCTCGAGCGTGGCCGGCGCCTCGGTATAAACCGCGGTCGAGGTGGCGATGACGTCGTTGTAGATCGCGAGGATGCCGGGCAGGTCGGCTTCGGTTGCGTCGCGGATCAGCACTTGCCCTCCAATCGCCGGTAGCGCGCGCCGGCTTTATCCACTATGATGGAAATATGGATACCATACAAGATGCCTCGTCGGATCTCGGCGCCCGCCTCGCCGGCCGGCTGCGCGCCGAGCGGGAGGCGCGCGGCTGGCCGCTCGCCCTGCTCGCAAAGCGCTCGGGCGTGTCGCGGGCGATGATCAGCCGGGTCGAGCGGGGCGAGGCGAGCCCGACGGCTGCGCTGCTCGGGCGCCTCTCGGGCGCCTTCGGCCTCACCCTCTCGGCGCTGCTCGCGCGCGCGGAGGCCGATGCGACGGGCCGCCTCCTGCGCGCCGAGGACCAGCCCACCTGGGAGGATCCCGCCACCCGCTACCGCCGCCGCGCGGTCTCGCCGCCGGGGGCGGAGCCCGAGCTGGTCGAGGTGACGCTGCCGCCCGGCGTGCGCGTGCCCTTCCCCGCCGCGGCCTACGCCTTCCTCCGCGGCCAGTGCCTGTGGGTGCTGGAGGGCAGGCTGGAATTCTCCGAGGGCGGCACCACCCACCATCTCGCCGCCGGCGACTGCCTAGCCCTCGGCCCGCCGGCGGATTGCACGTTCGCCAACCCCTCGCCGGACGCGCCCTGCCGCTACCTGGTCGCGCTGGCGCGCCGCTGAAGGCCGAGGGGCTCTGCCCCTCGGACTCCCCGGCAAAGGCGGAGCCTTTGCAATCCATTACTTATCTAAACGGATGGGGGTCTGGGGCCTCAAGGCCCCAGCGGGGGGTGCAGGGGGGCAGAGCCCCCCTGCTCAGACGCGGAGCAGGTGCACGTCCACCAGCGGGCGTTTGCCGTAGCGGCGGCCGAGCACGCGGCGCAGCGCCGCGCGCGCGGCGTCGGCGAGGGCGTCGTCGTCGCGGCGAAGCTCGGGCGGCAGGTCGGCGAGGGCGGCGGCGAAGGAGCCGCCGAGGGCGGCGATTTCCGGGTCGTCGGTCTCGAGGAGCCCGGGCGCGCTCACCTGGGGCTCGCCCACGAGGCGTCCCGCGCGATCGACGGCGAGGCTGCCGAGCACGTAGCCGTTGCCGAGCATGCGCCGCCGCGCCGCCATGACACCGCCCTGGAGCGGGACGAGGCGGCTGCCGTCCAGCACCAGCCGCCCGACCGGAGCGGAATCGATCACCTCGGGCTCGCCCGGCACCAGGCCCAGGACCTCGCCGTCCTCGAGCAGGATCGGGCGGATGCCGAGCTCCTGGGCGAGGCCGGCGTGGGCGGCGAGATGCCGCCATTCCCCGTGCACGGGGACCGAGTAGCGCGGCTTGACCAGCCGGTAGAGCTTGCGCAGCTCGTCGCGCGCGGGGTGGCCGGAGACGTGCACCATGTGATCGGAATCGGTCATCAGCCGCACGCCGCGCCGGACGAGATTGTCCTGGACCGTGCCGATCGCCCGTTCGTTGCCGGGAATGACGCGGCTGCTGTAGATCACCGTATCGCCTTCGCCGAGCGCGATGCGCGGATGCGTGTCGGCGGCGATGCGCGAGAGGGCGCTGCGCGGCTCGCCCTGGCTGCCGCTCACCAGGAGGAGCAGGCGCTCGTCGGGCACGTCGTTCGCCGCATCCTCCGAGAGGAAGGGCGGGATCGTCTTGAGGTAGCCGCAATCGCGCGCCGCCGCCTCGATATTTCGCAAGCTGCGCCCGGCCACCGCGACCGCGCGCCCGGCGGCGCGTGCGGCGAGCGCCACCGATTCGACACGCGCGACGTTGCTCGCGAAGCAGGTGACCGCGACGCGGCCCGTGAGATCGCCGATCAGCGCCGCGAGCGTGCGGCGCACGTCCGCTTCGGACCCGGAATGGCCCTCCACCATCGCGTTGGTGGAATCGCAGATCATCGCGAGCACGCCCTCGCCCCCGAGTGCGGCGAAGGCGGCCTCGTCGGTCGGCGGCCCGATCAGCGGGTTGGGATCGAGCTTCCAGTCTCCCGTGTGCAGGACGGTGCCGGCCTGCGTGCGGATGACGAGCGCCTGCGCTTCCGGGATCGAGTGCGCGACGCGGAGGAACTGAAGCGAGAAGGGGCCGAGCGTGAAGCTTCCGCCCGGCGGCACGATATTGACCTTGACCTCGCCGAGCAGGCCCGCCTCGCCGAGCTTGCGGCTCAGCACCGCGGCCGCGAAGGGTGTGGCGTAGACGGGGCAGCGGAGCTGGCGCCAGAGCCACGGCACCGCGCCGAGATGGTCCTCGTGGGCGTGGGTGAGGACGAGTGCGAGGAGCGAGGCGCGGCGGTCCGCGATGAAGCCGGGATCCGGCAGCATGATCTCGGCTTCGGGGTATTCGGCGGAGCCGAACCCGATGCCGCAATCGACCGCGAGCCACTTGCCGGCGCAGCGGTAGAGATTGAGGTTCATGCCGATCTCGCCGGTGCCGCCGAGCGGCAGGAAGGCGAGGTCCGCCGCTTCGCCGTCCATGGCGTCCATCAGTCGGCGTCCTGCGGGCGCGCGCGGTCGCGGCTGAAGACCGGGCGCGGATTGCGCGCCGCCAGCAGCCTGAGCCCGTGCAGCGTGAGCTCGAGGTCGACCTGCTCGATCAGCGGAATGCCCTCGGCAAAGAGCGGTGCGAGACCGCCGGTCGCCATGACCTTCAGCGGCGCGCCGAACTCCGCCCGGATGCGCGAAACGAGACCTTCCACCAATCCCACATACCCCCAATAGATTCCCGAGCGCATGGCCGCGACCGTGCCGCGCCCGATCACCGATTGCGGCCGGCCGATGCCGATGCGCGGCAGGCGCGCGGCGGCGCGGTGCAGCGCCTCGATCGAAAGATTGATCCCCGGCGCGATGACGCCGCCCTGGTAGGCGCCATCGGCGCCGACGACGTCGAAGGTGGTCGCGGTGCCGAAATCGATGACGACCATCGGGCCGCCATAGAGCTGGTGGGCGGCGAGCGCGTTGAGCAGCCGGTCCGCGCCGACATCCTCGGGATTGTCGACGCTGATCGAAAATCCCCAGTCGAGCGTGGCGCGCGCCACCAGCGGCTCGGTTGCGAACCAGTCGCGGCAGAGGCGGCGGAGGTGATAGAGCGCGGCGGGCACGACCGTGCCGATCACCGTGGCCTCGATGTCGGCCGGTTTCAGCCGCGCGTGGCCGAGCAGCGCGAGCAGCCAGACGGCATATTCGTCCGACGTGCGGTCCGGCAAGGTGGCGATGCGCCAGATGCCGCGCCACTCCGCGCCGTCGTGCACGGCGGCGACGACGTTGGTGTTGCCGGCATCGATCACGAGGAGCACGGCAGGTCCGCGAGATCTTGCAGCACTTCTCCGGACGCGAAGGTCTCGATGCCCGCTTCGGTCGCGAGCTTGAGCGCGCCCGTCTCGGTGAGGCCGGCGAAGCGGCCGCTCCGCGCCCGCCCCGCGGCGTGGAAGGCGAGCGGCGCGCCCGGAGGATGGGCGTGCGCGAGCCAGGCGGCGCGGATGGGCGGAAAACCTTCGGAGTCCAGGATGGTGCGCCAGTGGGAGAGGCGCGCGAGGACCGCGTGCGCCGCCGCCTCGGGGCTCGGCGGGGCGATGCCGGCGTCGGCGAGAGAGGCGGTGGCGCTTGATGCGGTGGAAGGTGGCGCGATGGAAGGTGGGGCGATGGAAGGTGGGGCGATGGAAGGTGGGGCGATCGCAGGTGCGGAGGCGAGGTTGGCGCCGATGCCGATCACCAGCCAGGCGGGGGCGCCGTCCGCACCGGTCGCGCTCTCGAGCAGGATGCCCGCGAGCTTGCGCCCCGCGAGCAGAAGATCGTTCGGCCATTTGAGCGAAAGCGCGGCCGGCTCCCGCAGGAACGAAGCGAGCGCCTCCCACACCGCAACGCCCGCGAGCAGCGCGTAGGGACCGGCCCGCGCGGTTTCACCCGCGGGACGAAGCAGGACGGAGAGGAAGAGGTTGCCGGGCGCGGAATGCCAGGCACGGCCGCTTCGGCCGCGGCCCGCGGTCTGCTCCGCGGCGAGCACGGCGAGTCCGTCCGGCTCGCCGGACGCGGCGAGTTGGAGGCAGAGATCCGAGGTCGAGGCCAGCCGCGCGTAGGAGCGGATGCGCCATGGCCCCAGACTTTTGCCTCCGGCTGGCGCCGGCCCGTTCACCCGAGCAGCACCTGCGCCGCCGCCTGTGCCGCGCCCACGAACGGTCCGGGAAAGAGGAAGAAGAAGGTGGTGAAGAGGCCGGTGCCGGCGGCGACCAGCGTGAGCATCACCGGCCGCGGATCGAAGGCGGCCGCCGGCTCGTCGATATACATCACCTTGACGATGCGGATGTAATAGTAGGCCCCTACGACGCTCGTCAGCACGCCGATGACGGCGAGCACCCACATCCCGGACTGCACGGCGGCGAGGAAGATGTAGAGCTTGCCGAAGAATCCCGAGAGCGGCGGGATGCCGGCCATGCTGAACATGAAGATGGCGATGGCGAGCGC
>Ga0335075_10004870_pt1 | contig 20910 bp, 21 predicted proteins | sample Lox_Sample_24_FD_206723 | JGI IMG/M metagenome (GOLD analysis project Ga0335075, IMG submission 206723) | Soil microbial communities from Loxahatchee National Wildlife Refuge, Florida, United States - Lox_Sample_2.4 | ecosystem: Environmental > Terrestrial > Soil > Wetlands | place: USA...
TAAGGCCAGTTTCCGTTCCGAGGTCATCAAGGCTGACATCCTCTGCGATACGGTCATGAATATACTCACGGGCACGGTCGAGCGTACTTGGCGCGGCGGATCTATCAATGGCCTCGGACCACGAGCTAAAACGATGAACGACCGCCGCCATGATGCTGAGGAGCAATCCCTGTTTTGCAAGAAGACTGGCGTCTGACTCCAGAGCGTGAAAAGCATTCGACAAGTCACGGGACATCGACGGATCATTCAACACGGTTTGAGAGAAGTGGAGGCTGCCGGGAAGTTGCGCCGGCTGCGAGACTACTTCACGAAAGCTGCTTTCCGGGATGAACGCCATACGAAAATGCAGGTTCGTAGACCCTGCACCGGTCGCGCTATGTACTTCGCCGGCGTTGATGATGACGACTTTGTCGGGGGTGATACGGTCGATCTTTCTGTCGTGCTTGAGCTCGACCACGCCGAAATCGACCAGTCCCAGGGTAAATTCCTCATGCCAATGAGGTTCACAAGAGACCGTGAAGCCATGGTCGGCATAAAACACTTCGATGCTTCCTCCCAGGTTGATTCTCGACCAGCGAATCTGTTCCGGCACTCGGGAAGCCCTTCCTTGAAAGGATGCTGACAGTGTAGGGATGTCGGTCGCACCCGCGCGGATGCAGATCGTTGAGTGAAAGAATGGCCCGAGGGGGCGAGGGGCGGATCAAGCCGACGCGTATGAGCGGACGCGGGATTTGTAACTGAATCGATTTCGCATCGCGGCGATTTATTCAGATGCGCGTGGGAATAAATGGAGGCGGCTGGTGTTTTTCCTCAAATGGTCACCGCACCGGTCGGTAACCCAGATGGCGAAGGGCCATCTGGGAGATCCGCTTAAGCTCCGGCCGCGTCGATCCATTGGCTGCCTGGACGGACAGGCCAGCGAGGATCGATGAGAGATACCGGGTGTAGTCGTCCACATTCATGCCCGCCGGCAATTCCCCGCTTTTGCGCGCTTTGAGAAGGCGCTCCTTGATAGCGATTTGGTTGCGCTTGCGTATCTCCTTCATGAGATCCCTTGCCGGGGCAGCGTCTACACTGCAGCCCATTGCCCCCGCCAACGTCATACAGGTCGGCGGATGGCCGGGCGTGGTGAGGAACTCAACCGTCTTGTCGAAGAGCGCACGAATAACCTTTTCGAGAGTCGGCTGCTCCAGAGCCTCAACCGCGTATTGCGCGCGAGTTGCCATGTAGTGCTGCACTGTGAGCGAAAACAAGGCCTGCTTGTCACCGAACGCCGCATAGATGCTCGAGGGGTTGAGATTCATTGCCTGGGTTAGATCAGCCATCGACGTGCCCTCATAGCCCCGCTCCCAAAAGAGGAGCATCGCCGCCTCGAGCGCCACGTCCTTATCAAAGCCGATCGGGCGTCCCGTCTTTCCGTTTCCTGTCCTCATGCCCTTGCCTGTCACCACTCATTTTAGAGTGCGAAATCGTGAATCCGATGCATTCGGCCTCACATCTGTAACGAGTGTTACGGAATATGCCGGAAATCGGCTGAGCAGAGGAGCGGACAATGGGCGCACTTGATGGGAAGGTAGCGGTAATCACCGGAGGCAATAGCGGCATCGGCCTGGCTACGGCCATACGTTTCGTGAAGGAGGGGGCCTACGTTTTTATCACCGGCCGCCGGCAGGCTGAGCTGGACAAAGCGGTCTCGCTTATCGGGAAGGATGTGACTGCCGTTCAGGGAGATGCCTCAAGACTCGAGGACCTCGACCGGCTCTACGAAACAGTCGCAAAAGTGAAGGGGCATGTCGATATCGTCTTCGCAAACGCCGGCGTCGTAGATCCTGTTTCACTTACGGACTCGACGCCGGAGACATATGACGAACACTTCAACCTTAACGCGCGCGGGGTGTACTTTACGGTGCAGAAGGCGCTCCCACTGCTCGCCGACAACGGATCGATCATTCTCTCCGGGTCAGCGGCGTGGCAGATGGGCATTCCGAACTACGGCCCATATTCGGCGACAAAGGCGGCCCTGGTTTCGTTCGTACGGAGCTGGACCGCGGAGCTGGCCGTCCGTGGCATCCGCGCGAACGTGATTAGTCCCGGACCAACGGAGACGCCCATGATTCATGTGGGATCTAAAAAGTCTGCCGAGGGTACGAGCGAGTACTTCCGGAAGATGATCCCCATGGGCCGGCTCGGAACGGCGGAGGAACTTGCATCGGCAGCCGTGTTCCTTGCTTCGGACGAGAGCAGATTCATCACAGGCATCGACCTGCCCGTTGATGGCGGCACAGCTTCGAGATGAATCGCTCCACGATCTTTCACAAATCCAAACGTGATGGGAGATTCAACATGAGAGTAGGGTTTATCGGTGCAGGTAATGTGACGGGCACGTTTGGACGTCACTTGATCAATGCTGGTCACACGGTCGTTGTATCCAATTCCCGAGGTCCAGAGACGCTGGCTGATTTTGTCGCCGGCCTCGGTCCGGGCGCCAGCGCGGGGACGAAACAGCAGGCAGCCGCATGCGACATAGTTATTCTCGCTACAAACTGGTTGAAAGTACCTGAAGCGTTGAAAGACATCGATTGGCGCGGCCGAATCCTGATCGATGCAACCAACGCGCACGCGGATGCGAAGCCGGACATCAGCCTGGAGGGAGTCATCCGATCGCGGTCGGCGTTGAATGGGCGCCGATCGAGCGAGATAGTGGCAGAGATGGCAGCCGGCGCCCGGCTGGTAAAATCGCTCAGCAATATGCCCATGGCCTGGATACAGGATTTCTCGCCCAACAAACCCCGTACCGTCATCTTTGCATCCGGCGATGACGCCGAAGCCAAACAGTCAGTGATTGAGTTGATCAATAGCACGGGGCTGGTCGCAGTCGATCTTGGATCACTCGCTATGGGCGATGCCATGCATGACGTCGGCGGGCCTTTGTCCGGGCTCGAGTTCCACTTTGTCCGCCGGCTCAGGGAGAGCGCCCAAAGACCAGCAAGAGTGAAAGCCAGCGATCTGCGGAAGCAACGTCGCTGCCGCGGGTAAAGACCACGGAACGGTCCGCAATGGCGTCGAAAACGGTTCTTGCATGGGGAAGATTCATGGGAATAAATCCGCTCCCACTGTGTCTATCCACCTAGCCGGAGGAGCGTTCCTTATGCCATTGCGTCGTGCCGCCAGATTTCTCTTCACAGCGAGTTTCGTTTTTTTCGCGCTCATGCCGATCGGGAGAGCCCAGAACGACTCCCCGACGCCGGACCAGATGCAAATCGTGAAAACCGTGAAGACGGTCTTTGCAGCGCTCCGCGCCGAGGATAGCCAGGAGCTGAACTCTGTTGTAACGCCAGGCTTTTACATCTTCGATGGAGGAGTGAGGCTGAGCGCTGACTCAGTCATGGCAGTGATGAAGGCCCAGTACGCAGCGGGCAAACGATACGAGTGGAGCGTAACCGAGCCGGATGTTCATGTCAGCGGGAAGACGGCCTGGATCGCCTATGTCAATAAGGGCAGTATCGGCGACGCCGCGGGCAGCACCGATCAACAATGGCTGGAGTCGGCTTTTCTGGAGAAACAGGCGGGCACCTGGAAGATCGCCTTCATGCACAGTACACGGGTTCCTGCGCCGCAACAGAAGCGGAAGTGATGCACAGCGGTTGCGCGCGGTGCGATGGCCCAAGCCGGCGCTCACTTACTTCTCACTCATCGCCGCCGTCAATAGACCGCCATGCATCTTTGCCCAGGAGCTGCGCGCGGAGCGTATTTTTCCAATAGGCGTTGAGGTTCTCGAATTCATCCGCAAGCAGGTGACGCGGCAGAGGCGTTTATTTTCTGTCTGCACAGTTCCCGGTAAATTCATTCCGCGCGGGCTACTTATCCGGATTTACCTGGATTAACCGCGCATCGTCTCCAATGCGGGTTAGATTGAGTTGTCAGCCGACGCTGAAGGAGACAGCCATGAAGAAGGTCTTGATTACCGGAGCAGGAACTGGCTTCGGACATGAAGCCGCGATGCGGCTTGCGGAGAAGGGATTTGACGTTGTGGCCACGGTCGAGATCTGGGCTCAGGTCCAGACCTTGAAGCGCCAGGCAGCCGCGCGCGGAGTCACGCTGCTGGTGGAGAAGCTTGACGTGACAAACGAAGGAGACCGCAGGAAGGCGCTCGGCTGGAATATCGAGATTCTGGTGAATAATGCCGGGGTTCTGGAGGGCGGTTCGGTTCTCGACATTCCCGGGACAAACATGCGCCATCAGTTCGAGGTCAACGTTACCGGGCCCCTGCTGTTGACGCAAGCGATCGCCAAGCAGATGGTCAAGCGCGGCAAGGGCCGCATTGTATGGGTGTCCTCACGCGAGGGCCTGAACACGAACCCCTTTACCGGCATCTATGCCGCCTCGAAGCATGCGGTTGAAGCGATCGCAGAGACGATGAGTCTTGAGCTCCAGGAGTTCGGGATCGAGGTGGCCACCGTGAATCCAGGTCCGTTCCTCACCGGTTTCAACGATCGGGGCTTCGAGACCTGGAAAAGCTGGGAGGACGATCCTTCTCAGCGGCTGTTCGATTACACGAAGCTTGCCTTCCCTCGCGCGCAGTTCGATCCCGAGCCGGTGTATGCGACGCTGACCGCTGTCGCTGCCGGCGAAGTCGACACCTATCGCAATCTCGAACCCAAATCGATGCTCGAAGAGACCAAGCATCTCATCGATGCTCCCTGGAGCAAGAAGATCAGAGAGGGGCTAGGTACCCGGCCGGCGAGCCTGCAGAAGTCATACGAGATGAAGCCCGAGACTCCTGTATCTCAGTAATTCTGACGGCGAAGACTTGCGCGCGCGTGGAGGAAGCAACCACTCACCTGCGCTCTTTGTGATGGTGCGGGGAATCACTCGCGCCTGCCTTCGCCCTAAACAGCCGCCGGGATGGAGTACACCATGTCTCAAGAATGCACGCACCTCGATACGATTCGCGATGTTAGCCCGAACACCGAAGGCTGCGAAGAATGCCTGAAGACTGGGGACACGTGGGTTCATTTGCGCATGTGTCTGCATTGTGGCCACGTGGGCTGCTGTAACAGCTCCAAGAACAAACACGCGACCAAGCATTTTCACGGGACAAAGCATCCGATCGCGCGATCGATCGAACCAGGCGAAAGCTGGGCGTGGTGTTATGTTGACGAGCTCATGCTGGAGTAAGACTGCTCTGCCCGCATCTCCGGCAAATGAAGTTCAGGAAGCCGGAAGGAATTTGTGAATCTCAGTCTCGTTCGAGAGTCATGTTCTTCAGGAATTCAGCTCCGAAATCGTCGAGCTGCGCGGTGACATTGTGGAAGAGGGTATCTCCCTGGCCAAGAGGCTTTGACTCAAACATATCGGCGAAGGCATCGACCGCTTCCAGCGCTCCTGGCCGCCATTTCCTGATCCAGGACTGGATGACATCTTTGCTCGAGGGATTGTCTGAAGCGAGCATCTGAACGAGTGTGCGGCTCCAGTCGCGATGCCATTGGCAGTCTTCGTTGAGGGAATAGAGAATCTGGCCGAGGAGATGATCCTTCTGTCCAAGCGCAAGATCGCCAACATGCTTCATGAAGAGCTGGTCGATCATCGGCTTCAGAATGAGATTGAGCACGACGAAGGCTTCGCCCCAGTCGTAGGCGACCAGGAGTTGCTCGACGAATCTGCGTAACGGTTGCCAGCGCGGCTCGAGCTCCCAGAGTGTTTTGCCATCCGTACCAAATCCGGGGAAAGTCGACTGAAGCTGGCGAATACGATAAGCCACGCGTTCGACGCGGCGCGCTTCGTCGGCGGCCTGGAACGCGGCTGCGACCGTGATGCGGCCGCTGGGAGCAATCTGCCCGATGTAGGCGGCAATCATCATGAAGGCGTGACCGGGATAGCGAAAAGGGACGACCAGAGCATCCAGCATTTCGAGCCACTGCGCGGACAGTTCCCGGTCGTAGCCCGTGGATTCGATCTCCTCGAGAACTCCGTCGACAAATATCTCTTTTTGCATCTGGAGATCGGTGTACTTGCTGTAGGTTGTTTCGCGGGGATCGCGGAAGTTCTCCCAATTGCTGCAAGTGAGCAGTGAGCCCTGCTGGTATTTCGCGTACCAGGCCCGGAGTGGGACGTCCAGCTCGAATGCCCTCCCGGTAAAACCTTCGCCGGTGTTTACAAGCAGCTTGGAGGTCACGACTTCGTATTCGGTGGGCATGCGGCGCTGCGGGAGCAGATGCCAGAATGTTTTCTGTTGCGGCATGAAGAGTGCCCTCCTAGGACTTCAGCTGCCAGACGGCTTCATCCTGGGTGAGCCTGATGGCTCCTTTGAAGGCCGACATCACAGTTTCCAATTCACCCGGAAAACGAATGGGCCGCCCAAGATGCTTCTCGATCTCCGAGCGGGTTACGACGCACTTGCGCGGGGCGAGAACTCGCAAGTATGCACCGCGATCCACTATGACAACCTCGCTGTTGAGGTCACGAATCGCGGCGATGATGGCGTCTGTGAGCGCACCGGCCTGCAGCACCGGGCCTACATGATCGTAAGTTTTACCGTCCTCACTCATGGTTCTCCTGGGATTCTGTGCTGCTTATTTCGATCAGGATGTCTTCATTCTCGACCTGGACGGCGACCGGCTTGAGACGCGCTGTTCGCGGGTTGACGCCATGTCCGTTGCCGGCGTCGAACTGCCATCCGTGTGTGGAACATGTAAGCACCTTTCCCTGCAGCGAACCTTCACTCAGCGGCGTTCGAAGATGCGGACACGCGTTCTCGTACGCGTATATCGTGTGGTCCAGGTTGACCAGCAGGACGCAGTGGCCGGCGCATTCGACCGGCATCATCTCTCCGGCCCAGATTTCATCTGTTGTGGCTACCTTCTGGAACATCATGTTTTCTCTTCAAATCAAGCCGTTGGAGAGGCCGGAGGTCGGACTGGACCACCGTCGCATCAGGGGCGAGCACGTGCCCCTGATAGATTGCCTCGTATTGGTAATTCACGTCGACGCGCAAACTGACCGCGTCGAGAAGTTTGCTGGTGAGAGAAGAGACCGATTCGCGCTCTTCCGCAAGAACGAGTACGCCCATCGTGTCACCCTCGACGAAGCCATAGATAGGAATCAGCAACGGACCCGTTCCTTTAAGATGAGTGCGGGTTGGCTGAGAGCCACTCATAGTCGCCGCCGTAGACGTCTTTTCCCCATGTGCCCGGGGTCAATTGAAAATATTCCGTCCGCAGCGCCGTAAAATCAGCGGGAGCTTCGCCGGCAAGAACGCGTTTGACCAGATCCTTGTGGGCTGCGTACCTCTCGGGTTCCTTTTGAAATATCCAGCGGCAGGGTTCGGAACAAAAGATGTAACTCGCTCCGTTAAGTTCAAGCGTGTTTGCCGTGTTGTTGCGAGGCGTGCCTCCGCACAGGGGGAACTGGCACAAATCGCAAAAGGCCGGAAGCACGGCGGCGTGAACCGACATCTCCTTCTCCGCTCCCGCTCCGCTGCGTTTCCAGCGATCATCGATGCGCTGCCACACCGCTTCGATTTCGTTCCAGTGCTTTGGATACTTGTTGCCGAGCCATCGCCGGTCATCAGGGCCTGGAAGGACGAGGTCGAACCAGAGTGTGGACCGGTAGGTGTACGCGCTCGCGTACATCATGTGGTGGTAGACCTCCAATTCTTCCTGGAAGATGTCCCAATACCATGGCCGCTTGAGTCCGAATTCGTCCAGGGTCCGGAAGAACTGGTCCACGATCCACTCCTCCATGAACTCTTTGAACGACGCAGAGCGCTGTTCGCCGGTGGTCAAGTAGTCCATCGTGACGCCGGTAAGAAACGAGAAGAGATGCCAGTTCCTCCAAAACCATTTGTCGATCAGGTATTGCGCATACTCCGGATCGTGCCGCATGACGAGCCCGAGCACCGGGTGCCCGATCTGCGCGTGCCTGGCTTCATCGGTCTGAATGCTGGTTACCATTTTCTCGAACATGTAGTCGCCGGCGCCGTGCGCGAGCGATGCCAGGCCGACGAATTGAAGATTGGTGAAGCCGGTCTCGAGCACGATGTTGGTCGCAATCTGGAATTCGATTGCATTCTGACCAAGCGTTAGTTCGTCGAAGAAGTGCCTTGCCGCGATCGCCAGCCAGTTGTTGGTGTGATAGAACTTGTGCGTCCAGTCGAATTGCGAATCCCACCGGACGAGCTCATGCATAAGTAAAAGCGGGATCTGCGTATGACGGATTTCGTCCAGAGCGCCGAAGGAAGCCATTGCCCTCCAGGCGCTGTCACGTCCGAAACGTGCGCTGCGCAGATTCCCGATGGTGGCTGTGAATTCGGCGAGCGGCAGGGCGGCCGCATGGACCTTGAGGCCGTTGATCCAGGGTGTGGCTAAACTTTGAACATTCTCGAGTCGTCCCACCGCATCCCGCACCGCGTAGACCGCCATGTCCTTTTCATGTTGGTTTTCGACGTACTCGCGGTAGGAGGTCTTGAACGATTCCTCCCAGTCCTTCCATGCACTGTGGGTGAGCCATGGACGTCCGCTGACGATTTCAGGGTAGACCTCTTTTTCGTCGACGTAGGAGAATTCCCAGTCGAGTTTGCGCGCCAGTGGAAGCCAGTCTTCACGATTGAGCATACGGTCCCCAGACAAGTGGTGCAGAAGTTCTTTTAGAGCAATTGCTTGACTGATTTCAGAATTTGACAAGGCCCGTGAGCCGTCCGGGGAACACTCCGCAACCCTGACCCGTAGATCGCGGGCACCGCTACGCCTGCCGTAGAGTGATGATTTCCGGAGCCGTTGCTAGTGTCAAGTGCGGGCCGATGTGGGGCAGCCAAGGGGCGCGAGCCGCGAAGCGGAGTGGGTTGTTGCGGTTCGGACCGAGTCCCGCAAAGAGGTACAATGGGCGCGTGGCAGGTTCATTGCCGCTCTCCAATCGGAGCCTCACCTGATCGGGGATCCTCTCTTCGCCGGCATTGCCGAAGTTCAAACACGATTCTGATTCGGAGAGATGGAGGATTCTTCGGACATGACGCCACTCGACTCGCAACTCAAGACAATCATCGACGCGATTCCGATATTGGCCTGGTCGATGAGGACCGATGGCTCCATCGACTATTTCAATCAACAGTGGACGGAATATACCGGTATGCCGGTTGAGCAGGCGTTGGACTGGGGCTGGAAAGTCGCCAAGCATCCCGATGATCTGCCGCGAATCTTCAAGGTGTTTGAAAAGGCGACAGCGACCGGCCAGGCGGTGGAAGTCGAGGGGCGAATCCGGCGCCGTGACGGTGTTTACCGCTGGTTTCTGATTCGCGCGAATCCTTTGCGCGACGAGTCCGGCGCCATCGTGAGATGGTACGGAACGGACGCCGATATCGAAGACCGGAAGCAGGCCGAGGAAGAAGTCAGGCGACTCAAGGATCGCCTTCAAGACGAAAATGTGATCCTCAGGGAGCAGATCGACCGGACGCAGATGTTTGAGGAGATTGTGGGAGAGAGTGGAGCATTGAAGGTTGCGGTGTCGGCGGTAGCCCGCGTCGCTCCCACCGACTCTACTGTCCTGCTTTCAGGCGAGACCGGCACCGGAAAGGAATTGTTCGCCCGGGCAATCCACAAGAACTCTTTGCGATCCGAGCGGCCATTCGTTGCGGTGAATTGCGCCGCGATTCCAGACTCCCTCATAGCTTCTGAGCTATTCGGGCACGAAAAGGGAGCTTTCACCGGAGCCATCCAGCGCCGCCTCGGCAGATTTGAGCTGGCAGACGGCGGAACGCTCTTTCTCGATGAAGTTGGCGACCTGCCAGTCGAAACCCAGGTCGCGCTGCTGCGCGTCCTCCAGGAGCGAGAATTCGAGAGAGTGGGCGGGATCCGTCCCATCAAGGTCGATGTGAGGGTCATCGCGGCAACCAATCGCGACTTGTCGAAGGCGGTCTCGGAGGGCTCCTTCCGGCGCGACCTTTTCTACCGCCTCAATGTGGTGCCCATCGAGATTCCCACCTTACGCGAGAGAAGAGACGACATCCCGCTGCTGGTTCACTACTTTGTCGATCGCTTTGGACGGAAAGTGGGCAAGAAAATATCCGAGATCGATGTGCAAAGCATGGATTTTCTAAAAGACTACTTCTGGCCCGGCAACATCCGAGAATTGCAGAACATCATTGAACGAGCGGTGATTGTTTCCGATTCCCCGGTTCTGAGCATCGATGAAAACTGGCTTTCTCAACCGCTCCCGGCGTTTGAGACGAACAACCACTTCGAGCCATTTCAGAAGATATCCTCCGAGGTCCAAAGGTCGCTGATCGAAGATGCGTTACGCGAAAGTGGAGGGCGAGTATACGGACCAGCAGGCGCGGCGAGACGGCTCGGAATTCCGCGTTCTACCCTGGAGTCGAAGATTCGAACTCTGAGAATTGACAAAAACCGTTTCCGGTCTGAAGCGTTTGCGAACGAGGGCGATTAGCGGCAATCGCGCGCGACACGGCAGTTCATAGGTTTTGTGCTGAGGCGGCGCCGGCTGCGCTAGCCCCTCGTCCTCACCGGCCTTCTGTTCAAGTTGAATCCGTTGCCGAAGCGATGCTGTGTAGCAAGCGGGCGGCCGTTCCATCCCTCCCTGAAATTGTTGATCGCTGGCCGCAGTGAATACGATCGAGCCGTTGTCTGGCTTCCCAGGAATTGTCGAAGTTCGCCATTTGTCGAAGATCGACAACATGGCCGTCGACTGCGAAGTAACAGAATCATGGACTTGTATTTGGAAATCAGATTGCCTCTACATGCGGGTGGAAAGCGCAGTTTCGCAGTGAAGTGTGGTGGATCGATCGCTCGATGCGCGTGATCTGCGCCGAGGGTTGACGATGGGCGAACTTCTTTAAGGTCCAAAGGCTGGTCGCGGCAGGACCCGAAACGAGGGCAAATGTTCCGAGTTCTGAGATCAACAAACGGGGAGACCGTCTTCTCCGTCTGCGGCAGGGTTGGCAATGAACAAATCGAAGAACTCGGGATCATCCTTCGATCGGAAGACGGCAGCCGTCCGCTGGTTCTGGATTTACGAGATGTGACGCTCGTGAACAATGAGGCCGTGGAGTATTTCCTGCGCTGCGAAAGCGGCGGTATCGCGCTCAGGAATTGTCCCGGATTCGTTCGTGAGTGGATGAGAAGGCAACAAGGGAAGACCGCTCGTTGATCTGCAGCAATCAAGCTTGGATCAGATCTCGTAAGGCGATTCGTGTCTGTGCAGGGCGCAGATGTCAGAGTGCCATAGCTGGAACCACATTCGAGCAGGATTGCATCTTACCGCTCTCGCAGGAGGCCACCATGAAGATCAGCGGTTCGATCGCGAGTAAATCTGCCAACATATCGTTGCGAAGAGAAGGAGTCCGCGGACAATGCTGAAGGCAGAAAAAATCACGGTTCTGGCAGTCGACGACCACCCTTTGCTGCGAGAAGGAATTGCGGGCGTCATCAACGGCGAGGAGGACATGCTGCTGGTAGGGGATGCGGCAAATGGCCGGGAGGGCGTCGAACTCTTCAGAACGCACCGGCCGGACATTACGCTCATGGACCTGCGCATGCCGGAGATGAGCGGTATCGATGCAATCCTGGGCATCCGGAAGGAATTTCCAAACGCCCGCATTATTGTGCTCACGACCTATAGCGGCGATGTACTGGCGCGCAGAGCCTTTGCCGCCGGCGCCAGAGGCTACCTGCTGAAGAATATGCTGCGGAGAGAACTGCTTGAAACCATCAGGGCTGTTTATGCCGGCCAGCGCAGGATTCCGCCGGAAATCGCCGCAGGGCTGGCCGAGCACTGCATCGAAGACGCGCTAACCGACCGCGAACTTGATGTTCTGAAGAGAGTGGCGAGGGGATCTTCCAACAAGATTGTCGCGTCTCAATTGGCGATCGCCGAAGCCACTGTGAAAGCGCATATGAAAAACATTCTGCTCAAACTGGATGCCTTGGACCGGACTCACGCGGTGACGATTGCGACGGAGCGTGGGTTCCTGGTTACATAAGCTGTCGACGGTTGGATCGTAGAAAAACGGAAGGGGCGGTAGAAACTGCGTGTCGCGCCGGAATCATTTGACCTTCTCAATGGGACTTGACCCCACAACGGCCAGGGAGCGTTTGGAAAAGTATGCTCATTTCTTTCGATATTCACCGCCACACAAAGAAGGTAATTTCGGCGGCATTGTTGGCTACCCTCAATTTGCTCCTCACTGGCTGCAATTCCAAAAGGCTGTCGTCGAACCCATCGATCCAGATTACGCAAGCACCTCGGAGTGACCCCGGCGGTCCTGTTCAGATGGGATTTATCGAAGGCCGAGCGACCGGCGCTAAGCCCGGCGAAGAGGTGGTTGTTTATTCCCACAGCGGAATATGGTGGATTCAACCTTTCACGAGTCAGTCCTATACGAAACTCCAGCCCGACTCGACCTGGCGCAACATGACGCACCTCGGCACGGAGTATGCGGCCTTGCTGGTAGAGCCGGGTTATCATGCCGCGTCTAAAATGACCAGTTTGCCTCCCCTAGGAAATGGCGTGCTTGCCATCGCATCCATTTCAGGTAATCCAGGAAAACCAGTCGAGTCGCCGATCGTCCACTTCAGCGGATATGACTGGCGAGTGCGAACGGGTGGAGCGGATCGCGGCGGACAGCCGCATGAATATGACCCAGCCAATGTTTGGACCGACGACAAAGGTTTTTTACACCTGCGCCTGCAAGAACGCGGCGGCGTCTGGTCCTGCGGCCAGGTAAGCCTGGTTCGCAGCCTGGGATATGGTACATACATTTTTGTTGTCCGCGACACGGGCCACCTTGGTCCGGAGTCGGCTCTGAGCTTATATACCAGCGACGATCTTCGCACTTCAGACACGCCGAGCGAGCTCGATATTGAAATCAGCCGCTGGGGCAACGCGGACAGCAAAAACGCTCAGTATGTCGTTCAGCCCTTTTACATTGCTGACAATGTCGCCCGGTTTACGGCTCCCGCAGGGGTTTTGACGCACACAATGCGTTGGGAGCCGGGGAAGGTTTCGTTTAAAACTGTTCTTGGGGCGACGCTGAATCCGGGAGCGACAAAGGTCAGTGAGCACGTATTCTCATCTGGGGTTCCTTCTCCTGGGAAGGAGACGGTCCATATCGACCTCTACGACTACCGTCGTCCGAGGGACTCAACAGTTCAGGCAGAAGAGGTTGTCATCGAGCGCTTCGAGTTTCTCCCCTGATCGAATGAAAAGATGTTTCCGGCTGCGCAAAGGACTCCTGTTCGGATTTGCGCTGATGTATCTACTTGGCCATGCCGCATTCGGACTTGATCCTTCGAGAAGAGTTTTACAGTACGTCCATGAAGCGTGGGGCGAGCAGAGAGGGTTTGTCGGCGGAGCAATTTACGCAATCGCGCAATCAACCGACGGCTATTTATGGATTGGGACCGAGAGAGGCCTGGTTCGGTTCGACGGTTCAAGCTTCATGCTGCTCGAGCGGCCGATTCCAGATGCGCCTCCGATTGGTCCGGTTCGAGGATTCGCCTCAGATGCAAGCGGGAACCTTTGGATTCGCCTCGAAGGTTCGCGGATGCTTCTCTATCACGACGGGAAATTCGAGGATCCCTACACACGCTTTGACCTCGAGGGCATCGTTGTTACAGCATCCACGTCGGACTATCAGCATCGCATCATTTTTGCCGGCCTTGGAGACCGCACGCTGCGACTGGACGAGAACGAGGCTACTACTATCGTCAAGCCTGAAGATAGTCCGGGTATCGTGCTCGCATTAGCTGCGATGCGAGACGGAAGTATCTGGCTGGGAACGAGAGAGCGGGGCCTATTCCGGGCGCGGCAGGGCCGTCTTTCCAGGGCGGCTCAGCAGCCGGGGAAATCGCCGATTGACTGTCTCTTTCCAGCGGTCGATGGAAGTTTGTGGGTTGGCACTGACGATGGACTCTATCTCCTCGAAGTCGGTGCGACGAATCTTATCGAAGTGCCTTCGCTCAGAGGCCTTCGAATCTTCGCCATCACGCAGGATTTTGACCAGAATGTCTGGGTTGGCACCAATCATGGAATTGTTCGCATCACCCCGTCCGGAAGTGTCTCTTTAGAGATGCTCAACCGGAGCGATGATTACGAAGTAAGAGCCATATGTGAAGACTATGACGGAGATATTTGGTTTAGCGGCCCTCGGGGGATAGAGGAGTTACGCAATGGAATATTCACATCGTATTCGGCTGCGGACGGTCTCAGTTTCCACGGCGGCGGTCCGATCTATATCGACTCTAAAGGACGAACCTGGTTTGGGCCCGCTTCGGGCGGTATCTTCCTAATCGACAACGGCCGCGCCAGGAGAGTCCGAGTGGCCGGGCTTGACGATGATGTTGCTTATTCTATTAGCGGCGGCGGAGATGAAATCTGGATCGGCAGAGAGCGCGGCGGCCTTACTGTGCTCAGCGAACGCGGCGACACCTTCTCAGGCCGCACCTACACGCAATCAGATGGCCTGGCGCAAAACAGCGTCTATTCCGTGTGTCGGTCTCGAGATGGGACGGTCTTCGCTGGAACGGTAAGTTCCGGCATAAGCCGGTTGCGCGACGGCCGGTTCACGAATGTTTCAGATGCAAACTTCCTTCCATCGAATACCGTCAATTCGATCATCGAAAGCTCCGACGGGACGATCTGGGTGGCGACGCCGAATAATCTAGCTTCCTATGCAAACGCACACTGGAAGAGTTACACCGTTCGCGACGGTCTGCCATCATCCTCAGTAAGGGTGGTTTACGAAGATTCGATGCACAACCTGTGGATCGCGACTTCTGGAGGCCTGGCTTACCTGTCGGATGGGGAGATAAGAGTTCCAAGTAACTTACCCGACATGCTGCGGGAGCAGATTTTCGGCATCGCAGAGGACTCCTTGGGCTTCCTTTGGTTTATAACATCGGACCACGTGCTACGGGTGAACAGAGAGAGGCTTCTGTCTGGCTCTCTGTTAGAGACTGATGTTCAGAGCTTCGGAGTTGAGGATGGCCTCGTGAAGTCGGAAGGCACCACTCGTGATGACACGATTACTGCCGACCATGTGGGACGCATCTGGCTCTCGCTTGGGTCCGGGCTTTTCATGGCGGATCCTAACGTTTCGAAGAGAAACCTGGTTCCGGTAACGGTGCGCGTGGAATCTGTGTATGCGGGCGGGCGGCGATCGGACTCCGACCATAACTTACGAATCCCATCCAGAATCCAGAACGTGACATTTAACTACGGAGATACAAATCTTTCCGCGCCCCAACGAATTCGCTTTCGTTATAAGCTTGACGGCGCCGGTCAAGGCTGGAGCGATATTGTCGCATCGAAGCAAGTGGTGTTTTCGAACCTGGCCCCCGGGCCCTATACTTTCCGGATCGTGGCTTCAAACAGTGTCGGATTATGGAACGGGCCCGAAACAGCGATCCCCTTTGTCATCGAGCCCGCATTCTGGCAGACGTGGTGGTTCCGAGTGTCTTGTCTTGCCCTTCTCTTTGCAGCGCTCTGGACCGTCTACGCTTCCCGGATTCGACATGTAACCATGATGCTGCAGATTCGGCACCAGGAACGTATCTCCGAACGGGAAGACATCGCCCGGGATTTGCACGACACATTCTTTCAGGCTGTCCAAAGTCTCTTCCTGCGACTTCACACAGCTTCACGCAAACTGCCGCCTTCCGACGCTGCCCGGCAGGCCATTGATGAGGTGCTGAACGATTCTGATCGGGTTATGTCGGAAGGCCGGGAGATGTTCCTTGACATCCCCACAAATGAGTTTGAGGAGCGGGAATTTGCGGAAGTGATTGCGGCCTATTGCGCGGAGTTTGCATCGGCGCATCCGGTGGAATACAGGGTCGAGGTTGATGGTCAGCCTCGCAGCCTTGATCCTCTTGTCACCGCGGAGCTCGGTAAGATTGCGCGTGAGGCGATCTACAACGCGTTTCGTCATTCCAAAGCGAAAGCCATTGAAGTCCAGCTCACTTATGGAAAGCGGGAAATGCAATTGCGCGTTCGTGATAACGGCCAAGGTTTCGAGCCGGCACTTCTCCGGACAAAGCCTGGCCATCTGCATTTAGGCCTTCAGAATATGAAGAAGAGAGCGGAGAAGCTCAACGCGGGCTTCAGGCTCTGGAGCCGCTTAGGGAGCGGAACAGAGTTGGAGGTCAATGTCGCCGCCCACACCGCGTACAGCACGACACAGAGAACATGGTGGTTTCCGGGTTTGCAGCGTAAAGGGTGATCGCGGCTGTTTGGAGCGCATCAGCGGGTAAGATCGCACCAGCAAGCTAAACAATGTCGATGTAACCTCGACGAACCGCCGTCACTACCGCTCCGGTTCTGTCGTCAGCCCGCAACTTGATGAGTATGCTTTTTATATGGTTCTTAACCGTATACTCGGCGATCTCAAGATCTGAGGCGATGATTTTATTCCCCTTGCCCTGTGCGACCATGCGCAGAACGTCGAGCTCTCTTTCGGTGAGCGCCTCATCGGCAACGTGCTCGGCAAGCTGCTGCGCAATTTCGGGCGGGATTCGCCTTAAACCCGCGTGGACAGCTCGGATGGTCTCCGTCAATTCCTTTCGCACCAGGTTCTTGAGGAGATAACCAACGGCGCCCTCTTTGAAGGCGCGCAACGCCTGAACGTCGCCGATTGCGGTGGTAAGCACAATGATGCGAGCCTTCGGGAACTCCTTGCGAATGGCAACTATGGCATCGATGCCGTTCAGGTTGGGCATGCGAACGTCCATAACCGTTACATCCGGCCGATGGGTCCGGTAGAGAGATAAGGCTTCTTCTCCGTCGGCTGCCTGTGCAGAAACGGTCATGTCCGACTGCGCGTTGATCTCTCCCACGATCCCAGCGACCATAAGCGGGTGATCGTCAACCACGAGTACTCGAATCTTCTGCGATGGATCCATCTGAGGTTCCAGTCTCTGTCGAGCTGAAAATGCGGTCAGAATCATGATACGTCGAAGATGCTGGTCGAGAGAGGCCCAAAAGGGCTAATCGAAGCCACCCCCACAGGGCCATTCGGTCTGGAGTGGCGAGCAATATCATGGTGCGGTGCAACGACTTTTCTCGATGTTCCCGACTGGATTGCCCGGCGTGGCACTCTTCCTGTTGCGGATCAGTGTGATTGGAATGCTGTTCGATTCGACTGTCCAAAGCTCGTCGACCGGAAATGTGAGTCTATGGGAAAGCATCGCACTGGCCGTAATCGTTCTCCTGCTTGTATGCGGCGCATTCACCCCTATCGCGAGCGCACTCTCAATCATCCTTGAGGCAATCTGCTGGCCGGCATGGGACGGGATCAGATCTCTCGAGTTCTCCGTGCGGGCGATTGTGATGGTTGCGCTCTTCCTCCTGGGTCCGGGAGCCTACTCGGTCGACTCAAAGATGTTTGGCCGGCGTCTCATCCTGCCCCCCGAGTGAAATCCAATCGATCGGATAGTCTGCCGCTTCTCCAAAAGGGCTAGGCTCAAACTAGTAAATGGGGTCTGTTGCTGCATTCTGAATGCGGTTACTCTCCATTGCAGATGACGTTTTGAGCCCCTTCCATGAGCTGGCTCCACCGGTTGAAATGCCGTGGACGTCGTGGATCGCATTCGTCAAACGGAGCTCACTATGGGAGCTGATCCACTCGACAGTGAACTCGAAGCGGAAAGAGCCTACTGGCGGACCCGGCTTGCGAATCTGGAGCTGCTTTTGTGCGAGTTACTCATCAAGAACGAACGACTAAGACAGCAGGATCACAAGTGTACTTCTGTGCGATCTGATCAGGGACCGGTTCTTACAGATTCCTGAAAGAGTGAATGCGGACCGGCTGGATAGAGTCTGCGCCAAACTCGGTAAGTCGAGCTGATGGTGACGTCGCTTGACTTACCGGCAGGAGAAGCGATGTCCATATCCCCACAAGCAGTCCTTTTTCCCCGCGTGCAGCCCGGCTTCCATCCAACGCCGTTACCGCGGCTTCGGGGCGGCCCTCATCCAGTCCCGGTTGAATCGCCCTCTCCATCAGACACCATTGTGCACGTGGTCTGCAGTGACACGGCCCGGGCGAATAGTCTGGCCCAGTTCTTCGCTTCGCGTTCCGTCGGCGTTGATGTTTTTACGACGGCGGCTGAATATATAGCCGATGCGAGACCTGACCGGATTGCCTGCGTCATCCTCGACTTGAACCTTCCCGATATTGGCGGACTGGAGGTGCAAAGCAAGCTGGCCGATAGCGCCGGCCCACCGGTCATATTCGTCACCGCGCGCGGCGACTTGAATTCCGGAGTACGCGCCATGAAGAACGGCGCTGTAGACTTCATGATTGAACCGATTGATTACAACCGCCTGCTGAGCGCCGTTGAGAGCGCTTTTGCCCGCGAGCGCAGCAACCGTCGCGAGCGATCCGAACTTCTGTCTCTGCTAAGGCGATGGGATTCCCTTACACCACGCGAGCAAGATGTATTCCAATTCACCGTTGCCGGCTTTCTCAACAAGCAGGCGGCCGCAGAACTCGGCATCACCGAGAATACCTTCCAGGTGCACCGCGGCCGCGTGATGAGAAAGATGAAGGCGGAATCGCTTGCCGATCTGGTGCGAATGTCCACACGCCTCGAGTCTCTGGTTGATCCCCAGCGAAAGCACGGCGTCACGGCGCAATCGCTGAAGACCGCGCTAAAGGGCCACGCCGAGCATGTTTTGAGAGGTCCTAACGCGTCGATACAAGCGCGCCATTTCTGCACAAACAGGGCTTCAGCCGCTGTGCCGCGCCGGGTCGCAAACCTGCGCTATTTGGAAAACAGCTAGATCGGGATTGCGTCTTCACAAACTCAGTAAAGGCAACCTGAACTGCTGAAGAGCCAGCCGCATCCAGATATAGAGGGACGATATCTCCTGCGGTAAGTCCGGTTGATCGAGTTGCAGCGCCGTCTGCTGATTTCGGGCCGGCCGCGAGAGTGGAAGCAAACCATATGGTAACCATCTGTGCGGGGCCGCAGCCAGCCTCGCATCGCGAATGATTGATCAAAGAAATGTTGAGGGCATCCATGTACAACGCGAAAGCATTTTCCGCTGCCAGCGCGACATCGCCGCTTGTTCCCACCACCATCGCGCGGCGCGATCTTACCGAACACGACGTGCAGATCGAGATCCTGTTCTGCGGCATATGCCACTCCGACCTTCACCAGGTTCTGAACGAATGGAAAGAGGTAATGCCGACGGTGTATCCCTGTGTGCCGGGGCATGAGATTGTTGGACGCGTGACGAAGGTGGGTCCGGCGGTGAAGAAGTTCAAGCCCGGCGATCTAGCGGCTGTGGGCTGCATGGTGGATTCCGATGGAACCTGCCCCGCCTGCAAAGAGGGAGAGGAGCAATTCTGCCCAAATCTTACTCTGACTTATAACTTTCCCGACAAGCACCTGGGCGGCGTAACGTACGGAGGGTATTCAGAGGGCATTGTGGTAACTGAGCAGTTCGTACTGCGCGTACCGGAGAATCTAAACCTCGCGGGAGCCGCACCGCTGCAGTGCGCAGGAATCACGACCTATTCGCCGATGAAACGCCACGATGTGGGTAAAGGGAAAAAAGTGGGTGTGATGGGCCTGGGCGGATTGGGACACATGGGGGTGAAGTTCGCGCACGCGCTCGGCGCGCACACCGTTGTCTTCACCACTTCAGAGAGCAAGAGGGAAGATGCGCTTCGGCTCGGCGCAGTCGAAGTGGTGATGAGTCGCGACGCGAATCAGATGCAGAAGCACGCGATGAGCTTCGACTTCATTCTCGACACCATTTCAGCTCAGCACGATCTGAATGGATATCTGCAGCTGCTGAGAAGAGACGGCAGCCTGACACTGGTGGGCATACCGGAGAAGCCATTGGCGGTGGCCGCGTTCAGTCTCATATCCGGACGTCGCAGCCTGTCGGGATCTCCCATTGGCGGCATCGCGGAGACCCAGGAGATGCTGGACTTCTGCGGGAAGCACAGCATAACCGCCGATGTGGAGGTCATTCCGATTCAGAAGGTCAACGAGGCGTATGAACGGTTGCTAAAGTCGGATGTGAAGTACCGGTTCTCGATTGATATGGCATCTCTAAAGTCCGAGTAGCCTGCGAGCAGCGCAGCACCAGCCCGTCTTACCACTTCAGAGCTGCGAACCGCTGCGGCACAATCGCCTCACTTGCGATCGATCGGCAACGGAGCCAAGGGCGACACAAGCTTCTGCTTTCGCAACTCCTTCCAGAAATCATCGGGGATCTGAGTATTCATCGCGGCATGATCTTCTGCAATGCGTTGCGGTTTGCTTGCACCCGGAATGACGGCTGCGCTCGCCGGATGAGCGAGGGAGAAATGGAGGGCTGCGGCCTTGGTCGATATTGCGAAGTTCGTGCAGAGAGCCTTGATCTTCTCGACCCGGGCAAGTATCGCAGGAGACGCGGGCGCATACTCGAAGTGCTTACCTCCGGCGAGAACACCGGATGAGTATGGGCCGCCCACAACAATGTCCACCTTTTTGGCCTGGCAGGCAGGCATCAGACGCTGCAATGCCAGTTCGTGGTCCAAGAGCGTGTAACGGCCAGCGAGCAGAAACGCATCCGGGTGGGTCTCGGTCATGTCGATTGCCAATTCGCAGGCTTCTACACGGTTCACCCCGAGGCCCCAGGCTTTGATCACCTTCTGCTCCCGCAGCTTTGTTAAAGCGGCCATGGCGCCGCGATGAGCCACCTCGAAGACACGGACCCAGTCATCTCCGTGGAAGTCACGAGCCACATCGTGGATCCACACGAAGTCAAGGCGGTCGACGTTAAGGCGCTTGAGGCTCTCCTCGATGGACCTTACCGTGCCCGCCTCCGTATAGTCGTAGACGACCCTGTTGCGGTGACCGTGCTGGAAGAGACTGCCTTTTTCGCCAAAGGTCTGAGCGTCCTGCTCAA
>Ga0335075_10004872_pt1 | contig 20908 bp, 17 predicted proteins | sample Lox_Sample_24_FD_206723 | JGI IMG/M metagenome (GOLD analysis project Ga0335075, IMG submission 206723) | Soil microbial communities from Loxahatchee National Wildlife Refuge, Florida, United States - Lox_Sample_2.4 | ecosystem: Environmental > Terrestrial > Soil > Wetlands | place: USA...
TTCGCAAATGCCGCTTTCAAGCCCTCGACATATGGGTCGTCGTAATCGCCTATCGTCCACAAGAATTGCGTCTTTTGGGCTAATTCCTTCAAATGCTTGTGAGTAATCTTCTTCCCATTGAGGAAGATGTCGAAACTAGGGTCCAAGAGAGAGAACCGAAAATAGAGCGCGATGATTTTTGCCAGTAGCGGGAGACTGCCTTTTATCCCCTTTTTGATTCCCTGAAATTGAATGATCGTACCGTGCCCATGTCCGCGAGTGTATTTGGCGAATGTCGCGGCATTCCACCTTTCCAGAGGATACTGCTGCGGTTTCAAGTTTTCGGTTATCGCTTCGTCGAGTTTGGAATTGTCTATGACGCCGCCTACCCAATCCCCATCTTTCACTTTGGAGACAACGGCAATCTTATCTGCGCAGGACAACAACGCGAGCTTTCCGATCCCTTTCCTGCCGATGAATGGCCGACCTCCGGGTGACGTTGTCTTTCCATCCTTTCTTTTCGAGTACCCGATGTTCAAGAACTTGTCTTGAAAATCTTCAGCGGTCATTCCAACGCCATCATCCCTTATGAAGAAGCTGTCCTTGCTTCGGTTGACGTAAATCTGGACACTCTTCGCATCGGCATCCCACGAGTTCGAAATGGCTTCTCCGAGCACCGTCGCAAAGCTCCGGTAGAGTCTCCTCCCCAAGTCGTTGAGGACGCTCAAGGAAATGACGAATGTAAATGGCTGTTTATCTTCCATGCTGCGTTAGATGGTTCAGGATGGTCTTTCCAATCGCTACCCCTAGCCGTACGGGTACGGCATTCCCGATCATCTTGCCGACCCTCTTGAAATGGTAGTCGGCGTCGGGCTCTACGAATTCGTACCGCCTGGGAAACGATTGGAGGATCGCACCCTCTCGCAAGGAAAGACCCCGGTCCTGTTCCGGATGGCCGAAGCGGCCGTTGCCGAAGCCGTAGAATTGCGTCGTGATGGTCGGCGAAGGCTCGTCCCATTCCATGCGACCGTACACGCTCGAATAGTGCGAGCCGCTTTCTTCCTTGTGGCAGTCGGCGCGAAGACTGCGCGGCCAATCGCGCCACGTACCACCGGGCTTCGAAGCACGGATGCGGCGCAGGTTCCGGGCGGAAAGCTTGCTCGTCCGGTGGAGCCGGTCAGCCGCGGACACCTCGCCCGCGCGAAGGGCCGGAAGCTTTCGAAGAACATCCGCAACCGTGCGATATCGGCTGGGGCGATGGGTCGGCGGGATGAGTTCGATCGGTCCGAGGCGCGACGCGACTATCACGAGCCTGCGGCGATGCTGGGGAACGCCATAATCCTGGCAATACACGACCCGTTTCTCGGGGTCGTCTGTGAAATGGAATCCTTCGTCGGTGAGAACCGTGAGGAAGTCGCGGAAGACTTTGTAACGCTGTAGTTCCGGTACGTTTTCCATGCTCACGATGTCGGGTTTCAGTTCGCGAACGAGACGTCCGAAGTCTTTGAGCAAGTTCCATTTGGGATCGCGATGGTTCTTGAGCCCTTGCGTGTACTTGGAGAACGTTTGGCATGGAGCGCAACCGACGAGAATGCGCGTGTGACCTTTCGGGTAGTGTTCCGCCAAATCTCGCGTGGTGATTTCGGTGACGCTTTTTTCGTAGAAAGTCGTTCCTGGGTTGTTGCGTTCGTACGGGAACCGACACCTCTCGTCGGTATCGTATCCGGCGACTACGTTCACGCCCGCGTCCAAGAGGCCGCGAGTCAAGCCACCCGCCCCGCAGAAGAGATCGATCGCAGTCGCGGTTGGTCTGCGCGGTTTAGTCATTCGATATCATCAGCATAGTGAAATTCCGAAACCGCTTCAAGACGTTTGATTCTACATCGATGCCGACGCCCTCTATCCTCGATTGAATATGAGGAGTTTCCGCAACGCGTTCGGGATCACGAAAGTGGGATACATGAATTTCTGGCCGCTGCCGCAGAAACTCTCTTCCGCGCTCTCGACGGACATGATCCAAAGAGTCGGGATCGGTTCCTCCGTGGCGCTGCGGTATTCGTCGCCACTCAAGGTACCGGTCGACATGAATCCTTCCTCTCTGACCAATCGTTCGGCATATCTGAATTTCAGATTTACCCGGCCTCCGAACTTACTTGCGACCTTTCCGATGACGGCATCGATGGTCGCGTCGCGCCATGTATTTTCCGATTTGGTTTTTATGAGACCGACCAGATCGATCGCTTCGGCCACCGAGATCGTGACGCCTTTCTTTCCTCTTTCTTCCATGGACGGTCCCACCGGTCCGAAACGGACGTTCAGTTTCCCCATGAGCTTCGAATAAGAGGTGGCATTTTGCGGCACGATGACGTAGTTCGGATACACCTGCATCCCCGGTCGCAACGTATCAGTCTTGTTCACGTCCAATACGCCGGTGCGGGTCGCGCGGAGGTCGAAATCGACTTCGATGGGGAACGTGCTCGGAACGCTCTTGTGGGCGTCGATGTACAGCCTTAGGTCTTGATCCGACCTGTGGATGTCTCGGAAGCGATAGTAGAGGCGCCGTGGGACGAAAAGACGCGTGTACGGCAGGGTCTTCGAGCGGTAGCCGAACATCCTCGCGTGCTGGTGCATCGTGTCGATCTGGGACGTGCGGGACTCGCGAAGATAATACGTGACAAGGAGGTCGCGGATCGCAATACCCCTCCCGAGGGTATTTCCACCGATGAGGAAATTCATGCCAGGGCCATAGGCGATGCCTCGCCTCTTCGTCGCGGCGTTAATCACCAAGATCTTCCTCGTTCGTAAGGACTCCACGATTCTCTTGGATAGGTCGTCGAGCGGAGGTGTCGTCGACCCCAAGGTCTTCTTCAGGTCTTTGTATTCCTCTGAAAACTCCTTCGACACTTCGGGGTCGGCACTCGAAGTCTTCAACAGAGTCCTCGTCACCTTGTCGAGGTAGTTGCTTATCCGTCGCGCAGCGACCGCTTGTTCGGCGTTCTTCAAACTCGGATGGCAGAGGAAGGAGAAACCATTCTTGTGCTCTGGCAAGCCCATGTTCTCAAGCGCTGCAGCGGTAGATAGCAAATAGAAGAGGATCGCATGTCGTAGGCCAGGCGGTATGGGCGCGCGAACGTCCAGCAACCGGGCCTTCTCGTTGCTGTCCACGATCCTTATCAATCCATCGTGATTCCGCTCCGGCTCGTCCTCCGGGAAGAAGTGATCGCCTCCCACGTAGGAATCACCGGGAGGCAAGAGCTCAATGAAGGAAGGTCTGGTATTGGACCCTGCGGTTTGCAGCAGCACTGCCTGGGGCGTTCCGGTGACGCTGACGTAGACGTGACATGGCACGAGTGGCCTGAGTTTCCCCTGGATCAGTTTGTTGATGCTGCTCGGAGCCACGGCGACGTTCGACACGGAGCGCTTCCTGGTGTTCGTGTCGAGTGAGGCCTGATCACCCTCGTCGTCGAAAACGATTGCCGGATAACGTTTCGCATCGACCTTCTTGAGGAAGGCTGTAACGTTGTCCAAGCTCCTCGCGCCTTTCGAGCAGACGATGAGCATCCGACCGTCACCCGATTCGAGGTGCAGCTTCGCGTTTTCCGCTTCTCCATCCAACTCGTCGTCTTTCGTGTACACCATCACGCCGGGAAGACCCGACGCGAAGTCGAAATGCGTCTGACTCACCAAATCGTTTATGTTGCTCGTGAGTACTATCACAATCCTAAAGCCGTTGTCGAAGGCCATCGCGGTGCTCGCGATCATCGCTCGCGTCTTCCCACTTTGGATGCGGCCGTAGACGAGGCCAGTCAATAGGTGGTGTTTCACTCCTGCGACTGAAAAATCGGATGGAATCCCGTTGGACCCGGCACCGACGTGATCGGGAGAGATATTGTCTCCGTAGGCGGCAAGTATCTTACCGACGATGTTTTCGGCATTTGCCCGCGTCTCTTTTTCCTGGCCGGCGGGAAGACGTAAGGCCTTGATCGCCTCAGTGAAGTAACGGCCATCCTTCTTGGTCATATCCCCGGGTCCTTATCGTCCTACTTCCCGACCTTGTAGCTTTTGAACACTGTCTGAATCGAGCCGATAAGCCGAGCAACGTCGTTCGTGGACGGCGGGACGATTGAATGCTCCCAATTTCGGTTGTGCTCGTCCAGCAACCTACCAATTGTGCCTTCCGCTTGATTCATGACAAAGAACGCCTTTTCGTTTCCAAACTCTGCACTCAGCCCTATGAAGCTTCGCCCCAAATCAATGCCGAGAGGTGTGTCGTAAAATTTGCATTCGACGGTGCACAACGCGCGACTCGCTTTTGGGTGCACGCACCCCATTCGACACGACAACCCCTCTGATCGAGGGAGGACAACGACGTCGGCTTCGTGAATCCGGCCAGACTTCCCCTCAAGATAAACCCCGAGATGAACCTCCAGAGGCAGCTTACCTTGAAATTGGAGCAGTGCGTGTGTGTAAGCCGCCGTTTGACTCCATATGCGTCCGGGAGTGGTGCGGAACGTCCCGACGCCTTGAAACGGGCCGTTCACGTTCTCATAGCTGACCACTGCTTCTTCGCGACGCGCCGCTTCGAGGATGAGGCCGAATACATACACTTCAAAGACATCGCCCGGTGCGGCCCCGCTTTGCAGGACCGGCGGGATGATCCCTCCGAACAATCCAGGAAGTTCGGCGAGAATCTGCCCGATCACTTTTGCGCCTCGCGGCTGATCTCTTGAAGCGCTTTTTGAAGTCCGCTGAGGTCGCCCACGGGTGTCTGCCGCCCCAAGGTCGCGACGGTAGGCTCGCCGCTTGGTGTCTCGTGTACAACTTTGATCGTTTGAATATCGATTGGATTACTCGCACCGTCTGAAGATTTCTCCAAATAGTTCCAGATTTCATGCTCCATCTGGCGGGGAAATACGACTGCATGGAGAGTCGCCTCAACCAATATCCGTAGACGCTCTTGCGGCGTGTATTCGACGACGGCTAGGTAGCGTGCACGCGGACCTGGCCGTCGGCGGAAACCTTCTACGTTAAAAAGGCGTCCTTCGCTGTCCGGACGTTCCTCCAACTGTTCAATTTCTCGTTCTTCAGGCTTACCCTCACGCAGATACGCCTCGACTCTTCGGAGAACATCCGCCAACTCGAATTTCGTCAGAATTGCGGATAGAGCTGCCCATGTTTCTAATGCTTCTTGGTCTGTCATTCCACTATCTCTTCAGCGCTTTTCACGCGCATCTCTCAAGGTCCCGGCTCGATAAGCACCTTCTGCCAGACACCCACTGCATTCCCCGTCTGCCGATTGAGAAATCTGGCGATTTTCGAAAAGCCGCGCCTATCGAAAAAAGCGACGCTGTCCCTGTTGCCTTCTCTGATCGTGCACTGGAGAAGCCTGACTCCGGCTGAGCGCGCAGCCTTTTCCAACCTTTCATACAAGAGGGAGGCCAATCCTCGTCCCTCCCAGGCTTCATCGACGGAAAGATGCAGGACTTCCCATTGGTACCACTGCAGTTCCCTGCGTTCCACGCACGCGACGACTTTACCGTTACGAGACTCGTATTCGTAATTGTTAGCCTCCCGAAGTATGTCGGCCGGTTCATAGTGTCTTGCCAGTTGATTGCGTCGATTTATCAATGCCGCAATCTCCGACGCCTCCGACTCGGTCACAGTCACGTCGTCCACCCGAATCGCGGCGGTGCCGTTACTGTCCTTGCCGCCGCTCACAATGGCGGTGGACCGTCCGCATTTTGGGCACTTGCGCCCTGCTCGGTTCAGATGCGCGCTAACGACGAAGACTTTCTTGCACAGCGGACATGTTACAGCGATGTTGTTGCCTACCCAATCTTCGCTGAGTTGATTCGGATCGATGGCTCTCTGCATAAAAAAACCCGTCTTTCAGCCTTTTCAGCATCACTTTTCGAAATCGTCCAAGAACTCGGATGCCGGAGCCACGCTCGTCACCAGCAGATAATCTCGGGCGCGGGTGCACGCCACATAGAGAAGTTGCCTTTCCGTGTTGTAGACCTCTTCCAAGTCCGAGTCATCGGCGACAGTCTCGATCCGTTGTTGCAGAGGAATAATTTCATCGTCGCAAGCCATCACAGCAACCGCCCGAAATTCGAGCCCCTTGGCCAGATGCATCGTGGCTATCGAAGCTTTCCCATGCACGGTTTCCACCCTGTCGTCGAGAACCTTGAACGGAATCGTGGCGAGTTCTGCCGCCGCTCGGGCTCGCTCCAATTCCGCGCCTGAACGGACGAAGATCGCGATTTCGTGTGGAAGCAATCCTTCCTGGGATCTCGCCTTAAGCCAGTCGCTTACGCCCTTTGACTCGGCTTCTATCGAATCAAAAGTTTGTATCGTCGGCGGTGGCCCGTTGAAGACAGAGACGGTGGCCTTGCGCTGTTCCACGATCCCGTCCACATCCGCCATCTCGGGCCCCAAGAGCCTATCGGCTTTCATCCTGATCTGGTGCGAGGTGCGGTAGTTAATCCTCAGCGTCACGGCCCGTCCCCGCACATCAACGCCAAGCGCCTTCCACGAGAATGGCTGTTGGAAAATTCGCTGTCCCAAGTCGCCAGCGAAGAAGAGACCGTTGGGGCAGTCCTTTCCCAAGGCACCCAAAAACCGGAGTTGAGCAATACTCACGTCCTGAGCTTCGTCCACGATGATGAACTCGAAAGGTCTTGAAACATTCGTGGAATAAAAGGCTGCCAACTCGCTGAACATTTGGGACTGCGTAATCAGGTGCTTTGCCTTCAGGGCGGCCTTCACTTTCTCAAAGATCGACCATGCGATTGCACGCTGAGGCTCTTTGAGCCGGGTCTTCCGCCCAAGGCGCACCACGTCTCGATAAGATTCCCACGTCGCAAGCTGCCACGCGTCCACAACCTGCTCCCACTCCGACTGAAGGAACTGCAACGAGAAGCGACTTTCAGGAGTCTCTTCGGCGGTCTTCGAGATCAGTTCCCGGAGAATCTCCGAATTCGCAAAACGCGCCTTGCCGACATTGGTTTCATACAGGCGCCTGCCAATTGCATTTAGTGAATGGACCTCGATCCGTTCCCCAAGCCGTGGCTGCTTCCCGATCAGGTGGCGCAGCTTAGTAGCCAACGCGTTTGAGAGAGGCTCCGAAAACGTTGTCAGCAGCACGCGAGAATCTGGATACTTTCGAGCGAGAAAAACAGCACGATGGACTGCCACAATTGTTTTGCCTGTTCCTGCCGATCCTGCGACCCGTGCCGGACCGTTGAAATCGCGCTCCACCAGCTCATGCTGGGCAGGATGGAGAAAAATGGCCCACTTCTCCCATGGGTATTCCAGCGCCCGTTCCAGTTCCTCGGCACTGCCAATGAGGCGGAAGCGTCTCTGAGCGTCTGGATGTTGGAAGGATTTGGTGGTAGCAACAGCCAATTCCGGCAAAGATGGGATCGACACAGTCGGGACGGGCTGCGGAATCGCTCCGGTCGCAAGTTCTAACAATGCTTCCGCGGCCTCTTTGGGAAGATGATCCGCGAGTTCCAGCAAACTTTCCTCAGTTGCCTTGCGCACGTCAGGCAGCCATTCGGGAGGCACGCCGTAGCCGAACAACTCGCTGTCAGAAATACCTCCGAACAACGGAGGTTTCGGCGCGGGTGCTTCTTCCACATATCTTGGGACAATGATTTCCTGTACCCGCTCCCTGATTTCCACTATCTGGGCCGCCCCCGTCTTAGGATGGGTTTCCAATTTTCGGCGCTCGGCCCACTCGTAGGCATCGTCATGGTGGCCGGCATAGCAGAGCAAGAGGCTTACTCCGGTGCGATGGACGATGATACGAACGTCTCTGCTGACCCGGATCGACCAGAAATTAGTGTCTTTCGCTCGTTCTAGCTTGTGGAACTGCAAGCTCGGATGGGCGGGGTTCAGTTGGAGGTCGAATGCAGTTGTCTTGACAGCTTTCTGCTCTTCGCCCGTCAATCGGGCGAGGCTGTCAGTAAACGTATCTGCGATTCGGAATTCCACGGCGTGAGTTACTGACTCCCCTTCGCTGACTCCAGAAACAGCATTTGGTCGCGTTCGGCATCACTTCTAAAACGGAAGTCCCACCGCGTCTCCATGAACTTGAGAAGCTTAATGCCTCGGGCCTTGATTTCCTCCGGTCCCCAAGACGGATGCTGCGACACTTCAATTTCTGAGTGTGATCCGTCGGCATAGCCGTTACGAAGCTTCACACCCGCCGAATCGAATTTCGGGTTCTTTTTTTCTTCGAAGCTGTCGTTTTGCAGCGACGAGTTTATCGATTGCGAGAGCAGAAGCAGATTTCCGAGCGTCGAGTTGTAACGAGCCCGTTGTTCAGGCGAAAGGCCTTCGAATGGTCCGGCCCAGTCTTCTGTTTCGGTCTGGGGATAGATATGTTCTATTGAGATTTTGTCCCTCTCGCTTTTAAGCAGGTCATCCCAACTCACTTTCTTTTGGCGGCTGCTAGACAACAAGCTCGATTCGTACTCAAAAAGGAAGTAACGCAACGCTGGCCAACTGTAGTAGCCATTACCGTTCTCAAATCGCTTTCGAAGAGCATTGTAGAAATCGTCCACGCGGAACGAACCATCTTCATTGAAACTAAAGGCCAACCGTTCATCCAATTGAGAACAGATTGTTTCTGTATCAGTCTCGCCACGATCCAAATCTCGGGCTGCATTATAGAACTCGCTGCTTCGGTAGGTTGCCATATACGAGTTCATTCGAAAGGCAATGAAAATGAACCGCTCAATCCTTTCAAAAATATGGATGCGAGCTTCCACCCTGGGTTCGTTCTTGAGGATCGACATCACGAGAGGCCTGAAGTACGCAATGCCGATACGATCTAGCCGATCAATCCTTTGTCTCTCGTCCGGTGTCACTTCTTCGGCGAGGTCGGGATAAAAGGAGTTGAACCAATAAACTGCAGAGTCTCTCAGACTGTTTACATAATCTCGAATTTCGGTCGGTGCGAGGTGTGAGACGAGTTGTCCTTCGAGTGTCGTCTCGCCATCGTCTTCGGCTGCCGCTTCGGCAATGTCATCCGAAAGGGTCTCCTGTGGCTCTTCGAGAGCAATGTCCCGTTCGACCCTTACATGAACGCGCTTGGTGGTGAACTGCTCGTCTAGGAGGAAATGAATGTAGTCCTTGCCTGTTTTGCGAGAGTACTTGAAATACATGATCCAGTGCGCCCGCAGGAACTCATCGTCGTTGAGCGGGTGAATTTTATTTCTCCCGAGCTGGCGGTATACCTCTTTCCACGCATCATTGATTGTGTCTCTCAAACTTTTTCTGGAGGCCGCGTCTACTTCATCTTCGCTATAGAGGGTCGTGAGATATATCAGTCGATTCTTGAGCAGCTCAAGGTCGGAGAGCTTTTTCCCCCGATTGTTCATCGTCTCAAAAGCAACAAACACGTCAAATTCGTCTTTGATGACGTACTCATTGAAGAGAAATCGTTTGGTTATTTTCTTGTAGACATGCTGAAGTCCCCCAAGACCTTCCTGTCGGTATAACTCGCGAAGCTGCTCGGTGAAATAGAACTTGGCGTTGCTTAGATTCAGCGTGTAGAAGGTTTCCTCAATGCTGCCGCCTCCCTCTTCGCCGAGGATTCGGAACCTCAGGTATTCATAGCTCGGATTGTCTTCCGTGTAACCGAATTTGTATGTGCGAAATCGATCGCCTGTGGGCTTAACCTTGAAGAGATAGTTGGCTTGCAGAGCCGAAAGATTCAGGCTTTCTGTCATGTAAATCTCGGTATCCGGCTTTCCAACGAATTCAGGCAACTGCTTCAGAAAATCGACAAGCGCCTGAAGGAAAACGATGAACGTCGTAAGCCGTTGTTGGCCATCAACGATGTGGTAGACCTCGTACGAGTGATCCTCAACCAGCCAATACTCCTTGTCATTCGGCGCTATTCCGCTTATTTGCTTTAGGGTGAGCACGCCGGTGTAGTGTGAGCGACTGCCAGAAAGGTTGATGAGGTCTTCCCAGAAGTCCTTGAGTTGCTCACGCTGCCAAGCGTAGCCTCGTTGATAGTCTGGAATACGAAAGATTTTCTGCTTGAAAAGACTATCGAGAGCCTTAGGTTCGTCCATTCAGAACTTCTCCTCACGTTATGCGACCGAGGCAACGTCTGCGTCCGTCGAAAATGGGCAATCGGACCAACCGATTCCGAGGCGCATATTTCTGACGGTCGTGTTCTGCATGTGCTCGCGCTCGGCCTTGAGGTCCATTGAGCGACAGAAGAGCGAAAACGCCTCAAAACTTTCGACCGGTGAATCGAATGCTTGAACGATGAACGCTGCGTTCGGCAAGTCGAATCGCCGGGCTTCGATTACGGCAGCGGCGCAGCGATGCAGCAATTGGTAAGGCACGGACAAATATGCTTCCTTTGCTGCACTGGGCAGGTAGGCGGAGATGTGTGTCCAACGATCTTTTCGGTTCCCGCGCGACCGCTCTGACTTGCCCGCGACCAGCCAGTCTTTCAGTGACTCATTCCCTTCGCCAAAGGGCTCGTTTGCCTTGGCCTCAACGGAAAGAGAAACCCCACCGGAAGCAGTGTGCAGGAGAGCCCAAACGTCGCATTGGGAATCAGCAAGCCCGCCGGCGAGCGGAACTTTGTGCTCGGCGATGGCAAGCAAGAGCTTTGCTTCGCCAAAGATGCTTCCTCGGAATGACTCAGCGATTGGCTCGGGCAATCCGGCAGCGTGGCAAGATGCCTTTTCCCATGACACGGCAGTTTCAAACGCGGAGTACCCCCTCCGCCATTGGCTGTCAGGCTTCGCCAGACGCTCTCGCCAGTTGCAAATGCCCCGAGTCTCGACGCACAGCCGGGTCATACCTTAAAGACTTTCATCACTTCGTCACCTAGATGGTTGATGACCTTGACGGCGATGCGGCCAGATTTGGGCTTGTCGAAGGGACGTGAGGTATCGCTGTGGAGTGTCGCCCACGCTTCTTCGTTGATCTCCGCCTTGAGGGTGGTCTTCAGAGCTTTGTAGGGATCGTTTGCGCCGAGGAAATAGGCTTGGCGTACAAAGAAGCTCTCTTCGTTATAGTCGCTGTCCACGAACCAACAGGCGATTCCCTCCGCTCCGTCGCTTCGGACTTCGCCCGTAGTGGGGTGAAACACATCCACGCCGATGATCTTTACCTGAATTTGCCCGTCTTTCGCTTTCAGGATTTGAATGTCTGGTTCGCCGAAGATGACAAAGAGGTTTCCCTTGCCCGTGTTCTTTAGTTCGTCGGACATGTGCAGATCGGCATTCATGCGAGCCTTCAAGACTGGGATTTTGCCCAGCTTGTTGAACTCGGAGGAATGGGCGTCGTAGTTGAAGGCGCACGTGATGAGCACTTCGAACCCGGCATCGCCAGCCTCCCGAGCGGCAGCTACGAGGTCGGGACGGGACACTGTGCCGAATTCCGGACCAATGAAAATCGCTGCGCGCTTTTCGGTTCGGCTGCCATTGGCCTCCGTATACTTGCCCTCGGCGCAGACAAAATAGCCCGGCCAAGGGGCAATCGAAGAAAAGGTGATCTTGTCTTCCTTGTGCGCTTGTTGAACCCCAGAAGTCTTTAGATTTTCCAGAATCATATCGACAAAGTCCGATTCGTCATCTTTGTCGCCGCTAAACGTCCCTGATTTCTGAAGCAATTCGTCATCGTCGCCCACAGAAAGCACCCGGTGGGGAGACAGGCTCTCCACAGTAAACGGTCCCGCCACACGAACAGTTCTGTTGTCCTCGTATGGCCTATCGTAGAGATACTCGAACTCGGCTTTCGCAGCAACGGACGCATCGATGGCTTTCTGCCGGTCGATTCGCTGCTTCCACCAGTCTGCATGAAGGTCTTTTGCCTGCTTTGCCCACTGTTCGTCCACTTCTCGGGGAATTTCCCACTCTTCCCATTGCTTCTTTAAGGCTTGATTGAGTTGCTGTCGCAGGGGCTCCAGCTTGGCTTGGTACTCATCCCATATCACATCAATCTCGGCATTGTTGGCTATGGATTTGAGCGTGATGTGGGGAACTCGTTCATAAACAAATCCTTGGCGTATGTCTGAATGGGTCGGCAGTTCCGAAGGCGCTTTTGCACTTACCTCGGCTTCCTTTACTTGTCCTTCCCGACTGTCGGCCAGGAGGTAATATGGATACCGAGCGCCCATGATCCGAGCCCGAGCCAGAGCAAGGGCAACGCGTGAGGTGTCGATTGTGATCCAACGGCGGCCCCACTGTTCGGCCACGTAAGCGGTCGTCCCGGAACCGCAGGTGGGGTCAAGAACGAGGTCGCCCGGGTCAGTAGTCATCATGATACAACGCTGGATGACGCGAGGGTTTGTTTGGACGACGTACAGCTTATCCGACATAAACGAACTAACTGCATCGGTCCACACATTGCCTAATCGAATTCCCGCGAAGTCTTGCAGATACCTCACGTAGCCCAAACGCTCTTCAGTCGCATCAACCCGTGAGGCGCGAAGCAGAACACTCATCCCTTTGGCATTTGTCTTCCAGCCACCGTTTTTTGGTGTGAATTGCCGCCCCTTAAAGTCCACAGGAAAAACAGTCGTCTGCCCCACGCGGGTGGTTTGTGACACGAGGTTATCCAAAGCAAACAGCTTAGCTTCGGGGGGCAGCTCTCCTTCGCGTTCTGACTCCTTAGCTCCTCGACGGCTACCGTCCGACAGTTCAACCTTGTTATAGGCGGAGGGTACTACGCCTTCGAAACTCTTCGAGATTAAGAGTTCGCGATATTTAACACGTTCCTTATTTCGTGCGAACCAAACCAAATGACTGGCGATAGATGCAAGTACATTTGTGCTGCCAGCAAAGCTCCCGGCGCCGGATGTAGTAGTGAACGCAATCTGGCTGACAAAGTTCTCCGTTCCGAACACTTCATCCATCAATGCCCGAACCCGATGCACGTTCTCATCGCCGATCTGGATAAAAATCGAGCCTGACTCGGCCAGCAGATCCCTGGCGACCGTTAGTCGGTCGCGGAGGTAGGTGAGGTAGCTATGAATGCCGTCGCGCCAAGTATCCCGAAAGGCTTTCACCTGCTCTGGCTCCCGGGTGATGTGATCGATATTCCCGTCCTTCACGTCACGACTTGTTGTGGACCATTGAAAATTCGAATTGAACTTAATGCCATAAGGAGGATCAAAATAAATACACTGCACCTTTCCACGCAGCCCTTCTCGTTCGGCGAGCGATGCCATCACCTGCAAGGCATCGCCCAGAATCATTCGGTTCGCCCAGTGAGCGTCGTGCTGATAGAACTCGGTCTTAGCTGCCTCGCTGGGCAGACCGTTGAAATTCGCAAAGAGATCGATCTGCGGCTCTGAGGCTCTTGCATTGACCTCGGAACGGCGTTGCAAATCGTCAATTAGCACCTTGGGTTGAATCTTCTCTTGGATGTAAAGAGGCGGGGCTGGCACCACCAAATCCGACCAGTCCTGCTCGTCTTTTCCACGCCACACAAGTTGAGGATCGAGGTCACGATTGCGGCGCTCGTAAGCGACCCGAACGGGACTCAATTCGTCGGTTCGCATTACGGATTGATATTCCGCAGTGGGAATGTTCAGCCGCTTGGCCTTCTCGTGGCTTAGCGTCTCGATCTTCTTCTTTTGTTTTTCCTTCGAAACTGTCTTCGCCATATTCACTCCCCCGAGACCGCCTGCACGACCGAGACGGATTCGATCATTCGATTGAATTGCGCTTCCACTTTTGCCTTGAAGTCCGATTCGATCTGATAGACCTCCGCGAATTCGGCAAAAGCCCAGCGACCGTACTTGCCGGAGTTGTTGACCCCCGGAACCCAATACGTCTCCATCGTAGACTTCTTCTCTTTGGCATCTTCGCGGCGATAGCCTTTGATTTCGACAATCAAGTGGAGCAAATCCTCTTCTCCGTGCCCGTCGTCCACGAGGACGATAAAGTCTGGCCGATATCTGCGACTCTCCGAACCGTAGAGATAGGGCACTTCGAGCCCCAGATTGTGATTCTTCGCGTACGCTTTGACGCGGGGATGAGACTCAGCCACTCGGCAAAATTCGGCCTCCCAATCGCTATCTAGGATGACGTAGTTGATGTGGCAGCGTCGGGCGTCCGTCTCCCAACGATCCTTTCTGGAGGTGTTGAATTTGACGTGCACGGTCGAGCCGATTGGGTTGTACGCATCGGGAATGACTTTGATCTTTGTCGTGTCCTTGTGCTTCAGGGTGATCGCGTTAGTGATCTTGTTGCAGGCCATGTCCGCAAGCTCTTGGTACATGAGCAAGCCTGGGTAGGTCCCACCTTTACAAACGAGATATTTGTCGAGCCATTCTTTGGTGATTCGCTTGAGTTGACCGAAGAGATGGAGCTTCGGTTCCTCTCCGGGATCACGCCATTTTGTGTAAAGCAGGCGCTTCGTCACGTGAAACACGAGGGAGGACTGACGCATGTCATCCAAGTGGTCGAGGCTCAGATCGACGCCTTCACCAATGATGCCGGAGTTCCGAGTGATCGATGGGCCCACCAAATCGGGGGTCAATTCCAGAACTGAATCGGGCGTGAACTGCGCTTCGAGCCTTTCCTCTGGAAGCTCAACTCTATAGCCCTGAACTCTGGGGAAGGTAATCTCCAAGTGGTCGCGCTCTGGACGCATCGCCTTCACCTGAATCGTCTCTCGTGGCGGTTGCGGTGGGGCGACCACTGGCTTGGCCGTGAAATCGAACGGAATCCCGAGCACATCGGCATACTCGACGTTGAATCTGCCCTGATTCGGTCCGTCTTCGTTGATCTCGTAGGACTGGCGACGAAGTGCTCTGCCGATCACTTGTTCGCACAGAAGCTGCGTGCCGAAAGCGCGGACACCCAATACGTGGGTCACGGTGTTGGCGTCCCACCCCTCTGTGAGCATGGACACCGACACCACGCAGCGGATAGACTCCCCGAGCCGGCCCGGCTTGCCCACGGTGTTCATAACTTCCCGAAGCAAATCTTCGTCCGTGAGCTTTTCTGCCTGCTGAATGTCACCCGTTCGCTCAATGATCTCCCGGCGGAAGCGTTCGACCTCATCTTTCGCCATAACCCTGAACTTTTCATCTAGCGCATCACCCGCTTCAAGCTGCTCACTATCGATCAGCAGCGTTCGGGGGCGTGGAATTGGGTTTCCATGCTCGTCGTAGTTGCGAAATAGTTCCAGCCTGCCATTTTCCAGCGTGGTCGAGCCGTCTTCGTTCTCGCGTTGAAAACCGGAAATGTAGTCGTAAACGAGCTTGGAGGTGGACGTGTTGTTGCACACCACAATGAAACAGGGTGGGACTCGAATGCCTTCCTTGATCCAGAAATTGTACGTTTTCACATAGTGCCCATAGAGTGCTTCCAGCGCCGTTTGCAATTCGACAGGCAGGCTGAGAGGATCGAGCGATCCCGATTTGCCCCTGCCTTTCTTTGGCATTTTCGCCCGGATGTGCTCCCAGAGGTTTCGGAACACAGGCATGTCTTCGCCGGGGATATTGTCGGCCACAGGAACTCTGGGGAGTTTTACGATGCCGCACTCAATCGCGTCCATCAGCGAGAAATCACTCATCGTCCAAGGAAACAGCGTACCCTCCGCATAGCCAGAGCCGCGCAGGAAGAAAGGCGTAGCGGAGAGGTCGATGCAACGAGCGGTTCCCAGTTTGCGATTCACTGATTCCAATCCAGAAATCCAAACCCGCGCTGCTTCGTTGTTCTTTTCGGCTTCCTGTTTGTCGTCCCCCTTTAACTCGGTCTCGTCAGCTTCGCCCGGCTTCTCTCGATAGCAGTGGTGGGCCTCATCGTTTAAGACCAATATGTTCTTTAGGCCCATTAGCTCGGGCATGACGCGCTGAATCATTTGACCTTCGGTTTCGAGCGTATTCAGTTCTTCGCCGCGCCCTTGAAGAAGGGAACGGCCGCCTTTCGAAAGCTCAAGGCGGTCGCGCAACTTAAAGGCGTGGAAGTTCGTGATGACGATTTTGGCCCGCTCAAGCTCCGCAACCATTTCGCTCGGGACCAATTCACTGTTGGTGTAATAGTTGTCGGGATCGTTTGGCTGGAGGACGCGCAGTCGGTCACGGATCGTGAGACCCGGAGTCACGACGAGAAATCCGCGGGTGAAATTGGAACTTCCCGGTCTGCGAATCGCATTGATGGTTTGCCATGCGATAATCATCGCCATCACCGTTGTTTTCCCGGCACCCGTGGCAAGCTTCAGCGCAAGTCGCGAAAGCTCGGGATTGGCATCGCGGTTTGCGTTCGTTAAGTGCTCCAGAAACCCCTTTCCAGTCTTTCCGAACTTCGAAGCCACCTCAGTTAGCCAAATCACGGTTTCAACTGCCTCGACCTGGCAAAAGAACGGGCGGATATTGTTGAATTTGAATTGCCGCCAATGCTGGAGAAGCGTTGCTGTCTCAGGAGTTACGAGCCAGTCGCCCGGATTCGATAGTCTGCGCCATTGGTTAACGTAAAAGCGGAGTTCGTTAATGATGGGCGTGGGGTCGTATTGCTGTTTTTCCGTGGACAGCCCCTTGCCTTCATCAAAGACAATGGTTTGTTGCTTTTGCCTCTGCTTTTTCGGTTTGGGGATCGGCGTGATGAACTCGGCCTTGCGGCGGCTTTCGATGACTTGTTGTGTGGGCTGGCCTTGGGCATCTAGCTCCCAATGCCGATCAGGAGGATCGTAAGGTGAGTTGAGAATCGGGTGCTCAAAAAAACGATTGTCCATTGGTTTGACCGAGTCTGGCGGGCCAATTCAATACTCGGCGCCAGGCAATTCTATCAAGCTACCGTTACTTGCGAGGCATCATACCAAAGTCCTCGCGGCCACCGCGAACCTGTGCCAGGCAGCGTTTTCAAAGAGCACTACCTTCAGGCCGATTCTCTACCAGCTCCTAGACCGCTCGAACGCATCCAGCTACTGCTTTTTCAAATTGAGCGATGCTGTGTTCGCCTGCGGGCCGATCAGCACGCTGCGTGATGTCATGTCTGCCGTGCCAGTAAGGGATGCGCCCGCGACCGTTCCGTGAAACGTAATTTCAAGCGAACCCATCGGAAACTGACTTTGACCGGAGAAAGTCACTGCGTCTTTGGAAACGATGCCCGAGGTGACCGGAACCTGAACGCGCCCACCCTGCGGATGCGTAAAGACGAGAGTCCCGGTGAGCGCATCGCCATTTTGGTTCAACGTCAGCTCTGCAGGCCCTTGCCACTTGTCTTTTCCGCCTGCGGCGCTCGCCTGTATTGTCCCCTTCCACACCCCGGAGACATCCGAATGCGCAGCGCAGCCAGTGAGTGAAAAAATGGCGAAAGAAAGGATCATTAGAACAAGTGACAATGGCCTATCGCGCATTTTTATTCCCCCGTTACTCGGCACTTGATGCAGAATATAGCCGCCCAGACGAACAGGCTTTGTGCTCAGCGCCCTTTCCGGCTGAACGCAATGCCAGGCCAGCATCTTACTCCGAAAAGCCGGCAACAGTTCTCGCCGACTAAGAGCTGTCCCGCCCCAGCCCACTAGCAAAAGCGCAGACACGAAGACCGTCTGCGGCGTCGCCTGAGGTCGTCAGCAACCTCGCAGTACGGTTTTCCTTCGGGTGTCCACAAACGACGACCCACAAAAGTGGAGCCTGCGATTTTTCACCGGCTCCTGGACGAACCACAATGGCTAGCGGCGTATCTCCCAGTTCCTTTCGGCTCAATTCTGCTGACCGGCATGGTAGACAGATCGATCCGGCGGTCCGTGTGGCGGCGGAGGCGATTTTTCCGAGGGCACTTGAATACGGCACGAATTTGCTCGGCGATCCTGCCGTTGTCGCAAACACGCTTGAGGAAGTTGCAGCGACAGTATCACAACTGATTGCGCGCCGAGACGTGCCGGGTGAACCCGCGCCCATACGAAATTTGCCGGGCTATGTCTTCCGCGCGTTCGTGCGGCAGGTGGCCCGGCTAAAGAACAAAGAACTCGCAGTCCTGGACGCTGCAATTGCACGGCAAACGCTGGCGCAGAAATTGGCTGACCCGTCGCGTCAGTTGGAGATGGAGATTCTGGTGGCCGAGTGCCTGGCCCTATTCGATTTCGTGGAAAGAGACATGTGCTGGCGACGGCTGGAAGGTTTCACTTGGGACGAAATCGGACCCGTGCACGGACTCTCCGGCCATGCAGCGGAGGTCCGGTTCCGTAATGCGGTGCGAGCCGTCAAGGAGAAGCTCGCGCGATCAAGAAAGCCATTGCCATCCGCTACGGATACCGCTCAGAATGTGGGGCCGAAGCCAGCAATGGGGGCCGATGACGACGAAGGAAAAACCTGAATTTAATGACGAGTTTAGCGAAGCCGAGTTCTTTGGCTTTGCCAAATCCTACCTCTCAGAAGCGTTTCCCAATCCACAACGTGTTGGCTGTCCACCGGATTCGGACCTGCAGCGGATGGCTGAACAACCCGTTGAGGCTCGCGACGCCGCAGCCAGCGAACACCTGACCTGTTGTTCGCCGTGCTTCAACCGCTACATGGAAATTTTAGCGAACCTAAAACGCAGAAAAGCAGCTGGACAATAGTCGTTCGCACGAAATCCATGACCAAGAAAGCGATCTCACGTGCTGGCCAGGCTGTCCTCACCGCTGAAATAGGGACGGCGGGCTTCTATTTCCTTTTTGCCTAGCTTCGGCATTCTGTTCAGCATATGGGTGACTATCCGAGGATTCCAATTGAGGGGCAATTTTCAGAATTCTAGGCACGTCACGACTCCGGTTGTGGCAGCTCTCGTCGTCACGCGATGGATGTCGAGCTTGCTCTTCGGCGTCGAACCCGCCGATCCGTTGACGTTCATTGGCGTGGCCGTGCTGCTCGCCATTGTCGCCCTCGCGGCGTGCTATCTGCCTGCTCGTCGGGCGATGTGCGTCGATCCCATGGTCGCCTTGAGATACGAATAATTCACCCAACGTCTTAATCCCACAAACCCTTTCGACACACAATTGCTGACAACCGGAACGGGCACTGCCCCGTCCCAGTAGCAGCCCACTCCCACAGTCTCTCCTCTCACGGTCTCAGCCTTAACCCAAAAACCAGGAGCAACACCCATGCGAACGAACACGCAGGAGGCAATTGTGTCTGCCTACATCGTGTCTATCGGAAAGCGCACGCCGAGCGATGCCGCTCAAGACGCTGCTGAACTTTGCAGACTCGCGACCTCACTCAATCGTTTGAACGAGATCGCCTGCAACTGCGGCCTGACGGAACGGCAAGAGCGGCGCAAGCAAAATCTACAAACCCGGATCAAGGCCGTGCTGGAACGCGCGGGCTTGGTCCTCAACCACTTTAACAACGATCCGCGAGGCTACGCCGTGTACCTCGATCTGCCCGATGGCTCTTACAACAGCTTCGGCGGGCGGGAATGCGGCTACGGCATCGGGAGGTGAAACCATGTACGACCGCGTAGTGACCATCAACAACACGCATTGGCCGGCGTATCGGAAACCGGGTGCGACTTTGGTTGATCTGCGGATGTTCGATCCGAGCGACCGCAGCTCCGAACCGCGACTGGTCTTCCGGCCCGAGAAGTTGCGCGAATTGGGAATACCGGACGCGCTCATCGAGGCCGCTGCCAAGTCTGATCCGCAGGGATTCCTGCTGTTCGACGACCTGCCGAATCAGACGGAGCCAGCAACCGGCCATGCCAACCAACCCACAACCGAACAATCCACATAGCCGAGTCAGAGAGGCGAAAGCCTCTCTGACTCAGATTCTTCCTCGGCCAAACCACTCCTAACGCTATCCCCCAACTTCCCAATCCAGAAATAGCAATTCGCTGACATGCGCTCAGGCGCATGTCTACGGATTCTGGCGAGTCTCGTGGACGTATCTGCACGCGCGCCACGTCTGACTTCGCCATTTTATCCACATTGCGCGCGTGCTTCCGGAGCCACGAATGAATCCACAAGACATATCCACATCGCTTTTGATCGCTACGGACTACATACGTGCCATGAGAGGAGGAGCGCAATCGCACATGCTCACCGCCAATGATGGCCACGCCTATGTGGTCAAATTCGCAAACAATCCACAGTCTCTCCACGTGCTGGCCAACGAGTGGCTTGGCTGCTCGATTGGTCGCGCGCTCGGATTGACGATTCCAGAACCGGCAATTCTTTACGTGCCGGCCACACTCGTCGAGAGTTCACCGTCACTGGTGATACAGATTTCCAATTCGACGCTGAAATGTTCATACGGGCTGACGTTTGGCTCGCGTTTCATTTCGGAAGGGCAGCTCTCTGACTACCTGCCCGACTCGGCTCTCTCACAGGTTGAGAACGTGCGAGAGTTCGCCGGCGTTTTCGCGTTGGACAAATGGCTGTGCAACTGTGACGGTCGGCAGGTCGTGTTCTGCGGAAGTGAACGACGACGAGGATTCCGCGCTCATTTCATTGACTTCGGCTTTTGCTTTAACGCCGGAGAATGGAATTTCCCCGACACCGTGTTACGCGGGATTTATGCGCACAAAGTCATCTATCAGGACGTGTGCGGATGGGAGTCATTCGAACCGTGGTTGAGTCGAATTGAATCCTTTCCGCTAACGACTCTGTGGGCGATTGCGGGTAATGTACCGCCTGAATGGGTCGAGCGAGACACAGTCTTCCAGTTAGTTGAGCGCATAGACGCCCGGCGAAGTCGCATTCGGGAATTGATCGCGGCGGTTCGGCAATCCCAACGAAATCCTTTCGCCGCGTGGACTGAGGACAAGCCATGACGCCGACCTTTTCAAACCTTACTACCGGTCGGAGCTCGATTTGTTACCGACCAAATTCACAAATCTCGAAACCAACAAATTGGAGGTGCCTTATGGCAAGTGAAGGAAACGGCTTCACGCATTACCTCGTATCGAAGGAAGTCGTTCTCGGCGAGGCTTGCATCATCGAGCAATGCAACGAGTGGATC
>Ga0335075_10004873_pt1 | contig 20907 bp, 23 predicted proteins | sample Lox_Sample_24_FD_206723 | JGI IMG/M metagenome (GOLD analysis project Ga0335075, IMG submission 206723) | Soil microbial communities from Loxahatchee National Wildlife Refuge, Florida, United States - Lox_Sample_2.4 | ecosystem: Environmental > Terrestrial > Soil > Wetlands | place: USA...
CACATCTTGAAAGGGCTGGCAATTGTGCGCTCCTCGCTGCCCTGATAGATGCCAAATGCGTCACTGACCTGCTGGTATTTCGAGCCGGTGAGCGGATTCGAACCGCTGACCTGCCGCTTACAAGGTCAATCGCGCTAAGCGCTGTGCAGACCTGCAAAAACGGAAGTCGCTGACAAGCGGAACCGCGCTAGGCGGAAGGTGCAAGACTTACGCTAGCAGGGCCGGATTTGCCCTGTCTACCAGGCACGACTGGAGAACAGGGTGCCCCTGACATCCCGATCAACCCCTGTCGCGCATACGGCGCGCAACAGAGGCCCAGGCATATCGAACCCGCTGCCCCAGGCTTGCAAGCCGGAGCTGCGTCGACCGGTCCTGGTGCGCCGATACCGGCCTGCCGCCTGCCTTTGGCGAACTGTCGTTGTCCTCCGTTCATGGGGCAGCTCTCAACTAGCTCTGCCTTTGTGGCAAGTCGGGTGTGCTGCCCTGGCGCCCCATCCTGGTGTAGTCCGCCAACAGATCCGCAACACAAGTCTGTCAGTTGATGCGCACAGGCCTATGGGCCTGCCGACCACCTGACGAGCGACCAACGCACGGATTGCTGCGATCCGTGCTTTCGGCTGTGGCAGGTCACCTGGCGGACGAGTGTCGCGCATCACCCGACGGAGGACAGGCGTCCGATCTTGGCCTCTGGAAGAACTTCCAGTACAGGTTCCAAGGCGCCCTACAGGGCCGCTCGCGCCGCCGACACGTCCGGCGCAGCCGGGCCACCGCTGGCGCTCAGCCCGGCTGCGCCTCAACGGCGGTCGGCTGGCGCGAAGACCGTTGTCGGTGGGGCCGCGCTGGAACAGTCAGGAGGTCGCTGGCCGCGGCGGATTTGACGAGGGAACGCTCGCGACGGCCCTCATCGGGCTTTTGCGGGCAGGCCAGAAGCCACCCCGACGCGCCAACAAGCGTATGGGCCGCCACCCATTGCCAAATCCGCCGCTCCGTCAGCGCGGACCTGACGGATGTCACTGCTACCGCACTCAATCGGCCAAGGCAGGAAGGCGAATTCGACACCCCGCAGCACAGCGCCTTATAGCCGTACTGCACGGCGGTATCCTTCGGCGTGCTCATGACAAAGGTAAAGGGTCAAGCCTTCCGGTGTGACTGTCCGAGAGAGCCCTCCCCAGATGCGGTCTGGGTCAAGCTTTAGCAGGAGGGAATCTAGGGCACGGAAGTCGGCTTCCGTAGCGGCATGGACTGCGGGTCCCGAAACAGGGCGGCTGTCTTGGCCGAGCAGATCCGGCGGACGGGTGAGCTCGGGAATCTGGTTCACCAGCTCGGTCATCGCGTCGACTTCGGCCTTCAGCCGTTCGCTGACGTGTGCCACTGTCATGCCGAGTATTGGTCCGGCCAGCGGCGCAGCGTGCTTGAGGACGGTCAACAGTTGACTGAGGTGAGGCCTGATCTTCCGTAGCCAGTCGGCCGGTTCGTTAACTGGATAGTGGCCCTCGCCGGCAGGTAGCGGATGCCATGCTCCGGGTTCCTCGCAATACAGCCGGATCTCGAACGTACTGCCAGTGAGACGAGACTTGACGGGCACGACCGCGAACACGCTCGGGCAGCGGACCTCCTGCGCGTCCTGGGTGAGGCGCAGGATCTTGAGAAACATTCGCTGCATGTACTCGGTCTGGTCGGCCATGTCGCTGACGATCCCGCCGAGCATGTTGTTGAGGCGCTCGACCCCGGCCCGCGTGGCGTCGCGTTCCGACGGAGCAAGCCCAAGGAGAAGCTGCGGAACGTTGAGTAGTTCCCCGGATTTATGGCATTCGATCTCATGCCTGGGAGGGTCGCGGAGGAGACGCTTCTGGAGGTCGGCGTAATCGAATAGCTCCGTGCAGTCTGAGTCTCCGGTCGTCCGGCAAGAGCACGGGACTTGGCGTTTAATTTCTAGACCTGGGTAACGATCCAGGGTCCGGTTGAAGCCGTCGTCAAGGATCGAGAAGAATGCCGCCGGAGCCGGGCCCCGCACGGTGAGGTCGACGGTGTTCCTGCGCGGATAGGCGCGAACCACTGCCCTGTGCACGCCGTCGGGATGCTGTAGTAGCGCCCCGGTGCGCCAGTGCGTGTTCGTCGTGAAGCGATGCGACCGGGCGATGAACCAGGTCGGGATCCCGGGTGGCATCGTATTGAGCTGATAGACCACCTTGACCTGGTGCGTTCCCGGCGTGGTCAGCATCGCTTCCCAGGCATCCTCGTACGATGGCGGGTTCCACGGGAGACGCTCTACAACTAGGCTCACAACGCCGGTTGAACCGCCGTCGACCCGGAATGATATCTCGTACTTGTCCATCATTCCGAGAAAGTGATCCCGCATTCCGCGGTCTAGGCTGGACCACAGCTTGGTCATCTCTGCATAGGTAAGGAGCCCGTGCGCCTCATCGACGACCTTGCTGTCGAGCACCTCACTTATGTATTCATTAACCCATTCCGGGCGAAGTACGACAGTCTGTTCAAGCTCGGGGTCGTCACTGTAGTAGAGGATGTCGCCTAGCTGATGCATCGCGATGGCGATGTATCTCTGCTGGGCCGAATCCGTTACGCCCACCTCCGCCATGAGTTGCCACATCTGATCTGGCGTAATGTGCTTCTCGGGGGAAGCCTTGACCGTGTCGGCAGCAAACAGCCATGTAGTTGGCCACTCTGCACCCATGAGCGGGAGGTCGGCCGCTCGCTGTGCCAGTTCACTGCGGAGTTCCTCCGCGCCGCTCCGTGTTTGGTTGTCGATCGCCATGTTGCCGATGATCTGTGGGTACTCGCGCCGCAGGTCATCGAGGGGCAGATCGACCGGTCGCTGGTTCGCGTAGGCATGGGTGGCGACTAGGAGTACGGGTGAATCCGGCGCCCGTGATTTGATGATGTCGAGCCAGTATTCGAGTCTGCCCTGCTCCCAACCGAGCCGGGAGTTCCACAACAGCAGGAACAGCGACCTGTCCGTCAGGAAGAACTGGTGCGTAGCATGGTAGATCTGCTGTCCGCCGAAGTCCCAAGCACTCAACCGCATCTGAACATCGGGATTATCAGGATGCTGGACCATGAGGTTGGTGACTCGGATGCCGTGGGTCGTAGTCTCTGCTGGGTCGTGTTCGGTTCCGATTAGTGCTTTGATCAATGAGGTCTTGCCAACGCCACCCTCACCGACGACCAGGAGCTTCGATAGCCACTGTCGCGATGCTCCCTCTCGCCGGGCCCGGAGAAAGGCGAGGACGGACTCCGTTCCGCTGGCGGCAATCTCGGGCGGCGGACTGATCAGCTTCGGGTTATCTGTGAGTGATATCTCTTCAAGACTCGGGAGGTCGAGTAGCCAGTCGGGAATCGCAGTCAGTTCATTATTGCTGAGATCAAGTTCCTTGAGCGCTGTTAGCTTAGCGATCTCCGCCGGGATAGCAGCCAGCTTGTTGTCGCTTAGATCGAGATACTTAATACCCGTTAGTTTCGCCAAGCTCGATGGTATTGTTGCGAGTGAATTTCCCCGCAGATCAAGCCGAACGAGTCTGCGAAAAAGATCTATCCAATAAGGCAAGTCTTTTATTTTATTGCTGGACAGATAAAGAAAAGAAAGACGGACGAGATTCTTCAGCGATTCCGGAAGGTCAACTAGACCGTTATCTGAGATATCTAGCCAGGTAAGATCGGTAAGCGTGCCGATCGATTCTGGCAATATGGCGATGCCGGTTCGCCTAAGTCCTAGCCATCTCAGCCATGTGAGTTTGGCGATACAGGTAGGTACTGCACCAAGTTCGTTGTCATTTAGGTATAGACCCATCAGGCCGGTAATATTTTCTATCCAGTCGGGAATCGATGTGAGCTGGTTGTTTTCCAGATAAAGGTGCTGCAGTCTAGCAAGACCAGCGATGAATTCCGGCAAACCGGATAGCCTATTATTGGATAGGTCCAGATAGGTGAGCTTAGTTAGGTTACCAAGCCACGGGGGAACCTCTGTGAGTCCACAGTTGCCGGCGCTGAAATACATGAGATTTGTAAGCTGGCCGATCCAGTCGGGTATCCCATTCAGCTGGTTATTGTCAATAGATAGCCAAGTCAGACTGGTTAGATCCGCTAGCCAGTCAGGGAGAGCGGAGAATTGGTTATAGCCCAAGCCGAGTTCGCTGATCCCATCCATCCGACTTAGGGTCGCTGGAAGCTCTGTAATCTGGTTCCCATGGATGTAGAGCTCGGTCAGCCTGGCAAGGTCAGCAAGCCAGGCGGGGATTTCGGTAAGATTGTTATATCCTAGATAGAGTCTTCGCAATCTTGTTAGCTGGCTGATACAGGCAGGTACCTCAAAAAGCCGGTTACGATCGAGATTCAGATAAGTAATTCTTGTAAGTTTTCCTAGCCATTCAGGGACAGTATTAAGCTGATTGTTCCTCAAGTTAAGAAAGTTGAGCAGCTCGAGGGAGGCCAGTATCGCAGGAATTTCTGTCAGTTGGTTGCGGTCCAGATCGAGGTGGGTCAGTCCCGTCAGGTCCGCGAGCCAGCTGGGGCATGCGGTGAGCTTGCAGTTCGACAAGGTCAATCGCTGTAGGCCAGTGAGGTGACCAAGATATTCGGGGAGCTTTGTGAACTGGTTATCGCTCAAGTCGAGCCGCGTAAGATCCTTGAGATATCCGATCCAATCGGGTACCTCGGCTAGCTCATTCCCGTTTATTTGGAAGTCGGTCAGCTTGGTCAGTCGTGCCAGGGATTGCGGAAGCGTATGGAGACGGTTTCGGCCTAGCCGGAGGGTAGTCAGATCCGTGAGATCGCCCAGCCACTCGGGCACTTCAACAAGCCAGTTGTCATTGAAATTGAGATCGGTGAGCCCGGTAAGGTTGGTTAGCCATTCAGGTAGGTCACTGAGCTGGCAGTCATCTAGGTCTAGGAAGGTAAGGTTAGTAAGATTTCCTAGCCATTCAGGTAGCTGAGTAATCTGATTATCGCCAAGTGCGAGCCTTGTGATGCCGCCGAGCTGGCTTATCCACTCGGGGATCTCAGTGAGTCGATTCTGGTCTATGTCGAGAAGTGTAAGCTTTGTGAGGCGGGCTAGCGATTCGGGGAGCGTACGAAGACGGTTGTTATCCAATCGCAGCTTGGTCAGCTCCGTCAGATCACCGAGCCAGCTGGGCACCTCGGTGAGCCGGTTACCTGTCAGATACAATTCACTCAGTCTAGTGAGATTCGCTAGCCACGCTGGCACCTCGGCGAGTTGGCTGTCCGATAGGTCAATGCGGGTCATGGTCGAAAGGCCACCAAGCCAGTCAGGTAGTTGAGTGAAATTATTTCCGCCGAGGTCGAGCCAGCTTAGCCGGTTCAGCTGAGCAATCCATATAGGTATTTCAGTTAGCTGGTTCTCATCTATTTCGAAGCGGGCTAGCTTTGTTAGGTTAGCGAGGGTTTCGGGAATGCTACGCAGGCGGTTGCGGTATAGCCGTAGGGTGGTTAGCTCCGTAAGGTTGCTTATCCACTCAGGAACTTTCCTTATGCAGTTGTCTCCGAGATTCAGGTCAGTGAGCATGGTGAGATTTGCAACCGACTCAGGCACTTCGGATAGATCGCAGCCACCCAGCCCGAGATGCGTGAGGCAGGTGATGTCCCCGATCCATGCGGGCACATTGATGTATTGGTTATCGCTTAGGTCTAGATGGGTAAGGCCACCAAGCCCGCTGATCCAGTCGGGTACATCAAGCAGTCGGTTGTCGGCGAGGTCGAGGTGGGTGAGCTGAGCCAGGCCGCGGATCGTTTCCGGTACCTCGCGCAGCCAGTTCCCCTTGAGGCGGAGTTCTCGAAGGTGCGACAGTTCAGCGACATCACCGGGGACCGATGTCAGCCGCAACTGACTCAGGTCAAGGACTGCGCTGTTGTCGCGCATCGCCGCTTCGATCCGCAGTGCGGCTTCTGCAGAGCTGGGCGACATCGGTTCTCCAACCTGAGTAGAGATCATTTCACCGAGATCAAGCTTCCTGTAACTGTGTAGGGACCGCAAGCTAATCAACTGAATATGGGCATGGCCTTGCCAGCGAAAAGCTCGGCTGAGCTGAGGGTCTCATCCCGGGTCATCTCCGCAGATACGGACTGCGCTATAACAAATTGGCATCGTTGGGGTTGACCGTAAGTAGCAGCTGTTTGGGCGCCGACTACTTAGCCTTGCGTGCGGCTGCCGATCGTTTCGCGAGTTGGAGCATGTAGGCGCGTTTCGCATGCTCGGCGCGCTGTCGGCGCTCCATAGGTGGCAGCGTGCCATCGGGGTCTACCTCCCTCTCGAATCGCCTAATGAACGCTTCTCGCGCGGGGCGCGTACGGGCGGCGCGGTCATGCGTGCGAGCCCACGAGATTTCCGCTGCTATGCGCCTGTTGATGTCCTTGGCCATGGCGCGTCAGCCTCCCATGACGTCGTCGTAGTGGCGGCGTGCTCGCGCGCTGCGTGCGCTGCGGCCGTACCGGGCAAGCATCTGGGAGCTCGACCAGCCGTTGAGTTCCATGAGGTCGCCTTCGGCGCCGCCGTTGTCGAGCCAGTTGTGGCTGAAGGTGTGCCGGAACTTGTGCGGGTTGACCTCAACGCCGGCCTCCCGGCCGCGCCGCTCGATCATCTGGTAGATGCCGCTGGGGGTCATCGGCCCGCCGCGCACACCGAGCCATATCGCTGAGACTAGCGCCGTGGGGTGCTTGGCCCGCTCGCGGGAGTACCTGTCGAGCGCGCGGGAGGTGTCGTAGGTGAACCGCACGGTTCGCTGCTTGTCGCCCTTGCCCGTGACGGTCGCCTCGCGGCTTGCCGGGTTTACGTCGTCCATGCTCAGGCTGGCCAGCTCGGACAGCCGGATGCCGGCGTCCTTGAACAGCGCGATGATCGCGTAGTCGCGGCGGTTCTGGAAGCCTCCGCCCTTGCACGTGGCCAGCATGGCGGCCAGCTCGCCCTCGGTGAGGACGGGTACGAGCCTGTCGCTGACCTTGGGCGGCTTGAGGTTGGCCATCGGGTTGGGACGCGGTTCGTCGGGGTCTTCGGTGGCGTGCCACTTGAAGAACTGCTGCAGCGCGCGGAACTGGTTGCTGGCGTAGGAGTCGGAATAGCGGCCCAGCAGGATGACGGTCCACTCCTGGATGTGCCGCGCCGTCACGTCGGCCCAGAACTTGATCTCGTTGGGAATCAGGTGCTCGGCGGCGAGCCACTGGGCGGCTTCGGTGTAGGTGCGGATCGTCTTGGGTGACTTCTTCTCAGCACGCAGGTGCAGCTCGAAACTGCCTATCATCGGCTGCAACGGGCCGGCGTCTAGGTTGCGCTCGAAGCCCCGACTGACGATGCGGCTAGACATTACTAACCCCGTGGCCTGCGGATAAGTTGTCTCGGAGATTGTCTCTCGGTCTGTCTCCGCGCCCTTACGTGCAGACACGCGCGAGACAGAGACAGAGACAGAGACATTTGGGAGAGACAGTTACTCATCGTGAGCCTCGTCTCCTTGGCTGGCCGCGCGCCAGCGGCCCCAGCCGACCTGGACGGCGCGGCCCTGCTCGGCGAGCTGGGCGAGGTAGCGGTAGATGGTGGACCGGCCTAGCCCGGTCATCCGCATGAGCTCGGCGACGTCCGCCCCATCTTCGGGGACTGCGCACAGGGCGCCCCAGATCGTCTCTTCGATGCTGGTGGTGTCGTCATAGTCGGGAGCGTCGGCGGGCTCGCTGGTACCGCTCTGGGCGTTAACCAGGTACCCCGGGGCCCGCTCGGCGGGCGCCGCTGGGCGCAGCGCGGTTCGCGACAGGTCGTCTAGCGCGGGCCGGCTGCTGGCGAAGTGCTCTCCGATCCGGGACACGTCGTCATCGGTGACCAGGTAGGCGCGGGCGCGCTTGGACGTGGCGTGCTCGGGGTCGGAGATGAGGAACTTGCCGGGTGCGTTGAGCGCGTGCGCGGCCCAGCCCGCAGCGAGCATGCCCTGCCCGAGGACTAGATCGACGTCGCGCCGCTCGCGGACGCGAAAGCAGATCCGCGTGTCCATCTGCGAGCGGACCGCGCCCTGCCCCATCGCCTTCTGCGTCGGCCGCTGGGTCGCGGCTACCAGGGTGACGGCGACCGCACGGCCGAGGCGGGCAATGGAGTCGGTGTCTCCCATCGCGGCGGGCGCCTCGTCGGCGAGTTCGGCATACTCATCGATGATGATGACCAGCGCGGGCGTATCCGGGGACGGTTCCCAGACGCGACGGCCGGTTCCGGCTAGGTGCGCGGCGCGCGCTTGGAGGATCGTCACGGCGTCGGCGAGCAGCGCGGCGGCCTGCCTGGGTGTAGTTGCTAGCCGGTCGATGCACGGTGCCCAGGGCTGCAGTTCCATGCCGTTCTTGAGGTCGATCGCCCAGATGACCACGTCGTCGCAGGCGGCAAGGGCGGCCATGAGGACATTGAGGCCGCCGCTCTTGCCCGATCCGGTCGTGCCGGCGAGGAGGGCGTGCCGGCGCAGGAACGACACGCGGCACCGTTCGGCGTCCTCGAACGGGCCGAGGTCTACCGGCTGGGTGATCGACCGGGCTGAGGGGCCCGGCCACACGATCGCCTCGGCGTGCGGGTCAGTGTCGAGCACTCGCAGTTCGCACCTGTTGGCCTTGCCGTCCCCGGTCGGGTAGATGCGGACGGCGCCGCGGTGGGTGCCGAGTGCGGATTCGACGGCGGGTATGCGCGCGGTGACGTCGGCGATGGTCTGCCCGCGGGCTAGTTTGACCCGTGCCCGCCATCCCCAGAGGTCCACGGTCGCGGACTGGATCTTTGATCCGGGTAGGCCGATTGCCTTCGATATGTCTGGCCATGCGGACAGCGCCCGCTGCACTCGTGCCCTGGCGCGGCGGCGCCGGTGCACCCACCACGGGACGGCGAGCAGGATCGTGCCGACGCTGAGAACCTGCGGCATCGGCGAGGCGAACGGGCCGAGCAGCACCGCGACCGCGAGCCATCCTCCGGCCGCGAGCACGACGGCGGCCGCATAGACCCGTTCGACAAGCCACGCTAGCCCAAACCGCGCGCCGAGCACGAACAGCGCGGCTGCGGCCAGGTCGGAGGCGGTGAGCGGCCACGGCCAAAATCCGGCGTGCCCGTGGTGGAGCCACCAGCCGGTCACCAGGACCGCGCCCGCCATGGTGGCGGGCGCGATCTCGGAGCGGTACCGCCACGCGAGCCGAGCCAGAAGGACCGCAGCCGGGATGGGGAGCCCACTATCGATGACGACGATGGGCTGCAGTCCTGCGCGGCGGGCGCGGCGGGTTTGCCTGCGAATCTGCCGGTAGGTACTCATGCCCGCCGCCTCGTCGCGGCTGGGCCGTTTGCGGAAGCGAGTTCGTCGCGCAGGTAGCCGAGCGGGTCGCACTCGCGCTCGGCATCCGCCGCGAGGGTGGCGCGGATCGCGGCGAGTAGGTTCGCCCGGTCGAGCCGTACGGCCTCGAGTTCCGCCCGTGCCCGGTAGAGGTCGGCGAGGACGGCGGGCAGGTCGGCGAGTGCGGTGTCGATCAGCCGGAAGACGCCCGCCAGGGTGGGCGTGACGGCAGCGAACCCGGAGATGACGTCGCGGGCAACGTCGTTTCGGGTGGTGATCTCGGTGGAGGAGGCGGTGTTCATCGCGCGCCCTCCATCCTGTCCGCGACAGCCTGGACAAGCCGCCCGGCCGCGAGCCGTGCGAAGTCGGGCGACAAGTCGATTCCGGTGAACCGGCGATAGAGCTGGATCGCGGCGAGCCCGGTCGTGCCGCTGCCGGCGAACGGGTCAAGCACCGTCCCGCCAGGCTTGCACCCGGCCGCGATGCACCGCAGCGGGAGGTCGATCGGGTAGGCGGCGAAGTGTGGCCCGTTGTAGGGGCGGGTGGGGATGGACCAGACGTCGCCGGGGTTGCGGCCGTTGGGGTGCCCGCGGCGGTGGCGGCTGCCGCTGTACCGGCTGGATGCGGTGACCTGGGGTGTACCCGGGCCGTACTTCGGCGGCCGGGTACAGCTATCCGTCTTACTCGGCGGGTGGGTACGGCCGCGGGTGGCCCCGGGCTCGCGGTGGTGCACGGTCTTGTGCGGCTCGCGGATCGGGTCCAGGTCGAACCAGTAGGCAGGCGACTTGGCGAGCAGGAACAGCAACTCGTGCCGGCAGTTCAGCCGGTCGCGCACCGATTCGGGCATCGCGTTGGGCTTGTGCCAGATGATTGCGTTCCGCAAGATCCACCCGTCCTCCTGCAGCGCGAACGCGACCCGCCAGGGCAGGCCGAGCAGGTTCTTGCTACAAAGGCCGGTGGCGCGATGGGTGGTGATGTGCTCGCCGAGGTAGGCGTGCATCCCGGTCGCTCCCCCGCCGCTGGCGGAGTAGGAGTCACCGAGGTTCAGCCAGCAAGTGCCGTCGTCGGCGAGCACGCGGCGCGCCTCGGCGAAGACTTCCCGCATGGTGTCGACGTACGCGGCTGGGGTGTCCTCGTGGCCGTACTGGCCGGCGACGCCGTAATCGCGCTTGCCCCAGTACGGCGGGCTGGTGACGATGCAGTTCGCCGACTGGTCGGGCATGCCGGCGAGCACGGCGCGGGCGTCGCCGACATACAGGCTCCACGGCTGGCCCTCCGCGATCGGGGTCGGGCCGCTGCTGGTGGTATCGGTCATCGCGGATCAGCCCCTTCCGCCGGACAGCCAGGTCTGGGCCTGGTGGACGATGCCGGTGAGCACGCTGTTGATCTGCGGTGCGGCGCCAGTGGAGGCGAGCAGGAACCCGACGATCAGGCACACGACCGCGTGCCAGGCCTTCAGGCCCATGTGCCGGTAAGCGACGTAGACCACGATCACCATGAGCGTGAGGAGCGGGATCGAGACAGTCACTTCACATCACCTCTTCCGGTCGCGGGCGGAACGGTTCGGGGACTTGCGGGAGCGCCACGCCCGGCGCCGCAACCAGCGGGACCGTGCGCGGCACTTACGGCAGCCGGGCTCAGCGCAGTGCCGGGCGGCGGGAATGACCACGGCGGCGGAAAGGTCGGTCATCCTGCTCATCGACGGCCGCCTTCCGCGTCGTCGGGAGATCCGTAGCCGCGCGAGCCGACGAGCAGCCGACGGGCGAGTGTTTCGCTGAGGCCGTCTGGCCGGGCGGTGAGCCGCTTGCCGTGCTCGCTGCGGTGGATGCCGATGATGACTGCGGCCAGTCCGACAGTGAGGGCGGCGGCCACGAGAACCGTTGAGGAGAGGATTAGGTGCAGCATCGCTATTCGGTCTCTTCGCTCTCGTGGCGTGCGCTGTGCGGGATGGCGACGGCGCGGTACTGCACCGGGCCGAAGCCGCGTACCGCGCTGTAGTGGCCGACCGGGCTGTCCACGTCACTGGCCGTGGTTCCGATCAGGGCGGCGATGACGTCGATTTCCGCGAACATCTCCGCGTCGCTCCCGGACGGCGGAAAGACAAGCAGGTCGGTAAAGCGTGGTGCCGGGACCTGCGGGTTCCAGTCGAGGAAATTAGTGAGATCTCGCAGCCCGGCGATAACTCGGGCACGCTCTTCGGGATTGGCGTAGTAGTTCATTTGACATCACTTCTTTCGGGACTCGGGGTTTCCGTGTCTCCGATTCCACCGCCCGCCGACCCGATTTCCCATGCAATGCCAGTGCAAATAGAGTGCAATTTAGAATGGTGACGCAAATTCAGTGCAACGCCAATGCAATACAATGCAAAACGCCCTGACGGCTACGTCTGCAAGAGCCCGCCTGCCTGCGGTTCGATAGACGACGCCCTCGCCAAGAAGTAGGCTGTCAGGTGTGACGGACGCGACCAACGAAACCGGATCGTTCAGCAGAGCCGCTGCCGAGGAAGTCCTAGTCACAGCGTGCGCATTGGCGGGCCTTGACGGCAGTGGTGCACGTCTGCTGAGGCTCGGCGAGAATGCCCTGTTCCACTTGCCTGCGGAAGCCGTTGTCGTGCGGATCGCGCGCAGTATGGATTATTGGCGGGATGCCGCAAAGGAAGTCTCCGTTTCGCGGTGGCTGGCTAGTGTGCAGTTCCCCGCCGCGCGGGTACGTCAAGTCGCCCAACCGATAGAGGTTTCAGGTCACCCGGTTACGTTCTGGCAGTTCATCAAGGGCCGCAACGGCAGCCCGGCGGATATCGCCCGCCTTGGCACACTGCTTCGCGAGTTGCATAAGATGCCGAGGCCTACCGAATTCAACCTTCCCGATGAAGATATCCTGGGCCGCGTCCGCAGACGCATAGAAAAAGCGCCCGTTCCCCGCGCCGACAAGGAATTCCTCAGCCGCCGATTCCACGAGCTCACAGCAGCGGTGTCAGATCTCCGCTATCCGCTTGCGCTTGCGCCAACACACGGTGATGCCCACGTGCAAAACTTGATGATCTGCGATAGTCAGCCGGTTCTCATTGACTTCGAGCGGTTCGCCTGGGGTCATCCCGAGTGGGATATCTCTATGACAGCAACGGAGTACCAGACGGCCGGATGGTGGACCGACGCCGAGTACGAGAGCTTCGCCGAAGCATACGGCTACGACGTTACAACGTGGGCAGAAGGCTTCCCCGTGCTCCGCGCGGTCCACGAGATAAAGATGACTACCTGGCTCATGCAGAATGTCAACGAATCACCGGACATCGCAAGCGAGTACGAAACGCGCATGCAGACGATACACGGTCAGGGAACGCCGCGTTGGCGGCCATTCTAGGAGGCCGCTCGCAGCTGTAGAGCTGGATAGCTTGTTTCCAAAAGCCGCGCAAACTGGCGGACCGCGAGATTCGAAGAATAGCGTTCGTTCAGCGCTGCATGGAAATCGGTGAGGTACCTCACGTAGCGGCTCGATTGCAGGGAGCCTGTCAGGCTCACGGCCTGGGTTGCAAGTGCTAGTGCCTCATCGAGATTCCCAGCCCTGAACGCCCCGGCAGCGGTAACCATGCTGATGAATCCCCGCGTCCGCGCCGGGGTAGCGATCGGATCGATGGCCTGAGCCGCGAACATCTGCGTTTGGTTCGGTTGGCCCAGGTCCCTGAAGCAGTGCGCGCTCTCGCCGGCTAGTTCAAGCGCGTCGAAGTAACTGATCCAGTGCGGGTCCTTCGAGGGGTCACGCTGGGCGAATGCCTGCGCGGCGAGATTGAGCGCTCTTGCGCATAGCCGTGCGTCCGCGCTGCTGGCGAGTGCGCGGGCCTCCATGGTCAGGAACATCGCGGTGACGGTGCCGCTCGCGCGTCCTGCGCCGCTTGCCTGGGCGGCCCGCGCGAACTGGAGTGCCTCGTCGTACCGGCCCAGGTAATTGGCCTGGTGGCTGAGGTTTGACAGCAGTCGCCCGCCGAGCACTGGGTCGTCCGCCTCGGTCGCAAGTCGCAAGCCCTGCGTGAAGTAGCGCTGGGCGGCGCCGTGTCGTCCTGCGTCGTAGGCGCTCCAGCCCAGTAGTTGCGCCACCTCCGCTGCGGCGCTGTAGACCTCGCGGCGCACGTGCTCCTGCTGCGGTGCGCGTAGCAGTGGCACGATCTCCGACTGGAAGTAGAACAGGAGCATCCGGCGGACGTAGCCGCCGCCAAACTGGAAGTCGATGTCCATCAGGTGCTGAGCCACCGAGCGGATTCTCGCGGCTGCGGTATTCGGGGTCGCAGTCAAGGGCGCCTGCTCGTGCTGCCATGCTGGCGATGAGAAGAGATGGCCGGTGATTACGCTCGATGCCGTTCCGGGGAGCCAGCCTGCTTGCGCGACCTCTTGCCGGTCAGCCATATCAGCGCCGATAAGGTCATCAATGAGCGCAACGGCTTGCCCCCGTTCCGCGGGCAAGCCAGCGCCGTCTTGAGGGATGTCGCACCTGGCAGGCTGCTGCCCTGAATTCAGCCCATCGGACAGCAGCCGCGCGAACCGTCTCTTGTCCTGGTCAGAGGAACGCTCAAGCGCGGTGTCGAGGATCTCCTGCGTCCGCTGCCGCGGGATTGAGTCCGGTCGCTCTCGCCAGTACGCCACAGTGCGTACCGAGAGGCCCAGACGGTCAGCGCACGATTCGTTGGTCATGCGCAACGCCACCCGCAGCGCGTCTGCCCGTGCGTTCGTCCACGACGGGACACCAGCGGGGTCTATAGGCTCCCGCGCGTGAGCGGTACTGACTGCCATTGGCGCGCCCGTTTCCCTTTGGTCGCTCGCCTATTGACTGGTCAGTGTGCGCCGCATTTCACACTATGGAGTGACACGTACGGGAAGCAGCAACGGTTCAGCGGATGTGCGCAGCAGTCGATGCAGTGCGGATCGACTTAGGGCTTCTGTGGCTTGACGTACGTCCCGCGGCCATGGACCGTGACGATAACCTCGCGGTCGCGCAGTACCGCCATGGCGTGTCGCACGGTGGTGTAGGCGACTCCGTACTCCTCGGCGAAGCTTCGTTCGCTGGGGAGTTTCGCCGAGATCTCGCCCTCCTCGATCCGCCGCTGGACGTCGTCCGCAACCTGCACATAGGCATATTCCGGCCCAAAGGGATCGACAGGACGAGCGCTCACGTGGGAACTCTAGGGTGCTCGCTGAGCTGCGATAACGTCAGATAGCTCTGTGAGCTATGCAGAGCTATTACTGTCCTGTTATCATCGGTGTCGGCTCGGCAGGGTCGTTCGGCCGCTGAGGCGCCCGTTTCCCGCGACCCTGCCAGCCACCGCTCTGGCCCGCGGCGCGCGGTCCAATCGCCGGGCGGCACGAGGGATGCACCGATGAGCGATGGCATGAACAACCCTGTCCGGTATTTCGGGCGACAGGTGCGTAAGGAACGGCTCGCGGCCGGCTGGACACTTGCCGAGTTCGGGCAGCGTACGGGCTACGACCCTGCGCACCTGTCCCGGATCGAGAGCGGGAAGCGCCCGGCGACAGAAGTGCTCGCCCAGCTGTGCGACCAGGTCTTCCCGCACAGGGCCGGGTGGTTTGGCGAGTTCTATGAGGAGTCCCGCACCTGGATCGCCACCCCGCCGTGGTTCCGCAATTTCGTGAGCCACGAGGAGCGCGCTCTGACTCTGCGGAACTGGTTCCCGAGTCTGCTTGACGGGTTGTTGCAGACCGATGACTATGCCCGCGAGATCCTGTCCGTCAGCCCTGGTGTCACGGAGGACGAGGTAAACGCCCGGCTGGCCGCTCGTATGAAGCGCCAGGTGATCCTGACCCGTGACGACCCGCCCGCCGCGTGGTTCCTCGTGGACGAGTCCGCGCTTCATCGTCGCGTCGGGTTGTCAGAGGTCATGGCCGCGCAGATGGCGCACCTGGTGGCGGTGGCGCGACTGCCGAACATCACAATTCAGGTCGTGCCCGCCATCGCGCACGCTGGCTTGCTCGGGGGGTTCTCCTTGACTGAGCGTGCCGCATACGTGGAGACCGCGGTCTCCGGCCAGGTTTTCGAGGACGCTGAAACCGTTGCTGGTCTGCTCACTCGCTTCGATACGCTCAGGAACGAGGCGCTCAGGGCGTCCGAGTCCCTGGCATTCATAGAGCGGATGTGCGAGGAATGGAAAGCAACTGGCGCAAGAGCAGCTACTCAGGGGACAACGGCGGCGCCTGCGTAGAGATCGCATCTTCGGCTCAGGTCGTGCTGGTCCGCGACACCACGGACCGCAGCGGTCCTGTCGTCAGGTTTTCCGCCGACGCATGGCGATCATTCACCACGAGCATTAAGTAACTCGTCCTTAGCTGGTCTCTTTCGCGTACGTCGCGTGCAAACCGCGGGCGCCTTCGGATCAACCGGGGTGCGCGTTTCCGCATTATTGCTGGTCGGCCAGTTTGCCAAGCAAGACAGCAGATGGCCAGATGCTGCACAATATCTATCGAATGCGTTCCCGGGCGTGCAGGCTGCCAACACGCAGTGCGAAGGGAACGCAACATGATGGCAATCGCCGCAGAAGAATCAACGTCACTGGTCGCGTTCACGCTGCCGGGTACCCCGTACTCGGCAGCGATGGCGCGCTTCTACGTCCGGGCCGCACTGGGCCACTACGAACTCGGCGACTTCACCGAGGATGTCGAAATGGTCACCTCCGAACTCGTCAGCAACGCGATAGCGCACGCGGGCGCCCAGGCATTCGATCTCGAACTGCTGCGCCTGGACGGCTCCGGGGTGGTCGTGGTCGTGGTCACCGACTCCTGCCCGCTTCCCCCGGTCAAGCGCCATCCGGCCACCGGCGCCGAGCATGGGCGCGGCCTGCTGGTCGTCGAGGCCCTGTCTACCCGCTGGGGATGGACACCGCACGACTCCGGCAAGGCCGTCTTCGCGATCTTCACCAGGGAGGGCTGACCCGTGGAAGCCATCGCCGACCTGCCGATGCTCAACGACATGGACGCCGACTACTCCCCTCAGTACGTCAAGCTCGCCCGCATCCTGCGTGCCAAGATCGAAGCCGGCCAGCATAAGCACGGCGACACCCTGCCCGGCTCCGATCTCGCGCAGAAGTACGGGGTCTCCGTGCGGGTGGCATGGCACGCGCTGGCGATGCTCGCCGCCAACCGCTACGTCCATCAGCCCAGCAGGTTCGCCCCCTACACCGTGACCTGGCAGGTGGTTTCGTGATGCGTGGCCGTCGTTACTGTGCGGGCGAGATCCCCGAGGCCCAGGCTGTGGTCGTCGGCGCGAACATCCGCGTCCTGCGCCAGCGCAACGGATGGACCCAGGCCATGCTCGGCGAGCTGATGGGCTGGCGGAGCAACTCCACTGTGTGCGCCGCCGAAGGCCGGCGCGGCGGCCGGCAGCGCGGGTTCACCCCGGATGAGGTCCAGCGGCTGGCCGGCATCTTCGGCCTGAAGACGTGGCAGCTCATGACGCGGTGCGCGAACTGCGATGGGCATCCACCCCAAGGGTTCACGTGCGGATCGTGCGGAGCGTGAGCAGCGTCATTAGGCGCCTAAGCATGCTTCCGTGAACCGCTTCGCCCAGTGTCAGTATCCAGGGTCGAGACCCAATGTCGGCACGGGACGGTCAATGCGCGAGTTCTGCCCTAACGCCTGACCGAGATGATCGCGTAGTCGGGGTCGATTTTTGGAATCGGCAAAACGCAGGCGTCAGGGCAGTGTCATAACGCGTAGCAGGGCAGCAGTCATGGCGATCAGTGTCTCGACCTCTGTCCGGGTGTACTTGTAGTTCCTGGTACCCGGGTCGACGTGCATGGCGCCACTAGCCTGGTCCTCCATAGCGGCCCGGATGAGTGCCCACCGCTCGTTGGCGGTGACTTCTCCCTTGTCCTTCTTTCCTGGCCAGTTCCAAGTCTTGGCGTTCTTGATGGTCTCCAGGGCCTTGCGAACCTGGAGCATGGCGGAGTCGATCTCACTTCCGCCAAGGAGGCGCTGGGCATCGCGGAGGAAGTCCGCGGCGGCCTTGCGCGGTTCGTCATCGTCGGGGAAGGGGATCAACATCTCGGCTCCAAGCGTGCGGCCAAGCCCGGCGAGTTGCTGCCGCCATCTACTTTCCGCGATGCTAATGTGCTCGGTCACCCGGGTTCCTCCGGGGAAGGCGGTCGTGGCTTGCGGCAGGACGCCATCGATCTGAAGTTCCAGGCGTAGGTCACCAGCGCGCCCCTGTTCCAATGCCAGCAACTGGGCATTGGTAATGAGGTAAAGCAGCGTCGGCCGCCGGATCTCACCTTCTGGGTTGAACGGAACGGAGACGCCGGATGATGCGAGTGGCACGCGCGGACTGGTGGCACCTGTCGGCGTATACAGCGTGGTGTCAAGGATCAGCAATCGGCCTGCAGCCTCCGCAACCTGAGGAATACCGACTTGCAACTGCATCTGCAAGTAGTGCGTTCCCATACCTTTGGAAATCCAGACGCTCTCAGGGGCGATGCTCAGGCTGTAGGTACCAAGCTCTCCGTCAAACCTCATCTGATCCACAGTAGCGCTCCCTCACACTTGCCCTCTGCTACACGTCGCTGAGCACTGACCCGAGAAGCTAACTCGATCCTCGAAATACACTTCTTGATTATATTAATGATACCGATTTTTGCTTTCTTGGGCCACGCGAGCTATCCAGGTACCGAAACCTCGCGGCCTTCGCTTTAGGAAAGCAGATATACTTCGAGGGCCGACTGAGTTCACGGGAACGGCCGATATGCTAGTGTGAAACTCTGTGTGAGTTACTGTTAGAAATTTGAGCTGACCAGCGCTAACGATAACTTCCCCGACGTTATCCAAGGTAACCTGTTGATCGCCAGCGTTCGGACCTCGGTACGATATCGGCGCAGACAAGGATAGATCTCTGTCTGAAGTCTCTTCAGACTCAGTACTATAAGTCAGAAGGTAACCAGAAACGTAGGAGCCATCTTGAAGATAGCAGCCGACGTACTTATAGGTGTCAGGAAGGATATGAAATGCTTCCCACCAAGCAGAGTTAAATCCCACCCTTCCGGATGCAACTCTACCTGCTATATCAGGCTTGAACCGACCCAGTACATAGGCTAGCCCGCACGAAGCCAAGAATAGAGCTAGAAACCACCAGCCCAGGCTAACAAAGTGGAGCTTTATGTATGCGACGCCCTGGCGCTCTATAAGACCAACGTCTGGCGTGCGTCTGGGAAATAGCGCTCGAACTATGCCGAATATTACCAAAACAGCCGCATCACAGATGACACCTACACCTGTTATAATGGCCAGTTCTCTGAGCGAAGACAGGTCACGCGTTGGCCGTCGATTATCTACCTGGATTGCAAATACAATTCCTGGCATTACTAGAATGACCAGAACGGCGAGTGCGAACAGTGTGTCCGGCATAATTCCGGCCGCGCCAACTGAGCGTTAGGACTGGTTTCCGCCCGGCGCTTGAGGGGACTGCTGATTCTGCGCGGACGGAGCTGTGGACTGGGCAGGCTGTGCCGCCGACTGCGCGGGCTGCTGACTGACAGGCGCAGCCTGCGGGAGAACCTGGCTAACCGGCGGAGGCGCAGTCATCCTGGGAGCTGTCTGCCCTCCCCGCTTCTCAATAACGTCTTTCCCTACTGGCCTAGTAGGGGTTTGCGCCTTGTTGGTCTCGGTGACCCTGCTCGTGCTAGCGGGACGCCCGGATGGCGTCTGGTTGTTGGGCTGGTCCGCCATATGCGGTCATCCTTCCTGCCCGGAAAGCTCTGATTACTGAACGAGGTCCTTGTAGAGGGTAGCGCAAACGTGCGACATTCCAGCGCGAGCGCGTGGGCGGCACGCCGACGGGCTAGGAGGCCGCGCTCTCCTAGCTTGCTGCAAGCGTGGCAAGGTACGCGCGGACCACCTGGGCGCGCGGCTGTCCCACGTGCAGCCTGGCGCGTATGATCCGAATCGACGGCATACGGCCTGCCGTAACGTCGTCGGCGAACTCCTCGGCGGCCCGGTCCTGCAGCAATGTATCGGGTATCCCCTCCGCCGATTGCCCTGCCGCCGCTGAGACCTCGACTGCGGCTCGCGGGGGCTCGCGGATGATCATCATAAGGAGTTCGTAGGAGCCGACCACCGCTACCGCTGGCCACGCGCCCACCGTAGCGCCGATCGGGCCGTGCCCGAGCCCGTGGGCGACATTCGCCGCGAGCGTGGCCGCGATGCCGAGGCCGAGCAGCCACCGCGCCAGCCACGGCACGGGCACGCCGCGGCGGGCCGAGTCGAGCATGACCATCGAGCTAGCCCAGATCAGCCCGTCCACGGTCAACGGGATCATACGGGCCGTCCACCCGCTCTCGCCGTGCACGCGGACCAGGGCGTAAGCGTGCTCGTACGACACCGCCGCCGCGACCGCGGCCACGCCGACCACGGCGGCGGCAGTTGACCACCTGATTGCCTTGTCGGTCCCGGTCATCTCGTCACGCCCCCATCACGTCGTCATAATGACGGCGTGCACGCGCGCCGCGTGCGCTTCGGCCGTACCGGGCGAGCATCTGCGGGCTGGTCCACCCGTTCAGCTCCATCAGGTCGCCTTCGGCGCCGCCCCGGTCAAGAAACACGTGGCTGAAGGTATGCCGGAACTTGTGCGGGTTGACCTCCACGCCCGCCTCCAGGCCCCGGCGCTCGATCACCTGGTAGACGCCGCTAGGAGTCATCGGGCCACGCACTCCCAGCCACAGCGCACCCGCCCGGGCCATCTTGTGCCTGGCACGCTCGCGCTGGTAGCGGTCGAGTGCGCGGGCCGTGTCGTAGGTGAACCTGATCGTCCGCTGCTTGTCGCCTTTGCCCGTGACGACGGCCTCGCGCTCGCGCGGCGCGATGTCGTCCTTACCGAGCCCAGCCAGCTCCGACAGTCGGGCACCGGTGTCCTTGAACATCGAGATGATGGCGTAGTCGCGGCGGTTCTGGAAGCCGCCGCCCTTGCACGTGCCGAGCAGCGCGGCCAGCTCATCGCCGGTGAAGACGGGAATGAGCTTGTCGCCGATCTTGGGCGGCTTGAGGCCGGCCATCGGGTTGGCGCGCGGCTCGTCCGGGTCCTCGGTGGCGCGCCACTTGAAGAACTGCTGGAGCGCTCGGAACTGGTTGTTGGCGTAGGAGTCGGAGTAGCGGCCCAGAAGGAGGATGATCCACTCCTGGACGTGCTTCGCCCTCACCTCGTCCCAGCCGGCGAATCCAGCCGGGATCAGGTACTCGGCGGCGAGCCATTGCGCTGCCTCTAGGTAAGTGCGGACCGTCTTGGGCGACTTCTTCTCAGCCCGTAGGTGAAGGTCCCAGCTGTCGACCATGGGCTGGAACGAGCCGGCATCAAGGTTGCGCGGGTTGCCGCGGCTGACCTTCTTGGGTGATTCCCCGGACATGCAGCCTCCGTTAAGCGGAAGCTCGACAAGCGCTGTGCGCATCGAGCGGACGGCGCACCTGGTTCCGTCAGGTCACGTTTCCGCATGTCAGAGGTACTTAGAGCCGGTGAGCGGATTCGAACCGCTGACCTGCCGCTTACAAGGCGGACGCTCTGCCTGCTGAGCTACACCGGCTGGCGCTAACGCGTCCTGCCAGGACGCGGAATCCCTGCCAGG
>Ga0335075_10004875_pt1 | contig 20905 bp, 19 predicted proteins | sample Lox_Sample_24_FD_206723 | JGI IMG/M metagenome (GOLD analysis project Ga0335075, IMG submission 206723) | Soil microbial communities from Loxahatchee National Wildlife Refuge, Florida, United States - Lox_Sample_2.4 | ecosystem: Environmental > Terrestrial > Soil > Wetlands | place: USA...
ACCGGGCTGCCGGGCTCGGAGTCCAGGCCGGTCAGACGATAACTGGGTATGAGCCGTGGCCGCGGCCAGGTGCTGGCGATCTACCGCCGGGCACCTCCCCGAGGTCAGCGTTGCCTGGCTGGTGCGCGTGGCTCGGCACAAGCTCGTCGATCACTGGCGTCAGTCCGGCCGCGAGCAGCGTGCCCTTGCTCAGAGCGACCCCGGCGATGAGGCGGTGACGATGGCTGATCCGCTCCGCACCCTCCGGATCCCTTTGATACTGACCGAGCCGCGCTGGGAATTCGCTCTCGCGCTGCGCCGCCTGGAGTACAGCACCGGCCAGTTCACGTCGGCTGCGGCCACGGCGCGGTACTTGCCGTCCGGCACACCGCCGCGAGACTGGCAGACGTACCCATCCGACCTTCGGACTGGGCGCCGTTAATCGCGCGACCTGCACGCATAATCAAGCCAAGCGCTCGCTGGCTCTGCGGCGTCGCGCGGGCAGCCGGCCTCTGCTGATCGGTCCTGGCGAGTCTCCGCCGCACGACCGCACGCCCGACCGCGGTTCTGCCGTTCCAGCTGCTGCTACCTGCCCTCTCCCGCCGCGGCGATGGCCGGGGCGAGCAGCGCCCTGATCGCGGGCACCAGATGGACAACGAGTTCATCTCCGGTTAGCTCAGCGAGTGTGCCGGTACGGGCGACGTGGCGAGCGAACGTGACGCCGATCAGGAGCGAGCCGACCAGGTCGGCATACGCCTCGGTGCCTGGCCCGAGCACCTCGCGGAAGGCCGTGGTGACCTCGCGTTCCATCGCCGCGTACAGCGGCATCGCCACGGCCTCCTCCGAGGCCGCGCTGCGGATCAGGGCGACGACTGCGTGCTCGCCCTCTGCCGACTCGGTTTCGGCCACGAATGCCGCCGCGACGCGGTCCGGGAGCGTCTCCAGGTCCCCGGGGACCGCGCCCGCTGCCGCGCGCGGCCCTGGCAGCGCCGTGATCAGAAGCTGCTCCTTCGTGCCAAAGTGTCGCATGACCAGCCCATGCGTGACGCCGGCCCGGCGCGCGATCTCGCGGATGGTCGCGCGCGCGTAGCCGCGCTCGGCAAACACCTCCCGCGCCGCCTCGAGGATCGCCGCGCGCGACGCCTGCGGGTTCCGCCGGTGCCTGCGCGGCGAGGCAACCAGCTGGCTCTCCACGCGGCTAAGTATACGAGTGGTCATTAAGGCCGGTCTAGTGGTAGTCTTCTTATTGACCGCTTGGTCATTAGTGGCGGAGCTGGCCCGCTCTGCCCTCTTGGAGGGAGTTCTATGTCAGACATGCGGCCGGACCTGCCGTCGGACACGCCGCGACCATACCGAAAGCCATCGCCCCGCCGGCTGTTCGGAATGGCCGTCGGCGCGGCACTAGTCAGCTTTGTCCTGACCCTCTCATTCGGCTTCGCGGATCACGCTCCATCGCCCCACGGCGTGCGGATCGCGGTGGCTGCACCGGCACCCTTCGTTCACGTGCTGGCGACTGGGCTCGGGCACGCGGTGCCGGGCGGCTTCACTGTCGTGGCCGAGCATTCCGCGAACGCGGTGATCGGCAGTGTCCGCTCGCAGTCGGTAGCCGGGGGCCTGGTCGCCGGCCTGACCGGCCCGGTGACAATCGTGACGGCCGGCGCGGCGGGATTGAGCCAGCAGCAGGCGATCACGGCGGCGGCCACCGCTGCAGCGACCAGCCTCCACCGCCCGGTCGTTCCCCTTGACGTGGCGCCACTACCGGTTAATGACCGGGCCGGGCTGTCCGTCTTCGTGTTCGAGATCGGCCTGCTGATCCCGAGTGTGATCGGAGGCGTTGGCCTGTTCCTGCTCGGTCGCCGGTTCCGGCTGTGGTGGCGGCTCGCCGGCGCGGTCCTGTTCGCCCTGCTGGCCACATGCGGAAGCGTGCTCGCGCTCGACGTGATCTTCGGTGCCCTGACTGGCGCCACCGCCGCTCTGATCGGCGTCGGCTTCCTCGGCTCGCTGACGTTCGTGGCCTTCGTCACTGCCTGTCAGGCGGTCACCGGGCTGCCGGGAACGGGCCTGGCCGCGCTCGCCTTCGTCTTGATCGGGAACGCCGTCTCCGGCGCGACGGTGCCCTTCGCGTTCCTGCCCGACGGCTTCCGGCAGGCTGCCCCGTGGCTGCCCAACGGCGCCATCGTGTCCGCAGCGCGCGACGTGATCTACTTTCCGGAGAGCAGTCTTGGCCATCCGCTGCTCGTCCTCGGGACCTGGCTAGCCGGGTCGCTCGCCGTGCTAGCCTGCGTAGACCTGCTGCACCTGGCCGAACGCCACCGCGCGCCGCACCAGAAAGCCGAGATCTATGCCACGCCGGGTATGACGCATGTGCGGCGGCGGCTCGCACTCCGGCGGGCAGCGGCACTGGAGACGGCAGCGCAGCTCTAGCCACATACGGCTATCGCCAGGCGGCACTGCGGGCTATCGCCGCCCTACGCGCCGGCCATCCAGGTCTGCAGGCCGTCTGCCGTCAGCGGCAGCGCCGCGGACAGCACCTCGGCCCCTCCGTCTGTCACTAGCAGATCGTCCTCGATGCGGACCCCGATCCCGCGCAACTCCGGCGGGACTGTGAGGTCATGCGCATGGAAGTACAGTCCTGGCTCGACGGTCAGGACCATGCCCGGCGCAAGCTTCGCGCCCTTATATGCCTCGTCGCTGGCTTTAGCGCAGTCATGCACGTCGAGTCCGAGGTGGTGGCCTATACCGCAGACCAGGTACCGGCGGTGCTGCTGGCCCTGCGGCGACAGCGCCTCATCGACCGACACCGTCAGCAAGCCCCAGTCAGCGAGCCCGCGAGCAATCACCTCCATCGCGGCGTGGAAGAAGTCAGTGAACAACCGCCCTGGACGGACCGCGTCCAGCCCCGCGCGATGAGCCTTCTCCACCAGGTCGTGCACCTGGCGCTGGGCCGGGGAGAACCGGCCGGTGGCCGGCAAGGTCCTGGTCACGTCCGCGGTGTACAGAGACCTTGCCTCCACCCCCATGTCGAGCAACACGACCTCGCCGGGCAGAACTGGCCCGTCGCATCGCACCCAGTGCAGGGTCGGCGCGTGCGGCCCGGATCCCACGATGCTCGCGTATCCAGGTCCGTTCCCGTAGGTCCGCGCGTACCTGTCGAACGTGCCCTGCAGCCAGCGTTCGCCGCCGCCAGCGATCGCGGCAGGGAACTCCGTCACGACGGCCGCGAACCCGGCTACTGTCCGGTCCACCGCCTCGCGCAGCTGCCCGATCTCCCATTCATCCTTGACCATCCGCAGCTCGGACAGCACCCGGGCAAGCTCAGGACTTGACTCCAGGCCGTGACGGGCGGCCACATCGTCACCAACCGGGCCGGCGGCCAGCGCCCCGGTGAGCCGCCCGAGGTCGTCATCGAGCGCACCGAGCGAACGCACCTCCAGGTCCAGGGCGCGTGACCAGTCCTCCAGCCCGGGGGCCGCGCCGACCCACAGCTCGCCCCGTGCCGCGCTGGCGAAAAACTCTCGCTCGCCCGGATAGGCAGGGGCTGGCAGGTAGAGCACGGCCGAGTCGGGCGACAGGACCAGCACCGCGTCCTCTGCCTCGGTGCAGCCGGTCAGCCAGCAGAAGTCACTGTGCGCCCGGAAGCCGTAGAAGGTGTCGTTGGCGCGGACCGGAGCCCGTCCGGCTCCCACCACGATTGACCGGCCGGGGAACTCTGCCCGGAGCCGACTGCGGTGCGCGGCGGCAGCGCTGGCAGCGCCGTCGACTATCGGGACGGTCCGGTCCGGTGTTCCCCATCCAAGAGCGATCTCGGAGAGGAAGCCGGGCACCTCCGTGAGCTTGGGCAGGCGCGGATCGGTGACGGATGCGCCGGCCTGGCCGGCCGGAAGGGTCGCGCTCTCGGTCATCGGTCTGCCTCTCCGTTGCCGCCGGGGTTCGTTGCGAGTATGCCTGATCCCGCCCCGCAACCGGCCAGATAGTTCCCGTGGGGTTTTGCCCGCGGCGGCGTCCACGGCGACCGCCTGTTTTCGGCCGGCGCCGCCCGTCGAGTCACCGCCGCTGACGGCTGCCAGGATGATGAGGTGGAAGTTCTGAGCAGCCGGATCCTGCTGCGGCCGTCCGATCCGAGCCGAAGCCTGCATTTCTACCGGGATGTCCTTGGCCTGGCCACCTACCGCGAGTTCGGCTCAGCGGAGGATCCTGGCGTGGTCTTCTTTCTCGGCTCAGGCTTCCTGGAAGTCTCCGGCCGCTCATCACCCGGGGCTGCCGAACTGCCGGTGATGATCTGGCTGCAGGTCCGGGACGTGAGTGCTGAGCATGTGCGGCTGGCTGCGGCGGGCGCTCGGATTCTGCGTGAGCCCGTGACCGAGCCGTGGGGACTGACCGAGATGTGGATCGAGGGTCCCGACGGTGTCCGCATTGTCATTGTCGAAGTTCCCGCCGACCACCCGCTACGCCGCGACAGGCGATCTACGCCGGCCACGGCCCGGACCCCGCGGGCCTGGGCTGATAGCTCCATGGTTAACCAGGCGACGGGCAGGGAGAGCTGCTGATGATCCAAGAGCCGTCGAGCTCTGCCCGCGAGCCGGAACCCGCGAGGCGCTTCGGCGTCCGGTCCATGGTGGCGCCGCTGCGGCGCGTGCTGGTGCGCACGCCGGCCACGTCTGGCGACTTTGCAGCGGCCGACTGGCGCGCGCCTGATCCCGATGCGCTGGTGCGGCAGCATGACCGTTTCTGCCAGCTTCTCGCCGACCTAGGCTGCGCCGTCGAGCTGGCGCAGACGGCAGACGGCATGGTGGATGCGACCTATGTCCGGGATCCGGGCATGGTCACGGGGCGTGGCGGGGTGCTGTTTCAGATGTCCAAGCCGGCCCGGGCCGGAGAGCCGCCGCTGCTCGGCACCGCGCTCGAGGCGGCCGGCGTCCCCGTCGTTGCCCGGCTGACCGGCCCGGCAATGGCCGACGGCGGCGACATCATCTGGCTAGACGAGCACACGATGCTAATTGGCCGCAGCTACCGCACGAATGCCGCCGGCATACATCAGCTGCGCGAGATCATGGCCGCGGAGGATGTCGTTGTCGAGTCTGCTGATCTGCCGCATGATCGCGGGCCCGAGCACGTGCTGCATCTCATGTCGGTCATCTCACCTGTTGCGCCTGACCTGGCGGTGGTCTATCCACCGCTGGCCCCGGTGCCGCTCATGGAGGAACTCGCCGCGCGGAGCATACGCATCATCGCAGTGCCTGCAAAGGAGTATCAGACGATGGCGTGCAACGTGCTGGCCGTTCAGCCGGGCGTCGTCGTCATGCTGGACGGAAACCCCCGTACCCGCGCTGCGCTGGACGCCGCCGGCTGCGAGGTGCACGTCTACGACGGCTCCGACATATCGATCAAAGGTGACGGCGGGCCAACGTGCCTGACCGCGCCCATCCTGCGCGTGTGAGCCGGTCGTCGCAGGCCGCATCCGGCCACGTCGCAGTCACTGGCACGTCGCAGTCACTGGCACGTCGCAGTCACTGGCACGTCGCAGTCACTGGATGGGCGGGCGCGGAAGTATGTGGCGGGGTTCTTGCCGGTGCTGCCACCGCCGATCCATACACTGCGAGCCGAGTCTGCGGTGACGGGCACGGCGCTCACCCTGTCCGCGCCGGCGACCGGCAACGGATGCCGAACCCAGGTGGATCCGTTCCAGTTCCACAGCACGCTGCGCATATTCGTCTGGCTGATGCTGTGGGTCGTGCCGATCACCCAGACGTCGTCACTGGTCACCACGGCGGATCACGTAGGAGGCCTCAACGACTCCAGCCGCGCGGTGGCGGCAGCGAGCTGCCCGGCTCAGGCCATGCCGGATCCCGCGCCTGCCGCACCGCCTCGGCACCTGCTTCGTCGCGCCCGCCTAGCCAGCGCATCATCATCACGTACACGACCGGCACGTAGCAGACGGCGGCGACGGCCCACATGATGGCCACGGCCAGCTCCCGGCCGTTCGCGCCAGCCTGGGCATGCGTAAGGCCCGTTGCCGACATGCCGGTGATGTAGGCGATCACCCAGATGGTCCACATCGCAACGGCTGCCATTGCGGCGCGAAGCGGGCGCGGCAGCGGGCTAGCAGCCGGATCACCGCCGATGAGCGCCGCCCAGAGCACATATCCGCCCGCAATGAGTGTCACCATCTCCAGGACCGTGAGAGCCTGCGACCCTGCTAGTGCTGCCACCGCAGCGGGCAGGCGCCAGGCGACGACGAGAACCAGGTACGGCAGCAGAGTCAGCGCCGCGATGACGGCTGGCTGGAGCCGGAACCGCGCGAGCCGTCTCACCCGGACCTGCGGAACTGCCCCGCCTACGACGAGCAAGGCCGGCGTAGCGACGGCGAAGGCGAGCCATTGCAGAGCCTGCACGACTGGGTTATGGCTCGCGTCGCCGACGGCAGGCGGCAGCACCAGCGCGAGAGACAGAATGGCGCCGGCCGGCCAGAGGGCTGGCCGCAGCCGGACAAGACGCCGGTACATTACCCGCCTCCATGCGCCGGGAGTCCGGCGGAGCTCTCGTCCTGCCGGTCTGCTGAACCACGGGCGACGAGGGTGAGCAGGCTGACCCGGTCGCCCGCGGCAAGGGTCAGGGCAGGATCGGGATCCTTCAGAGTGCGGTGCCGCAGGACCGACACCGGGATGGCACCGGCTGGCCAGCGGACCTGGCCAAGCTGGGTACCTACGACCGGCGAGGACTCATCGATCGCGAGCTCCACGACTCGGTAGCCGCTCAGCGGCATCGGCGGCGCGGCCTGGCGTCCGGCGGTCCGTGCAGCGGCTGGACCGCTGCCGTCCGGCAGCGCAGCGCCTATTCGTGCGGCTACCGTCCGCAGCACACTTGCGTTGGTGATCCAGCCTTCTACCTCGTGGCCGTCGCCGGACAGCACCGGAAGCCCGTCCCGTCCGTACGCCTCCAGCTGGCCGAGCGCCTGCGCCAGCGACTCGCTCGCATAGACCGCCTGCGGGTCGGCGTTGTAGACCACGGTGCCCGGAAGCTCCGAGCTGATGTCCCCGCTATCGCTGGCCCGGGCATCAGTGCGCCGGGCCGGCACCGGAATCGCCACTGAGAACCGGCGCATGGCGTCACCCGCCTTCAGGTCGCCGAATGCCCGCCAGGGCGCGGCCCGGTCGATGTCCTGACCGCGGCGCAGCAGCTTGGTGGTGTAGATGGTGCCATAGCTGAGCCCGCGCGAGACCGCCGTGGCGATCGCGACGGCGAGCATGACCGGCAGGGTCAGGGTGTAGTCGCCCGTCATCTCCACCACGCTGGCCACCGACGTGAGCGGCGCCCTGGCGGCCGCGGTGAAAACCGCGCCCATCGCCACCACTGCGTACAGCGCGGGCGAGCCCGCGGCCGGGCCGAACACGTGCGCGGCGATCACACCGAAGGCCATGCCAGACGTCACGCCGACGAACAGGGACGGCGCGAATACCCCACCCGAGCCGCCGATCCCCAGCGTCGTGCTGCACGCGAGCATCTTCCCGGCGCAGAGCACGAGCAGGAACCAGAGGGCGTAGTTGCCGGCTACTGCCTTGTACATGACCGGGTAGCCCACGCCGTACATCTGCGGCAGCGCCAGCAGGATCAGCCCGAGCGCCACGCCGCCGATCGCGGGCCTGGCCCACTCCGGCCGGTTCTTCCAGGCCACGTCCCACAGGTCCTCGATCTTGTAGAGGACGCTCTTGAACAGCAGCCCGATCAGCCCGGCGACCACCGCCAGCGCCGCTACGAGCAGGTAGTCCGCCGGATGGGCAAGGTGGATGCCCGGCGGGAGACCGCGCAGAAACGGCTTGTCCCCGAGAAACGGGATGGCGACTACGTCGGCGATCATCGCGGACAGCATCACCGTGAACATCGCGTCCACCGAGAACTCCCGCAAGATAATCTCCACGCCGAAGAACACCCCTGTGATCGGCGCGTTGAACGTCGCGGCGATCCCGCCGCCGGCGCCGCAGGCCACCAGGATGCGCATCCGGTTCTCCGGCATCTTTACCCACTGGCCGAAGCTGGACGCCAGCGCGGATCCGATCTGCACGATCGGGCCCTCGCGGCCCACAGACCCGCCGGTCCCGATGCACAGCGCTGAGGCGAGTGCCTTGACGACGCTCACCTGCGGGCGGATCCGGCCGCCGTTCTCCGCCACGGCGACCATGACCTCAGGCACGCCGTGGCCTCGGGCCTCTCGTGCGTACCGGTAGATCAGCGGTCCGTAGAGCAGCCCTCCGATGACCGGGACGACGACAAAGAAAGCAAGACCCAGCCAGGGCAGATGCGAACTGCCGACGTAGCCCGCCTGCCCGAACTGGCTGTGACCGGTGAACAGCCAGGTGAAGAAGTAGATGAGGTACCGGAACACCACTGCGCCAAGGCCGGAGCCGACCCCGACCAGCAGCGCGATCACAAACAGGCCCGCTCGCGAGTCGCGCAGCCAGTCTGCAGCCGTCGCTTCGAGCCGCGCGGCCCGGCCGCGCGAGCCAGCCGTCGTGGCCGTCACCGGCCCTCCGCCCGAGCCGCTGCGGACTGCACTGGCCCCGGCGAGCCCGTTTCCATAGCAGCGGGAGGATCCGCAACCTCCGGCAGTGCGGAAACGCCCGGCCACTGCTTATCCGGTACCTCGCCAGCCGCGGCTGCGAACGCACGCAGCGCCGCCGCGACAGCCGCCTGGCCATCGGCCGGCATCCTGCCGAGAATCCCGGCGAGCAGCGCCCGCCGCCGCGCGGTCGCCTCGTCGACCACCTGACGGCCGGCGGCGGCGATCGACACCTGCACCTCGCGCCGGTCCGCGCGGGCACGATGCCGTCTGATCAGCCCCTTGCGGAGCAGCCGGTCGCACATCCGGCCCGCTGTCGACGGGGTTACTCCCAGCGCCAGCGCCAGGTCGACCATCCGGTGCGGCCCGCGTGAGGCCAGCACGACCAGCGCCCGGTACTGCGCCAGCGTCGTCTCCTCGGCCACGCCGCCGAGAGATTGCTCGGTCACCGCGACCAGCGACCGGCTAGCCGCCAGCACCGCGTCGACCGCGTCCTCACTCACCCGCGGCCCGGTCGCCGACGCCCCGGAACGCGGGCGCTGACTAGGTGAATCCGCCAAGACCAGCCTCGATTCGCCAGCTCACAATTTAGTTTCTCAGTGCAATAGATTCATATTGACTCTATCAGCTACTGCACGCACGCGGTGCGGCGAGGGGATGGGTCGGACCTGACACGGGTGCGCGCAAGCGGTACCGCCGTCGCTCCCGGGGCCGCCTGGCCGCCCCACCCCCGCAATCAGCGGCCCGGAGACTCCGGGACGGTCCAGACATTCCATTTTTTGAAAGGTAACGGGGCAGCGAGTGGTTTCACCAAGCACGCACATTGACGGCCGGTCAGCTCAATCGGGGCCGGATAGGCATACAGCGCGCTGGGTGGTAGCTTCCCGTCGAGCAATGACAAGCTCACGCAACAGGAGACGAGCCGCATGCCTTCCCAGCAGCAGTACGGTTCAAGTATTCGACGCGAGACTTCGCTTTTCGCCAATTGGCCCCCGAACGCACCACGCGAGATCGGCGACTACGGGCGCGTCAACGGTGCCTTGTTCGAATACTTCGGATGCCTCGGCTCAGAGGAGATCGCGACGCTGGGAAAGCGTCAGAGCCCGTCCGCTGCCAGCTACGACATCATGATCAAGTCATCGCGGTCGGTCAGCACTCACCTGTCGGCCGAAGCCAAGGCGACTGCCGGCGGGGGCAAGGCGCTGCTCGAGATCATGTTCTCTTCCGAGGAAGGCATCGTCTTCGCCGCGCCATCGATCAGGATCACCGAGATCAGCAGCATGGCCGCGCTCGGGCGCCTGCTCAACGAGCGCCGCCGCGCCGGCAACTGGATCATGGGTCACGCCGTCGTCGTGCAGGTAAGCACGGCCAAGAGCGCGACCATCCTGCTCTCCAACCAGGCCGGTGCCGGGATGCAGTTCGAGGTCGCTGCCGATGCTCCGGTCAACGTGCAGCTGGTCGCCGGGCTCGACGCCGGAGTGTCGCTCATTTCCTCGCATGGCGTCGGCATGAAGATCATCGGCGAAGGTCCGCTGACGCCGCTGTTCAAGCTCGCCTCGCTGAAACGCCGTGTCGCCGGCGACCCCGGGATCGTGTACCGGGAGGCCGTAACTATGACGGAAACGGAGGGCGAGTTGGACGTGCACGACGTCGACGACGACTACGTGCTGGTCGTCGGTTAACGGCGCGCTGTCACGCCAGATCGCCGTGCAGGCGCGCTGCCAGTGCCTCGTCGACTCTGAAGAGACCAAGTTGGCCGGGTGCTGCAAGGGGCTGGCGAAGACGCTCGGCTGATGACAGGTGCCAGGCGAACAGGCCCGGCTGGTAGCGGCCGGAGTCGAGATGCTGACCGCGCCACCGTTCCCATCGCTGGGCATCGATGGGCGAGATTTCCTCCAGCGTGATTCTCCCGACGAAGGCCCCGCGAGGCGGATCGAACACGGCAAAGCTGCGCTCGAGGCCGATGTCGGCGGTCTTTCCCGTGTGCAGCCAAAAGGGGCCCCGGTAGTCCGTCTCCCAGGTTCGCACCTCGATGGTCTTGCGGCCCTGGAGGATGAGCTCAGCCCAGGGCTGCCGGATACTCAGTGCCCGCTCCATCTGGCTCATCTACGGTGATCCTCCGCGGCTCGTCGACAGGTGCGGACGCCGTGATGCCAAACGTCTCACAGAACTCGGCCGCGAAACGCCGCAGCACGCCCGCTACCAGGGCCTCGCTTGGGCCGCCGACGTCGTCGATCAGCGCTCGCGCCTCGGGCGCGAGTTCGTCGATCAGCGCTGTGTCGCTCGGCGCGGTCAGCGCGATGTCGACTAGCTCGAGGTAACCGCGGAAGGACGTCCCGACTAATGGATGAGCGCTGTAGAGCGGGTCCCGCAGATCGAAGGCGTATCCCCGCCAGCCGGGCCAGGCGCCAGCGGCGGCCTCGGCCGGTCGCGCGGTGCGGCGCACGATGCACGGTGTGCACACGCCGCAGGGCTGACCGTTCTCCTTCTTCAGACTGCGGACTCTTGGCTGGAACAGGTACCAGCACGTCTCGGTATCGCGGAGCAGCTCCTCAGCCGGTCCCGTACCGCGCACCGCGGCAAGCGCCCCGCCCACTTCGCGTTTGGTCATGGGCAGAAAGGGATTGGCGATCGTGAAGCTGCCGCCGAAGACCGCGTCGAAAAGCCTCACCATGCGACGATGCGTCTCGGGATGGGCGTGGCGTGTCGGAATGAAGTTGCCCGACTGCGGAACTGCGGTTGCCAGCACGCCATTCTCATACTGGACGATTCGTCGGGCGGAATAGGTGTCCGCGACGGCCGCGCCGAGGCTGAGGAACATGAAGGAGCGAATGAGGTTCAGCCCTTGCTGGCCGCGATGGCCGCTCAGTCGCCACTGGGTCGGCTGGCCGTACCCGAGGGCCGTCGCCAGCCTGCCCTGAAGGCTGGCCTGACCGTGATAGAAGGAGACGAGCTGAACCGAGGAGTGCGGCCGCAGGTCCGATCCGGCGCCGCACAGGCTGTCCATTCCTCCGGAGAAGAGCGTGATCTGGTCGACGTCCCGCGCGTCCGGTTGCGGGCAGGCAAAGTGCGCGGCATCCGGCCTCGCCATGAAGTCGAACGTCCACCGCGCACGGTTGAGGAAGCCGAGGCAAGATGCCAGCAGCGGCCCGCCAACCTCGGCCCAGAAGGCAGGATCGCGGACGGGTGCTCTCAGTTCCCACTGCACTGCCGGATCGGTGACGCGCCGCCTGATCTGCGACTCCACCCGGTAGACGGCACCTGCTAGGTCGACCAGGTCGCGGCCTCTGGCAGATAGCCGATGCGGACCGAGCGGACCACGCAGGCTCCAGACCGGTGTCGTGCCGAAGTCGAATTCGGCCGTCCGTTCCGGCAGCTGGCTGCGCACGCCACGGACGACGCAGGTCAGCCGGGTCACGGCGTGATCTTCGCGCGGAGCTGCTTCACAGTCCAGTCCGGCTCGCCGCCCAGCACCCGGATCATGTGCGGATAAGTCACCTGAGGGATGTCCTTCCATGCCTGATGACGGAACTTTCCGGCGAACGCTTCCACGATGCGGTCGGCCTGCTTCATCGCGAAGTCGTTCAGGTAGGCCCGAGCCGACCGGTTCAGGTTTTTCGCCTCCAGCCGGAGGTTCTCGGAAAGATACGCGCCGAGGAACAGGCTGGCGGTCCGCCCGAAGGCATCGCTGCTGACGGCCGCGATGACCTCCTCGGAATCCCCGCGGTTGCGGATGGCGCGATCGTCGCCGGCAGCCCGCAGAAGGAAATCGAGGATCGCCGCCTGCAACGGAGCCTGCAGGCGAGGATTGACGGCATCGCTGCCGCTGTCGCTGGCGAGCACCGCAGCGAAGCGCGCGAGGCAGCCCGCGCCGCCGTCCACACCGAAGTCACGCCGAATCGCGTCCCAGCTCCGGTCCTGGAGAAGGGCCACGTTCAGCCGGTAGAGCGCTTCATACGCCTTGGCGACGCCGGGGTCGCTGAGCAGCGAGGACAGATAGTCGGGCGTCAGCCTGGCGTAGATCTTCGCAATCTCATCGAACGCTTCGACTGGGCCGGGGTCCGCCGAAATCAGCCTCCCACCGCGCACGATGACTGAGCTCCAGCCGCCACCACCGCCGAATCCACCGCCGCCGCCACCGCCTCCCCCGCCACCGCCGCCGCCTCCTCCGGCACCCGAGTCCGAGTTGCCCATCAGCGCGTTGCCTCCCAGGCCGTTGCCGGTGTCCGAGCATTTCTGTCGGCAGTCCACTGCGCAAACCATCCGAAGCGCTCGGGCAGCTCCTCCCAGAGGGCCTGATCCTTCCCCGTCACGGCCAGTCCCGCAGCGACGGCGACAATACGGGCCCGATCAGACCCGGCGTCGAAGGCGGGGTTTGCCTCCAGCAGCGATCGCGCCTCGACGAGAGAGGCGACCGCGGCGCGGTTGAGCCCGGCCTCCGTCAGCTTGTGCGCCGTTCGCAGGTTGCCGTCTATCAGCACCCGCGCGGCCCAGGCGTGCTTCCGGAAGGGCGCGAGCGCCGTTGCGCGCCTGGTCCACCCGCCGGCGTCGTACTCCCGGGCCGGCTGCTGCGCTACCTCACGCCAGAACAAGCGCGCTTCGACGATGGCGACCAGCATCAGGTGATTGGTCGCGAGACCGACAGATCGCGCCTGCTCGAAGCATGATGTCGCCTGTTCCTCCTCCCCGCGTCGGACAGCCAGACGCCCCGCGACATACTCCAGCTCGGCGGCAACCGGGTGCCCTGTATTCGCCGGTAGCAAATCGCGAGCCAGATCCAGATTGCCTGCGGCGCGATCGAATCGCGCTTCGGCGTCGGGCGGGCCTTTCTCGGCGATCATCATCTCCGCCTCTGCGAGGTTGCGGAGCGTGATCGCCCGGTCCAGGTCGTGGCCGGGAAGGGCTTGCCACGCGTCACTGACCTCCAGATACTGCGGGATCGCCGCGAGCGGGTCGCAGTCGATGAAGTGCGTGAGGCGGGCGAGGTCGTGCTCGATCCGCAGCCGGGTTACCGTGACGACCTCTTCCGGCTCGGCTGCGAGGACCGATAGCGCCTGCTCGAGGAACTGGCGAGCGCGCGGCTTGGAACCCGCCCCGCCGGACGACTTCTCGACCTCGGCCATCAGCATGAGCCTCTCGGCCTGCTCGACTGGCTCCAGCTCATCGTCGTGGACGTCCTCGAGCAGGTCTCGCGCGTCGTCCACGGAGCCGGTCGTGAGATGTGCCCAGCCGGCCGAGACTTTCCACACCTCACCTATCGTGCGGAAGCTCACCGAGTCGAAGACGTCAAGCAGGGCACTCGCTCGGCGGCTGCCGCGGTAATAGGCCATGAGCTGCTGCGCAGCGGCAGACCGGGCCGGCGCTTCGGCGCCATGTCTCGCATGATCCAGTCTCGCCCTCAGCAGCGCCTCGTTAGCCCCTAGCGTTGCCCGCGCGCGGGAGACGGGGCCGTCGAGCATCGTGAAGGCGGTGCGGTGCGCAGCTTCGAACTGACTGGAGTCGAGGCGGCTCACCAACGGCACCGCGCGAGAAAGCGGCATCACGCAGCCGGCCAGCGTCTCGACGAGAAAGCCGGCGTTCCTCAGGATGTCGACCTGCGCCGAGTCGATGGCGGAGAGGTCCGGCGCGGCTGCCGGGTAGGCGAGGACCGCAAGGCCAGCGGCGAGCGGATACTGGACCGGATCGAAGTCCGTGTCTCTCCGATCGACGGTCAAATTCTCAGCCCTCCATCCCTCATCCGCCGCCCACTGCGGAAAGCTGTCCGCGAGAAGGACGGCGGCGGCAGTGGACTGGCGCAGAGTGTCCCACAGCCAGCCATCCCTTTCCCGCGGTGCGATCAGCGCGAGGGTGAAGTCCTCGCGGCGGCAGAGCTCGTGCCAGCCGGTCTCCGGATCCTCCTGTGTGAGAGCCGCAAGCGCGCGGAACTGGCGGCCGGGATCGTCGAAGCCGTCGGTGATACGCAGCACCCGGCCAGCCCAGTCGCGAAGCACGTTGCCGGCCGTGCCGCCCTGGAAGTCCAGCGCAACCACCATCCGGCTGTTGATGCGCTGCTGCGCCAGGACCCGGCCGAGCCACTCCGAACGCACCTGGAAGACGCCAGACATCCGGTTGGTCCGCTCGGTTACCCAGACGCGGGGATACTGCGACCAGATCCTTGCCTGTTCCGTACCCGTCGCGTCCAGCTCTGCTGGTGCCATTCCCGGCGGCAGGAGCCGCCGCGCCAGCTCCTGACGCTGAGCAGGTGCCGCGGCGTCGGACCACTCGATCTCGCCTGCGGGCAGATCGACGCACCAGACGACCGGACAGGCCCAGTCGTCCCGGTTGCTCTCAGCAAGCTGGGTCGCCATCAGCTCTGCCCGGCCCCGTGCGACGGCGTGGTCGAGCGGCCTGCCCAGCGCCACCGCACCGAGAACCGCGGCCGCAAGATCCGGCGCTATGTCGTCAGCGAGCGGGCCGAGGGTCGCGAGGACAGCCGAGACACCCACGCCCGCCAGCGCCTGGATAAACGGAGGAGCCGCACCCGGCGCCGCGAAGCGCTCGCGCATTCCCGTCTTGCATGCCCAGAGAACGACGTAGAGCGGGACCACCCCGCTCACCCTCGCCGCGGCACCAACGGCAGCAGCCAGGCTGCGTGGCGTCAGCCAGATCCCGTCGGCGAGCAGGAAGCCGGGCGGACTCTCGGTGGCGTGTCCGCTCAGCCACAGCAGCGTCGGCTTCGTCTCCGCCAAGACGCTGGTGAGCTCCGCGCCCCCGGGCGCCCGCGACTCGATCGGCGCCACCAGCGTCTTTGCCGCCACATCGAGACTGTCCCGTGCGCGAGTAAGCGCCTCCAGCTCCGCCGCGAGATCGAGGTCCCCGAGTCCTGGCCCGGCCGCCTTTCCCTGCACCACGAGCACCCGCAACGGACTGCCAATGTCTCGGGACGCGACGAATGCTCGCTGACCCGTCACGAGGCGAACCATCGCGACGTCTGGCCATCGCGTGCGGCCCAGCGCCGCGATGGTGGATTCCCAGGGCCGCTCCCAGTGCTCGGCGGGCACGCTCACGCCAAAGCGGCGAACGCCGGGAGCGTCTCCTCCGCATGCGTCTGCCCACCAGGACAGGTAGTCCGGCCACTGCGCAAACTTCAGGTAAGACTCGGTAGCACCTGGCTGCAGCGTCAGCGGAAGGCTCGTCCATGCGTTCCGATCGAAGGGCACCACGCGCGTGTTCGTCCCGCGGGTCGCGTCCCAGCCCAGGTCCTCTCGCCAGGCAAGCAGCGTAGCGTCAGCCCCGAGGGAGCCAATGCTGTCCTGTTTTATCCTTGAATCACACGACATTCTTCCCCGCATGGATTCCATCTAAGGACAGACATCAGCTTGTTTAGCCACAAATTTAGCGCTCCCGCCGCACCATGGGCCTGCCTCAGGTGGTGGCGTGAGCCAGCCACTCACCGAGCCGCCGCATCTGCCGCCCGCCACCGAACAGCAGGTCCGCTCCCATGCCGCCCAGCTGAGCGAACTCGCTGCCCGGTACGGCATCGCCAACCTCGCCTTCGCTTCGCCCGGCAGGCTCCGCGGCCACGTCGCCAGCGACCGTGACTTGTTCGGCATGATCGAGTTCCAGCGCGAAGCCAGCCACCTGTTCGGTGCCGAGATCCGCCTCTACTCCGACGGGGCACTGCGCAACGAGCACGTCAGCCCCGACCTAGCCGACGCCACCCCCCTGTGAGCACAGAGGCCCGGCCAGCCCGTCCGCGCCGACCGCACCTGGGCCAACCTGTACGACCTGCGCAACCACCTCGCCCACTCCCGCCTGCCCGAGATCGACGAAGCGCGGGTCCAGCGCTTCACCTGGGCGCGCCTGGACTCCCTCCAGGACACCACCGGCCAGCACCTGCGCGCACGGCCATAGCGGTATCGGTCCTCAGTCCGCCGACACCGCTGAGTCCACGCCAGCCCAGCACCCTGCGCCGTCACGCGCGCAGCACCCGCCCGCCCGGCCGCAGAGGGAAGTTCCCGATGAAAGCCGCTCGAGCGCACGCCCGCAGCCCCAGGGCACCTGACCTGGCCCGGGTAGGTTAGGCAATCACTCAGCCTGGGTGGCTGCTGTCCTGAAGCGCGTCCCGGACGGTCAGCCGTCCACTGCGATCCAGGCGCCATGCGACGAGACATGCCGGTCGACTTCCCGGTGACTGCCTGACAGGCCGTGCGTTCATAGGGCGGTAGATCGGGACTCGTGCAGTGGGGTCGCTGGCGGGTGCCTGGCGTCGAGGGGAGATCGTCTCACGATCCGGTGTGCTTTGGCTCGGACCGCAGTGGCGAGGGGGATGCCGGAGTCGAGGAGCCGCAGCATCCCGGTAGCGTCCGGCCCGGTGGCGAGGTCGCACACGCGCACGCCGTGGTGGGGGCGGTCGACGACGGTGATGGGGTCGCCGGCACACACCAGGCCGGGTTCATGGACTTTGAGCATGGCGCCGACCCGGCCGGCGGCGTTGAAGCGGATGTGGAAGTTGTCGATGCCGATGCGCATGGACAGGTTCTGGCAGGGGGTCCGGGGCATCCGCACCTCGAGCAGGACCGTGCCGATCCGCCACTTCTCGCCGATGATCGCGCCGCTCACGTCGAGGTCCTGGGTGCGGAGGTTCTCCCCGAACAGTCCGGCGGGGATGGTTCGGCCGAGCTGGGTGGCCCACCAGCTGGCGTCTTCGGTGGCGTAGGCGTAGACCGCCCTGTCACAGCCGCCGTGGTGGGGGTCGAGCTGGCGGTCGCCGCCCAGACCGGTGGCAGTGAGCTCCACGGGTCCGTCGACGGGTTGCTTGTCGATCGCGGTGTCGTGGAAGTAGCCGGGGTGAATGCGGTGAACGACGTTGACGGTCACCAGCCGCGGCTTGCTTGTCATGGCGTCGGGGCCGGTCAGGCGGCGGCCGAGACCCACCGGATGAGGGCCCCGGCCGCGAGGATGCGCCGGTGCGCCGCGCAGGTGAGGATGTGCCCGTCCATCGCGCTTTGGCGGGGCTGGCTGAAGCCGATCGGCCTGGTCAGGCGGCCACACATGGCCGCTATCGCGTTGCTCACTCCCGTTACGGTAGGAACGTCGCCGGCGTAATGGAAGACGGTAGACCGCCAAGTGATGTCGCGACACAGACAACGAATCCGCACGCGAATGTCCGGACACAGCGGGTCCGTCGCAGGCGCACCTCAACATAGCTCCATCAAGCGGCCCGAACCTGCACCCGGCGCAGCTGCAACAGAACATTCGATCTTGGGCGGGTCCGCCGCTGGTCTCAAACCTCACCACGCGGCGCCAGAACGGCGGTTCGTGCGACTCTCCGTCCGTTAAAGGTGGGTTATTGTCCGGCTTCGGGGCGGCCTTGGTGGCGCCGGGCGAGTTGTGCTGGGCTCGTCAGGCCGCGCGGGCTTCGAAGCCGACCGAGCCGAGGTCGTCGCCAGCGGTGATGCGCACGTCGGCGTCGAGGGCGGCGGCCAGGCGGCGGAGCAGGGTGACTCAGGGTCCTCGGGGTCAGCGTCCGGCAGCACCCACCGGGTGTGATAACCGGTCGTCACGCCTGCCTCTCATACACCTGGCCGGCCGGGCCGTGGTCACGCTCGCGGGCCTGCTGCGCCTGCACTGCCCTGGCCGATCTGCCGCTGGTCGTGCTGGCGGGTCTTCCGGAACACAGTCAGCAGCACGATCACGCCATCAGGCCTGCATCAATACGTCACCCTGACCGCCACTAGGGCGAGCCGCAGCCGCATCTCCCAGACCTGGCCCTCCAGGTGATCCGACCACGGCCCGCCCAGGCTGGTGCCTTTGCCGGCGGGCATGCCGCAAACCTCGTCGACCCGCTTGTAGTCGATGTAAGAGAGCGATACGGCGATGGCGTGCCAGCGCCCGTCGCGACGCCGACCACTGGCCGTCACGAAACGGCCAAGCGTCAGATGGTTCGGTCGGTCTTGCCCGCTCGGGCGGCCATCCAAGCCTCGGCCGCCACGCGTGATCGCATCCCTCCTGACCTGCGGCGAAGATCCGCTCAGTCGTCGCACGCGGACCATAGAAGTCGGCCATATCGATGTGGGTCGATAATGCACAGCTTCACCGCCTCGGAGAGTACCGCGACTGCGGCGGCGCGGTCGGCCGACGGTGCCGAACATGCCGGCCAGCAAGCTGCATCGCGCCGTGTCAAGAGGTCCTGTTAGTCGGACGGGCCTATTCGATCGCGGACACGCAGAAAGTTCGTTCGGGTTGCGGTTTCGCAACCCGAAAGATGACGGGAGCGCAGTGCAGAACGGCGGATCCGGCTTTGTCCGGGATGTCGAGCTTGAACTACAGAACGTGACGCGGAAACGGCAGTTCCTCAACATCAGATCTAGTGATGCACGCAGCGTCCGGGTCACAGCCGCGCGAGGAGCATCAGAACCTCGTCACGGTCGCCTCGCGGAACTGCAGCGCGCCCTAGCCAGCGGTCCGATTTCCTAGCGGAGTCCGCACCCGCCCGGCATGCCCCGCGGCGACCGCCGGCTAGCGGTCGCGGCCCATGCCGAGCGGGCCTGCCGCCCAACCGCTAGTCCCCACCTAAGGACCAGAGCTCGGCCTGCTGGGCGCGCTACCGAAACCTTGACCTGCTCGTTCCCCGCTGCCGACAGAACGCTTCCACGATGCGCTCTACGAGTCGATGGGCATCGCTGACAACGCGACGACGGCTCGGCGCAGGTCCGCAGCATCGGCACCGCGATTAGCGCGGAGGTGACCGGATCCGGGAGGCGGGCGATCACCACACGCCCGTCCAGCGGCCCCGGTGGACCCTTGCGCCCGAAACCCTCCGCGGGGACACGGCTGCCCAATGTAGAAAAAAATCTGGTAGCAAAATTCTAGAAATGTATTGCCTGAGTCTGTCTTCATGCGTAAGCTCAGATCAGACTCGGACAGCCAGCGGCCGACGGCCGCAACTAGACCGGGTCACTCGGTGAGACGCCCGGCCCAGGTACAGCGGCCCGCTCTCGCCGGCGAAGGAAGCACTGCTATGACCGACGTACCAGCCGCCGAGGGCGCCACTACCACGCTGCCGCCGCAGTCAGCCAACGGCACATCCCCCCAGCTGCCGCCCGCGGCCAGCCCGCGCAGGCCCGGCCGGATGCACACCCGGATCAGCGGCATGCGCATCAGCCTCATTGCCGGCTCCGCCAGCCTGATCGTGGTGATGATCTTCATCATCCAGAACGCGCGCGCCGTGAACATCAGCTTCCTCAGCGCCCACCTGCGCCTATCGCTAGCCGTGGCGCTGGTCCTCGCCGCCATCGCCGGCGCGCTGTTGATGGCCGCCGCGGGAACCGCGCGCATCACCCAGCTGCGGCAGATCATGCGCCGCGACCGGCGCAAGCCACCGGCCAGCTGACACCAACCACGAAACGGCCCGGTAACGATCCGGGAACCACGCGCCGCCGCAGGCAGCGGGCTGCCTACCGCCGCGCTGTCCGGACAGCTCCGCTACCAACCACGCTCAACCCATGCACGTAACTAACCAAGGAGCCCGTCGTGGGCATCATCGGCTGGATCGTTCTCGGACTAGGGGCGGGCCTGCTCGCCAACCTGCTGATCCCCGGCGAGAGACAGCAGGGCCTCATTATCACCTGTCTCATCGGCATCGCCGGAGCCCTCGGTGGCGGCTGGGCCGCCACCGAGATCTTCCACATCCACACCCTGCACGGCTTCTTCAACGCCTCCACCTGGCTCACCGCCATCGCCGGCGCAGCCATCCTGCTACTCGCCTACCACCTGACCACTCGCCGCTCCGGCGGATCCGGAACCCGCCGCCGGTACGCCCACCGCTGACCTGCAAGACCCGCGTGGCAGGGAGGCCGGCCAGGCATGGCTTCCCGCCTCGAACCTACGGTGAGGTAAGCTACGGCAGCGTAAGCGTCATCGCGTTGGTCCCGGTCCCTGGTCGATGCGGGGCAATCTGCCCAGTGATATACGACGACCGACAAGCGAGGAACGCATGACATCTACGACGGATACCGCGCCGCCACGAACCGACGAACTTACCTCGCCTGCGGTGGCCAGGCCGGAGGTCTTGCCGGAGCCGCGCCCAGCGTTTGAACGCGTCCTGGTGGCCGTGTTCGTGGCCGTTCCGTTGCTCGCTCTGGTCGCCGCCGTGCCGCTAGCGTGGGGCTGGGGCCTCGGCTGGCACGACGTCATCATCGCGGTGGCCTTCTATTACATCGCTGGGCTCGGGGTCAGTGTGGGTCTGCATCGTTACTTCACTCACGGGTCGTTCAAGGCGGCACGCGGCTTCAAGATCGCGCTGGCGGTCGCCGGCAGCCTGGCCATCGAGGGTCCGGTGATCACCTGGGTCGCCGATCACCGCAGGCACCACAAGTACAGCGACAAGGA